>Ga0065721_10003601_pt1 | contig 166933 bp, 121 predicted proteins | sample Mesricmetagenome_FD_59108 | JGI IMG/M metagenome (GOLD analysis project Ga0065721, IMG submission 59108) | Mesophilic microbial community from rice straw/compost enrichment Sample: eDNA_1 v2 (version 2) | ecosystem: Engineered > Solid waste > Grass > Composting > Bioreactor | place: USA... | reverse complement strand
CCTCTTCCCATCCCGAACAGAGCAGTTAAGCCCGCCAGAGCCGATGGTATTGCCGTAACAGGCGTGAGAGTAGGTCGGTGCCGGATTTTATAAGAAGCCCCGTTGCAGAATGCAGCGGGGCTTTCTTTTTGGGGACAAATACGCACCTGAGATTGTCTCGCCTTTTTTAAATACGGAATTTATTTTTGGATTATTAGGGGACAACGTATGCGCCGCGGTTGTGGCGTAAATGGCGTAGACTTCTGCACAAGAGGCTTGGATTATTGGTAATCAAATGATACCTTTAAGGATGGTTTTACCTAGACGTGTTCGGTCAGGAAATTCGAAGTGACAATAACGAGTATGAATCATAAAAAACGCCTTTTTTTGTTTGGGACTGCAGGGGTGCTGACGGTTGCCTGTATGGATGCAGGAAAACAAGAGACTGGGCAGAAGAGTGAAGTTGGTAGAGATAGTGCGGTAACCTGCGTGGCACATGGAATTCCTTCGCGTGCTGCGGCTATAGCGGAATCCAAAATAGCGCATAGCTTTCTAGGGTCGGATGATGCGCCGATGGTTTATATCAAAGGCAGGACTTTTCAAATGGGGACGGATGATTTTGAGGACGCCCGTCCGGTGCATGAGGTAACCGTAGATGGCTTTTGGATGGATGAACATGAGGTAACCAACGCACAGTTCTCTCGTTTCGTGTCGGCTACGGGTTATCAGACTGTTGCAGAACGGCCCCTGGATCCGAAGGATTTTCCTAATGTACCGTTGGACGCACTTCAACCTGGTTCAGCCGTATTTACACCGCCGAATCATGCTGTGGGGTTAGGTAACCATCTACAATGGTGGCAATATGTGATTGGGGCCAATTGGCGGCAGCCTGAGGGACCCGGAAGCAGTATCAAAGGGCGCGAGAATGAGCCGGTGGTGCATATTGCATATGAGGATGCGGCTGCTTTTGCTAAATGGGCGGGAAAGCGGCTTCCTACGGAAGCGGAATGGGAGTTGGCCGCACGCGGTGGAGCTTCTAACAGCAAGTATTATTGGGGCGATGAGCTGAAGCCCAAGGGCAGGTGGGCGGCGAATGTTTACCAAGGCGATTTTCCGGTCCGGGACATTGCCGAAGATGGATATAGCGGTGTAGCTCCGGTTAAATCTTATTCTCCAAACGCCTTTGGCCTATATGACATGGATGGCAATGTATGGGAGTGGTGCTCGGATTACTACCGACCGGATTATTATAAAGGCAGCCCGAAGAAGAACCCTAAGGGACCAACTGATAGCTACGATCCAATGGAGCCGGGTGCTGTCAAACGTGTACAGCGCGGTGGATCGTTTCTTTGCAACGAGCAATATTGCGAGCGGTATGTAGCAGGTAGCAGAGGAAAAGGAGAAATAAGTAGCGGAAGTAACAACCTTGGCTTTCGGTGTGTGAGTGATGACCCCCCACCCACAAACTAGTGGCTATTATCACAAAAAGTAGGAGCACCTGAGGGACAGGCACTCCATACTTAACCCGATTGTAAACCTATGAAGAGAAACTTTAAAGCGCTGTTTCGAAGAATTGCTTGATCCGTTGAAAATCATGATGTAATTCCAATACAGAACCAAACACGAGCAGTACAGGACCCGTGTTGTCAATTCCTTTTTCGTCGGCTACTTCGACAATGGTGTTAACTAAGCCGATGGCGATCTTCTCATTACCCATTGAGCCGTTTTGGATAACGGCTGCGGGCAATCCTCCCTTTCCAATTTCCTGATAGATAGCAACAATATCTGGTAATCTGTCAAATCCAAGCAGTACAACGACTGTAGCTTTGCTGCGAGCGGCGTCGTGTAGTTCAAGCGAGAGATTGCCCTTACTATCGGTGCCGGACAGAATCCATACACTCTCACTTGAGCCTTTATGCGTTACGGGAATGCCTTGTAACCCCGGAACGGATATCGCACTCGAGATACCGGGGACGATCGCCGTTTCGATGCTGTAGGAAGCAGCATAGTTTAGCTCTTCATAGCCACGTCCAAAAACGAATAAATCACCTCCTTTGAGCCGGACTACATGACCGAAGTTCAGCGCGTAATCAACCATCAATTGATTGACGACGTCCTGCGAAAAATTCTCGTCGCCCGAAGGGTTGCCGACGTAGACTTTAATGGATTCTTGTGGCGCGTAATCTAGTAGGCGTTCATCCACCAACGCGTCGTATAAAATGACATTGGCTGTTCTTAGCGCCTTTACACCTTTTACGCTAATTAAGTCCGGATCTCCCGGGCCGGCACCCACTAACGTGATCTTGGGATCGACATATTGCTTTTCGGTTACTACTGACATGCGTTTCTTTTTTATGATAAATTAAAGCCGCGGCGATAATCGCATCGACGGGCTTGCCGGCAACCGACTAACCAAGGGAGTTCAAGGGCGTTGATAAACCCTTGTGTTCCCGCATCGTCGTTGCTTTCACAAAGCAAATATATATAAAGTCTATTAATTAAGTAGATTAAATTTTTTTAAATGACAGGTTTTATTATAAATGATTGATAAATAGGGTATTAAAATCTGGCGTACACTGCCCACTGCCACACATGTGTCACGGCGTGCGGCGCAGAATTCCTCAAGAGGAATTGGTGCAGATACCCGGTTTCAAAATCATACCTTTCCGAAAATCGAAAGCCGAGGGATGCGTACGCGCGGTTTTGATCGAACCACTTTCCGTTAGTTGCATTTGCGTTTTGGATGTTAAAAAAGAGTTCGTTTTGGAGCGACACAAAGAGTCCTCGGCGGAAAGAGGGGGTTGAATGGGAGCTGAGCGGAACGATGCCCCGAATAAAATACCTTGCCCGTTGAGCGAATGCGGTTTCATCGGGTCGTTCAAGGAAGCGTTGTTCAAGCCGAAATCGGTGTTGGACCGGGACACCGAACAACGTTCCTCCAATGATGTATTGCTGCCAAATGCGGTGCTCGGTTAACCTGCGGGCGTTTGTCGCTAATTCGTGGGTTGCCAAAGTGGCGGCGTATCCCAAAGCTGCGGTATGGCGTTCCTTAACGTAATAATTGATGCCTGGACGGATAAGAAGCATTGAATAGTTACCCCAGTCAGTGCCTGCTCGAAACTGAATATCGTGATTCATGCCCCACTTTTCGCTAAATTTAACGTTATTGAACCATGCAAACCAGCTGTTGAAAGTCTGTTCTTGAGCAATAGCTGGTTGGGTAATAAAAGACAATGAAGCAACGGCTAAAACCAATCGGATGAAATGTGCGGAGTGGAAAAAAGGCATATTTTTGGACGTGTATTATTTAGTACGGCGCTAAAATAATGTAAAAGAGCTAAAAATACAGAGGAATTGAAAAAAGGACCTTTCCACCGATAACGGAAAGGTCCTTCTTAGACGGCTATCCAGAGCTTGCGAAACGGTAACTAGTGACTTAGGTCAAAGCGATCTAAGTTCATAACTTTGTTCCATGCTGCAATAAAGTCGTTCACAAATTTTTCTCCTGCATCTGAACTTCCGTATACTTCAGCAATCGCCCTGAGTTCTGAATTCGATCCGAAGACAAGGTCTGCGCGGGTGGCCGTCCATTTCCGTTCACCGGTGGTACGATCCAGACCTTCGAATAATTCCCGATATTCATCCATTGCTTTCCAAACGGTACGCATATCAAGTAAGTTTACAAAAAAGTCATTGGTAAGTGTTTCGGGGCGGTGGGTCAATATTCCATGCGGGGTATTGTTAAAATTGGTATTTAATACACGCATACCGCCGACAAGAACGGTTAATTCCGGAGCTGTCAACGTTAACAATTGGGCCTTATCAATGAGCAATTCTTCGGTAGAGATGCTGTATCGCGTCTTCAGGAAATTGCGGAAGCCATCGGCCACAGGTTCTAAAACTGCAAATGACTCCACATCTGTCTGCTCTTGGGATGCATCCATACGGCCTGGACTGAAAGGAACCGCTACATGGTGCCCCGCATCTCTTGCCGCCTTTTCGACTCCTGCACATCCCGCTAAGACAAGCAGGTCCGCGAGGGAAACACGTTTTCCGCGGGATTGCTTGGCATTAAATTTTTGTTGGATATCTTCGAGTATAGCCAAGACATTGGCCAGTTGCGACGGATTGTTTACCTCCCAGTCTTTTTGGGGGGCTAAGCGAATGCGTGCACCGTTTGCGCCGCCTCGTTTATCAGAGCCCCGGAACGTAGATGCCGACGCCCAAGCGGCGGCAATGAACTGGGATATTGGCAATCCAGAATCCAATATATCGGCTTTCAACCCGGCGATGTCCCGATCGTCGATTAACGCATGATCTACCACGGGAATAGGATCCTGCCAGATCAGTTCTTCTTTGGGTACATCGGGACCGAGGTAGCGTGTTTTGGGCCCCATGTCGCGGTGCGTTAATTTGAACCAGGCGCGAGCGAAGGCATCTGCGAACTCATCGGGATTTTCGAAGAATCGACGGGATATTTTTTCATAAATCGGATCAAATCGCAAGGCAAGATCGGTCGTAAGCATGGTGGGTAAATGCCGTTTAGATGGGTCGTGCGCATCGGGGATGATGGCATTGGCACCTTTGGCGACCCATTGATGTGCGCCAGCCGGGCTTTTCGTCAGTTCCCATTCATAGCCGAATAGGTTCCAAAAAAAGTTCGTGCTCCACTTTGTGGGGGTAGTCGACCAGGTAACTTCCAAGCCACTGGTAATGGTATCGCCGCCTTTGCCCGTACCGTAACGGCTTCTCCAGCCCAGTCCCTGCTCTTCAATATCCGCACCTTCTGGCTCGGCACCCACGAGTGATGTATCTCCGGCACCATGCGTTTTTCCGAACGTATGGCCACCGGCAATGAGTGCAACGGTTTCTTCATCATTCATTGCCATACGTTTAAAAGTTTCGCGAATGTCTACGGCTGCTGCCAGGGGGTCCGGATTGCCATCAGGGCCTTCTGGATTGACATAAATGAGCCCCATTTGCACGGCAGCCAGCGGATTCTCCAAATTGCGGCTATGGATATCCCCATCTGCCGTATCATCGGATACTAACACCGCACCTTCTTTCTTGATACCCTCCGAGCCATGAGCGTACCGCTCATCGCCTCCTAGCCAGGTCTTCTCAGAGCCCCAATAGATGTCCTCGTCGGGTTCCCAGGTATCCTCGCGCCCGCCGGCGAAACCAAACGTTTTGAACCCCATGGATTCAAGCGCAACATTGCCCGCTAGGATAAGCAGGTCCGCCCATGAAATCTTCCGCCCGTATTTCTGTTTAACAGGCCATAAGAGTCTGCGTGCTTTGTCAAGACTCACGTTGTCGGGCCAACTGTTGAGCGGCGCGAATCGCTGCTGGCCCCGGCCTGCACCGCCCCGACCATCGCCTATCCGGTACGTACCTGCGCTGTGCCAAGCCATTCTTATAAAAAGCGGTCCATAATGGCCGAAGTCAGCGGGCCACCAATCCTGGGAATCGGTCATCAGCTCGTGAAGATCTTGCTTCACTGCCGCCAAGTCGAGGCTGTTAAATTCTTGGGCGTAATTGAAGGATTCGCCCATTGGATTAGCTGTTGGTGAATGCTGCCGCAGCATGTTTATTCTCAAATGATTTGGCCACCAATCACGGTTTTTTGTTCCCCGGCTTCCTGCTTGAGCCTTAATGGGTTGTTGGGATGTCGATTTACCGGAGAATGGGCATTTACCCAGGTCGTTTGCATTGCTTTCCATGACTTACGTTTTTAGGGTTTTAATTCATTGTCTTACTTCGGGTTATCAAATATATAAGGATTATCTGGAAGGAATAAATCATTAATACCGATAGACCATAGTTTGAATCGATAGTTGGTATTGTGAATATAAGTATTTTTTATTTCCATTCGTTCCTTTTAGCTATATACTAAGTTATTTTTGCAAGCGTGGAGCGACTAGCGGGAAACATCCTATCTTTATTGTCAATTTAGTCCGCTATTCTTATGACATTCGACTATATAACCAGACTGAAATTTTTGAGCGTGCTGGCCGCGATAGGCTTTATTGCATGCGATTCCATTGATAATTCGAAAGAGGACGGCCCCAGTCCTTACGGACCGATACCTACAGAGGCTCAGTTGAACTGGCATGAGCTGGAAATGTACTGTTTGATTCATTTTACACCCACTACCTTTCAGAACAAGGAATGGGGTTTTGGCGATGCTCCGGCTGATTTATTCAATCCGAGACATTTTGACGCCAATCAGATTGCCGCAGCTGCGAAAGCCGGAGGCTTCAATGGGTTGATATCAGTGGCCAAGCATCACGACGGCTACTGTCTGTGGCCAACGAAAACGACGGATTACAACATCTCCCAAAGTTCATGGCGTGGTGGAAAGGGCGATATGGTAAGGGAATTTATGGAAGCTGCGCATAGGCAAGGGATGCAGTTCGGTGTATATGTGTCTGCTTGGGATCGAAATTTCCCCAGCTATGGTGCTCCGGAGTATGCAGACGCATATCGGGAGCAGTTGCGCGAATTATACAGCGATTACGGGCCTCTGTTTGTGAGCTGGCACGACGGAGCGAACGGCGGCGATGGATACTATGGAGGGGCAAACGAAACTCGCCGTATCGATCGGGCTACTTATTATGAATGGGAGGAAAAAACTTGGCCAATCACGCGGAAAATGCAGCCCACGGCAGTAATTTTCAGCGATGTTGGCCCGGATATACGTTGGGTAGGGAACGAAAAAGGGATCGCCGCGGAAACCTCCTGGGCTACATTTACCCCGGTGGCGCCCGACGGTGGTAATCCTGCGCCTGGCCACATCGACGACCGGTTTTTAGGCAGTGGGCAGCGGGACGGTAAATATTGGATTCCTGCTGAATGTGACGTACCACAACGTCCGGGATGGTTTTACCATCCAGAGCAGGACAACGAGGTAAAAACACCCGACCAGTTGTTCGATCTTTATCTTAAAAGCGTGGGCCGTGGGGCGGCGTTCAACTTAGGATTGGCTCCCAATATGGACGGATTGCTGCATCCCAATGACGTTGCTTCGCTGAGAGGGTTTGGTGAAAAATTGCGTAAAACATTCGCAGAAAATTTTGCTTCCGGCGCGTCACTTGACGCCTCCAACATACGCAAAGGCAATCAAGGGGATTTTGGTCCGGCCAACCTATTGGATGATGACCGTTACAGCTACTGGGCAACTGACGATGACATAACCCAGCCCGAACTGGTGGTGAAATTGAAGGACGAGGCTACTTTTGATCTTATTCGTCTGCGTGAAAATATCAAATTGGGACAGCGCTTAGACAGCGTCTGGGTGGATGTATGGAAGGACGGGGCCTGGCAACCTCTGGCCAAGGCGACCAGCATTGGTTCTAGCCGGCTTATTCCGTTAAATGAACCTGTTACTGCGAAGCAACTGCGATTGCGATTGTTTGCTCCGGTTGCGGTGGCACTCAGCGACTTTGGCTTGTTTAAGGAAGCAACCGTAGAATTTGCAACGCAGCGCACTGAACGAAGCGCCTTAAATCCATCGGAATGGAATATTGTTGACAAATCATTGAATGGGGGAGACCCGGCTTTGGCGTGGGACGGCGACGCAAAAACCCATTGGGTTACTGATGCAGTGGATTTGCCGAGTCGTTTCAGCATTGACTTGGGCAGCCTGCATTCGCTCACGGGCTTGGGCTATCTGCCACGGCAGGATGGGAAGAAGACGGGTTTAATAAACCGCTATGTTTTTGAGATAAGCGTAGACGGAAGCCAATGGATAACCGCAGCCAGCGGGGAGTTTGCTAATATCGCAGCCAATCCGATTTTGCAACATGTGGATTTTGGCAAACCTGTGCAAGCGCGCTATTTTCGGTTCACGGCGGAAGCTGTGGCCAACACACCAAACAATCGATCGGTCGTGTCGATAGCGGAGTTTGAGATATACGGTAGTAAATAAGGTGAAAATCGTTTAAATTGGGCGGCTATAAGCCGCCCAATAGATTCTTCCAACCTACGCGGTCGGCAATGATTTTTTCCAAGTCCGCTGCAGCAATCCGTTCCTGTTCCATGCTGTCGCGATGACGGAGTGTCACCGTATCGTCTTCAAGTGATTGGTAATCGACCGTAATACAAAACGGCGTACCGATGGCATCCTGCCGGCGGTAGCGTTTTCCGATCGAATCTTTCTCGTCATACTGTACGTTGTAATCTATTTTGAGCCGGTTGAGTATTTCTCTGGCTTTGTCTGGTAGACCATCTTTTTTCGTCAACGGTAGGATCGCCGCCTTCACCGGAGCCAACGACGGATGGAAGTGCAGCACCGATCGCGAATCTTGCTTGTCGGCCGTACTGAGATCCTGCTCTTCAAATGAATTACATAATACGGTAAGAAAAAGCCTGTCCAAGCCAATGGACGTTTCTATCACGTAAGGCACGTAATTCTGGTTGATTTCGGGATCGAAATACTGCATTTTTTTGCCCGAATATTTCTGGTGCTGGCTAAGGTCAAAATCTGTACGCGAGTGGATTCCTTCCACTTCTTTGAACCCAAACGGGAATTCGTATTCGATATCTACTGCTGCATTGGCGTAGTGAGCAAGCTTGACGTGGTCGTGGAAACGGTATTTTTTTGGATCGCCGCCAACAGCGAGGTGCCATTTCAGGCGGGTTTCTTTCCATTGGTTATACCAATCGAGTTCCGTGCCGGGCCGTACGAAAAATTGCATTTCCATTTGCTCAAATTCACGCATGCGCATGATAAATTGACGGGCAATGACCTCATTACGGAATGCTTTTCCGATCTGGGCAATCCCAAAAGGAACTTTCATCCGTCCGCTTTTTTGGACATTCAGAAAATTGACAAAGATGCCTTGTGCCGTTTCAGGCCGCAGGTATACCGTCTCCGCATCTTCAGCCGATGCTCCCATTTGGGTGGAAAACATCAAATTAAACTGCCTTACATCGGTCCAGTTTTTCGTGCCTGAGATGGGGCAAACGATGTTGTGTACTTCAATGAGTGCTTTAAGTTTGGGAAGATCGTCGGCATTGAGTGCGTCATCGAGATCGGCCTGCAGCTGTTGCGCTTCTTTAGCATTGCCGTCCGCTTCATAGCGCGCGATCCTATCTTCAATGAGTTGGTCGGCCCGGTAACGCTTTTTCGAATCCTTATTGTCTATCATCGGATCGTTGAAACCATCTACGTGGCCAGAAGCCTTCCAAGTAGTGGGATGCATGAAAATCGCGGCGTCAATGCCTACAATATTCTCATGCAACTGAACCATGGCTTTCCACCAATACGTTTTCAGGTTATTTTTGAGCTCGGACCCCAACTGTCCGTAGTCGTACACGGCACTCAAACCATCGTATATCTCGCTTGACGGAAATACGAAGCCGTACTCCTTTGCGTGTGAAATTACATTTTTGAAGAAATCGTCTGTCTGCTTACTCATAAGACGGCAAACTTAGATAAAATGTTCGTATTCGCGAAATACCTTCATTGAACAAAATGCCTGTAGCTTACCCTTTTTATTTCTGTTGGGCAGCGTAGTCTATTAAAGCAAACAGATATTGGACGGCGTTATCATAGCCTTCTGGTGTTTGGGCCACAAACTCTCCGGTCACGGTATTGCCTTTAATGCCATTTGATCGGAAATAAAAATCGCCGAGGTTACCGAAGATTTTGTGAAAAGCGATATAATTGTCAAGGGTCCGCAACTGTTCTTCAGGAATGTCTTCGGAGAGCTTTTTGGTACTCAATAGTCCTGCAAACCGGTTTTTAGTTAGTAGCGCCCGGTGGGCTTTATTAATGGATCCTTGTATCCGGTTGTCTCGTACGTTTTCCATTTCTTCCTTAGAAGTGCCTAAAAATATAATGTTATCTTTTCGGTATAAATACAAGTCGAAAGGTAATGTCGGTTCTTCGACGCGATAGACGCCCCTGTCGCCACTCAGCAGCATTTTTTGTTCAAAGTAGTTGACAAAACGGTTATACAAACTAGCATTGTCCGATGAGAACATAGCGAGGAAATCGGGAATCGTTTCCATTCTGGTTTTTTCGACTTCCGTGTAGTTATAATCCTCGTCGTATTCGTAATCTGTATACGTCACCTCTTTCTCAGCAATGCCGTTTAATACGAATAAGCCATCCCCCTTAGCTACGCTGGCGATCGCTTCTTCGTCTAGAAGCAAAGAAACTATTTCGGCTCCCAGTGAAATTTCGCTTTCATATTGAGCAAATATTTTGCCGTAGGTATCATTCATCAATTTGGGCAGTTCTTCCAGGTAGGCCTTGCTATCCATAGCAAAACCAAAGAACCCGACCGCTTTATCACTATCCAGGTATTTCAGGAATTTGCGATTAAGTTTCGGTCGGTATATGCGTTTGAAGCTGCGAGCAAGGTTATCTGATACCTCCATTTCCGTGCCCAATTTAAACCCTTCGCCATCGGCATAAAGGCCGGCATACACGCTGCCATAATAGCGGAATAACTTGCCGTCTCCACGCATGCCAAATAAGTCGGGCAACAAGGTGCTGTAAATTGCTTCCAGATTGGAAAGCCAACCCGTCATCAACGCGTCTTTCTTTACGCTGCGGAGATAGGACCGATTGCTGAGGATGCTTTGATCGGCAGGGTGATTAAAAATGGACGCGGTATATTCACGTGCCCATACACCGGCCAGCGAATCTTTAATCCGGACATTTTTGGAATAAAAATCTTCATAAGATGTGGCTTCTTCCGCTGCATAGGCCGTTGTATCGGTCCACCAGTCGGTCTCAGAATCAATTTCAGCAGGCTCATCTTCATATGCGACATCTGTCGCCACAGAATCTACGACAACCTCCGCGGCGTCCTCGGCTTCTGCGATGGCCTCCGTAGCTTCTTTAGGGTATTCTTCCAGGGTTACGACCGGGGGAGCGAGGGTGGTTTCGTCGGCAAGGATGGTATCAGGCTCGTCGTAATAGTTTTCATACTTGTCGTCGGTAATGCCATATCGTTCTGCCACTTCTTCACTTTCAAAGTAGCTGTTTACCGGCAAACCCGTTGAAATACATAACATGTGATTGTCCCAAGCAAAGGTCACCGGATCGTCGTCCAATAATTTGGTAAACCATTGTAGGGGGCCTTGTTGTTCAGTCTCTTCGTTTGCCGTAAAAATCCGTTCGAAGGCCGATACATCCGAAAGAGGAATTGCTACCGTAAAGTGCGTTACGCTATCTGTTTTCGTGGTCCAGAAATAGCTCGAACTATTTAAATCGAATCCGTAGTCCGCAACGCTGGTGATTTCGGAAGCACCTATTTTTTCTCCCAGATCTACCAATGCTTTTCCGATCGTTGACTGGTCAAAATCCTTCACATGGATGAGTTTGAAGAATTGCCCGGTTTGGATGTTTACAACGGCGAAGGCATCGTGCGGTATTTTAGTGGCAAGGTCCTGCGCGCTGAGCGTTGATGTTATCAGTGAGGCAAAGGCAATTAAAAGGAGTCTATTCATGGATCAATTTGCTAATTTAATTTGATTTGTTATGTTTCTTTTTCCGCTAATCAGATCGAGTACGGGGCTTTGGATCATAACCGCAGTCCTCGATGCAGCCAATTTTGCCGATGGATTGCTTTGTGATAGCACGGCGCGGTCAAACCGGTAAATACTGGTATAGGTAGCGGTATTAATTATTTCTTTATCGGTATCTTTCAGTTTTTCAAATTCGGCCTTTGCCCTCGGTTCATAGACATACGTCCGGTTAAATGTCCGGCTCGTTTTATTGTATGTATAGGATGATTGATTGGAAGGCGTGATTTTCATTTCCGCAAATAGCTTGTTTGCGATTGTATTCAGATCTTCCACGTTGCTGAATGAAAAGCGAATAGTTGCTACAAATTTATCAAAATCAAGTGTGTGAGATACATTGGATATACCGGGAATCTTTTTTAGCTCCGCGGATAGTTCAATCAAATGGTTCCGGATATCGGCCTTGGAGGGTACCTTATATCCATTGACGCTGTCCAGCAACATAATCGACGCAAGTTTTGATCTGCTTTGACTGAGATTTGCGGTAAATACCGCTGTGCCAGAACCATCTTTCTTGACGGTTATGTCTTCAATAAGCTGGAAGCAAGAAGTAAACAAGAGCAGGCAAGGGATCCATAGAATCAATCGAATTTTCATGTTTTACATACGTGAGCGCCCTTATGTGCGGGACTCGCCGCAAAGATAGGGATTGAACACCCATTTGTAAATCCCTTTTTTCAGGTATTTCCCTTCGTCGTTTTCGTACGTTGTTAGGGCGACGGAAGCTCCTCGTCGGTTAAATTCAATTGCTTTTTGTTGGCTTCGTAAATGCGTACGGTAATGAGAAAGTAAGAAAGCAGCAGCGGGCCGTAGACCAGACCCATCACACCAAACAGCGGAATCCCGATGATGACACCCACTACCGTAATAATGGGATGAATGTCACCTACTTTTTTCGCAATGATCAAGCGAAGGATGTTATCAATGTTGATGACCACAACGAAACCATATACCAGCAACCCAATGGCTGCAAAATTATCCCCTTGGGTAAACGCATAGATGGCTGCGGGAACAAAAATAAGTGGAGGCCCCAAAAGGGGTACAAAGGCCAATATCGCACAGATGACTCCCCAAAATAAGGCATCATCAAAACCGAAAATCCAAAAGCCGAGTGATAAGGCGCCTCCTTGGACCAGAGCAATGAAGGTTTGTCCGATGACGTTAGAATAAGTAATATTGCGTAGCTCGTGGCCAAATTTGATCGCATTCTCTATGCGGAAGGGTGAATAGCGGAGCAATCCGCGTTCAAATCCCCTAAAGTTGATAAATATGAAATACAGGAGGAAATACATAACGGTGATATCCAGGAACAAGCCCGCTGCTCCACTGACTAATGAAGTAAGGAGGCCGCCGAAGTAGGAGGCGCTTTTCTCCAGTTGTTCTTGCAGCAAGTCAGGTTTACCCAGTTTGTCACCCGCATATTCATTGATGGTATTGACCGTATTCTTTATCCATTCGGGATTTTTAACCAATTCTACGATTTTATTGGTTAACATGGTGCCTATTCCCAAAAACGGCAATACGATAATCAGAAATGAAATAACGATAATACATACGGCAGCGAGTGGCCTGCGCCATTTGAGACGTTCTACCAACCAAATGTTCAGCGGGCGGAATATGGTGTACATAACCATCGTACCTAATAGCGCACCAATGATTCCCCGTACTGCATAGGCTATTACTGCACCTAATAGTAGTAATAGCACCAGGGTGATGATGTTACGCTCTTTTGGGGTGAATATCGAGTAGGACATACGTCATGCCGATTAATTTGGTTTACGACAAAACGTGGAACTAGAAATTTGGTTTTCGTTTTTCCAAAAAAGCACGTACGCCTTCTCTAAAATCGGGGGTTTGAAAACACTGGCCAAAAAGCGTAATCTCCGTTTCAAATCCAGGTTTAACGATGCCAAGACTGGCATTTACGGCCTTAATGGCTGCCGACACAGCGGTGCGCGAACGCGAAGCGATGCGTAGAAGAATGCCTTCCGCTCTAGCAATGAGTTCAAGCGGTTGAACAACATGATTTACAAGCCCGCATTCAAGCGCTTCACTGGCAGAAATCATATCCCCGGTTAAAATTATTTCCAGCGCCCGTCCTCGTCCGACCAGTTGTGTTAACCGTTGCGTGCCGCCATACCCCGGTATCAAACCCAGAGAGACTTCCGGTAAGCCCAATTTGGCGTTCGCTACGGCAATCCGCATGTGGCAGGCCAATGCCAGTTCAAGACCTCCGCCCAGCGCATAACCGTTGATGGCCGCGATAATCGGTTTATCGGCTTCGTGGATGAGATCGAAAACACGGGTTTGCCCTTCGTATGCCAATGCATAGCCCTGTTCGGCATTAAAATCGGCAAATTCGGAAATATCCGCACCTGCCACAAAAGCTTTGTCACCTGCACCAGCTAACACGATGCCGAAGACGGTATCGGCAGCCAAGGCGTCACTGAGCGCGTTATGTAGTTCAGCCAGTGTCTGTTTATTGAGCGCATTCAACTTGTCCGGACGGTTAATGACGATATGCCGGATACGATCTCTATCAGTGACAATTAAATTTTGGTAAGCCATGGTATGTATCTTAATTCGTTAAAAATCTACCTTCAAGCTAAATCGTATGCCGCCCTTATCAATATTGGGATGATTAAGGTACGATAATCTTCGAACATACTCGATCCGTAATACATTGAGAATATTCTCGACGCCGGCGCTTGCTTCCATATAAGGTTTTCGTTCGAGGGTAAATGTGGTCGGATTGCCCTGTTGGTCTCTTGGCAACAGGAATACGTTTGGGTTATCGCCCGGCCTGTTTTCGGGCCTAACATTTCCGTATAGGAGTTTGAATCCGGTGACTTCGCGAATCTTCAATTTTTTGAGTAACGGGATCTTGTTGAAGAAGAAGCCATGGGGGCGGTATTCCACGGCCAGCTTAATATACTGATCGCTGACGAATTCAAGGTTGTTCAATAGCGCATAGGAATCAGGAGCCAGCATATAGGTTTTACTGGCATTGGGTATATCCAACAGCGGGAACGGTACCGTCCCGAAGATATAACCGGTTCCGAACGTTACATCCGCCAGACCGAGCTGCGAAAGAAAAACACGTTTGAAGATGTCCAGCCGCAGGGCATGATAGCTATATTCGCTGCCAAACACACCGTTTACCCCTAAATTATACCGTAGATTGAATACCGGATACTCGTTGATAATGGGAGAACGCTCTAAATTCCGCTGGAAAAATTCCTCGTTAGGTGCCCAGCGGAGGTCCACTCCTATTTCTGACGTCTGCAGCGCTTTCAATGTATCCTGACCGGTTTGACCCGCTATAAAAAATAACTTTGCCGCTGGCGCTTGCCGTTGCGACGAAAAGAAAGTTTGGAGCGTGACGTGATTGCCGAATTCGACAACATGATTTATCTTAAATTGGTTGTGATAGGACCATTTATCCTGATCGCCGCTGCGGAAGGATCGAGAGAAGCTGTCGCCATTGCGGAAACCCAATAATTGGCCCGGTTCCCGGGCGTCCTGTTGATAGGTAATGTGCAGGTAATGTGCGGGATATTCTCCGATACGCTTGCCATTCAGTGTATGGGCGACGCCCGTAAAAAATTTAAAGCGATCATCCCGAAATCCATAAGCGCCGTAGGCCTCTGCATACAGTTTTTCCGAAAATTGGCGTGTCGTTCGACCGCTTAACCGGATGCGGCTGCCTTCCAAATCATTGAAACTGTACGAGTATTCCAACGGGCCGAATTCGATAGGGCCAGCATTGATATAGGATTGAGCTACGAGATACCCGACGCGCAATGTGCGTCTGAACGACTTATTATGCTGCAGGCTATCCAGGTTGATGTAGGTCTTTGTTTCGGCTTCGGTGAGTGGCAATGGGCGCTCATTTTTCCATTGGTTTTCTGTTTGTTGTGTGGCATCGGCCAGTTTTATAAGTTGTTGGCCGGAGAAGGTACTCGCTGGGATTGCCGTATCCGTATTGTAATTGCTGTAGACGAGCGTCCGCTGTCCAAAAGCACCTCGCTTACCTTCAAACAATCCGAAATTGATCTTTACGTCCGAATGGGCAAGAAGGTAAACTCCGTTATTATGACGGTGGAAGCGCAGGGAAACGGTCACGTCATTCACCCAATTAAGATTGGCCTGATGGTCTATCCAAATGTCTGCACGGCGTATTCCGTAATTGCCGTCTAATGTTACCTGCAGTTTGCCAGAAAACAGACGGTCCTCATTGTTTCGGGGTACAAAGGTCAATTCGACGAATTTTCCTTCCGCGTTGGATATGGTGTCGGTAATGAAAAATTTATAGAATAAGGGGGCAGCATCGGCCGTGGGACTGAGAAACGGCTTATTCAGAATTAAAATGTTGTTTTCATAAATGTCCACATCGCTGTGGAGGAACTTAAAATACGTCTCGATGTTTTCGTTATTTATATAACGTTTATCGAGTTCGGTTTTTTTATTGGCCGTTACAATCGTTTTTTCAGCTTTTGGGTGAAGCCGTCGATACCGATGGGACAGATTTTCTTCCAGGTAAATGGGCAACAGAGAACGTCCGGGCACGAGTGTCGTGTCTATGTTTTCAAACGCAAATCGGTATCCGCGGGTAAGTGCATTATTTGTAATGAATTTGGGGACGTCGCTGATTGCCATCATGATCTTTTCGTACACTTCAAACGAAGCATAATCGAAACGCGAAAGGCGATTCGCTTTTTTGTGTTCGATAACTTTTCTGATCAATTCGACTGCGGGATTGTCACGGTTGCGGTAACGTCCTTTTTCGCTGATTGTTACTTCATCCAGTATCTGCGCATCCTCCTCAAGTTCAACATCGATCGTCAACGGCGTCCCTTGCGGAAGCGATTTAAAAACGGGTTTATAGCCCAAGGCATTGAATTGTATTTGGGTGGCTGAACCAGTAAAAGTTAGTATATAACGACCTGAACTATCCGTAGATGTACCCTGAGATGTGTTGGGGAGGAATATACTGACACCGGGAATGCCCTCGCCGGTGGAGGCGTCGGTGACCGTCCCTTGGATGGTTGTTTGTGCAAAGGCGACGGTGAGCGAAAAGACGATAAGTTCCGCCGTAGCCAGTAATCTTATTAAATCCGCAAATCGCATATTCATAAAACCGCTCCGTCTATATTAACGTATACAACCGCACACAAGATACAATTGTTGCACATAATCCCAAAATGGGATACATATAACAGGCTCCCCACTTAAATAAGGGGGCGTTGGAGAGGTGTGGAAAGGACTTATCCGACCTTAACGGGCCTTTGCCTCTGATTTGTTAGCCGCTTCCCATTCCCGCTGGATGCGTCCACCTTCGGGATCGCCGTCGAAATCGTGGGATAAGTTAGATTCCCGGGTCTGCGAAAAGGGCACGATTTGGCTGATATAATCTTCGTGGTGTCCGGGCTTGCTGTAGTCGTAGGGCCAGCGGTAGACCGTCGGCAGCTCTTTTGGCCAATTGCCATGTAGGTGTTCCACAGGGGTGGTCCACTCCAACGTGTTTGACTGCCATGGATTGCCGTCGGTTTTTTTCCCCCGAAAAGCTGAGTAAACATAGTTGAACAGGAACGCAAGTTGTGCGAACCCCGCGATGATAGCAGCCCAGGAGATGAATTTATTGACGGAGAGCCAGCGCTCCATGAACGAAAATTCCGTAAATGCATAGTACCTTCTTGGGACTCCGTCGATGCCCATAAAGTGCATGGGAAAAAATACGAGGTATGCACATATAAAGGTCATCCAGAAATGCAGATAGCCGAGCTTTTCGTTCATCATTCGCCCGTACATTTTCGGGAACCAGTGATAGACGCCTGCAAGCATACCAAAAACGGAAGCGCATCCCATAACCAGGTGGAAGTGTGCCACGACAAAATAGGAGTCGTGTAAACCGATGTCCAGCGAAGAGTTCCCTAAGTAGATGCCTGTTAATCCTCCGGAAACCAAAAAAGACACGAAACCGATGGCAAATAGCATAGGTGGGGTAAACCGTATGTTGCCCCGCCAAAGAGTAGCCAGGTAGTTGAATGTTTTTATTGCCGACGGCACGGCAATGATTAACGTCGTGACCATGAAAACTCCTCCGAGGAAAGGATTCATTCCCGATACAAACATGTGGTGACCCCATACCAGGAATGACAGGACCACAATCCCTATCAGCGAATAGACCATGGCATGGTAACCAAAGATCGGTTTCCGGGAATGCGTAGACATTACTTCCGAAACAATACCGAAGGCGGGGAGAATAGCAATATACACTTCAGGATGTCCCAGAAACCAGAAGAGATGCTCCCAAAGAATAGGGCTTCCCCCTTCATTTGGCATGATCTGCCCCTGAATTACTAAATCGCTGAGGTAAAAACTGGTACCGAAGCTTCGATCGAAGATCAGTAACACCAAACCAGCCACAAGTACAGGGAATGTGAGCAACCCTAGAACCGCCGTCAGGAAAAGCCCCCATACAGTAAGTGGCATTTTCCATAAATCCATTCCCTTGGTACGGAGGTTGAGCACCGTACTGATGTAGTTGATGGAGCCCAGTACGGACGAAATCACAAACAGGAATACGCTGATGAGCCACATGGTCATCCCCAGTCCGGATCCGGGTATCGCCTTGGGGATTGCCGACAGCGGCGGGTAAACCGTCCACCCCGCACTTGCCGGTCCGCTTTCTACAAAGAAGGATGCGATGAGTACTCCGCACGAAGCAAAAAACGACCAATAAGAGAGCATGTTCATAAAAGGAGATGCCATATCCCGAGCGCCGATTTGCAAGGGAATAAGCAAGTTGGCGAACGTGCCGCTGAGCCCTGCTGTCAATACAAAGAAAACCATTATCGTACCGTGTATGGTCACCAAGGCGAGGTAAAAATCCGGCCGGATACGTCCGCCTTCCGCCCATTTACCAAGAAAGACTTCCAGTATCGGAAAGTTTCCGTCAGGCCATCCGAGCTGGATCCTAAACAAGAGGGAAAGGAGTAGCGCAATGAATGCCATTGCGATCGAAGTAACCAAAAACTGCTTTGCGATCATTTTATGATCGCGGCTGAATACGTATTGGGAGAAGAAACTCTCCCGATGGCCGGAATCCCGGTCATGGGTAATCGTGATACCCGAATGAACTGAGTTTGCCATAGCAATTAAATTTATGTTTAGCGATCGTCGGCGAAGGGGCTTCCCAAACCGAGCGGTTAACCAAAGCTAAGTATGCTATTTATACCACCGGGTGATTTGGATGAAATGATTTCATATCATCCATCAATAACTCGATGAACGCGGGAGTCTCCCTTTCACGAGAATCCGTAGGCGTTGCTTACCGGGCAGCAGGCTCCGGCTGATTTCCCTATTATCGCGGGTATGACGCAGATAACAACCTAAAATTTCTTTGTAGGTAACTATTCCGGTCATCTCTTCCGGCCGTGTATCCGAACTAACGATTAGGAAGGGACTGGTACTTTTTGCCAGCAGTTCAGCAGCCCTGCCGAGATGATCTGATTCCGAAATAGTAAGGATATCCCGTTTGGCGACGGAGGCAACGGGGGCCTCCAAATCCGCATCTATGGCGAAAATTTCTGGTACCGAAAGCACTCCTATAGGCGCGTTATTTTCGTCTGAAAAGGTGACGAATCTGTGTTCGGAATGTGAAGCCCGGTAGATTTTTCTGATTTCTCCAATGGTTTTTTGCGCAGCCTCCGGAATCACAAAAAGTTGTTTCATTACGTGGCGGACGGTGGTTTGCCTAAGAAGATCCGGCTCGTAAACTTCTGGCGTGGTAACTCCCCGGCGGGCGATTTTTTCGGTCATGATCGTATTTCTCATGAAGAAGAAGGAAATCAGGTAAGATCCCGTACATGCAGCGAGTAGCGGTACCAGGGCGCTAGACTGCGAGGTGGCCTCCAAAGCAAATAGAATACTGGTGAGATAGGCCCGTGATGCGCCCGCAAACATAGCCGCCATACCGATGAGGGCAGCCATTGATAAACTGACATTGGCACCGGGAAAAATGGATGTAGAAGCGATGCCCGCAATGGCTCCGCAGGCTCCTCCGATGGTCAACAGCGGCGCGAGCGTTCCACCCGACGTGCCACTTCCGAGGGCGATACACCAGGAAACAAATTTCAGCAACGCGAGGGGAATAAGGATGGCCATCGACATGCTTCCGGAAAGTACGTTGGTTATGTTTTGGTATCCAACGCCCAGTGTGTACGGTGCAAAGTAGCCGACCAGCCCAACCGCTAGTCCGCCCAATGCAGGCCACCACATCCAATGTATCGGCAGTTTCTCAAACAAATCTTCTACATAATATACCGCCTTGGTCAAGCCAACGGAGACCACACCAATCAGCACGCCTATTAAACTATACACTAACAAAGCGGAGTTGGAAGCTGCTGAAAGAATGGGCATCGGAAATACCGGGCCGGCCTCAAAAAGGAAATAATGCCCGGCCGCCCCGGTGATGCACGCCAATGCTACCGGCAAAATGGTTCGTGCCGAAAACTCAAATAGGAGTAGTTCTACTGCAAGGAAAATCGCCGCAACAGGCGTTCCAAAGATCGCAGACATGCCGGCAGTTGCCCCTGCCGCCAATAATGCTTTCCTTTCCCGGGGAGTTACCCGCAGGAATTGCCCAAGCGTGGAGCCAAATGCTCCTCCTGTTGCAATGATAGGACCTTCCGCGCCGAATGGCCCTCCCGTGCCAATGGCGATCGCCGACGAAATGGGTTTCAGTAACGTAGTTTTGGGCCTGATTCGGCTTTGATTTACCAAAATCTGTTCCATCGCTTCCGGTATTCCGTGGCCACGGATGGCCTTTGAGCCATACAACGCCATGAGGCCGACGATAACTCCCCCTATAGCCGGAATGATAAGTACCCACAATCCAAGTTGGTTGTCTGCCGGATCTTGGAAATCCAGTTTGAAATTTCCAAAGAATGAAAGATTCGTAACCAAGTGAATAAACCCTATTAGCAAGCGTGCAATCAGACTGACCGCCGCACCGATTCCCACGGCCAATAGGCATATCCAAACCAATCTTTTGGCCGAAAGACTGAATCCGGTCTTTCTATTGGTTTTATCCGTAGCATTAAAATCATCCAATGTTGGGGATATCGGAATGCTGTTTTTGATATGCCGACTGCTCATAAAAATGCGGAAGTGTGTGCCAGCAAAAATACAAAATATATTTTAAATAATATTTTTTAACATTATTGACTCGGTAAAGTGTTGTTTTATATTGCTTGTAATATATTATAAAGTTCTGACAAGACGGAAGTGGCTTCACGAAAAATTTGTACTATTGTGTCAGAATGAACAATAAAGAGAGCGATGTACCTTGCAATCTCCGCGATTGCCTTTTATGTAGGTTATGTCTTCCCGATTGGATTCCCGCCGTGGAAATCCATAGGAAAAACTTTCTGTTAAAAAAGGGGCAAAGAGTTTTTCGTGAAGGGGAACCCGTAACCGGCATTTATTTTGTTTATTCCGGCGTCGCTAAAATCCATAAGAAGTGGGGGCTGGAAAAGGAATTGATTATCCGCTTCGCGGGGGCGGGTGACATTATGGGCCATCTTGGGTTAGGAAAAGAAGCCCGATACCCCGTTTCGGCGACAGCGGTGGAAAGCACGAAAGTTTGTTACCTGGATATGGATTTTTTTGAAAGCACCCTCCGGGTCAATTCGAATCTAACCTATACGCTGATGCGTTTCCTCGCTGATGAACTTCAGGAATCCCACCGTGGTATGCGTAATCTTGCCCACATGTCGGTTAAAGCACGAACTGCACAGGCGCTGGTTTCGTTGAAAAAGCAATTCGGCACAAAGCCAAATGGAGCAATCGCCGCTATTATCAGTCGCCAGGATATTGCCTCCTTTGCCGGAACCACTTATGAGACGCTTTTTAAAATGCTGAACGAACTCACCGTTGAAGGGTGCATCCGATTGGATGGAAAAAGCATTACGATTCTCGACCAGGACAAGTTACGCGCCATCATCCAGATAGACAGTCAATGACAAACTTGTGAGGGGATTTGATTTGTCAGCGGTTTATGGCTGTTTTTGTATTCCTGTTGTTATTCGATTTTAAACGTCACCACGTTTGATGGCCCTGAATAATAGAATAATGCATAAACCAAAGGGAATCAAACGATATCGACACAAACCAGACCAGAAGCAAAAAAATTTGTAGCCCATAGGGGAATCGAACCCCTCTTTCCAGAATGAAAATCTGGCGTCCTAACCGATAGACGAATGGGCCATTTTTTATGGACTGCAAACTTAGATAAATTCGTTTTTATATCCAAACGAATTATGTAGGATCAAGGGCAATCCATCAAGTTCTTTTTGTTCCCTATAACAAATCAAAACCGATGTCTTTACGAAAATATTTTCCTTCGAAATAAATCCGGCCCGCATCAGCCGTGGCCTGCTGTAACGCCTCAAATAACGTGTCCTCCAACGCAGTGACCGCCAATACGCGTCCTCCGGCGGTTTGTACGCCCCCCTTTTCTTCGCGGGTGCCCGCGTGGAATACTATGGAATCCTTTACATTTTCCAGGTTATTGATTGCTTTACCGGATTCATAGGTTCCCGGATAGCCGCCTGAGACAACTACCACGGTCGCGGCGGTTTTCGAAGAAAGCGTAAAAGAGCGTTCAAACAAGTCGCCCGCTGCTACTCCTTGAAGTAAGTCCACCAAATCACTTTCTATACGGGGAAGCACGCTTTCGGTTTCGGGGTCGCCCATGCGTACGTTGTATTCGATGACATAGGGATTTCCTTCTACGTTCATGAGCCCGATAAAAATAAAGCCTTTATAGGGTATGCCGTCCCGTTTCAGTCCCTCAATCGTAGGAACGATGATGCGTTGTTCCACTTTGTCCATAAACACATTATCCGCGAAAGGTACGGGAGAAACGGATCCCATGCCTCCCGTGTTAAGCCCTGTATCGCCTTCGCCGATACGTTTATAGTCTTTTGCAGACGGAAGCACCTTATAGGTATTACCGTCCGTTAGTACAAAGACGGATAGTTCAATACCGGTCAGGTATTCTTCAATCACGACTTTGTTGCTTGCCTCGCCGAATTTTGCGTCTTCTAACATGGCCTTCAGCTCGGATTTTGCTTCGTCAAGGGTTGCACAGATCAGCACGCCCTTGCCGGCCGCCAGTCCGTCTGCTTTAAGAACGATGGGCAGTTTTTGCGTCTCCAAATAAGCTAGCCCTTCCGCTAATGTGGACCGGTTAAATGATCGGGAAGCCGCCGTCGGAACGCCGTGGCGGACCATAAACTGCTTCGCAAAATCTTTGCTGCCTTCCAATTGTGCGCCTTGCCGCTGCGGACCGATAACGGGGATATGCCGTAAGTCAGCCCGCTCTAAAAAATAATCATGTATACCTTTTACCAGGGGCTCCTCGGGCCCGACCAGCACCATGTTTATCTGCTTATCGAGCACAAAGTCAGCTATCTCTTCAAAATCCGAGACCTGGATGGGCACATTTTGACCGTATTGACCGGTACCGGCATTGCCGGGGGCGATGTATAGTTGAGCTGTCTGTTTACTTTGGGCAATTTTCCAGGCAAAAGCACTTTCCCGTCCGCCTGAACCGATAATTAGGATGTTCATCTTGCAAAGATATTTTTTTTGCCTATATTTACCACTATCGGCGTCTGAATAAACCGGGCCGGACTGGCACATATGTATCGTTGGCTAACCATATTGATCTTGTTTTTGTTTTCCCTCAAGGCCACGTACGCCCAGGAAGGTGCTATTGCAGGTGTTTTGGAAAAGCTGGGTAAGTATGCTGAAAATTATCCCCGAGAAAAAGTTTACTTGCACATGGATAAGCCTTATTATACCGTAGGGGACGATATATGGTTTAAGGGGTACGTGACTATCGGTGCTTATAACTATCTTTCCGGCCTCAGTAAAATCCTGTATGTGGATCTCATTAACCCGGACGAGAAGATCGTTCAATCCATCCGGGTGCCATTGATTTCGGGGGTCACTATGGGCGATTTTCAGTTAGCGGATTCCTTGGCCGAAGGCAATTACCGTATACGCGCCTATACAAATTGGATGCGCAATTTTGACTCGGATGGATTCTTTGATCGGGTATTGCCCATCGGAAATGCGCGGACGGATTCGCTGCTTACCCACAGCTCCTTTTTCTACGAGAATTCACCGGTACATACCGTCAACGCGGAAATCACTTTTACGGACGCCAAAGGAGGGCCTATGGCCGACATGGATGTTAACTACGAAGTCGTCATGGAGGAGCGGAATATTGGGCGGGGAAGGGAAAAAACCGATGAACAAGGACGTATCGGGTTCGATTTTGTCAATAAGCAACCGTTCAACCTGAAAACCGGAAAAATCAAACTTACGGTATTGACGCCCCAAGATCAGACGATCCGGAAAGTCATTCCGCTGAAAACCACATCACAGACTCCCAGCATTCAGTTTTTTCCGGAAAGTGGCCATCTCGTTGCCGGCAATCTCGCCAAGGTGGCCTTCAAGGCACTGCATCCGGATGGCTTGGGCATCGGCGCTGTGGGTTATTTGGAAGATGACAAGGGGGTGCGTATTGCCGAATTTGAGACGGTGCACGCAGGGATGGGCAATTTTAGTTTTATACCGCAAGCGGGAAGTACCTATACGGCCAAATTGACTTATGAAGATGGAGGCAAAGCAGAGCAGGTATTACCTGCGGTACAAGTTTCTGGGTATGCGTTGGCGGTAAACAACGAACTAGAAAAGCAAGTCTTTGTGCAGGCGTTCGCGTCGGATGATCTGGTAAAAGGGCAGCAACTCATGGTGTTGCTTCAGCGGCATGGAACCGTGTTTTATGCGTCCAAGGGAAAGCTTACAAAAAACGAACTGGTGTTTTCGATTCCGCGCGAACACTTGCCGGCGGGGGTGGTGCAGGTAACGCTGCTTTCGCCCGAAATGAAGCCTCTGGCCGAGCGGGCGATATTCAATATCAATGAACAGTCGATGCTGCCGATATCTGTAAGTTCCGATCAGCAGGTTTATGGGCCAAGACAGAAAGTAGCCGTACAGATTACCACCGGCCAGGAGGCCGACTCCAGCCGTATCGCTGTGCTTTCTGCCGCGGTGGTCGATTTGGCTAAGGTGCCGATAGACTCCACAACGCGCGAAGGAAATATCTACGCCTCACTGTTGTTGAGTTCCGACATCAAAGGATACATTGAAAACCCGGAATATTACTTTGAAAACCAAGACCTCTCCAAGCGTAGGCAGTTGGACAACGTCATGCTCACCCAGGGATGGAGTCGTATCTCTTGGCAGGACCTGATGGTTGACAAAATCCCGGCGATTACCTATCCGCCGGAGCAAGATTTACGCATCAGCGGTTTGGTAACCAAGCGAGGAAGTAAAACCCCGGTTCCCAACGCGACCGTCACCATTCTTTCTACCAGTAATGTTACGGCTATCGTGGATACCGTTACCGATGAGCAGGGACGATTCGCGTTCGACCGATTGCTTTTTTTCGACGACACCAAATTCGTTGTACAGGCCCGTGATGAACGTGGTCGGAAGCATGTGGATATTCACCTTGATGAATCGCCACGGCAACAGGTAACACGTAATCGAAATACGCCCGATGCGACGATCGATGTAAACCAGTCAATTAGTGCGTATCTCAAGAATACCCAGGAGCAATTTCAGGAAATGGAAAAATACGGCCTCAAGGAAAAGAGCATTTTGTTACAAGAAGTTAAAGTAACCCGGGAGGCCTCAAAAAACAAGGTTAAGCATTCCAGCAACCTCAATGGCCCCGGCAACGCCGACCAGGTGCTTACCGCGGAGGACCTGACCATGGGATGCTCGTCGTTGGCTATCTGTTTACAGGGCAGATTGGTCGGGGTGATGTTCCGGAATGGGATACCCTATTCTACGCGCTCATTCGATCAACCCATGCAGGTTGTAATGGACGGTATGTTTATGGAAGGCGATGCGTTAGCGATGATCAACCCGTTCGATGTGGAAACCATCGAAGTGCTGCGCGGTATTGGGAATACTGCGATTTATGGATCAAGAGGTAGTGGAGGGGTAATCATTATTACCACCAAACGCGGAGACGGCGGCGGATACAACCGCGACCTGTACACGCCGGGTATTGTTACGCATAGCCCTCAAGGATACTATGAAGTGCGTGAATTTTACGTCCCGGACTACGGGGCTCCGGTCGATTCACTGGCAAACATGCGAGATCTTCGTACAACTATCCACTGGTCTCCGAATGTCATAACGGATGAGTCTGGCCAAACCTCTTTCGAGTTTTATACGGCCGACAATCCAGGTACCTATCGGATAGTCGTAGAAGGGCTGGATCTGAAGGGCCGGCCGGGGCGCAAGGTACATTATGTGACAGTTAAATAAGCACCATGAATTTTGTTACAGTTACGGTTGATCAGCGGATTTCCCATATCTATTTGGATCGGGGCAAGTCAAACGCACTGGATCAACAAATGATCGAAGAACTCCGGCAAACGATTATTGAAGCAAGGGAGAACCCTGCTATAGAGGGAATCATTTTGCATGGCAAAGCAGATTTCTTCAGTGCGGGTCTTGATTTGGTAGCGTTATACGAATATAACGAGGACGAGGTCCGTCGGTTCTGGCATACGTTTCTCGATTTCGTCCGCACGCTCGTATCTTTTGATAAACCGGCGGTGGCCGCTATCAGTGGACACAGTCCAGCGGGGGGGTGTGTAGTGGCCATCTGTTGCGATTATCGGATCATGGCCCAAGGCGATTACATCATCGGTCTTAATGAGATACCAGTGGGTCTCATTGTGCCGGAAAGCATATTTCAATTATATGGCTTTTGGCTGGGGCAAGCCAGGGCATATCGCTATTTGCTGGAAGGAAAATTGCTTAATCCGCGCGACGCATTGGAGGTGGGGTTGGTGGATGAGGTAGTCGATATCAAGAGTATCCGCACCACTGCCGAACGACAGATCGGTAAATACACACAATATGAGCAGAACGCGTGGCGGCAAAGCAAGCGTCATCTCCGGCGATCGTTGATCGCACAGTTTGAGGCCGACCAAACCGACGCAATTGAAGCGTTGCTTAAACGATGGTGGTCTCCGGCCACACGAACCATCCTGAAGACAATTATCGACAACCTAAAAGGAGGAAAATGATGGAGATACAGGGTGCTTTGCGCGACGGGGCCCTACAAGGTAAGACCATTGTCGTCACCGGCGGTGGCACGGGGTTGGGACGAGCCATGGCCACCTATTTTCTGCGGTTAGGCGCACAGGTTGTCATTGCAAGCCGTAAGCAGGAGGTGTTGGAAAAAGCTGCGGAGGCCATGGCCGCCGAAACGGGTGGGCAAGTGCTGCCAGTTACCTGTGACGTGCGCGATGTGGATGCCGTTGAGCGCCTGCTTGCAACTACGCTTAACCGATTTGACCGGGTGGATGCCCTCCTTAACAATGCCGCTGGTAATTTCATTTCACCTACCGAGCGCCTCTCTGCCAATGCTTTTTCTACCATCATCGACATTGTGCTGAAGGGAACAGCCAATTGCACACTTACATTTGGTAAACATTGGATCGCACAAGGCCAGTCGGCCAGTATACTTAACATCATTACCACATACGCCTTTACCGGATCCGCGTACGTGGTGCCCTCGGCAGCGGCCAAGGGTGGGGTGTTGGCCCTCACGCGGTCGTTGGCGGTCGAATGGGGCAAATACGCAATCCGGAGCAACGCGATTGCCCCAGGCCCTTTTCCCACCCAGGGTGCGTGGGAACGATTGTTGCCGGGCGATCTGGCCCAGCAATTTGACTTCAAAACCCGGGTGCCGCTTAAACGTGTGGGAAACCATCAGGAGCTGGCTAATCTTGCTGCGTTCCTTTTGTCAGATTTTGCCGGTTACATCAACGGCGAGGTCATTACAATCGACGGAGGCGAGTGGCTTCAGGGCGCTGGCCAGTTCAGTGGTCTCGAAGCAATTCCCGCAAACTTGTGGGATAGTTTGGAGAAAATGACGAGGCAGGCGAAATGATACTTTTATTTTTTAAAGAAATTCAAGTAAATAGAAATCACGAATACAATCCCAAAGCTGACAGCAGTAAGGGTATCAATCCATCCGGAATTTGTGTCTAGGCCAGTTAATTTATCCACCTGATACTTGATGAACGAATTGGGCAGCCCCGTTTCACCTAATTGGGTTTTGACTTGCCATTGCCACTCGGTAAGCGGACAGTAACCGATGCCATACCAAATGCCTAGTAAAAGCCATGAAGCCGCCGTGAGCAGGACGCAATACAAATGCCAGCGGCGGGTAGCAAGCCAAATCCAACCTATCAAGTTAAATCCGATGATAAGGACATGCAGTAGTGTGTATGTCATGTCAAGCCAATAGAGCCACATAGGCGAGATAAAAAACGAAAGCCATGCCAAAACCCCAATTCGTTCCAAGATAACGACACGGTTGTCCCAAATTTTGATGCCATCAATTATGAAATCAAATCGGAGGGATCAATTTTCCATTTACCGACTACATCAATACCTCTCATCGCTTATAGTGTATTCGATACACTATCGTCTGTTTGTTGAGTAGTTATGGCTTGCTTATAAAATACTGTGAATTAGGAAATTATAATTTTTCTGTTAATAAAATGAGAAATCCATTTCGGAATGATGTAGGGATGTGTTAGCTGATTTCTTGGTAGGTCAGGTCATACATCACATTTTTGCAAAACATAAAAACTCGTCGAGGGTTTTCAATGTAGCCAATTAAAGCCAGTGTTTTGCTGGCAAAGGGGGTAACACACATTAATTAGATAACCAATTAAATTGAGTAGCAACATGAGGAATTTATTTACATGCTTATTGGCACTGTTTACATTGTCCTTTACGGCGTATGGGCAGCAGAGTCGGGTAAGCGGGAAGGTAACCGATGCGCTGACATCCAGCGGGATTCCTGGGGTGACCGTAATGGTGAGAGGTTCTACTACGGCCACCCAAACGGACGCGGCGGGCAATTATACGATTGAAGCAGCTAATTCGGATACGTTGGTTTTCCGGTCCTTGGGGTTTGCCATGCAGGAGATTCCGATTGCGGGCCGGACTACCATAGACGTAGTACTGGAAGACGAGGGCACCGAATTGGAGGAAGTGGTGGTGGTGGGTTACGGTACACAACGCCAACGGGATCTGACTACCGCGGTAACTACCGTGCGGGCAGATGATATTGCGAAGACGCCCACCGCTACAGCCATGCAGTCCTTGCAGGGACGGGTGGCCGGCGTGCAGATCGTGAGTAATGGTGCCCCCGGAGCATCACCTACCGTCCGACTGCGGGGTATCGGCTCCTTCGAAGGGAATGCCGCACCGCTGTATGTCGTCGACGGAATGTTTTTCGATAACATCGATTTCTTGAACCCCAATGACATTGAGACTATCTCCGTGTTGAAGGATGCTTCAGCATCGGCGATTTATGGAGTTCGTGCCGGTAACGGTGTCGTGTTGATTGAAACCAAATCGGGCGCTTACAATAAGCCTGGTGAGATCGTGTATGACGCCTATTACGGTATTCAGAATCCGCAGAACGTGTTGAAGATGGCGAATGCCCAACAGTTCGTACAGTACATCAACGAAACTGGAAGCGCTGCGGATATTGCCTTGATACAAAATGCTATACAACGGTATGGTAGGAGTCGTATAGACCCGAATATACCGGACGTTAATACCGACTGGTATAACGAAATCATGAGCCCCGCTCCGATCCAGAATCACAACCTTTCGTTTAATGGCGGGGGTGAGAATACGCGCTATTCCATTGGCGGCAGCTATTTTAACCAGGAGGGGCTCCTTGATTTGCAACGCAATAATTACCGGCGATTGAACTTTCGCGTAAAAGTGGATAGCAAGGTAAAAGATTGGTTAAACGTTGGGGGTAATTTCAACGTGAGTACAGCCCGGCAGTATAATGGCGAAAATACGGCCTGGTTCCGGTCGTATTTTGCGGTACCGATCTTGCCGGTGTATGACGATGGGAATGCTAATGCTACACCGGTGAAATATGCCAATGCGCAACAGATCGGTTATCGGGGCAGCCAGAATCCGTTTTATCCGCTGGAATACATTGATAACCGAAATCACGTGGCTAAGTTGCTGGGCAACTTTCATGCGGAGATCAATGTGTGGGAAAACAAGATCAAACTCCGCACGCAGTATAATTATGGGTTGGGCTTTGTAAACACCAGACGCGTAGACTTCGAATATCATGATGGAGTTACGCAACATCAATCGGCCATTCGCCGCAGGAATACATCGATTTTCGACCAAGTATGGGATAATTTTCTAACCTACGATGATAATTTTGGTAAGCACAATCTGAATGTGGTTTTGGGGCAGTCCTATCGGAGTGAGTACGCTGAGTTGCTTTATGCCAGGGGGACCGGAATTGCACCGGCGCCCTCTAGGGCAGCTGAACAGTTCTGGTATCTCTCCAATGCTACCGAATTTGACGTCGATGGAATAGGAGATGCGAATGATGGAGACGACAAAGCCATCAACGCTAATCTTCAATTCCTGTCTTTCTTCGGCCGGGCAGCATACAACTACGATGACCGCTACCTATTGTACGGCACATTCCGCCGTGATGGCAACAACAAGTTTCAGAAAACTTGGGGTAATTTCGCGACCATCGGGGCCGGATGGGTCTTGTCTGAAGAGGATTTCTTTGATGTGGAAGGGATCGATTTCCTGAAGTTCAGGGCATCATGGGGGCAGTTGGGTAATGACGCTATCAGCCCATCCGTAGGATTACCCACCGTACAGGAAAATAACGGTGCAATTGACGGTACCCGGGTAATCGGTAGGCGACTGAATCCGACATTTGACTTAATCACCCAGTGGGAGACGACGGTTGAGAAGAACTTCGGTTTGGATGCACAGTTCCTCAATAACCGACTGTCTTTGGAAGCCGATTACTTTATCCGGGACACGCGCAACCTCGCGGTGACTATTGTGCCGCCGGTATTTGCATCTGCTGAGCGCCGAAGTGTGGGAGAAATCCGGAACCAAGGCTTGGAGCTGAACCTCAATTGGCGCGATAACCTATCAGAGAATTTCTCGTATAATATCGGCGGGAATATCGCAACATTGAAAAACAGAGTGCTGGGCCTCGGGGGCGCCGATGCCTTGAATGCAGGCTCGGCTGAGTTCCGGCAGCGCTCCATCATCGGCCAGCCTTACCAGGCGTTTTATGGTTATGAGGTAACCGGTGTATTTGACAATGCGCAACAAATTGAAAACACCTATAATGCGGATTTCATTTCGCAGCGAGGCTTGGTTCCCGGGGACTTGATTTTTAAGGATCAGAATGGCGATGGTATCATCGACGACCGGGACCGCGTTGTATTAGGTTCATACCTGCCCAACTTCACCTGGGGTGGCAACCTAGGTTTCCGGTACAAAAAGCTCGAGTTTGCCGCATTGCTGCAAGGCCAACTGGGATATCACATCCTGAACCGCAAACGGGGTGAAATGATTTTCACCAATGACACGAACATTGACGCCGACCTGGCTACCAACCTATGGACGGAAGAACGGGGCTCGCCGAAGAATTATCCGTCGGCCTCCGGCTTGCGGAGACCGTGGAACCAGGTGATGAGTACCTACTTTGTGGAAGAGGGCTCTTACTTCCGGCTGCAAAACGTACGCTTGTCTTACTCGTTTTTGGGTAAGGAAATCAACGGCGTGACCTGGCCAGAAACCCGGGTTACGCTCACCGCAGAGCGACCCCTCACGGTGTTTAAATACAACGGCTTTAATCCCGAAGTGGCCAACGGCGTGGATCGGGAGGTGTATCCCATACCCGCTATCTATACCTTGGGCGTAACCATTAAACTGTAAAGCATTAAGGAAAGACATTATGAAAGCGATACGAAATATCCAATACGGGGCGATGGTTTTCTTTGGACTATTGCTCGGTTCGTCGTGCAGTGGTTTGTTGGATGAACCGCTCGAAAATCAGCAGATCGTTGAAGGAACGGATTATACCCAAACCCAAAACATGGTGTTGATGCTGTATGGCGCGTATAACCAATTATATGATTTTGGCTGGGAGGTTTACCCAACCCTCAGTGTGCGGGGTGATGACATCGACATCGGCGGACGCGGCGATCAACCGTTATTTGCGCAGGCAGATAGTTTTCGGTACGACCGCAATTTCTGGGCGATGAACAACTCATGGACCAGCCTTTACAGCGACCTGATTTATTGGCAGGGGGCGATCGAGGAAATCCAGAAATACCAAGATGCGGGCGCTAATCCGACGACGGCGCAGCAATACATTGCAGAGATTAAAGTAATGCAAGGATTTGAGTATCTCCAGCTGGCGCGCTTATGGGGGCGCATCCTGATCATCCCCAGTTCCCAACCACGGGACCTGTTCAATGTAGAATTGTCCAGTTTCGAAGAGGTCATGCAGCATATCTCCACGTTAATGGACGAGGCGATTCCGCTGCTGCCCGACATGCGGCCCAACCAGCGTTCGGACGTGCGCGGCGGCGTAACCCGCTATACGGCGCTTGCCGTAAAGGCGCTCGCCAACCTCGAAATGAAGAATTATCCGGCGGTGGCCGACGCCACGGGTCAGATTATCAATAGTGGTCTGTTTATCCTGGAGCCGGATTTTTACCACCTGTTTAAGCTTCGCGGTAAGCTTAACGACGAAAACCTGTTAGAATTCCAATATTCGGACTATGGCACGGGATCGGGTGCGTCCAATAAGTATTTGTGGGATTTCTTCGGCCCAACCAGCTGGACGCCTGCTCGCGGCGGTGCCAGTGGAGGTTGGGGCTTCTGGGAACCCAGTATGAAGTATATCCAGTTTATGCTCGGCCGCAATGAACGCGAACGTTTGGAAACGACGGTGATATTCACGCCCGCCGGCATATCGGATTTACGTAATGCATATCCCAATGCACCGGAGTGGATATCAAATACTACTGCGGATGGCGACGTCTTCAACAACAGCGTCCGGACCAAGTTCTACAGTGGCAAGCACTATTGGCCTTCGACGATGCTTACCGAGGGTCGTACGGCGTATGGCGAAAACAAAAACTTTACCGTTATCCGGTATGCTGAAGTATTGTTGATGCATGCCGAGGCATTAACCAGCGGTGCCACGAGTTCAGTGATGACCGCGGATGCGGCGGTAAATGCAGTACGCAGCCGTGCAGGCCTCGGTCCGTTGGCCGGTGTTACACTCGATCAGGTATTGGATGAAAAATTGGCGGAGTTTGCCGGCGAATGGGGCATTCGGTTTTACGACGTAGTACGCCATGACCGCACGGCCGAATTGTCTTACGGCGGGCGTACGTATGATGCGGCAACCGATCGGTTCTATCCTTATCCGTTGGAACAGCAAGACCTGCTGCCACAGTTGAGAGATTCAAATTAACAAACCGACTATAGATCACAGAACATGAAAAGGACTAACATATTGCTTGGTGCGGTGCTGTTTATCGCCGCAGCATGCCAAGACGGCTATATCGATGATATCCAACCGGTACAACCTGGCGCAGATGAGTCTGCGCCGGCTATAACGATGACCTATCCGCTGGAAGGTACGCTGATCCGGGTGCGCGAAGATGTGACCGCCATTGATGTCCGCTTTACGGTAACGGATGATATCGAAATAGCCAACATCGTGGTGGAGTTAAATGGTGAACAGATTGCTCAATTCAATGACTTCTTGGACTACCGCAAAGCGGTAACAACGTTTGCCTATGATGAGGTCGCCACCGGCGAGCATACCCTCTCCGTAACAGCGACAGACGTGGCCGGAAAGTCTACAACGCAATCCGTCAACTTTGAAAAGGTAGCACCGTATCAGCCCATTTACGAGGGCGAGTTATTTTATATGCCTTTTGACGGTGAAAACACCGAGCTGGTTTCTATTACCAATCCGACCCGCGTGGGCGATCCGGGATTTAACAACGCAGGCAAGAAAGGAAGCGCTTATGCCGGCGCCACCGATGGTTACCTTACCTTTCCTACCAATGGTCTAACCAATCCGGAGTTCAGTGCATCGTTTTGGTATAAGCTGAATGCGGTGCCAGACCGTGCCGGTATCTTGGTAATCGGCCCTCCGGGCCCAACCAATAACAACCGGACAGGGGGTTTCAGGTTGTTCAGGGAAAACGCAGGGGGAAAACAACGGATTACACTCAATGTGGGTAACGGGACCGCCGACAGCTGGTTTAACAGCGATGCGGCTTATCATTTCGATCCGAGTTACAGCGAATGGATACATGTGGCATTTACGATCTCGGATAGTGAATGTGTGCTATACATCAACGGCGAAGTGGCGGCAAAAGGTGAGTTTACGGGAATCAGCTGGGCCGACTGCGACATCCTCTCCATTGGCTCAGGTGCACCGCGGTTCTCCGAATGGGGCCACCTGTCAGACCTAAGTCTGATAGACGAGTTGCGCATCTTTAATAAAGTACTGACCCCCGCGGAGGTGCAGACGATAATCGGCGCAGATTGATGCTTACAACGAAGAACGGAGGCGTACCGATGCGATGGTTTTATATAGTCTTTGCCTGTTTGCTGGCGGGATGTAAGAAAGATCAGGTCGGTACGCTCACGCTTTTACAGGTATCGGTTGGCGAGGTGGCTTTGCCGCTCGATGGGACGGTTGCGGAAGGATTGCCGCTCGACCGGAGTATCACCTTGATGTTTTCGCAGCCGGTAGATCAGTCGACGGCGAATACTGCCATCCGGCTCACTCGTGATGGCGAGCCTGTGGCGGTAAGCTTGGCGTTTCTTTCTGGCGGAGCTCATGTGGTGGTGCACCCAAGCGGCCCGTTGCGCAGCAACACCATATACACCCTGGTGGTTTCGGAACAACTCCGGAGCATAGGTGGCGGCCAAGGACCGGTTTATGAGGTTCAGTTTGAAACCCTGATGGAAGGCCTGCAAGTCGTCGGCATCGAGGTGGACGGCGAAAATAGAGTGCATGATCAGGTACTGGCCGATATACCCCGCGATTTGCAAATGACACTCCGCTTTTCCAGTCCGGTTGATGACGACGCTCTGCAGGGGGCTGTCTCTTTGGCTGGAGATGGGGGCACGGCCCCGGTCCAGCTCAATCTGGCTGCCGATAAACAATCGGTTATCGTACTGAGCAGCACACCACTGAAAGGGCTCACCAAATACGAATTGCGCATCTCGGATGCATTACGGGGACAGGCGGGTGAGGTTTTTCCTGGCTTGAGCAAAGCACTCTATACCGCCGTGGACCCCACGCCGAAATTTCCGGTTATTTCGGACGAGGAATTGCTCACCCTGGTACAACGGCAAACATTCAACTATTTCTGGGACTTTGCCCATCCGGCCAGCGGGATGGCCCGTGAACGGAACAGTTCGGGCGACTTGGTTACAAGCGGTGGCTCGGGTTTCGGCGTCATGGCGCTGATTGTGGGGATGGAAAGGGGATTTATCTCGCGCGGCCAGGGTATCGAACGCCTGGAACGCATGATCAGTTTCTTGGAGACGGCCGATCGTTTCCACGGTGCCTGGTCACATTGGATGAATGGCAATACCGGTGCGGCAATGCCGTTCAGTGCCAACGATAACGGCGGTGACCTGGTGGAAACGTCGCTACTGATGCAAGGCCTTATTGCGATGCGCCAATACCTCAGGGCGGCTGTCCCCACTGAAAAGCAACTGATCGACCGCATCAACGGGCTCTGGCAAACCGTGGAGTGGGATTGGTACCGGCGGGATGGCCAGGATGTACTGTATTGGCACTGGTCGCCGGATAAGGGTTGGGCAATGAACCTCCCGATCCGGGGATGGAACGAGAGCTTGATTACATACGTATTGGCGGCTGCGTCGCCGACGCACAGTGTCCCAAAAGCTGTTTACACCAGCGGCTGGGCGAGAAACGGTGATATGCGCAACGGGGCAACGTATGAGGGCATCCCGCTGCCGCTCGGTGCCGAATACGGCGGACCGCTGTTTTTAAGCCAATACTCGTTCCTCGGTATTGACCCGAGGGGCTTAAGCGACGAGTATGCCGACTATTGGACGCAGAATGTGAACCACTCGTTGATTAATTATCGGTACTGCGTACGAAATCCGCGCAGTTATGTGGGCTATGGCGAAAATTGCTGGGGGCTTACGGCCAGTGATAACCACGAAGGGTATTCTGCCCATTCGCCCACAAACGACTTAGGTGTAATCACCCCTACGGCCGCACTTTCTGCGTTCCCGTATACGCCGGATCAATCGATGGCGGCATTAAAGTTTTTCTACTATACCCTGGGTGATAAGCTTTGGGGAGCTTATGGGTTTTATGACGCCTTCAATATTACGCAACAATGGGTTGCCGATTCATACCTGGCCATTGATCAGGGGCCCATCATTGTGATGATTGAAAACCACCGTACCGGCTTGCTGTGGGACCTGTTCATGAGTGCACCCGAAATTAAGGCCGGCTTAAATAAACTGGCATTTGAGAGCCCGAAACTTTAACACGGATTGATTTTATGAACAAGCTAGTAACCCATATTTTAGTAGCAGCAACAATAGGTTTTGCAAGTTGTAACGGCTCATCACCCAAACAAACAGATAACCGTGCAGCAACCGTATCCGATGATTCGCTATCCGATGATTCGCTGCTCACGCTCGTGCAACGCCAAACCTTCCAATATTTCTGGGAGGGAGCAGAGCCTGTTTCAGGCCTCGCCCGTGAGCGTATTCATATCGATGGCGAATACCCGCAGAACGATCAGGAGGTCGTTACCATCGGCGGCAGCGGCTTTGGCCTGATGGCGCTGCTGGTTGGCATCGAGCGGCAGTTCATCACGCGGCACGAAGGGTTGGAGCGGTTTGAGCAAGTAATCGGCTATCTCGAAAAAGCCGACCGGTTCCACGGGGCTTGGCCACATTGGCTGGATGGGCCAACGGGCAAGGCCAAGCCGTTCAGTAAAAATGACAACGGAGGAGATCTCGTAGAAACCGCCTTTATGGCGCAGGCATTGATTTGCATAAGGGAGTACTTCCAGCAGGGTAATGAACAAGAAAAGCAATTGGCTGCACGCGCCGATGCCCTCTGGAAATCCATTGAGTGGGACTGGTATCGCCAAGGGGGACAAAACGTGCTTTACTGGCACTGGAGCCCCACGGCGGGCTGGGCGGCCAACCACCCCATCAAGGGCTATGACGAGTGCCTGATCACCTACGTCCTTGCTGCTTCTTCGCCTACTCATGGTGTTCCTGCTGAGGTGTATCACGAGGGATGGGCGCGCAGCGGCGCTATCAAGTCGACCGCCGAACGGTATGGACACCCCCTTATCCTCAAACACAATGTGCCGGACAGCAACGGGGTGGGGCCACTGTTTTGGTCGCACTACTCGTACCTAGGGTTAGACCCTCGAGGGTTAAAAGATGAGTATGCGGATTATTGGGAGTTAAACCGTAATCATGCACTTATCCACCGCGACTATGCCATCGAAAACCCAAAACGGTTTAAAGGATACGGCGAACACGCATGGGGATTTACTGCCAGCTATTCCATCAAAGGGTATGCGGCGCATAACCCCGATAACGACCTGGGTGTCATCTCGCCTACCGCAGCATTGTCGTCTTTTCCGTATACGCCCGAATACAGCATGGAAGTAATACGTTATCTTTATGAACAACTGGGTGATAGGGTTTGGGGAAAATATGGCTTCTATGACGCGTACAGCGAAACCGATAACTGGTTTCCGGAACGTTACCTGGCCATAGACCAAGGGCCGATACCGGTGATGATTGAGAACCATCGCAGCGGGTTACTCTGGAAGCTGTTTATGGGAGCGCCCGAGATCAAAGCAGGACTGAAGAAACTGGGCTTTGAAAGTCCTAAGATTTAACGGTGATAGAAGATTTTTACGCCTGCTGCGATGCCAGCCTAGGAAATCCTAGCGTAGCGACGGAGATTCAGATGGCATCGCAGTCGGCCTAAAATGAATTGGGAATTTGGAAAGCCGTATAAATAGCGAACGGCAAAAAGCAAATAACGAAAAGCAAACAAAAATGAAATACCATTGGAAATATTGCTGGCTGATTGCGATCGCATCGATACTGTGCGGTGGGATGGGCAATGCGCAGACACCCCGGACCTATTGCAACCCGATAAACATCGACTATGGTTACACGCCGATTCCCAATTTTTCCGAATGGGGTCGGCACCGGGCGACGGCCGATCCGGTTATCGTCAACTACAAAGGCGACTATTACCTGTTCAGCACCAACCAATGGGGATACTGGTGGAGCAGTGACCTCTCACAATGGAATTTTGTATCCAAAAAATTCCTGCGCCCTTGGAATGGCGACGTGTATGACGAGCTGTGCGCTCCGGCGGTAGGCATTGTGGGCGATACCATGCTGGTCTTCGGTTCTACGTATACCGATAAGTTTACGTTGTGGATGAGCACCAACCCCAAGGAAAATCACTGGCAACCACTTATCGACTCCTTTTCCATCGGGGGCTGGGATCCGGATTTCTTTACGGACGATAATGGCCGCTTCTACATGTACAATGGCAGTAGCAACCGCTATCCGCTGTATGGCATCGAGCTCGACCGCCGGACGTTTGAGCCTATCGGTGCCCGTAAGGAGCTGTATTTCCTGGAAGATTGGCGTTACGGCTGGCAGCGATTCGGTGAGTATATGGACAATACCTTCCTCGACCCGTTTATCGAAGGAGCACACATGACCAAGCATAACGGGAAATACTACCTGCAATATGCCGCACCGGGCACCGAATTCAGTGGCTACGCGGATGGCGTGGCCGTGGGCGACAGTCCACTGGGACCGTTTACTACACAGTCAGACCCCCTGAGCTACAAGCCGGGGGGCTTTGCACGGGGTGCCGGCCACGGATCTACCTTCCGGGATAACGACGGCAACTACTGGCACGTGGCTACCATTGCCTTGGGGGTGAAAAATAACTTCGAGCGGCGGCTGGGTATGTGGCCGGCAGGCTTCGACGCCGATGGGGTAATGTACGCGAATACTGCCTTCGGCGACTATCCGCATTACCTGCCGAACGGGCCCGCCGATCATCTTGAAAGCCGGTTTACGGGGTGGATGCTGCTTAACTATAATAAGCCCGTGCAGGTGTCGTCTACCTTAGGTGCGGCTTATCCGGCCAACCACGCGGTAGACGAAAGCATGAAGACCTATTGGAGCGCTTCCACCGGCGATAAGGGCGAATGGATACAGAGCGACCTGGGTGAGGTGAGCACCATACATGCCGTGCAGATCAACTATGCCGATCAGGATGCCGACAGCGCTTTTCTCGGAAAGATGGACGGAATTTATCACCAATACATCCTATCCTATTCGGAGGATGGCCGCAAGTGGCGAGTGCTGAAAGACAAAAGCCGCAACCAAACGGATATTCCCCATGAGTACGTCGAACTGGAAACCCCGGTGAAAGCGAGGTACGTCAAATTAGAAAATGTCCACATGCCCACCGGTAAATTTGCCATCAGCGGTCTCCGGGTATTTGGCAAAGGCCAGGGAAGGAAACCGGCGGCAGTCGAGGATTTCATCATTCTACGCACGGAAAAGGATAAGCGCAGTGCTTGGCTGAAATGGGGCCCGGTGGACGACGCGTATGCATATAACATCTACACCGGCCTGGCACCGGATAAGCTATATAACTGCATTATGGTGCATGGCGCCAACGAATACTATTACAAAGCGATGGACAGCCAGAAGCCCTATTATTTCTGCATCGAAGCCGTCAATGAAAATGGGGTGTCGGTGCGGAGCGAAATAAAACGTGTTGATTAACTGGTGAGGAAATGAGAAAGATTGGCCTGTTTTTGGGATTGTTCGGGTGGTGCGTTGCAGCACTGGGACAATCGACTGACAAACCCGTTAACGTGGTTTTCATTTTGAGTGACGACCACCGGTATGACTTTATGGGATTCATGGATAAAGTACCGGATCTGGAAACCCCAAACATGGATCGAATGGCCCGGGAGGGCGCTCATCTCCGGAATGCGTTTGTTTCTACGGCGCTCTGTTCGCCCAGCAGAGCCTCCATCCTCACGGGTCAGTACGCGCATACGCATACCATTGTAGATAACAACGCACCGTTGCCGGAAGGCCTGACTTTTTTCCCGCAGTACATGCAGGAAAAGGGGTATAAGACCGGGTTTTTCGGCAAATGGCATATGGGCGACGAAGATAGCGGAGTACAGCCTGGCTTCGACCAATGGGTGAGTTTCCGGGGGCAGGGAGTCTACTATTCGCCTACGTTCAACATCAACGGAAAGGAAATCAAACAACCCGACGGCAGCTATACCACGGATCTGTTGACCAACTATGCCATCGACTGGCTCAGCACCTTGGATCGCGATCAGCCCTTTTTTCTTTACCTGTCGCATAAGGGTGTCCATGCGGAGTTCAGTCCCGCGGAACGGCACCGCGGCAGCTACCACGATATGCCCATTGTCTGCCCGCCTTCCATGTACCTCACGGCAACCGATAGCAGCAGACGCGTAGGCATTGAAACGCCCTATGACGGACCGGTTAATCTCGATGGTATTCCGGATTGGGTAAGGAAGCAGCGTTACAGCTGGCATGGCGTAGATTACATGTACGACGGACAGATCGTTTTCGAGGATTTTTATCGGCAGTATTGCGAGACCTTGCGGAGCGTGGATGAAAGTATCGGATCGGTAATCGCGTGGCTTGAGAAAGAAGGGTTGGCCGAAAATACACTGGTCATCTACATGGGCGACAACGGCTTTTTGTTCGGCGAGCAGGGATTGATCGATAAGCGCAATGCCTATGAGGCGTCGATGCGGGTACCGCTATTGGCGTGGTCACCGAAATTCATCAAGCCGCATACACAGGTTAACCAGATGGTGATGAATGTGGATATCGCACCTACCGTGCTCGATTTGGCGGGCATTAAAAAGCCCGAACAGATGCAAGGGTATTCCTTTTTGCCGTTGCTGCAAGGTAAATCCATTACTGGCTGGCGTGAGCGCGTTTTCTACGAATACTATTGGGAGTGGGCATTTCCGCAAACACCTACCATTTTTGCTGTCCGCACCGACCGCTATAAATACATTTTCAATCATGGGTTGTGGGACACCAATGAACTGTATGACCTGCATTCCGACCCCTACGAGATGAATAACCTCATCCGGGATGCGGGATCGCAGGAAATAGCTGGGCAATTAAAAAAAGAATTGTGGGACTGGATGGCGTCTACAGGCGGGATGCAGATACCACTCAAAAGGATTGAACAGAAGCGCATCGATCACCGTTATCGTGGAACGTATTAACTAACATTAAATTTTCAACACATGGACACACAGACGAGATGGCTAGTGGTTGCTGCCATCCTACTTTTGGGTATACATACAGTCAACGGACAGCAACGCGCTCGCGACATGGATCACTTTATAACAGACCTGATGGCGCAGATGACCATCGACGAAAAAATCGGCCAGCTCAACTTGGTTACTGCGGGTGAGGCGACTACGGGCGCCGTGGTCAGTACGGATGTGGAGTCGAAGATCAAGGAAGGCAAAATAGGCGGAATATTCAGCATGACGAGTGTGCCACGCATCCGGGCTGCACAGGAATTAGCGGTAAACCAGTCCCGACTAAAGATTCCCATCATCTTCGGCCTGGACGTTATCCATGGTTACAAGACCATTTTTCCCATCCCTTTGGGGCTTGCAGCCTCTTGGGATATGGACTTGATCCAGGAGACGGCACGCATCGCGGCTATCGAAGCATCGGCGGATGGACTGAATTGGACATTTTCGCCGATGGTAGACATTTCGCGCGATGCCCGATGGGGTCGCATTTCGGAAGGCAGTGGCGAAGATACCTACCTGAGTTCGCGCATCGCCGAAGCAATGGTCCATGGCTATCAGGGAGACGATCTGGCCGCCGATAACACGTTGATGGCCTGCGTGAAACACTTTGCGTTGTACGGGGCCGCAGAAGCCGGGCGCGACTACAACACGACCGACATGAGTCTCCACCGCATGTACAATGAATACCTGCCACCCTACAAGGCTGCTATTGATGCCGGCGCCGGCAGCGTAATGACGTCTTTCAATGATATCAATGGCGTTCCCGCCACGGCCAACAAATGGCTCATGACGGAGGTGCTCCGCCAACAATGGGGATTCGATGGCTTTGTGGTGACCGACTATACCGCTGTCAACGAGTTGATCGAGCATGGGCTGGGTGATTTGCAGGAAGTTTCTGCGCGGTCGCTCAAAGCTGGAGTAGAGATGGACATGGTTGGCGAAGGGTTCCTCACTACGCTGAGGAAATCGCTGGATGAAGGAAAGGTCAGCGAAGCAGATATCGACCGCGCCTGCCGATTGGTGCTGGAGGCGAAATACAAACTGGGCTTATTCGAAGATCCCTTCCGCTACTGCGACGAGTCGCGCGCCAAGCAACTGATTCAACATCCTACTCACATGGCGAAAGCCCGCGAAGCGGCGGCGAAATCGTTTGTCCTGCTCAAAAATGAGCAGCAGCTCTTGCCCCTGAAGAAGCAGGGTACCGTGGCACTAATCGGGCCGCTTGCCAATACGGGCAGCAACATGCCCGGTACTTGGAGCGTCAGCGCCGACTTGGAAAACACGCCTTCGTTGCTGGAAGGGATGCGGGCAGCCTTGGGCGATCGGGTCAACCTCGTTTACCATCAGGGTTCCAACCTGGTGGCGGATGCTGCATACCAGGAGCGGGCCACGATGTTTGGCCGCACCATACCGCGTGACGAGCGGCCCGAAGCGGAGGTCATCGCTGAGGCGCTGGAAGTAGCCAAGCAGGCCGACGTGGTGATCGCGGCGCTGGGCGAAAGTTCGGAAATGAGCGGCGAAGCCTCTAGCCGGACCGATATCGGCATCCCGGCCGTGCAGCAGCAGTTGCTATCGGAACTGCTGAAAACCGGCAAACCCGTGGTGCTGGTGCTGTTTACAGGCCGGCCATTGACGCTCACCTGGGAAAACGAACACGTACCGGCGATACTGAACGTTTGGTTTGGCGGTACGGAAACCGGCAAAGCCGTGGCCGACGTGCTGTTTGGCGATGTGAACCCTTCGGGGAAACTGCCGGCTACGTTTCCGCAACATGTCGGACAGCTGCCGCTCTATTACAGCCACAAAAATACAGGACGCCCCTTGGCCGATGGACAGTGGTTCCAGAAATTCCGTTCCAACTACCTCGATGTAAGTAACGATCCGCTCTATCCGTTCGGGTACGGACTTAGCTATACCACATTTACATACGGAAAGCTTGTGTTGAATACCGATACGCTCGAAAGGAAGGGAAGCCTACAGGTAAGTGTTGAGGTCAGCAATTCCGGTAATTATGCGGGCGAAGAGGTGGTGCAGCTGTACATCCGGGATTTGGTCGGATCGGTAACCCGGCCCGTCAAAGAGCTCAAAGGATTTCGGAAAATCCAATTGGCGGCCGGACAGTCTCAGCGGGTGGTGTTTGACATCACCGAAGAAGACCTCAAATTCTATAACGCCGATTTGGAGCATGTAGCCGAAGCTGGTGAATTTGCGGTCTTCGTGGGCACCAACTCGCGCGATGTCCAAGAAGCTCGTTTTTTCCTAAAGGATTGAGATGCCTGAAGGATGGCGATTCCTGAAGGAGCACAACCGACGATGGTCAATTGAATATCAACTCATTTGCCAGTAACGTTTCGTCCGCGCTGATGCTGTGCGGCTTACCGGGATAGATTTCGGTGGTCACCTCGGCGCCCAGATGCGTCACGATAGCTACGCTTTCCTCAATCCGATGCAAGGGGACGTGCGGGTCATGATCGCCTGAGGTAATCAGAATGGGCGTGCCTGCAAAATCGCCCCGATAGTTCGATGCGGCCAATGATTCGCCGATGAGTCCGCCGGTGAAGGCAACGATGCCGCCATACCGTTTGGCGTGCCGGGCCGCATACTCCAATGTAAGGCATGCACCTTGGGAAAACCCCACGAAATAGAGGTTTGCCGGTGGAATGCCGAGTTTGTCGGTTTCGGCAACAACGTTATCCACCAGCGCCAGGGCGGAATCCAGCGCCGGCTGATTCGCTTCCGCAGGCGCCAGGAAGCTGTAGGGATACCAGGAATTGTTAGTCGCCTGAGGCGCCAGCAGCAAGGCATCCTCCAGCTGCAGATGTCGCTGGAGGGAAAGGATGCCCTGCGCGGTGCTGCCCCTTCCGTGGAGCAGCACCACCGCTTTTTTGGCGTGTGCAGCCAATTTGCCCGCTTGTATGATTTGTTTCTCGTGTGTATACATGATTAATCCAATTGAGGTAAAACTTGCTCAATGCGATCGCGGTAGCTTTCGTATTGTGGAGGCAGCTTTAAACCGCTTCCCAGTCCGGCTACGGTTTCGTCCGTTGCGAACCCCGGATTGTCGGTGGCAATTTCAAACAGCACGCCTCCCGGCTCGCGGAAATAGAGCGAGTAAAAATAGTTGCGGTCTATCTTCTCGGTGATGTGGAGGCCTTGCTCGATCACTTTTTCCCGGAAATGCATCAGCGTAGCTTCATCGGGTACGCGGAAGGCCACATGGTGCACCGATCCGCCGGCCACTACGCCAATCGCTTCACCGGGTGCTTCAACAATATCCACCAGGGCAGCCTCTTTCACTGCGTCCGTGGTAAACCGGTGCCGGTTTACTTCGTGAAGCATTGACCGGTAGCCAAAAACGTCGATGAGGATCCGTGCGGTGGCGTCCATTTTGTTGGTGGTGATGGTAACGTGGTGGAAACCACGAATGGCGCGTTCAGCGTTTACCGCTTCGGTTGTCCAAGGCTTGCGCGTGTCCACTGTCTGCGGTACCGTAAGCTCCAGTTTGAGCCCGTCGGGATCGAGAAAGGTGAGGTACTGCTCACCAAATTTCTCGGAGACGTTATTGAGGATAACGTTGTTGGCCTCGAGGCGCTCTTTCCAAAAGTCAAGACTTCCGGACGGCACGGCATAACCGATTTCGGTAACCTGCTGCGTACCCCGGCGACCCTGCCTCACCCGGTTGCCCCACGGAAAAAAGGTAAGGATGGTGCCTGGCGTACCGACTTCGTCGCCGAAGTAAAAGTGATAGGTTTCGGGATCGTCAAAATTGACCGTCTTTTTCACCAATCGCAAGCCCAGTACGCGGGTGTAAAAGTCATAGTTGCGCTTGGCATCGCCTGCGATGGCCGTAACGTGATGGATCCCTAAAATTTGCTTTTCCATGAGTATTTCCTCCGATATGTTGATACAAAGGTAGCCGGCCCGCAGCCCCTGTACATTAATCTAGGACAAGAAATTCCACTCCGATGTTTGGAAGTGAAGTGGAAAAAATTGTAAGTTTGATGGATATGGAAACCTTTAACAGGCGGTTGGGCGATGTCTAATTTTACGGCAATTAATGACTACGTAAATCGGTGCGGCCGCTTTTCCGCTGACGACATTGCGGTGTTCAATGGCTTGCTTAAGCCCAGGACTGTGAAAAAAAAGCAGTTACTGCTGCGGGAGGGCGAGGTGTGTGACTTCGAAGCGTATATTGTCAGCGGTTGCATCCGGAGTTATTATATTGACGAAAGCGGGAGTGAAGTGATCCTGCAGTTTTCAATTGAAGATTGGTGGGTAAGTGATATTGGCAGCTTCCACGAACGGAAGCCTAGTTTGCTGTATATCGAAGCCATGGAAGACAGCGAGTTGCTGACGCTCAACCCGGCTCGTAAGGAAGAGTTGCTGCGCCGTGTGCCCCAGTTTGAGCGGGTGTTCCGACTGATGATCCAACGTCATTTGTCTGCTTTGGAGCATCGGCTCATCCGTACCATTGCTAAAACAGCGGAAGAACGTTATCTCGAGTTTTTAAAACAGTACCCCAAAATCGCGTTGCGCGTACCCCAACATTACATTGCAGCCTATCTGGGTATGACCCCGGAATTCCTAAGCAAGATCAGGCGCCGATTGGCGACTCAAAAGAATTAGATCGATGATACTTTACAATGCAAAAGCGGCATCAAGTTTCCCATGCTTGTTGCCGCTTTTCGCAAAAAAATAAACAAATAGGTTTATAACTGGTTAGCGAGTGTTGTCCCGTTTTAAGACATGGAGGTCTACCATCAATTTATGTTTACAATATCGAGTAATTCATGATTCACTTACTTGCCAAACTAAGTTGAAAGTGCTTGAATCAAACCATTTTCCCCTGTCGTGGCTACAAACGTAGGAATATAAATGATTACTGCAAAAGGTTTTTTTAAAAATAAGTGAGTAAACACTCACCTTAGGTTTGCTTTATTCCTTTTAGCAGGAAAAAACGGCCTTGAATAGTGTTTTGCGTTAAAATGCGCGTCAACCGACCGAAATCCCCAAGCTATTTGTATTTTTGGTGTCGAGAACAATTTAGAACTTCCGTGAAGAAACTTGTGGGAATTACGCTATGAAAATCTGGCAAAAAAATACCGATGTAAATCAGTTTGTGGAGTCGTTTACCGTTGGCAATGATCGATTGCTTGATCTGCAGCTGGCTGCTGCGGATATCCTGGGTTCCTTGGCGCATACCCGGATGTTACACAGCATTGGCCTATTGAGTGGCGAAGACCTAAATGCGGTTCAGGATGGGCTCAAGCAATTGTACCGCGAAGTGATGAGAGGCGAATTCACCATCGGGGAAGGGGTGGAAGATGTGCATTCGCAAGTAGAACTGCTGTTGACCCAACGGATCGGCGAAGCCGGAAAGAAAATTCATAGCGGCCGTTCCCGGAATGATCAAGTATTAGTAGATCTTAAACTGTTTTTTCGCACCGAAATCGAAAAGCTGGTAAAAAACACTGAAGTCTTGTTTGAGCAACTGATCGGCTTGAGCGAACGGCACAAGCATGTGCTTCTGCCGGGCTACACACATTTACAGATTGCGATGCCCTCGTCGTTTGGGCTTTGGTTCGGCGCGTACGCGGAGAGCTTGGTAGATGATCTGGAGCTTTTGCAGGCCGCATGGAAAGTATGTAATAAAAATCCACTGGGCTCCGCTGCCGGATATGGGTCTTCCTTTCCGCTGAACCGGCAGATGACCACCGATTTGCTTGGATTTGACAGCCTCAATTACAACGTCGTCTATGCACAGATGGGGCGTGGTAAGACCGAGCGCATACTTGCACAAGGCATGAGTGCGCTAGCGGCTACCCTCGCCAGGTTGTCGATGGATGTTTGCTTGTACATGAACCAGAATTTCGGGTTTATTACCTTTCCGGACCACCTGACAACCGGTTCCAGCATCATGCCACATAAAAAAAATCCAGATGTCTTTGAATTGATACGCGCACGCTGCAACAAAATACAGGCGTTACCCAATGAAATTGCACTGATGACCACCAATTTACCCTCCGGATATCATCGGGATTTACAACTGTTGAAGGAAAATCTTTTCCCGGCTTTCGGTTCGCTAAATGAATGCTTGCAAATCACTGCATTTATGCTTGAAAACATTCATATAAAAGAGGGTATTTTGGACGATCCCAAGTACGACTACTTATTTAGCGTAGAAGTGGTCAACAACGAGGTGCTTAGCGGTGTACCATTCCGGGAGGCGTATCGCAACGTAGGCCTGGCCATCGAAGCCGGTACCTTCAGGCCACAGAAAGAAGTGAGCCACACGCACGAAGGAAGTATTGGTAATCTCTGCAACCCCGAAATCCGCCAAGCATTTCACGGTGTCGTGTCTGCCTACGGATTTGATCGGGTAAACGAAGCGTTGCAAGCATTAGTAGCATAGTTTTCGGGCTTTTAGCTGCCCTTATCTATGTTCGTCATAGAGCCACACGCGCAATAATGAAATCAACTGATCGATGTCTACCGGTTTCGAGATGTAGTCGGATGCGCCGGCGGCAATGCATTTTTCGCGGTCTCCCATCATGGCTTTGGCCGTGACTGCAATGATGGGTAGGTGGCTAAAGCGACCATCGCTCCGGATTTTAGCGGTACTTTCATAGCCATCGAGGTGAGGCATCATCATGTCCATAATCACAACGTTGGTCTCGGGATGCTCCTCGAGTTTTTGCAGGGCTTCTTGTCCATCTATAGCCGATACAACCTGCATCCCAAGTTTCTCCAGCGTTTTGGTCAGTGAGAAAATATTTCGGATGTCATCGTCGGCAATCAGCACCGTTTTGCCATGTAATACATCTTGGGCGGATAGTTGTAGCTTGCCGGTTTGGGTGATATCCTCCTGCTGCGTTTCCACCAGGTGCAGGAAGATAGCTACTTCATCAATAATTCGCTGATAGGAGTATGCAGTTTTGACTACAATGGAGTCCGCGTATTGTTTGATCCGCATTTCCTCCGTCGGAGAAGGGTTTCTGCCGGTAAAGACGATAATGGGTACTTCTTCGAGCCCGGGATTTTGTTTTATCGTCTCCAATAAATCATATGGATTTTTGGTGGGTATGCCCATGTCCAATATCACGCATTCCGCTTCGTTGTTCAATAGGCTGTTTACGCTTTCATCAATCGAGTGTTTCACGCTCGAAGAAATCTGATGTGATTGGAGGAAGTAAGCTAACGCTTCGGCATGCTTGGCATTTTCCTCTACAATGAGTACTTTTTTCGTGCCTTCCGCCCAAATTGTTTCAAGCTTCTTAAACATTTCCTGCATATGCTTGATCGCCAGTGGCTTGCTAAAGAAGTCCGCCGCCCCGTGTGCACGGCTTTCTTTTTTGGCTTCCAGCGATGACATGACGTGTACAGGTATATGTCGGGTCGTAGGATTTGATTTCAACTCCTCCATAACCTGCCATCCATCTTTGATCGGTAATTTGATGTCCAACAAAATAGCCTGTGGATGGTACTGGATAGCTAACCCCAAAGCTTCATCACCACGTACTGCTACAACCCCTTTGTAATGTTGGTTACGGGTAAACCGGAGCAATTCGCGGGCAAAGGAGGTGTCGTCTTCGACGATTAGAATGACTTTATCTTCCGGATCTATACGATCCCGATCATCCGGAAGAGGTTCGGGCACTACGGGCGCCAGATAAGGAGAAGGCGGAGATAGCGGCTGTTCCGGCGTCTCCTGTTCTTGTTTTTGATGCTGGGGTCTCGCAATTGGCACGGTAAACGTAAATGTGCTGCCTTCGCCCGGGTTGCTGTCAACGTAAATTTCGCCACCTAAAAGACGGGCGAGCTGCCGGCTTATCGAAAGGCCCAAACCTGTACCACCATATTTCCGCTTGGTAGAGCCATCCCCTTGTGTGAACGCTTCAAATATCAGAGAGCGCTTATCGGACGGGATGCCCGGACCGGTGTCCTCCACGGTAAACGCCAACAAGGCGGGGTCTTGGTCGCTTTTCCCGACAGACAAGCTGACGTGACCTTTCGAGGTAAATTTCAATCCATTAGAGAGCAAGTTTTTCAGAATCTGTTCCAGTTTCATCCGATCGGTATCGATCAGAAACCCATCCGGTAAGTCGTTTGCGATTTGAAGCTTGAGGCCCTTGTCTTGCGCGACAGGCATAAAGGTACTCTCCATATTGTTAAGCACGTCGGCCACGCTCACCGGTGTATAATCAACGTCCATTTTGCCGGCTTCAATTTTGGAAAGATCAAGCAATTCGTCGATAAGCTGTAGCAACCCATTTCCGGAATTATAAATTACGCGGGCAGACTCCGTTTGATCTTCGGTGAGGTTCTGTTCACTGTTTTCGGCGAGGTAACGTGAAAGCAACAAAATCGAATTCAGCGGCGTCCGCAGTTCGTGCGACATATTGGCCATAAACTCCGTTTTATACTGCGAACTCTGCTCCAGTTCTTTAGCTTTTGCGAGGATTTCAGCATTGCGTTCACGAATCATCCGGTTCCGCTCTTCCAGGTCAAGATTGTATTGCTGAAGCTCCTCCTGCTGTGCCTTGAGTTCCTCTTCGGACGCCTGAAGTTTTTGGGCGTGCGCTTCGAGCTCAATATTCAGGCTTTCCAGCTCATCGTGCTGTGCTTGTAGTTCTTCGGCCTGCGATTGGGTTTCTTCAAGTAATTCCTGTAGCTTTTTACGACTTTGAGCGCCGAAAATAGCCGTGCCGATATTTGATGCCGCCACACTGAAAAAGGCAAGTGACTGTTGGGAAAACGGCTGTAAAGCCGCTAGTTCTATGACGCCGATCACTTCGCGCTCGTTGAAAATCGGAAAAGCAATCACCCCTGCGGGTTTGATGCTGCCGGTCGCGTGCGATACGATGACTGAGTGAGCTTCAATATCCGTAAGCACAATAGCCTTTTTATCTCGCAGCGATTGACCTACGATCCCCTGACCAGAAGCAATATCCGTAGCTTTGTCCGTTTGCAGTGCATACCCGCTTTGTAACGTCAGGCGGTCATCTTTCACAAGATACACGGCCCCCGTGTGGCTGCCGGTATACTCGGCCAGAAAGGTAATGATATCTTGGCAAATGGTTTCTATCTGCTTGTCACCAACCATTTTTTCATTCAGATCGGCCACCCCGCTTTGCAGCCATTCGTTATTGGCGAGGCGCTCAAAAGACAGCGATAGCGACTCCGCCATCCGGTTAAGCGAACCGGCTAAACTCCCCAGGGTATCTTTCTCGTCGTCGTTGATCCGTATCGAATAATCGCCGGCGGAAATTTGGGCAGCGATTTCCCGTATAATGGAAAGTCGTTGTTTCGTTTGCCGATCCTGTTCCTTCATCGCGTTGTGTAGCATGCTACGTTCGGCCATATCCCGTACAATCCGTATGTAAAATACCACGGCAATGAGGATGGCTAGTAGTGCCGCTAGAACAATGACGCCGGGCGTATAACGTGCAAACCGGTCACGTATTTCCGTTTGGGTTTGTAACTGGCCGTTCGCTTCGGTTATCATCTGGTTTGCCAGTGTACGGATATCTTCCATATAGGCACGGCCGGTCTCCATGTCCTTTTCGTCGAAGCTACCGGTTTTTTCTTTGGCATCGATCAGGACATTCATGCGCTCAATGCGCAGACTCAAAGCCGCTTTCAATTTTTGAGCCGCTTCCAACTGGACCGGATTGTTTTTGATTTGAACAATCACCTCATCCAGCAATTGGTGTGACCGTTGGCAGGCTGCGGTATAGGGTTGCAGATACAGAACATTGTCTGTAATCAGGTAGCCTCGTTGGGCGGTTTCGGCTTCCTGAATGCTTGACACCACTTGTTCCAGTGAGCGGGTGGTCTGATTCGTCTGGCGCACCAGCGCCGAATTTTCAAGTAGTCTATCGATGCAGACGTAGGCGATCAGCGAGCTGAAAATCAGTAAGAGAATTGACAGGCCGAAGCCGATTTTCAGATTTCTGTTGGTGTTGCTTTTCATGCGACTGAAGGGTTAGCAATCGGTTTTCTTTGGGTCGATGGGCAAGGTGAAATAGAAGGTGGACCCTTTCTGCGGGTTGCTTTTTACGCCGTAGGCTCCGTCGTGGAATTTGACGATTTCAGCGCATAAGTAAAGTCCCATTCCCATTCCGCGGTATTCGGCAATCGATTGCTGGGTTCTGTAAAATTTTTTGAAGAGATTGGCTTGGTCCTCTAAGTCGATGCCAATCCCGTTGTCTATCACACATATCTCTACATTACGGGGTGTTTTCCGGATGGTCACGTATATGGTTTCGGTTTCCGGCGAGTATTTGGCGGCATTGGAGAGGTAGTTAAGAATCACCTGTTCAAGCCGCAGTAAATCTCCCCGTAAAACAATGTCTGCATCTCCCTCTCGGACGACCTTCCTTTCGGGGTTGCTTTGGATGAAAATATCCAACGCGCCGTCCACCAACTGATTGAGGTTAAAATCTGCCACGTTGAAATCAAGCATACCGGCTTCCATTTTTGCCATATCAAGTAGCGCATTCATCATTTGATTGAGCTTTTCGATTTGGCTATCGGCTTTGTTGATAAATTGGAGAGCATTTTCTTTCCGGTCGTTATGCACGGCCACGCCGGCAAGCTGAATATAAGCCTTCACCGAAGTTAACGGAGTTTTTACTTCGTGGCTCACCATGCCCATCAGCTCATCTTTTTTTTCTTCCAAACGTTTGCGCTGCTCAATTTCATTGCGTAACTCTTCCTGCGTACGCGCCAGTTCCTTGGTCTGTTCCTGAAGTTTAATAAAGGTACGTATTTTAAGAACGAGTATGTCCGGATCTACCGGCTTTACGAGGTAGTCGTGTCCTCCGGATGTGTACCCTTTGGTGATAAACGCCTTGCTGACATTTACAGCTGAAAGAAAAATTATGGGCAGTTCGCTGGTTTTGCGGATTCCGGAAATCGCTTCCGCCACTTCAAAACCGTCCATGCCAGGCATCTGCACATCCAATATGACAAGTTGGTACTCATTTTTTAGTACCTTTTTCAATGCTTCTTCTCCCGATAGGGCCGAATCCACATCAAAATGCTGGGACACGAGGATCTTGCTCAGGGCGGTGATGTTCTCAATCTTGTCGTCTACAATCAGTATCATAGTCTAAAGGTTGCTAAAATTAACCCTTTCTCACGAAGATCCATAACTTTAACGACCGCAGGCTGCTAATCCAGCAGCTTTTTTACTTAACTATCGAGAAACGATAGGTTGTTTCTGAATGAAATACCTGTCCGGGCAGAAGTAACGTGCTAGGGAAATCCGGTTGATTCGGCGAATCCGGGAAATGCTGCGTTTCAAGACAGAAAGCACCGTGTTTTTCATAATAGACTCCTCGTTTCCCCCGGTCGATACCGCGTAGAAAATTACCGGTATAGAGCTGTAATCCCGGTTCGGTGGTCAGTACATCCAAACGGATACCCGTATTGGGTGATATGGCGGTAGCAGCAGGTAGCTGTGCCGTAGTTACGTCTGCGTTGAGTACGTAATTGTGATCATATCCATTGCCCTTGGCGAGTTGATCGTTTGGGTCGGTAATATGCTGCCCCATGGGCTTGAGTTTCCTGAAGTCGAAGGGCGTATTTGCCACGGATTCGGATGTACCTGTCGGAATTTGATGAATATCTACCGGCAAGTATGCGTCGCCATGTATTTGTAATTGATGATCCAGCACATTTCCTTCACCTTCGCCGTTGAGGTTAAAAAAGGCATGGTTGGTCAGGTTGATTACGGTGGGTTTATCGGTTTCGGCACGGTAACTGATGACCAATTCATTGTCGTCTGTAAGGCGGTATTTGACCATGACAGACAACTTCCCTGGAAACCCCTCCTCGCCATCGGCGGAAATGTAATAAAAATCGGCTTTTTCCTTATACACCACCCGCCGGTCCCATACCCGTGTGTTAAAACCCCCAACGCCCCCATGTAATGCGTTCGGCCCATTATTGGGTTTTATGTAAAAGGTTTCTCCATCAAGGGTAAAGCGGCCATTGGCGATGCGGTTGGCAAATCGCCCAACCGTTACCCCATGGTATGGTTCGTCTGCAGCGAGGTACTCCTGAATGGTGTTGAATCCCAATACCACATCGGTTGGATTGCCCGATTTGTCGGGTACGAGAATACTCACAATACGAGCGCCAAAATCGGTCAAGCCCACAACCATGCCTCTGCTGTTTTCCAATGTGATCAGGTGGGTTGGCTTACCTGCCACGTGGTGTTCAAAATCGTGCGCCTTCGGCAATCGGTAGTGGGTCATCGTATCTCTATAGTTAGCGGTTAAGGCGGGCTGTACCCGCCGAAATATTGGCTATATAAGCCTGTGTCGTTTTATTGGTTTTTTGATGATATGCGCTTGAAACTTCATTGACGACCCGATCTACTTCTTCTGCCTTGACCAGGTTGATGGTGCAACCGCCGAATCCACCGCCCATCATGCGCGCGCCCAACACGGCCGGGTCGTCGCGTACCAAATCCACCAAAATATCCAGCTCCTGACAGCTTACTTCATACAGATGCTGCAATCCACCGTGGGTGTCAAACATTCGCTTGCCGAAGGATTCGAAATCGTCTTTTCTCAAATCATCGCATCCATCCTGCAGGCGCGTTATTTCCGATACCACATAGTGGCATCGGTTATAGACCACTTCATCCGCCGGTTTTACATAGCGGTCCAGCTGTTCCAGCGTCGCGTCCCGTAAGCTTTTTACCTCCGGATGATGTTTTTGAATAAGCGACACCCCGTACTCGCATTGTTCGCGACGTTCGTTATAGGCTGACGACGCTAAGGAGTGCTTTACCTGGGTATCAAACAGTACGATGCGCAATTCAGGGTTATTGAAAGGGATGTACTCGTGGGAGAAATCTGCGCAATCCAATTTGATCAATCGATGTTCCTGCCCGAAAACACTGGCAAACTGATCCATTAAACCGCATTTGACGCCTACAAAATCATTTTCCGCTGCCTGTGCAGCTAAGGCGAGATCGAGCCGATTGATGTCAAGATCAAACAACTCATTGAGGGCAAATCCGGTGGCGCATTCCAGTGCTGCAGATGACGAAAGCCCAGCACCCTGCGGAATATCCCCGGCAAATACGATGTTAAAACCCTGCAAGGTATGTCCCCGCTTGATCAATTGCTGGGCGACGCCCAAGATGTAATCCGGCCACAGAAGCGGTGAGCGCTCCAGCTCATCCAATGTCGTCGCATACGATTGGCCTTGGTCCAGCGAGTGGAGATGTATGGCGTTGTCATCCCGCTTGCCGATCGCCAAAACAATGTTTTTGTCGATGGCCGCGGGTAATACCAATCCGTTATTGTAATCGGTATGCTCACCGATGAGATTCACCCGTCCCGGTGAGCGCACCAGCAGGGGCGTATCGTTAAAAAGTTCCCGATAGCTTTCATATACCGCGTCTTGCAGATTCACTGCTGTCGTTGTATCCATCCGTGTTTATAAATTGAGCGCTAAAAATACAAAAAAAAACACACGTGCCGACTATAAACTGCATACCGGTTTTTCTCCGCGATGATTATCAAAAGGAATTCCATTGCTCCGCCAAGCAGAGCAATGGAACCCATTAGTTTATGGGCGGCAAAAACGAGTACTCCTTGCCGTACTCCAGCATTTGCCCGTAAAAATCATGCGTGTATTCCAGCTTCACATCGGTGATTTCCCCATTTTCTTCCACGGCAATCAGCTTAGGTTGGACAAAGCCTTTGTAGGGTTTCAGATTTAATTTGGCGTAGCGTTTCAGGACTTCTTTATGCAGTTCCGGGTTTACCTTTACGCCGTACGTCTCGACAAGACTTTTTCCGGCTTCGTAATCTCCTTCCGATTTAATGCGCTGGATTTCGCGTAATAGCTCGCCAAATAAGGTGCGCAGTTTCTCATAGTCATTGATCTGTACATAGTTCTTCCCATCTATTTTTTCAAACGATACTACGTTGTCCGCCTTACCTTTTTCATACACCCAATATGCGTTCAGTGCCCGGTTGCGCATGTGGGCTTCCTCGATCTGGTCGCCAGGTTTAATGCGGGTTAATTGCGTCATCAGGCCATTCATGAGGTAACTATCGTATTCGGCTTTACCTACCTCCAGCGAAGGCATAACGCCGATTTCTACCAGTTTGGGATCCAAGATGTAATACAGAGCCACGAGATCTGCCCTTGCTTCTTCCAGGCAGGAAGCATAGCTTTTAAGGGTTTTGTCGGTTGTACCCACACCCGGATTGATTTGACCCGAGGCGTGGCCGATGCACTCGTGCATGTCTGTATGCAAATCACTGGCCAGGTTACCATACTTTTTCATTCGGTTTAATTTTGCCGTGTCGCCTACAAACTCCTCCAAAAAGCCGCTGTTTGCGCTGCTTTCGTTGTAAGCGTGGACGATATTGCTCAGTGAGACTGATTTAGACCCATAGTCCTTGCGCAGCCAGTCCGAGTTAGGCAGATTAATGCCTATTGGCGTGCTGGGCGCAGCGTCGCCCGCTTCTGCGATTACGGTGATGGCTTTCGCACTGATTCCTTTTACTTGCTTTTTCTTATGTTCCGGTTGCAAAGGCGCGTTGTCCTCGAACCATTGCGCTTCATCCGCGATAGCTTTGATCCGTTTGGTACTTTCAAAGTCCTTCAAAGATAATACAGCCTCGTAACTGCCTTTAACACCGATGGCATCGTTGTACACCTCAATAAAGCCGTTTGCAAAATCAATCATACCGGTCGTATCTTGCACCCATGCCTTGTTGTATTCGTCCCAGATTTTCAGGTCACCTGTTTTATAGTATTCCGCCAGCAGGGTAAGCGCTCGCTGTTGCTGCGGGTTTTCAGCCAAGGGAATCGCCTTTTCCAACCACAAAATGATCTTATCGATGGCGTTGCCATACATACCACCCGATTTCCATACTTTTTCGGTCAGTTGACCATTTTCCTTAACGACCTTGCTGTTGAGGCCCCACTCCGGATCTTGCCCTGTGTGCGGAAAACCGGCGTAAAAATCTTCCACTTCCTTCTGTGTCACACCCTCATAGAAATTATTGGACGATAGCGCTACATGGTCGATTCCTTCGGTGAGGTTAACCATCTTCGGATCCAGGTTCGGGTCGAAGATTACCGGGGTAATCCGTTGGATGAACCCTTCGGTATCCTCCCCATCCAAAAGTGGGAGGTCTGCCGGATCACAAGCCCTTACCAAATCAGCGAAATAGTCTTGACTGCATTCCGGCACAAACTTGTCGTTCGAGTAATGATGGTGAGCACCATTGCTGAACCAAAAGCGCCCGGCGTATTCTTTCAGTTTTGCCCATTCATTTCCGCTTTTCTCGGTTTTCGGGTGGTTAAAAATGGCCTCCAGCGTTTTCCGGATCGTCAGGTTGTTTTTTCCGCGCTGGTCATAAATAATATCCCTGCCGGATAAGGCCGCCTGATACAGGTAGTATGCCAATTTTTTCTGCTGAAGGCTCAACTGGTCAAACCCCGGTACTTCGTAGCGCAGGATCTCCAAATCGGCAAATTCATCGATTTTTACCGGGGCCGATGTCGAGTCGGCACGGCTTGTGTCATTTTCGGGTGAATGGCAGGAATAGAGGGTAGCCACGGCTACGGAACTTGCTAATAGCATCGAAAATTTAGTGCTAAATTTTTTCATAACGTAAACATTCATTCGTGCATTGAACCAATTGGTGATTGATTTTATACAAAGAAAATAAAAAAATGACGGATAATTTTCGTATCCGTCATTTTTCGCCGGGCGCCTTAGCAGGTTCCGTATTCTTACGATTCGTAAGCCGCTTGCAATGGCGCGATGTCCAGCTTCTTCATGCGGAACATACATTGCAGCACGCGGCTTACTTTTTCTGGATCGGGATCCAGTATCATATCATTCAATACAACGGGCACCACCTGCCACGATATCCCGAATTTATCCTTTAGCCAGCCGCAAACCTGGGCGTTTTCGTCTCCTCCTTCGCTCAGCTTCTCCCAATAATAGTCTACCTCCTCCTGTTTGTCACAATTGATCACAAACGATATCGATTCGTTGAACGTGAATAACGGTCCTCCGTTTAACGCGACAAATTCCTGTCCTTCGATGATGAACTCGATGGTCATGACGGAACCTTCCGGTTTTTGGTGGTGTTCGTATCCATCCTTGGTATACCGGCTAATCCGGCCAATTTTAGCGTCTTTGAAAACCGACGTGTAAAACTGAACGGCTTCTTCTGCTTGGTTATCGAACCACAGGTTTGGGGTGATTTTCTGGCTTGAAATCCGCTTTTCCATGATGCTATTTTTTTAACGTGATGAATATTCCTTTTGAACCATACAAACATAGTAGGTATAAAAACTCCTCGGAATAGGGGAAAGAGACAATATTGCGGGGCAAATGCGACATGTTGAAATACGTGCAATAATTTGTAGATTTGGCTGAATTCATAAGCCTATGTTGCGTATTCTGATGTGTTTAATAGGGGCCTCGTGCTTATTGCCCTATTGCGGCGTTACACAGACCATTCAGTTCCAGCAGCTAAACGTGGAGGATGGATTGTCACACAACCATGTTACCGCCATCGTGAAAGATAAGCGCGGATTCCTATGGTTCGGTACACCCGCTGGCCTTAGCCGCTACGATGGGCATGAGATCAAGGTATTCCGCCATGCGGCCAATCAGCCACATAGCATCGTTGATAGCGATATCCTCGATTTGTTTATCGGTCCATACCAACAGCTATGGGTAAAAACAAAGCTCGGCATGAATATATACGATGACCGCCGGGAACAATTCGTGCGCAATGTAGACAGCGTATTGCAGTCGATGGGGCTACCCATTGGCGAAATATCGGATATCCGTCGTACGGCGGAAGGCAGGTGCTGGTTTTTGCAGGTTGGCGGGGTGGTTTCCTGCTACGAAGAACAAAGCAGGGAGGTTTTGTCGTATCCTTGGATTGATTCCGAAGCCCCCGTCACCGGAATTGCGCTGGACCGATCGGGAAAGGCCTGGGCGGTCGATCAAAAGGGAGCGGTCTACCGGTTGGCGCGTGGGGCTACGGCCGAGTATCGGCTGCAGGGTGAGGCCGTTGGCAATCAAGAGGGGGCCGATTTCCAGCTATTTATGGATAGTGAAGGTCATCCGTGGGTATACGCAGCGAGTCTCCCGATGGGCGTTTATTGGTGGCCGGAAAGGCAGGCTCCGCCCCAGCACCTTACTACGGAATCCACCGGCCTACCGCTGAATAACCAAATCATTTTCGGAATTGCCGAAGATACCGGCGGCAACGTCTGGATCGCCACGGATCATGGGGGAATCAATCTGGTGGACGCCGAACGTCGCCGGATTTCTTATTTGCAGCATGATGAATACAACGACCGGACCATCAGCCAGAATAGCGTTATGGCTATCTACTGTGATGCAGAAGGCATCATGTGGACGGGCACTTTTAAGCGCGGAGTCAGTTACTACCACCCCAGTCAGATCCAGTTTCCGTTGCATCAGCGGCAACGAGGGAGAGGAGAAGCGGTGTTACCATTTGATGACATCAACCAGTTTGTGGAAGATCGGCAGGGAAATGTTTGGATCGGTACCAACGGGGGTGGACTCATCTATTACGACCGTCACGCCAATCGATTCACCCAATATCGTCACGATCCCAAGGATCCGCATAGTCTTGGCAGCGACGTGATTGTGAACCTCTATATAGACCGAGATGGCGTGCTTTGGATCGGAACCTACCACGGGGGACTTAACCGATTGGAAGGCGATCGCTTCGTGCGTTACAAGCTCGATCCATCGGACCCGGAATCCATTCCTGACAATAGCGTTTGGGAGATCTACGAGGATCGCCAGGGACGATTCTGGGTCGGTACTTTACGGGCCGGGCTGGCACTTCTTGACCGAAAAACGAATCGTTTTAAACGGTTGGGGGGTGGTGAAGGAGGGTTTACGCAATCGGCTTATATTTCGGCTATTGTTGAGGATCACAAGGGGCAACTGTGGTTTGGTACGGCTTCCGGCATTGAATTGCTGATGCCGGATGGCCAGTTCAAGTTGTTTTCGTATACGGAAAACAAAAAAGGGGCACTCAGCAACGATCACGTGAATGAGATCATTAAGGATCGCCGTGACCGGATCTGGGTGGCTACGCGTGATGGCCTCAATCTATACGATTCATCAAGCGATACATTCCGGGCCTTCCGCATGGAAGACGGGTTGCCGGACAATACGGTATTGGGAGTTGTTGAAGACCAGGATGGAACGATTTGGGTCAGCACAGCGAAAGGGATTTCGGCAGTCCGGGAGGAGGAGGGTAGACCCGGAAAGTGGCACTTTTGGAATTATGACCGCCGGGACGGTTTACAGGGAAACGCATTCAATGAGGACGCCGCTTGCCTGTTGTCAACGGGAGAGTTGTTTTTTGGTGGTCCGCAAGGATTCAACGTGATCGATCCCGCCCGCATTCAGTCACCTCCATCGACGTTAGCCGCTCCGGTTCTGACGGATTTTCAATTGTTCAACCGCAGCGTGGAGGTATCGCAATGGTTAAACCGGGAACGGATAAAACTTTCTCACGATCAAAATGTCCTGGGGTTTGTAGTCGCTTCGCTGTATTTCCTCAATAAGGACCGGGCTTATTTCCGCTACAAATTGGAGGGATTCGATCAAGAATGGATAGCGATGGATGGCCGCACGCGCAAGGCGGCCTTTACAAACCTGGACCCGGGCGACTACCGATTCCGGGTGATGGTATCCGAAGATGGCGAAAACTGGAGCACGCCTTATACGCTGGCAACCCTCACTATCATGCCACCGTTTTGGAAGACCGGTTGGGCGTATTTTCTGTATGCAGCCGTCGGGTTAGGCAGTATACTTTTGATCCGGCATATCGAGCGAACCCGGGAAAAGACGCGTTTCGCCCTACAGCGAGAGCGGCAGGAAGCCCGGTCAAAACTCGAAAATGTCTTAAAGCAACAAGCCACGATGGAACAGGCCTATAAGAAAAAACTTGACGTCTTTCCGTCTGAAAAGCCGGTGATGACCGCAGATGAGTTGTTTTTAAGGAAGGCGCTTGATACGGTAGAGCGGCATATTGGAGAAGCCGGTTTTTCGGTCGAATCCTTTGCAGTCGCCATGCACGTCAGCCGGGTTAGCCTTTACAAACGTATCCTTACCTTGACGGGTCACACACCTTCGGAGTTCATCCGGAATATTCGCTTGCGACGGGGTGCGCAGCTGTTGGAACAGTCTGGTCTTACCGTAGCGGAAATCGCCTATGAGGTGGGGTTCAGCAACCCCAAGCCCTTCAGCAAATATTTCAAGCAATTGTACGGTGTAGCCCCTTCCGCATACCGCAAATGAGCGTGTATTACGTATAAGTTAACCAAAATACCCATATTTATTAACATACTTATCCCTTCGCATCCGCGTACCGCACCTAATTTTGATCCCGTAACCAATTGTGTTAACCAGCATGATGAAACAGCCGCTTGTTACTGCATTACTGCTCGGCAGTTTGTTGATGCCAACGATGGCAGTGCAGGGCAGCTATCCGAAGATAACCCGTACTGCCACCGGCGTAACTTTACGGTTTGACGGGCAACAGACAGCGATTAATCAGGAAGTCAGCCTGACGGTCGTTACCGATCGGATTATCCGCGTGACGGCCAGGCCCCTGACGGGAGGCGTGGCGCCAAGTGAATCGTTGATTGTCGTAGACTCGTTGCGTCAAACGGCGGGGCCATGGAAAGTGGAAGAGGTTGATAACTACCTACAGTTAAAAACGGAGGCGCTTACTGCACGCGTCTCACTGCTTTCCGGTGCGGTAGATTTTCTGGATGAGCAAGGGCGGATGCTGTTGGCCGAACGGCGACGGGATGCCGCCACATTTGAGTCGCATGCCTATGACGGCGATGCATTTTACCGGGTGCGGCAGCATTTCACGGTCTCTGACACCGAGGGGCTTTATGGATTAGGGCAACATCAAAATGGCGTTATGAATTATCAGGGCCGCCAAGTGACCCTCCTGCAGTATAACACCATGATTGCGGTGCCTTTTCTGTTGTCCACCAACAACTATGGTATCCTTTGGCACAATTATTCGATCACGAAGGCCGGTGATATCCGGCCGCTGCTTCCCCTATCTGCATTCCGGCTATATTCTACGGAGGGGCAGCGTGGGTGGCTGACGGCAACCTATCGGGATAAGCACCATCCCGAAACCATACGCGTGTCGCGACCGGAATCAGTGATCGATTACCGGTACCTAAGCGACCAATCTCGGTTTCCGGATTCGGTAGACCTAGCCAACAGCCTTGTTACGTATGAAGGGCAACTGGAATCGCCGTACACGGGCTTGCACCGCCTACATTTCGCGTATTCAGGTTATATCAAGGTCTGGGTTGATGGCCGTCTACAGGAAGACCGCTGGCGTGAATCGTGGAATGCCGGCTCTTTCGAGGTGGCGTTGGATATGAAGGCAGGCCATCGCCACGATATACGGATCGAATGGCTTCCCGATGGTGGGCAGTCTTATCTGGGCGTCGAGTGGCAACGACCGATCCCCGAAGCCGATCGCGGTATATTTTCGTTTGATTCGGAAGCCGGTGACGGTGTCGACTATTACTTCATCGCCGGCGACAGCATGGACCATGTCATCGGAGGATACCGGCATCTTACCGGTCGTGCGCCCATTATGCCGCGGTGGGCATTTGGTTTCTGGCAGAGCCGGGAGCGCTACAAAACACAGAAAGAGCTGGAAGATACCGCGATGGAGTTCCGCACACGGCGGATTCCGATAGACAACATGGTGCAGGACTGGTCATACTGGCGTGAACACGATTGGGGGAGCCATGACTTTGATTCCACACGTTTTCCGGATCCCGAGGGAATGGTGCGTCGGTTGCATAAAAATCACTTCCATCTCATGATATCGGTTTGGCCCAAGATCAACGAAGCGTCCAGCGTATATAAGCGGTTCCGTGACAAGGGCTGGCTCTACCCTCGTAATATTTACGATGGCCGTAAAGATTGGATCGGCAAAGGGTATACCTCGACATTTTATGATCCGTTTAATGCAGAGGCCCGCGCGGGTTTTTGGGAGTTGATGAATAGAAAGCTCTATCAGAAAGGCATCGATGCCTGGTGGATGGATGCCAGCGAACCGGATATTCACTCCAATATCCATATCAACGCACGAAAATCCGTTATGCAACCAGCTATCGGGTCATCGGTGCGTTATTACAATGCTTTTCCGCTTGAAAATGCCCGGGGCATCTACGAAGGACAGCGTGGTACGGACCCCAATCAACGGGTCTTCATCCTGACCCGTTCGTACTTCGCCGGACAGCAGCGCTATGCCGCGGCAGCGTGGAGTGGCGACATTTCTTCGCGCTGGCACGATATGAAAGATCAGATTGCCGCCGGCGTAAACTTCTCCATGTCGGGCACCCCATATTGGACGATGGATGCAGGCGGATTTTTGGTAGAACGGCGTTTCCATCATCCCAACGATGAAGATCGCGAAGCGTGGCGTGAATTGAATACCCGATGGTACCAGTACGGTGCGTTTCTGCCGATTTTCCGGGCGCACGGACAGTTTCCTTTCCGCGAGCCATTTAACATCGCTCCGGATGATCACCCCGCTTATGCCAGTATGTGCTATTACATCGGGCTGCGTTATCGGCTGCTGCCGTACACGTACTCGCTCGCAGGTAATGTCTACCTGCGCAATGCTACGATGCTGAGAGGCTTAGCTATGGATTTTCCGGGTGATGCGAAAGTGTTGAACGTCAACGATCAGTTCCTCTTCGGTCCGTCGCTGCTGGTAAATCCGGTTACGCAGCCCGGCGTAACCTCCCGCAAACTGTATTTGCCGGGCGGAGTGGGCTGGTATGATTTTTACCGGGGGGAATATTATCGTGGCGGGCAGACGGTTGAAGCGGCTGCGCCCTACGAACGTATGCCGCTTTTTGCCAAGGCGGGGAGCATCGTTCCGCTGGGGCCGGAGTTGCAATACACCGACGAAAAGCCAGCCAGCGAGATCACACTTCTCGTGTATGCAGGTGCCGATGCCACATTTGAGCTATACGAAGATGAGGGCACCAATTACAATTACGAGCAAGGAAAATTCAGTACCATTACATTCACCTATCGCGATAGCACCGGAGAACTGCATATTGGCGACCGGGAGGGTTCGTTTGAGGGGATGTTGACGCGCCGGACATTTCGCATCGTTTATGTACAGCCAGAAATGCCGCAGGGGCTGGATACACCGCTGAGCGTTACGCAGACTGTTCAATACACGGGAAAGAAAAAATATGCCAAGCTGAAATGAATTAGTCAAATTTTCAATTATAAACAAAAAAACCATGCGATTAATTTTTTACAAACACACGCGAAGGTTGTTGCGACTCACTATGGGTTGCCTCGCCTTGGGCATTTCGGTGTCTCCCGGCGCCGCATTTGCACACAGACACTCCGGACATCTGGTCGGACGCCCGCACGCTGTGCAGGCAACGGTTAGCGGAACGGTTGTCGATGATGCCGGTATGCCTATACCGGGCGTAACTGTTGTCGAAAAAAACACAAATACGTCAACGACGACAGACGATGAAGGGAAATTCCAGTTATCGGTATCTTCGGACAACGCGATTTTGGTGTTTTCATCAATCGGGTATACAACCCGGGAGGTATCCACCGGCAGTCAACGGGTAATCCACGTTACGTTGGAGCCTTCGGTCAATACCTTGGAGGAGCTGGTTGTGATCGGATACGGTACCCAGAAAAAAAAGCTGACTACAGGGGCGACCGTTCAGGTGAAGGGGGAGGATATCCAGAAACTGAGTACTACCTCGGTGGCCAATGCCCTGCAAAGCCGATCGCCGGGTGTACAAATCACCCAGTCTTCGGGCATGCCGGGCGAAGGATTTAAAATCAACATCCGGGGCATCGGGACCATCGGTGACTCCCAGCCCCTTTATGTCATTGACAACGTCATCGGCGGTGATATCAACAGCCTTAATCCCTCGGATATCGAATCCATCGACATTCTAAAAGATGCCGCTTCCGCAGCCATTTATGGTGCACGTGCCGCCAATGGGGTTATCTTCATTACCACCAAGCAAGGTAAGGCCGGAAAAACCTCGCTCCACTACGACACGTTTATCGGCTGGCAGAATGCCTATAAGATGCCCTCATTGCTCACTGCCAAAGAATACATGGCCATCCAGGATGAACGTATGTTTAACGAAGGGCTGGCACCGTATGACTGGGCCAATCTTATTCCGAATCAATACCAACAGATCCAGGAGGGAACATGGAATGGAACGAATTGGCTCAAAGAGATTCACAATCCTAACGCGTTGACGCAGAACCACGCTTTTAATGTGACCGGAGGGACCGATCGCTCGAAATTTTCCATCGGATATTCGTTTGCCCAGCAGGATGGTATTTTCGGGAAACCTGTGCAACCCCACCTGAACCGGCATACGGTGCGCATCAATTCCGACCACGTGATCCTGAAGAATGACGAGTTCGACGTCCTGACGTTCGGCGAAAACCTTACCTATACCTACCGGGTTAATTCAGGCATCGGGATCGGCAATATCTATTGGAACGACGTCCATAACATGATGGTGGGCAATCCACTCATGCCTGTCTACAATTCAGATGGTGGATATTATGACCATGCCAGCAAAGTAGCCGACGGCTGGGCATTCGATGGAGCTACCGCCAACCCCATTGCAGACATGGTATATCGACGTGGACAGAATGAAAGCAAAAACCACTCGGCCATGGCCAATGCCTATTTGGAAATACAGCCGCTTAAAGATCTCCGTTTCCGAAGCAACTTCGGCTACCGCTTCAATGCCTCCTCATACCGGGCTTATACACCGACGTTCCACCTCTCCACTACATCTATCAACGACATTGATGACATTTCGCAGAACCAGAGCGTTGGATATGGCTGGCTGTTGGAAAATACGCTGGCCTACCGGCGGGTATTTGGAGCCGGGCATGAATTCGATGCCGTGGTTGGGCAATCCATTGAGCAGTGGGGGCTGGGTGAAAATTTGAGTGTATCGACCAGCAATTCTTCATTTCCGGGTAGCTGGAAGCACGCCTACGTCGGCAATTGGACCCCTTTCCCAGGATTCACGCCTGCCATCAGCGGAGGACTGATCGGTAACAACGGGCACCGGGTGATTAATAAGTTCGCGGCCTTTTTCGGACGTCTCAATTACAACTATAAAGAAACCTACATGGCCTCCATCGTCATGCGGGCAGACGCCTCTTCGAATTTCAACCGTTCGCACCGCTGGGGTTACTTTCCGTCCGTTTCTGCGGGCTGGAACATTACCAACGAGTCGTTCATGGAAGGGACGTCCAACTGGCTTAATTACCTGAAATTGCGTGCCAGCTGGGGCCAGAATGGCAATGCCAACATCGACCCCTTGCAGTTCCTCGCCACCATTTCAACAGACCCCAAAAACGGGTATTACTTCGGCAACGATAAAAATACGTTGCTCAACGGAGCTTATCCGGACATTCTCCCCAATGAGCTTGTATCGTGGGAAACGTCCGAGCAGCTTAACCTCGGCTTTGATGCGCGTTTTGCGCAGGACCGCCTGGGTGTGGTATTTGATTGGTACCGCAAGTCTACCATCGATTGGTTGCTGGTTGCCCCCATATTGGCTATTTATGGTACCAACCCTCCATTTATCAACGGGGGAGATATCGAAAACCGTGGCGTTGAGCTGGGGTTGAATTGGAATGAAACCATCCATGATTTCACATACAGTATTGGCCTCAATGGCGCATATAACCGCAACCGTGTGGTGCGGATCGAAAATTTTGAAAAGCTTATCGAGGGCGATGCCAACGTGTTGAGCCAGGGCACGTTGCCCATGTACCGTGCACAGGTTGGTTACCCGGTCGGTTATTTCTATGGCTTCAGAACCGCTGGAATATTTCAGACGGCCGACCAGATCGCCGATTATCGGGCCCAAGGGCACGGCGTACTGGAAACCGCACAGCCGGGTGATGTCATCTTTGTCGATACCAACGGCGATGGCGCCATTACCAACGACGATAAAGTGCAGATCGGTAATCCACATCCTGATTTCACTGCCGGTCTGAATCTATCATTCGGATACAAAGGAATAGATCTGGGGATTACCGCATTTGGTGCATTCGGGCATCAGATTGCCAAGTCGTACCGGTCGTTTGCCGACAGTCCCCTGCAAAACTACACCACCGAGGTGTTCCAGCGCTGGCATGGAGAGGGGACGTCCAATCGGTATCCCCGTCTGACAAATGGCAGCCATACCAACAGCCAATATGTGTCCGATATCTACATCGAAGATGCTGATTTTGTCAAAATCCAAAACGTTACGCTGGGCTACAACCTGAAATCGGCATTCCCCCGGTTGCCGTTGGGCCAGGCGCGCCTTTATGTGTCGGCTCAGAACCTCTATACGTTTACCGGTTACTCGGGGATGGACCCTGAAATCGGATACGGTGATACGCGGGGATGGGTATCCGGCATAGACCTCGGATTTTATCCCAGTCCGCGCAACTTCATTATCGGGCTTAATGTTAACTTTTAGTACGCAAAGACATGAAACGATTTATCGCAATAGTCGTCGGTATCCTTACCTTATCCAGCTGCGAGCGCTTCCTGGACACGGAGAGCCACGACAAAAAGAACACGGGCAATTTCCCGCTCAATGCCACAGATGCCGAGCAGATGATCACGGGTATTTATTCCACCTTCAGCACGGCCATTGCTGATGCGGCGCACACCCACTTTTACACGGCAGAACTCGCTTCTGACGACCGTTTTGGCGGTGGCGGTGAAAACGACCGTGATATGCACGGTTTGGACCACCTGATGAATACCCAGCCCAATCGGTTCTTGCCGTTCTGGAGAGCCCGCTACCAAGGGATTTTCCGGGCCAATACGGCCATCGCCACCATTGATAATGTCACCGTATGGGAAAACGAAACCCAGCGCAACCAGCTGCTGGGCGAAGCGCATTTTCTGCGGGCACTATTCTATTTCGAGCTTTCCCAGCTTTTCGGCGAAGTACCGTTAGTCATTGTGCCCGAAGCCGAGAATCTGCCCAAAGCGCCGGCGGCCGAAACGTATGCGCAGATCGGTTATGACCTGCAGCAGGCCATATCGCTGCTCCCATCTGTTCCTTATACGAGCACGGTAGCTGGTCACGCTACCAAATGGGCTGCCGAAGCATTGGCTGCGCGGGTATTCCTGTTTTACACCGGGTATTACAACCAAGGTTCATTGCCGGTTGCCGGAGGCGGTGAAATCACCAAGGCGCAGGTAATCGGATGGCTGGACGACTGCATCGCGGAAAGTGGTCACGGCTTGGTACCTAAATTTGGTGACCTATGGCCGTATAGCAATGAATACACGGCGAAGGACTACGATTACGTTGAAGACAATGATTTAGACGGATGGGCGGGCGATGGGAATCAGGAGACGGTCTTTGCCATTAAGTTCGGCACGTTGGTGGATTGGGGCGACCAATATAAGCTGGGGTATTCCAACCAATATGTGCTGCACTTCGGTTTACGGTCAAATAACGGCCAGGCTGGCACGTTTCCTTTCGGCCAGGGATGGGGTGCAGGCCCGGTCAATACCAGACTATGGAACGAGTGGCGGCAGGCCGAACCCACCGATATCCGGCGTACAGGTTCCATTATCGATGTCGAGAACGACTTGGAAAGTTATATCTATGGGGCCGATGCGCAGATGGAAGAAACCGGCTACTGGCAGAAAAAGTATATTCCCGTTACGGCGTACAATGAAGGGACCTTATTGCCTTCATACGCCATCCTGAAAGACGCGGCTCCGACGGACTATCAACGGGCACATACCCAAGACCACGTGCTGATCCGTTTTGCCGACGTGTTATTAATGCATTCCGAGCTTACGGAAGACGCCACGGGCTTAAATCGCGTGAGGGCACGTGCAAAACTGGGCAGTGTCGCCTATTCGCTGGAAGCCCTGAAACGTGAGCGTCGCTGGGAGCTCGCTTTCGAAGGTCTCCGCTATTTTGACCTGATGCGTTGGCACGATGCGGCAAATGCATTGGCTGCGCAAGAAGGAGTGGCTATCAAAAATAAAGGCGTGGACACCCAAATGAAAGGGTTCGGCGGTGGATACCGTGCGCGTTACGAGGCCACGGGAGGCTTTTGGCCCATTCCTCAAAACGAAATTGCGCTCTCAAACGGTGTGCTGACACAGAATGCAGGATGGGGATCCCCGGCAGACGAATTTCCCGGATGGTAAGATAAAAAAGAACAATACGATGAAAACGTTAATAAAACACTGTGCCAACTGGGCAGCTTTACTGATTATGGTGGTTTCGGCCTGCGAGCCCATTGAAGACCGGATGGACATCGGCGGTGCGATTACTGCGGAACAACTCGATATTACGGCCACGCTGGTCCAGGTGGGTGGCAAGAACTCCAACAAAGTCGTGCTGGATAATCGAAGTCCCGTGCTCTCCTCGTGGGACTACGGCATAGGGGTCACGCAGCGAAAAACAGATACCGTATTATTGGTTACCACGGGTGAGAACGAAATCGTGTTTACCGGGCTTAACCCCGACGGTAGCAAGGTAACGAAAACCCTGACGGTCAATGTCGATGAGTTGACGTTCGACGTTCCCTTGGAATGGGGGTACTTAACCGGTGGCCTTGAACGCGAGTGGGTTTGGGACGATGCCAAGCCCGCTGTTTGGGGTAACGGCGGTTACATGGGTAGCAGTAAACCTGAATGGTGGGCGCTGCCAATTTCTGATATCGATGGGCAGGCCGCTGGAGAAGGTGTTGGAGCTAAGATGGTTTTCTCGCTGCGGGGGGCTTCCCTTACCAAGATAAAATCCGACGGGCAGAGCCAGACCGGTTCGTTTTCATTTGATATGACCAAGATCATCACGCTAGACAATGGCACGGTATGGGCTAAGGGCAAACTTACCACCAAGGGAGTTACGGTGCTGTGCGGGAAATCGCCCAACGAGGGAGGTGCGCCGGTCTATGAGTATGACATCCTGCTGCTGGATGACGGGCACATGGTGTTGAGTTACCCGGAGCCCGGTGTCGGACCTTGGGGTACCGCTTGGTTCTGGATGTTCCGGGCTGTCGACTGATTTTATCCGACGATTAATCCCTATTGGTAAATCAGTGGAGGCCGTTCCGTTATGGGGCGGCCTCTATTTTATGTAGCGGGCTAAGTGTTGCGCTTGGCCCGATTCGGGTATAGTTTTGAACGAGGCTGCAATCAGCAGGCCTGTGGTGATTACAATCAGGATGAGGTAATTTACTGCCAACTGGGCCTGGTTTGCGGCAGGTAGCAGGGATACGATGGCGTAGCTGGTCAGTGAGGTGACCAAGTAGGACCCCCCGCTGGTAAGGCCACCGGCCACACCTGCATTTCTAGGAAAACGTGTGAGGCAGTGTGTGAAGTAAACGTTATAGATGAATCCGGAGGCCATGTGCATAACCAAAACGAAGCCCATCAGCGAGTATAGGTTGGCCATCCAGTAGCTGCTAGCCAGCATAACGAGGGCGACCGCCCATTCAGCGGCGTTGGCATAACGTAACTTGGTCATTAACGGTGCATCGGTGAGTGCCCGGCCAATCGAACCTCCACAGAGGAGGCCCAGCCCGGAGACCAGCGCACAATAGCCCGTTACGACCGGTGTGAGGCCCAGTTCATGTTCCACGATGAAGGGGGCAGACATGGCAAAGATCATGACCATGCTGTAGCTGATGCCCAGCGTGAGCAACCCATAAGTAAAGTCGGTAGCACGCAGAATGCGGCGATAAATGGCCAGTTGACCTTTGAATCGGAATGCCGGGAAGCGCTCCATCGCCTCGCCTCCAAAGCGAACTTCCATAAGGAGTGCCAGCAGCGCATAGGCGCCCAGAAAATGGAAATTGGCAGTCCAACCGAACCATACCTGCAGGTAGCCGCCGATAAAGGGTGCGGTGATAGGACCGAGCGCCCAAATGACGGTCAGCATGCTGGTGTAGCGTTTCAACTTGCTGCCGGTGAAGATATCGGCTAAAAAGGCACGTTTACTTACCACGATCAGGGCCGTAACGGCTCCCTGCAAAACACGCATCGCATAAACGAAGCCCACCTGGTGTATGGCGGCAATCGCGAAATTGCTGAGTGCAAAAAGCAGTAGCGAGATCAATACCACGCGATAGCGTCCCCATGTATCGACTACGCTGCCGGCGACAAGCATGGTCAGGCCATAACTAATCAGGAAGCAAGATAGTGTGAGCTGGATACCCGCAACGTCGGTGTGCAGCGCCCGCTGCATCTCCGGGAATGAGGGGAGGTATACGTCCGTCACCAAGCCCGACAGTGGGATAAGCACAAAGGTGGACAGCGTGGCCAATTTTTCGTATCGGGGCTGGTATCGTTTCATTCGGCTCCTGCAATGTGCAAAAGTAGGCAACGAGGTGCAGTTGACAAATAAACAAATCAAATGCTGAATGACGAAAATCAAAGTTAATTACTCTCCGTTCCGATACGCCCTGGGGCTTGCTCCGGTATGTTTGCGGAAGAATGCATTGAAATGCTGGGGATAAGCAAAGCCCAAGCCGTAGCTGATCGCCGTTACCGGCCAGTCACTCTGCCGGAGCAGATCAATTGCCTCCTTCAGTATCCGCTCATGAATGAGTTCACTGGTGGTCTTGCCTAACGATTCTTTTACGCAATGGTTCAGGTGATTTACATGAATATTCAGCGCATGGGCAAAGTCGGCGGGCGAACGCATACGCGGCAGTTCCGTGGGCGAGTCGAGCGGGAACTGCCCGTTGAGCAGATTAAGGAAGCGGCTCACCAGCAGGTCTTTGGCGTTCTCTTTGGGAATCGGAATGTTACTGGCTCGCTTCATTTTAATCGCTGTATAGATCATCAGCTTGAGGATGTTGCGGATAACCTCCTCCCGGTATATAAAATTGTCCCGATGTTCGGCCATCAATGCCTCAAAGTGTCCGGCAAAGTGTGTGTATGATTCCTCATCCAAGAAAAGGAAGGGGTGGCCGGTCGGGTCAAACAACCCGGTAAATCTGCGGAAGGCGTGTCTGAGGTCTGCGGTGGTAAACGGTTCGTTGAAGAGGCAGACATAACCCGCTTGCTCTTCGGAACGGTTCTGCCAACCGTACCGGATGGATGTATCTGAAAAGAAAATCGCCGGGCGGTCAATGGTTACCGATCCGGCCTCCGTAAAAAGCTCGGCACTGCCTCGGCATAGGCATATTTTATAGTAATCTCGGCGAACGAATTGGAGCGAAGCATAACAATTGCCACGGCGCAGCACATTGAAGTGCGCCCTGGAGACGCCCGTTGCCGCCAAATCGGACGGCACTAACCGTTTCGTGCGTTCGTAATACTGCCTGATCGTCTCTACGGAAGCCATAGAACAAAGTTACGCAAATCAAAGAGAAAAAGTATCCGTGGGCTCACTGTTCAAGCGTGAAAAGGCTCAAAAATGAAAGGTTTCCAAACGGGGAGAATGGAAACCTTTACTAACCAATTATAAACCTAAATTATGATGACACAAAGATAGTGTATTTTTAACACTATGCAAACTATTTTTTATTTTTTTTCAAAAACCTTTGCGGGGGCATTAGAACTTGTATCCGATTGAGAGACGCAAATTGCGGGGCGTCTCGGTTTGCCAGTAGAACGCGTTGTTGAATGCATAATACGAGCCGCTATACAGGTAATTGTCCAGGAGATTAAAGGCGTTCAGGCGAACGGTGACGTTGCTGACGGCGTAATGTAAACCCGCGTCCAATTTGAAGTAATCACCAAACGGCACGCCTTCCAGCTCACCCGAATATGTTTTCCGGTCCCACAGGTAGGTGAAGCCCGCAGAAATCCCGAGGTTGCGTAAGGGGCCCCGCTGAAGGGTGTAGTTCAACCAAGCATTGGCTGTATTGGTCGAATAGCCGGGAACGACGTCGCCCACCTGAAATTCGGTCACTCCTTCGGTCACTTCGGTGATCTCGGCATGGGTATAGGCATAATTTGCTACTACATCAAATCCGGGTATAATTCGGCCGCGGATATCGAGCTCGACGCCCCGGGCTACTTTTTGCCCCAATACAATGCTGTATTGTTGAGGCTCGGTGGGGTCGGCGGTTAACTCGTTATTTTTCAGGATTCGGTATACCGACAGGGTGGAATTCCAGTTGCCGCCTGCCCAATTGCGTTTGAAGCCAATCTCCTGATTATGCCCGGTAATGGGGCGGACCCGGCTACCATCTTTAATCTGTCCCGATTGGGGCACAAACGCTTGATCATAGAGCGCATACAGCGCATTGTGCGGGTCGATGCTCCAGCTGAGGCCAATGCGGGGCGTGAATCGGTCGGCACGATCTGCGGGCGCTCCCCAGGCACTTTGACTCACCCAGGTGTAACGTCCAGCCAGCGTAAGGCGCAGTTGATTTCCAAAAAAGCCGAGTTCATCTTGCAGGTAAATGCCGGTATAACGCTGGTCTTGGAGTCCACCGGCGGCCTTGGCCCGCTCGTTCAGCGGGGTTTCGCGATCGAATGTTGGATAACCATTTGCCGGACGGTCGAGGTTGGGGTTGTACACATCGAATGGATCGTCTTCCGTGTCCAGCGCAAAGCTTTGGCCCCAATCGGCCATATAGTCTTTCTTACCCAGATCGATCCCTGCCAGTACGCGGTGCTGAATGCCTCTGGTCTGAAAGTGTCCGTTGACAAAAGCCTGTCCCAATATGGATTCGCTGAAGGCATCCCAGATATCCACCCCACGGATAATCTTACCATCGTCGGTCATTTCATTTTCCGGCCACATGGAGGTGCCCTCCTGATTATACCGCAGGTAATACCCCTGTGCGGTTACTTTCCAGTTGGAGGTCAGGTCGCGCGTCACGTTTAACAAAAATGTCTGATCGGTGATGTTGGTCGGATCAAGCCCCTTGGGTGCCATCGAAAAATTTTGCGGTAACCAGGCATATCCGTTGGTAATTGGACCGAATACATAATAAGACCCCACGTCAGACATGCGTGCGTATTGCATCGTATACTCCGCCGTAATCGTGGTCCTGTCGTCTGGCCGGTAGGCGATCACCGGTGCCACCGCGTAACGGTTGTCGAATTCATTCGGACGATGCGAACCTTTTGACTGTGCCGATACATTCAGCCGATACAGAAATTTGCCATTGCGGGATAGCATACCATCTAAGTCGACCGCTGCGCGGTACAGGTTATATTCACCCACTGTCACTAACGCTTCGCCTTTGGTCTCGCCGGTCGGCTTTTTGGTCACTACATTGTAAGAGCCTGAGGGATCACCATTGGATCGTAGAAATCCGGCAGGCCCTTTGACAAACTCGATGTGATCAACAAAACTCATGTCCTCGGTCAACGGCCCCCAAAAAGAAGAGACCACGTTGAACCCATTGCGGAAGGCCTGTATCTGTGTACCCCGCATGCTGATATTCGTGTACAGGTTGCCCCAATGCTCCAGTCGTACGGCACCGCTCACATTGCGGATCAATCCGTCGCTCATGCTGATCACCTGTTGGTCTGACAGGGCTTTGGGAGAGACCACCTGTATATTCTGCGGTATTTCCACAAGAGGCTCATCGAGGCGTAACGTCGGAGAAGGGGCTAAGGTAGTATAACCCTTTGACTGCGTGACGAGTACTTCCTGCAGTTGGGCGCTGGTCATATCGAGTGTAAAATCCTGGGTTAGCTGATCGGCGGGATTTGCCGTGAGGGTCTGCCTTTGCTTGGCCATGCCGATGGCGCTGACCTCCAACGTGAATGTGCCCACCTCGGCCAATTCAATTCGGTAATGTCCTTGCTCGTCGGTCGTCGTACCCTGCCGGGTGCCGACCACTACTACGCTTACTGCGGCGGCGGGCAGGTTGTTGGACGTGGAGACCTTACCGCTTACTATTGCGTGGCCGCTAACTTGGGCATAAGAATCGAAAACGCAGAGGAAAACCGAGACAACCAAAAAAACAAAAAAATTAAAAGGTTTCATTTGAACGTTAATTTATCGTCAATCTATCGCCGGGAGTCTCCGACCATTTCGGCGACAATATTAGGAAACCTTTTTGATTTATTTAAATTAATTCTAAATAATGTAAGTATTAGATACTTGCCAAATACTCGCTCAGCGACAATTCAGTTGGCAGTTCCAATTTTTTGCGGAGCCGGTAGCGATGTATTTCAACACCTCTGACCGAGATGTTCTGAAGCTGGGCAATCTGCTTGGAGGAAAAATTCAGGCGCAGGTAAGCGCATACCTTTAGGTCGGTACGCGTCAGATTGGGGTGTGCGGTTTTTAACCGGTTGAGAAAACCGTCAATCAGTTCGTCAAAATGGGCGGCAAATTGATCCCAGTTGGCGCTGTTCTTCTCGACGTCTTTGAGTAGCGAAGTAATACGTTTCAGGTCGTTTTCATCGTCGGCGTTTAAATTGAGTTTGGCGATTTCGACTTTCAGTTTGATCAGTGCGTCGGTATTTTCCATCAGCTGCATGCTCGTATTGGCCAATTCTTTGGTCTTTAGGAGTACTTCATTCTCGAGTTTTTCATTTTGTAGTTTAACGATCTCCTTTTCATTTTTTTCGATTTCCAGTTGATGGATATAGCGCAATTGTTCCAGTTTCTCGTCAAATTTTTGTCGTTGGCGCCGCCATGCCCGTTGCTGCCAGCGGATCAGCAGGTAAATGCCAACCAGGAATGCCACGAAATAGCCAAGCATCGCCCAAACGGTCTGGTACCATGGCGGAAGGATTACAAACGTATAAGCAACGATTTCAGATTCGTTGCCGGGATTTTTGCGGGCCTTTAATTTAAATGTATACCTGCCGCTTGGCAGGTTGGTATAGTGTTTTTCTGTTCCCGCACTCCAGTCGGACCACCCCGTATCGTAGCCTTCCAGCCAGTAGCTGTAAGTTACATGGTTCTGTACACCAAAACTCGGCGATCCATATTTGAAATGATACGAATCAAATGATGGATTTAGCTGGGGTATGTGTGAAGGATTCTGCTTGAAACTGCCCGCCCCGTCTTTGGGAAAATACCCATCAAAGATGACGCTGTCCTTTTTGCCGGAAGTCTTTATGGAAGAAAGTAGTGCCACTGGCTTGGGCGTATCGCCGGTATATTTTTTATAGTTGATGTGGATGACACCTTTTTCCGAACCTATGTAAATGTTATTTGCGTCATAGGGATAGATGTTTTCAAAACCTGACGTGTGGAGCCCTTCGATTTCCGGGAAAAATGTGATCGCCGGATCCGTCTGCCCCGCACCTAGGTGGGCTACCCCTACTTTCTTTCCGCTGCAGAACCACACATTTCCCTCTGCATCATCTTTCAGGTATTTGATGGGCATCCCCTGAAAGCAGGCGAGCGAGGCCGAAGGGACAAAGCGCGCTGTAGCCGCGTTATACTCATAGATGCCTGATTCGGTGGCAAACACAACGCGGTTGCCGATTTTGAAAACATAATTCCGGAAAGATGAAGGCAGACCGTCAACCGCTGTAAAAAGGCGGGTCTCATATGTTAAATGATCCGGTGATATCTTTAGCTGATAAATACCGCGATACGGGTGCGATGCCCAAATGATGCCGTTTTCGTCACGTTCCAGAAAGCGATAAGAGTCCGATTGACCGATCATTGTGCCCGCTTTCTGGAAATGACCGTCTGAATAACGGAGTAGGTCGAGTCCGTAATACGTGCCTACCACAACATCCTTCACGGGGTACACCGAAGACAGGGGCAAGAACATCCAGGAGCCGGTGCCTGTTGCGATGGGTTTAGCTGCCTGATCATTGATCCTAAAGACCCCTGCGTTGTGGGCCAGCAGCAATTGCCCGTTTACCTCTTCCAAACGCCAAGCTTCACCCCGGTCACTGCCGGCGATCAGCGAAAAGCTACCCTGGGAGAAGCTATGATCGGCGATGTCTGGATCCAATGGTGCCATATAGACGCCATTGGAGGAAGAAAGGTAGAGCTTATCTTTAAAAACACGCGTGGAAAATCCCGTGACGTCGTTGTCCAGATTCGGGCGAAAATATTTGACCACACTATTGTAGCTGATCACCGCGATCGCATTATCGACCCCTGCCCAGATATTTTTGTCCCTATCGGTGAAGACGGCGGAGACGTTGTTGTTAGGTAAACCTTCCGCAACACCGATGCGTTGAATTACCTGTCCATCCAAATTGCGGATCAAGCAACCTGCCAGAGACGTAGCTGTGACGTACTCCGTGTCACTGATCGGCGAGAAAGAGGGGGTGTAGAAATCCTGCCAATGACCGGTATCGAAACGTTGGAAGCCCTTGTCATGGAGCAAATACGTCTTATTGGTGATCGTCGCAAATAAAACGCTGTCCTTGCCGATGGAAAAAACACTGGCAATGCCTGCGTTTTCAAAAAACTCTCCCGCATAGCGTGGTATCCACTTATTGTTCCGGAATTCCAGCAATCCATTGGCCCGATCCTGTGCAAAAAGCCGGCCTTCTGCCTGCCCGAGAAACTGCCATGCCGACGTGGCGGTATGTACGGCAATCCTGCCCCCGGTTAATTCGAAAATGCGGTCGGAGGTTCTGAAAAAAACAGATTTTCCGTGCTTGGTAGTATTCCATACATCTGCAAATTTCCGGTGTTTTTCGGGAACAAGGTCCATCAGCGAGGTATAGCGCAGCGACGTGTTCGATGCCTCGAAGTAACCGAATTCACCCTGACCACCCACATAAACCCGGTCGTCCGGGTCGATATATAACGAACGGACGATCGTACCGTTGGGCAGCGGATAGAGTTTCCAGTAACCGCCGTCAAAGGTGATCAGCCCTTCGTTATTGCCGAAATACATGACCCCTTTGCTATCCTGCTTGATGTCCCAGGTACGGCTTCCCCCTTGGAATACCGCTTTGTTGTAATTGAAAATTAAGGGAATTCCCAGTGTATTCTGCCCCCATGCTGCATACGGGAGGAAAACCAACCAAATACATAACCATCGGGCAATAAACATCGTGGAGATTTTCTGCTGTTCAATTGTTGTATTACTGAAGTAGGACAAAAGTAGCAAAATTTAGCTGAATCGCAGTTATGACGTAGAAATGATGTAGTGCATTATTTCGCGTTTGCTCGCGTTGTACACTACTTTTGGGTTGCTGATTGTAAACAAAGAATCCTAGTTAAAATGAATGGCATATGAAGCAGGTATGGGTCGCCTCTATTCTTGTTACCGAACGCTTAAAGGTGCTCATGCTGCTTCGGTGCCGTTAAAAAACAAATTGATGAGACCAGCATGAGTTGCCTTCACAAAACGACATAAACTTGGCGGTGAAATTACTTCATGCAAGCTCATTACCATTAAAACCAATTACTCAAATGAAAAAAAATCTATTAAAACTTGCGATGGTTACACTTTTGTCGAGCATGTACGTCTTCGTGCAGGCACAAAGTAGGCAGGTGACCGGTACGGTCACCGATGCAGGGGGCAACCCGGTGGTTGCTTCCGTAACCCTAAAGGATGTATCGGGTGTTGGGACCACTACCGATGAAAACGGAGCGTTTAGCTTATCCGTGCCGCAAACTGCCGACTCGCTAATTGTTTCTGCGGTGGGTTATGCCCGGCAGACCTTTGCTATTTCGGGCGATGTGTTAAACCTGCGGCTCACCGCAGATGGAGCGTTTAACCTTGATGAAGTGGTCGTAATCGGATACGGCACGCAACGGAAAGGTGACCTGACTGCGCCTGTAGCCACGGTGAATATGGAAAACGCAGCCAAGCGTACCATTTCGACACCCATGGATGCGTTGCAGGGCACGGTAACCGGCGTACAGGTGGTTAGTTCGGGCGCACCCGGTACCACACCTACTGTACGGGTGCGTGGAGTGGGTTCGTTCAATAATGAAAATCCGCTTTACGTCGTGGACGGTATGTTCATGGACAATATCGATTTCCTGAATCCGAATGATATTGCCGATATGTCGGTACTGAAGGATGCTTCCGGCGCTGCAATTTATGGGGTGAGGGCAGCAAACGGGGTCATCATCGTTACCACCAAAAAAGGAAGTCTTAATATGAAGCCCCGGGTTACCTATAACGGCTATGTGGGAGTCCAGACACCTAACAACGTGCTGAAGATGGCAGATGGATCACAATTTGCAGCTTATTCGCGGGCAAAGGGAGAGAATAGTATTGTTGAAAGCTCAATAAAGGAATTTGGCGGAGAAGGAAATAACCCGGCGATGAGTACCGATTGGTATGGCGAGTTGCTGCGGTCTGGAGCACTGATTACCAACCACAACCTGGATGTTCAGGGTGGTAGCGACAAGATCACCTATACCTTTGGGATCAACTATTTGGACCAGGACGGCATCATGGATGCGGAAAATTATCACCGCAAGTATAACATCCGCATGCAGGCCGAAGCACGGGCGGCCTCGTGGCTGAAAATCGGATTTACCGGTCACCTGAACAATTTCAACCAGTTTTCACCGAATAACGCGGCTTTCCGTCAAGCTTATTTTGCTTCGCCGCTGTATCCGGTCTACGATCCGAACCTCGAATTGGCCAAGCCCGTCAAGTTCGGCACCAGTGCCTCTATCGGCATACCCTCGGGCTTTTGGTTCAACAATCCCATTGCAACGGCTTATTACAATCACAATGAAAGCAAGGGATTCCAAATCTTACCGAGTGCGTATCTAGAAGCTGAGTTCTGGGACAAGAAGCTAACCTTCCGATCGCAACTGAGCCAGCGATACCAGTCGGGGCATGCCATTGGCTATACACCGGTCTATTATATTGACAACGATCAACGAAGCGATCGTTCTTATTTGCGGTCGGCACAAACCCGTAATACCAACTACATCCTTGACAACCTCCTTACCTACCGGGATGAGGCCGGCGCCCATCATTGGACGATCCTGCTCGGGCAGTCTGCACGTGAAGAGCGTTGGCGGGAAACCTGGGTATCAGCCAATGATGTACCCGAGTCGCCTGAATTCTGGTATGTGGGTCAGGGCGCCCAAGGTATCGGCTCAGCGACGGGTTACGGCGAAGGAGGTTTCCGCAATGCGGGTATTTCGTACTTTACGAGGGGTACCTACGATTATGATAACAAATACCTGCTCACGGCGACGTTCCGGGCAGACGGAAGTTCCAAATATCAAACCAAATGGGGATATTTTCCGTCACTTGGCTTAGGATGGGTACTCAGTCGGGAAAAATTCATGGAAAACCAATCGCTGTTCGATCTCCTGAAAATCCGTGGAAGTTGGGGGCTTTTGGGTAATGACGGTATTCAGCCCAATGCTGGATATGCGATTGTCAACTCGGGCAATAACAATTCCGCAATATTCGGGAGTATCGGATCGACGTATGGTAGCCGGATTCCCGGCTACCGCGTCAGCCGGTTCTTTACGCAGGTACGATGGGAGGTGGTTGAAGAATGGGATGGCGGTATTGACTTTGCGATGCTCGATAACCGGCTGAGCGGTACCGTCGACTACTACTACCGCAAGACCAAAGACCTGGCTTTCAGTCGCCCGATTCCCTTCATGTGGGACCGCGTGTATGGCAACTGGGGTAGCGTGGCCAACAGCGGATGGGAAATCGGCCTGGACTGGAAGGACCAAGCCGGCGAGCTGACCTATTCCATCGGGGTCAATGCCACCACCCTCAAAAACCGGGTTGTTGACCTCGGTGGACTTGCCAACATCATGAATGGCTTTCCAGAATGGTCAGCCGAGTTCCCCGCGCGTATAGAGGAAAATCAACCCATCAATTACTATTACGGGTATGAAGTAGCCGGCGTTTACCAAAGCCAGGCGGAGATCGATGCCGATCCGATCGCACGGCAATACAACGAGGTTAACCCGGGAAGCCCAATCTTACCCGGATATCTGAAATATAAGGATCAAAATAACAACGGAGAGCTGGATGAAGCAGATCGTATAAACCTGGGGAATTACCTGCCCAAGTTGACCTATGGGCTCAATATCGGATTGAATTACAAGCAATTTGATTTCAGTGTAGCCCTTCAGGGAGTCGCCGGTAACAAAATCCATAACCTCAATCGGGCCATGCGGCGCAAGTATCCCCAAATGAATATGGATCGGGCCTTTTACGAAGGCCTCTGGACGGGCGAAGGATCGACCAACGAATACCCCTCGGCCCAAGGTACGGTGGCCTCGTGGAACCTGCAGGCAAGCTCTTTCTTTGTCGAAAACGGTGCCTATCTGCGCGTGCAGAATATCCAGGCGGGGTACCGCTTCAATATCCGGGGAGCGGTTCCGGTGCGTGTCTTTGCGACAGCCGACCGGCCCTTTATTTTTACCGGATACAACGGGTTTACCCCCGAAGTTTCAGGAATGGGATACGATGCGAACGTGTACCCGGTGTCTGCCACCTACAGTGTCGGCTTAAACGTGACGTTTTAACAATGAAGAAATAAATAAGATAGCCATGAAAAAGTATCAATATATCGTAGTGGGCGGATGCATCGGAATAGCATCCTTATTGAGTGGTTGCGAGAAGTTTTTGGATAAACCGCTGGAGAACCAGCAGCGGTCGGAAGAGATCGACTATACCGATCTTTCGCTGATGTATGCACCTGTTTCAGGAGTTTATCGGGCTGCTTCCGACGATAACCTGGTGCACTGGATCGATCTGTCCATCCGCTGTGTGCGTGAAGACGACTACCAGCAGGGAGCGCCCAATCCGAATGACAACCCCGAATTGATGAGTATCAAAAATTTCCAACGCGACGTCACCATTCAGTCATATTGGGGACTTAACCAATCGTGGATCAGCTATTACAGTTTAGCTATTGCCGCGAACAGCGCCTTAACTGAGCTGAATCTCTTTGCGCAGACCATCCCTTCCGGAAACACGACGGATGCGGCACTGAACAGGCAGTATCAAGCCGAAGTGCGGTTTTTGCGTGCATATGCCCACTTAATGGCTTCGCGGTTGTTCGGCGATGTACCGATCCTTTCGGACAGCGATGACATTGCACGGCTCACGACCATCGAAAAAAGTACAGCTGCGGAGGTGCGGCAATTCATCATCGACGAAATGGATGCCTGCGCGGCAGATCTTGAGGATGCCAGGCCCAACGAATCGATCCACGTAGGTGCAGTGACCAAATATTCTGCCCTGTTGCTGAAAGCCAAGGCGGCAGCCGATCTCGCGGGGAATGACAACGCCAGCCCCTATTGGGATATCGTGTTAGACGCAACGAATCAAATTATCGCAAGCAACAAGTTTTCTCTTTTTCCTGATTTTTACCAGCTGTTTAAGCTTCCTGGCAAGTTGTGCGATGAGTCGCTGTTTGAATTGCAGTATTCTGATTTCGGCCTGCCTACGGGAGATATCGTGCGGCCGGGAGTCGATTGGGGGACTTTCTTCCGCTGGCAAGGGCCTGCCGGCGATCAGCGGGGCAGCGCCATCTCGGGTGCAGGCTGGGTACCCCCTTCGCAGGATATTGTTGATTTTCTGACGGAGCGCGGTGACGACACCCGGTTGAAGACTACCATTCTGTATTGCGGTGTAGATGGCAATCCGGACACCTTCGTCGAGACCCCCAGTGGCGACCGCGTGTATGGAAATCCGTTTGGCACCAAGTACTTTAACGGTAAAACCTACTTGCCGGTTTCGCAGATGACCGAAGGGCGGCTGGAATACGGGGCCAATAACAACGTACGCATCCTGCGTTATTCAGATGTGCTGCTGTTAAACGCCGAAGCGAAAGTGCGCAAAGGACAAAATGGAGACGAACCTTTCCGGTTGGTGCGTGAACGGGCGGACATGGACCCGATCACCGGTGTAACACTGGATCAGATTCTTGACGAGCGGCGTGCCGAGTTCGCCTGTGAGTGGTGGGGCGAACGCTTCAATGACCTGGTGCGCACCGGAAGGGCGCAGCAAGTGTTCGGCCCGAATTTCGTACCCGGACAAAGCGAATATGTTCCGATCCCGCAGACGCAAATCGATGCGAATACTAATTTCAGATAGCCATAGCCTGCGTAGATATCGAAATAACCGGGTTGACACGATGAGATCGAAACCTCACCGTGTCAACCCGGTTCGGTAACTACTTTTAAGCGACTATTACATTTTTATGCCATTAAATTCAATGTTATGAAATTTTACAGGTCCATCACTTGGATATTGCCAAGCCTCCTTTTCCTGACGTTTAGCGCCTCCGCGCAGCCCGATAAACCGATAAAGGCAGAAATCGTAAAGCGGAATGGAGGCTATACCTTGCTGCGGGGTGGAAAACCGTATTTCATCAAGGGCGCCGGTGGCACAAGCTACATGGACCGGCTGCACGCTTATGGCGGAAATTCCATCCGCACCTGGAGCACTCACGACGGGCAGCGGATACTGGATGAAGCCCAACGGCTGGGGCTCACCGTAACGATGGGGCTTGCCGTAGCCACCGAACGCCACGGTTTTGACTACAACGACCGTGAAGCGGTTGCTCAACAATTGGAGCGCCTTCGCGCGGAAGTGTTGAAGTACAGAAATCATCCAGCACTGTTGGCTTGGGGTATCGGCAATGAGCTGAACTTGCATTACACCAACCCAAAAGTCTGGGATGCGGTCAATGAAATCGCGGAGATGATTCATGAGCTTGATCCCAACCACTTGGTCACCACCATGTTGGCGGGAATCAACCAAAAGGAAATTGAATACATCAAAGCGAAGTGCCCCGCACTGGATTTGATTTCCGTCCAGGTATACGGCGGGCTCGCTTCAGTGCCCGAAAAGATCCGGGCTACGGGGTGGGAAAAGGCCTATATGGTAACCGAATGGGGGCCTACCGGTCATTGGGAAGGCCCGCAAACCCCGTGGAAGGCTTCGGTGGAAGAGACGAGCAGTGAAAAGGCTGCTGTTTATAAAAGCCGTTATGAAGCTTCGATTGCCACGGATAAACAGTGCCTGGGGTCGTACGTGTTCCTTTGGGGGCAAAAGCAGGAGCGCACCCCCACCTGGTACGGGCTTTTTACCGAGGCAGGCGAGGAAAATGAAGTCGTTGATGTGATGCAGTACTTGTGGACAGGTCAATGGCCGGAGAATCGGGCTCCTCATCTGGATTCGGTGCGGCTGGATGGGAAGCGGGTCTTGGACTTCATTTATCTTACCCCCGGTCAAATCTATACCGTTGATGTATTCGCATCAGATCCCGATGGCGATGCATTATCGGCGCGCTGGGAACTCCTGCATGAAAGTACGGATCTGAAGGAAGGCGGTGATCGGGAAAGCAGGCCCGAGGCCGTTCCGGGATTGGTAAACCACACATCCGTCGAAAGGGCTACCTTGGCAGCGCCCAGCAAAGAGGGGGCGTACCGGTTGTTCCTATACGTATCGGACGGCAACAACAATGTGGCAACTGCCAATATTCCTTTTTATGTACACCGCCCATAATAGCGTATCTTTAGCGCGTTTACCCGAGGGGTGATCGCGCAAAGGCATGGGTTCAGCATATATAGCGTACTGGAATGCTTTGAGAGCAGGAAATAAAGAGGCATTGTATGCTTTATACAATGCACTTTATTTTCATATGGTGCGTGACGGCCTGCGTATCGGTGCCGACGATGAGCTTACCAAAGATTGCATCAATCAATTGTTTTTAAAACTTTGGGAACAACGAGGCGGTCTTAAGCCCGTAACCGAAGTGCGGGGATACTTGATGACGGCTTTCCAGCACCTCGTCCGGGACGAACTGGCTGACCGCCGCAGGCGGGGGCAGGCCTTGGATCATTTCGCAACCGAAATTCCGCAAACGGAGCGTTCCTACGAGGAAATCCTCATCAGTAGCCAACAATCCGAAGAGCAACGCATGCGATTGGGGGAGGCGTTATCTAAACTTACGCCCAAGCAACTGGAATTGATTCGGCTGAAATTTTTTGAAAACCGAACCTACGAAGAAATTGCCGAGCAGGAAGGTCTGGCCATCAAGACCGCCTACAACACCATTTACGATGCCGTAAAGCGGTTGCGTATGCTTTTAAAGCGTTGACTACTCTGTTTTTTGCCTAAACAACCTAAAATTTTAAAAAGTCTTAGGAAAAATCCCAGCTTTTCCCGTCGATAATAGAAAATAAAGGGAGTTCATGGACTTTGAACAATACGAGGTAGCAGATTTCGTGTGCGATCATGGGTTTCAGCAGTACTGTTTAGGGCAAGACGACGACGTTTGCCGCTTTTGGGAACGCTGGATTGAGGCTCACCCCGAGAAAAGTGCCGTCATCGCCGAGGCGAAAAGCCTGTTTGAGCTGTTATGTGCACACCAGGGCAATTTAGACGAGCAACTCCGTCAGTTTAAGCTGGGACTTATCCGGACCGAGGACTTCAGGGAGCAGATCGCAGGCCTGCCGGCAACGGGAGGTGGCCGCGGCAAGTCGCTGCGGCGGATTTTGCGTGTCGCCATACCGCTGGGAGCGGCCGCCGCAGGAGCACTGTTTATCTTGGCGATGCGTTACTGGACGGGCGACCCGAATCAACCGGAAATGCCAGTGCAGAGTGGCTACGATGAAACGGTGAGCACACGTAAGACCATCACCCTGCCCGACGGTACGGTGGTGATACTGGCAGACAGCAGCCAGGTTCTCACAGACGAAGGGTTTAACCGCACAAACCGTACAGTTTACTTAACCGGGCAGGCGTATTTCGATGTTACTTCACAAGCGGAGCGACCGTTTACCGTGCTAGGCAAGCTGACAAAAACGGTGGTGCTGGGCACGGCATTCACCGTGAAGGAAGACTTGCATGAAGGCGTTGCGGAGGTAACGCTGTTGCGGGGGAAAGTCAAGGTCAACCCGCATGAACATCCCGATCGGGAGGCTACCATCTTGCCGGCACAGCGGTATGTTTACCGCATGGATAAACCCATCGGTAGCAAAGGAGATACAATCATAACCACCCCTCTGGAAGTAGCATGGGCCAAGCAGACGTTTCATTTTGAAAACGATCCCTTGGAGGCCATTGTCGGAGAGCTGAGCAATTGGTACGGCATCCAGGTCCGGTTTACGGACGAAGACGTAAAACAGTATCGCTATACCGGCCGCTTTGAAGGCGAAAGTATTCAGGATATCCTCGAGTCGCTGCAACTTTCCTACCCGTTCGGCTTCCGGATGGAAGGAGACACGCTATTTATCGGGAATTAACGTATTGGTAGCGAACGCGCCACCAAAAGAATCATTCACATATAATCCGTTCCAAACTATGACAAAAACACCTACTATTCGACTGTTGCGGCTTAAACCTGCTATGTCAGCGCCCAATGCAAAGGGCGATGGACATGCACGTTCCATCTGGCAGCTAGGCGTCAATTCTGTTCGCGTGAAATTATTGATGATGTTGATGTTTCCGTTCTGCATGAATGGTTACGCGGCCGCCCAGTTCAAGATCAACCTTGAGCAGCAGGGACAGCCGTTGAAGGCTATTTTTAGAGAAGTTGAAAGACAGACCGATTACCGGTTTGTTTACAGCAACAAGATCATTCCCGACCAGCAGCGGTTTTCCGTTCAGGCCAAAGACGCCACTTTGCAGGAGGTGATGAACCAGTTGCTTGGCGACCTTGACCTCACCTATACGGTTAAGCAGGATGTGCTCGTCGTGATCTATCCGAAAGCAAGTCCGGCTGAGGCTGCCCAGGCCACGGTGTCGGGGCGTGTGGTCGACGAGTCGGGCACGCCCCTGTCGGGCGTTACGGTCCGGGCGGGAGCGGTTCATACCAGTACCACCACAGACGCCAACGGCGTTTATGCCATCCATGGGGTTGCTGCCGGTCAGGTCCTTCAATTTTCAGCCATCGGTTTCATAAGTCAGGAAGTCGTTTTCCGTGATCAGGCGAGGCTGGATGTCACGCTGCTTCGGGAGAACCGGGTGCTGGAAGAAGTTGCCGTAACGGGTTATACCAGTTACCGGCGGGAACAGTCCAGCAGTGCCATCGCCAATGTCCATGCCGAGCAGATCAATCAGGTGCCCGTGGGGTCGTTGGATCAGATTCTGCAGGGGCGGGTGGCAGGCCTTAATGTGACCGCGTCGTCCGGTCAGCCCGGAACCAGTGCCAGCGTGGTGCTGCGTGGCATCGGAAGCATCAGCGGAAGTACGGCACCCTTATACGTACTGGACGGCGTACCCATCGAGTCTTCTTATTTCCAGACCCTCAACCCGGGCGACATTGCCCAGGTGGCGGTGTTGAAGGATGCATCGGCCAAGGCTTTGTATGGCTCACGCGGGTCCAATGGCGTTATTCTGATTACCTCAAAAAAGGGAAGCGCCGGTGGTGTCCGCGTAGATTACCAATCACAGTACGGCTTTTCCGATCTCACACGCACCAAGTTTACCATGATGAATACCGAACAGCGGCTGCGTTTTGAAGAGGAAGTGGGCCTGGAAATCGGGCGGAACATCGGACCGGGTTGGACCTACTCGTCCAAACATCCCGATTATGCATCCATGAGTCCCGCCGAGCAGCAGCGGGCCAATCAAATACTGGATAGCCTGCGTAGCATCCAGACCGACTGGCGCGACCTGTTTTTTCAGCAGAGCCAATTTATGGAGCAGCAGGTCAGTGTCAGCGGCGGCAATGAGCAAGTGCGTTTCTACAACTCCCTCAATTATTACAAACAGGATGGAATTGCCCGCCGTACCGGAATGGACCGGTATTCGCTGCGCAGCAATGTCGACTTCCTGTCGGGCAAATTCTCAGGGCAGGTTAATCTCGGATTGGGTTATTCGCAGTCCAGTTTCACCGAGGGTGAAGGCGGAACGGGCGTAGGAACCTCCATGGCTTCGGTTTATTATGCCCTGCCGTATGAGTACCCTTATGCGCCCGATGGCACATTGATCCATCCCGGCAATGCAGGCGACGATATCCTGGATTGGCGCGAAGGAAGCCAGGGATTGGAGCGCCTGCTCAATTCGAGCGACAAAACCCAGCAGTTTAAGTCCGTGATCGGCATCCAGCTGGCGTACCAACTGTTACCGCATCTGAAGGTCAGTACCCGTGCGGGCATCGATTACCGCAATTCTACCGATCAGGTGTATATCAATCCCGATTCCTATTACGGATCGCGCAACAACTCCAACACCGTGGGTGGGCAGGGCAAATTTGGCGAAGGCAGCCGACAAAATTTCGGCATCATTTCCACGTCAGGCCTTACGTATGCCCAGGTGTTCGACGATGTACATGATGTAGAAATCAACGCTTTCTATGAATACGTATATGATAATTACCGGGCGTTCAACTATACCGGTTATGGCATCGACGGGCGGCTGCCGGAAACACCTGCCGGCGTAGCTTCACCCAGTGAAACCTTTCTTCCCGGCCTTGGCGGCGGTCGCACGCGCAGCGCCTTGGTATCATACATCGGTACCGGCCGGTATACCTACGGAGGCAAATATACCCTCACGGCTAGCTATCGGCACGACGGGTCTACCAAAGTAGCGCGTTCAAACCGCTGGCATGGGTTCTATTCGCTGGGGGTGAACTGGAATGCCAAGGCAGAGTCCTTTCTGGAGCCGATCGAATGGATCAGCGCCCTCAACGTGCGGAGCAGTTATGGCACGACGGCCAGCCCGTTCGGCAGCGACTTTGCCTATCTACCTACCTTCAGCGTGAGTACCAGTTACGGTGGCGCCCCGGCCATCCGGCCGGGTGAGCCGGGCAATCCGGCGTACGACTGGGAATATGTCGATGAGTTTGACGCAGGTGTCGATCTGGGGCTATTCAAAGGGAACCGGCTGTCGCTCTCGGTTGATTACTATAACCGGATCACCAACAACATGTTTGTTGAGCAATCGCTGTCGGCCACCTCCGGATTCAGCAGCCTGCAACTCAGCACGGGCAAAATGCGCAACCGGGGTGTGGAAATCAGCGTGGCCGGAGACGTCATCCGGACGGCCGATTTCACCTGGTCGCTGGGAGCGGATGTCGCTTACAATAAAAACACCATCCTGGCACTGGGCAACGGTTTAGACAACCTCCCCGACGGAGACACCCGTGTGCTGAAAATCGGCATGCCTTACGGCACCTACCTCGCACCTCAATGGGCGGGGGTCGATCCTGAAACCGGCGAACCACAGTATTATACACCCGATGGGCAGCTTACCAAGACTTACAACGCCGAGGCACTCAACGTGACCAAATCCGGCAGCCTGTACCCCTCTTTTACGGGTGGATTCCATACCGGCCTCCGCTACAAAGGGCTGTCGTTGAATGCGCTGTTTTCATTCGTGTCTGACGTGATGCGCTGGAATAACGAAGATTTTTACAATGAAAACCAACGGTATATGACCAGCAACCAAAGCATACGGATGTTGGAAAATCGATGGAAGCAGCCCGGCGACCAAGCCATCCTGCAACGCATTGATATCCCGCGGCAGTTTACCTCCAAAGACATCCAGGACGCTTCCTACCTGCGCCTGCGTAATGTCAAGCTGGCCTACAGGCTGCCTCAGGGACTCCTGGACCGCTGGCAGGTCATCAGTGGTGTAAACGTGTTCGTGCAGGGCCAAAACTTGCTTACATGGACATCCTGGCGCGGCCTGGATCCCGAAAACAACCGCGTATACGGACGCTTTGAGTATCCGGCGGCGCGTACCTTTACCGCAGGACTGAATGTTAACTTTTAACCGACAAGAGACCATGAAGATACGATCCATTAAACACGCAATATGGGGGCTCGTAGCCGCCCTGCTGACATCCTGCAACGCATTGGACCTCGGGCCTACCGATACCATTGACCCGTCTAAAGCATTCCGCAATGTCAACGACCTGAATATGGGACTGCTGGGCGCATACGCGGTGTTGGATTACACACTGATCGGCGTCAACAGCATCGTTGCGGATGAAGCCGTGATGCCGGAAGAAAATACGGTAAGCAACTCGGATGCCTATCGCTGGCTGTATACATCCAGCAGCGGCTCGGTAACGAGCGCTTTTGCAGAATACTACATGGCTATTGACCGGGCCAACCGGGTGCTGGCCGCCATGAATCAGGTGCAAGCCGCCAATTCTGGCGAAGAGCAGTTGAAAACCCGCTATCAGGGTGAGCTTCTCGCCCTGCGGGCTTACGCCCACTTTGAGTTGCTTCGCGCGTATGCCTCGGATTATGAACCGGGAGCGCTTGGCGTGCCCTACATGAAGGTCTCTGCCATCGGTAGCCCTGCGCGCGACCCCTTTGAGTCCGTGGTTGCCGCGATCTACGCCGACCTAGCGGCAGCCAAACCCCTCATTCCGGCCGATTTTTCGGACCACACGCGCATTACCCGTGCGGCGGTCAGCGCCATACAAGCCCGGGTGGCGCTTTACGCGCGCGATTGGGCATTGGCTCATCAATATGCCGATGAGGCCATCGGGCGCATCCCCTTGGCAGATCGCGCTGATTTTGCAGCGATCTGGGTAGACGACAGCCAGGAGGAAGTAATCTGGAAACTCAGCCGCGTTGCCGGCGACACGCGTATCGGCGGGGCCTACTTCCGTGAGGCAGGAGGAATCGTGCTGTATGCACCTTCCCAAAAGCTGATGGCCACCTACGATCGTGAAAATGACATCCGTTTCAGCGCGTACATTGCGCATGAGCCAGGACGGGGCGAAGGCAAATCCGAATACCTGCTGAAAAAGTACCGCGGTGGCGATGCGGAAGCGCCAGGTCTGGCCGACATCAAGCTGTTCCGCACAGGTGAACTGTACCTGATCAAGGCCGAAGCCCTTGCCGAAGACAATCAGCTCGCTGCAGCCAACGAAGCCCTGAATACGTTGCGATCACGGCGGATAGCCGGATATGAGGACCAATCATACGGCAATAAAGATGCGCTGATCGACGCCGTCTACGAAGAACGCTACAAGGAACTTGCTTTTGAGGGACACCGGTTCTTTGACCTGCGGCGCCGGCGCTTGCCGGTCGAGCGGTCGCCGGCAGACGCGGCAAACACCAGTGGGGCATTGACACTCACGCCCAGCCAGGCGCAATATGCCTTACCCATCCCCACCGACGAGCTTCGGGTGAACCCGAACATGATACAGAATCCCAATTATTAGGATGATGGACAAGACGTTGTGGTTAAGTAGCTTGTCGCTTCTGCTGATGTGCATGTGCTGCAAGGGCGCGGCAGATGCAGGCCCGCCGTCCGGTGGGGGCGATGGTGGTGGAAATAGCCCGCTGCGCCCGGCATCGCTTGGCATCGTTGGCGATACGGCCGATGTGCAGGCGGTTACCCAAGGAGGCTTGGTGCTGATGGGTGGCGGTAGGGACGTCGATGCCGCCTTCCAGTGGATGATTGCCCGAGCGGGCGGCGGCGATGCCGTAATCATCCGTGCAAGTGGCACGGATGCCTATAACCCTTATGTCAGCGAACTGGGTAGGCTGAATTCGGTTGAAACGCTGAAGATCGATTCCCGCACGCTGGCTAACGACACGCGCGTGGCGCAGATTGTCCGCAATGCGGAACTGCTTTTCATAGCGGGCGGTGATCAGTCCGATTACGTCCGTTATTGGAAAGGTACCCGGATCGAAGCCGCCATCAACTACCTGCTCAATGAGAAAAAGGTCCCGGTGGGCGGTACCAGTGCCGGATGCGCCATCTTGGGCAGCAGTTATTTCACCGGAGCGCAGGGTAGTATCACTTCCGACGAGGCGCTGTCTGATCCGATGGGCGGTAAGGTAACCATCGGCCATGGCGATTTTCTGCATGCACCGTTTTTGTCGCACCTCATTACCGATCAGCATTACGTGGCAAGGAACCGCCAGGGCCGCTCCGTGGTGTTTTTGTGTGCGCTCCAGGCGTCCGGTCCAGGCGAGGCGCGGTCCATTGCCGTTGACGAGCGGACGGCGGTCTGCATTGACGAAGCCGGAATAGCCCGGGTAATGGGAGAAAGCCGTGCCTTTTTTCTGTACGCTGCTGCCGACAAGCGGCCCGAAACGTATACAGCTCGCAAGCCGATGGAATGGAACCATGACGAGCAGGCCATCGCCGTATACGAAATTGCCGGGAGCACGGAGGGCGCAGGGCTGTTCGACGTATCCGATTTCCTGCACGGTCGGCAACAAGGCGGTCGCTGGCAATGGTGGTGGGTCGAAAATGGAAAACTACATCAAAAACAACAATAACTATGAAGAAAAGACACATAAAGAACCTCGCTGCAGGTTTAATCGCCGTGTTCGCCGTAGCCTGCTCGGCCACGCAGCCGGCTCCTGGCGAGCGCTACGTGCTGGTGATTCACGGCGGTGCCGGTACAATACGGAAAGCCGATATGACTCCGGAGCGGGAGCAGGCCTACCGGGAGACGCTAGAGGAAGCGCTTCGTACCGGGCATAAGCTCCTCCAAGCGGGCAGCAGCAGCCTCGACGCGGTAGAAGCAACCATCCATGTGCTGGAAGATTCGCCGCTGTTCAATGCCGGGAAAGGAGCGGTCTTTACGCACGAGGGGCGTAACGAACTCGATGCTTCCATCATGGATGGACAAAGTGGCAAGGCCGGTGCCGTAGCCGGTGTACAGACCATCCGCAATCCCATTAGCGCTGCCAGGGCGGTCATGGAAAAAACCGAACACGTTATGCTGAGTGGGGCCGGTGCCGACCAATTTGCCGCCGAAAGCGGCCTTGAAATCGTGGATCCATCCTATTTCTATACGCCCGAGCGCTGGCAGTCGCTGCAGGAAGTGTTGAAGCAGGATTCACTGAAGACAACCGGCAATGATTCCAAATTCGGCACCGTCGGCTGCGTGGCCCTCGATCAGCAAGGGCACCTGGCGGCGGGCACGTCTACCGGTGGCATGACCAATAAACGGTATGGCCGCATCGGCGATTCGCCGATTATCGGAGCAGGTACCTACGCCAACAAAGAAGTGGGTGTATCCTGCACCGGCTGGGGCGAGTTCTACATCCGCCATGTAGTTGCGCATGACGTAGCCGCTTTGATGGGCTATAAAGGGCTCGGCGTGACTGAAGCCACGGAAGCCGTGATTGCGAAAGTGGGCGAAGCCGGCGGTGACGGCGGGATTATCGCGTTGGATCGCAACGGGCGGATGTCGATGTCGTTCAACACCGAGGGCATGTACCGTGGCGCCATTACCGAATCAGGAGAAATTGTCATCGGCATTTACCAACCCTAAATACGCATGAATACCCGAACACATTACCGCAGCACCGGCGCGATGGCGCTGGCCATGGCGCTCCTGTTTACCTTTATGGCAACGAGCGCGCATGCACAGCAACCCCGTGGCACGCTTTTCATCATCGGCGGCGGCGCCCGTCCGCAATCCTTGGTCCAGCGCATGGTTGCTACGGCTCCATTGGCGCAGGGCCGCCCCATTGTGGTGCTTACCATGGCCAGTGAAATCCCTCAGGAAAGTTTCGACGGCATCCGCGAAGAATTGCAGGCCGTGTGTGACGCCGCTGTTTACCACCTGCACTTTTCCGGCACGACCGCCCCGACCGACCCCCGTCTGGACACCCTGCTGCAAGCCGGGTTAATCTATATGACCGGGGGCGATCAAAACCGGCTTATGGAAGCTATTGGCTCAGGACCGGTTTATCGTGCCATCCACCAAGCATACCGGCAAGGAGCCACCGTCGCCGGTACGAGTGCCGGCGCGGCCGTCATGTGTGAACACATGATTACCGGCCGGCAACTTCAGGGCGATACCACCTACCAGGCCACTTTTGACAAGGTGTGGCAGGGCAATATCGAATTCGCGCCCGGGCTGGGGTTGGTCAAAGGGGTTATTATCGACCAGCATTTTATCAAACGAAGCCGATACAATCGGTTGATTTCGGCCTTGGCCGCCTATCCCGATCAAACCTGCGTGGGCATCGATGAGGGGACTGCGCTGGTGATCCACCCCGGTGGGGCAACCGTGGCTGGGATCGCACAGGTGGTGGTCATGACGGCCATCGAACCGATCGGTGCGGATGGTTCCTTGATCACGGCGGAACACATCCGGCTGGGGCTGTATGCCGAAGGGTCGCATCTGCCGTTGTGAGCTTCTGTTGTAACGTGATTTCGCCCGTGCATTTCATCGAAATGGTCGGATAACGCAACCGGTTGCGTGTGCATTTCCCTTGGCAGATTGAATTTCTTTTCTTAACGTTGCAATACGTTAATACGCCAATTGTAAAACGAAATCAAGGTTGAGGTGATGTATTTGGCAGCGGTGGGTACAGCCGGTGCTAAAGGGCTGGAGCGGTCGTTAAAGCGAAAAGCATATGGAGCCAAAGGATTTGCTGCACCGGATCAGCAGGAACGATGAGGAGGCGTTCGGTGAACTCTATCGGGAATACCAGCCGGGTATGCGCGACTTTTTCATGCGGTATGTCCATGCCGATTCGTTGGCAGAAGACCTCTGTCAGGAACTGTTCATCAAGCTCTGGAATAACCGGCAGCAGCTGGGCCGGATACGTGAGTTCCGCCCCTACCTGCACGTCATTGCCCGAAACCTCGCCCTCAATTCCCTGAAGCGCATCGCGGTTTCCCAACGCGCCCTGGGTGAACTGCTCCGGCATTATCCGTTGCAGCAAGAGACCACGGAACAGGCCGTGGCCGACCGCGAATACCAGGTGCTGCTTGATCAGGCACTCTCCCGGCTGCCCCGGCGGTCGCGCGAAATTTTTGCCTTATGCCGCGAACAGGGCAAAAGTTATGACGAGGCGGCCAGTACCCTCGGCATTTCCCGCAACGCCATCAAAAACCACATGGTGAGCACACTCAAAGTATTGAAATCCTTTGCCGAGAAGCAGTTGGGGGTAACCATTACGCTGCTTATCGGAATACTGAAATTTTTGCTACCCTAAAATCCATCTCAGGTGTCCTTCTATCAAAAGGAAGGAGTGCGACCCTCTGAGATGGACAAAACGGAATTTTATAAGTTGCTTATAAGGCGGTACAAGGAGAAAACCGCGACCGACGAAGAAATCGAAGTATTTTTTCAGCTGATCCGTGAAGGAAAACTGGAAGCCTCGCTCATGGCTGAAATGGGAATCGATCTGGACGAAGCCGAGAGCGGTGTTCCGCGTGTCCGTTCCCGGCGGCCCTATTACATTGCTGCTGCCGCTATGGTTTTGATTGCGTCCGGTATGGCGTTCTTGCTGATGAACCGTCCATCTGCCCCGTTGCCGGAATCCAACCTGGCGCTCACCCCGGACGACGTGCCCGCCGGGGGCAATCATGCCACCCTCACCTTACCGGATGGTTCACGCATCGCATTGGACGAGATGGGGATCGGTGCGCTGGTAGAAGAGGCAGGTGTGCGGATCGATAAAACCGAAGACGGCCAATTGGTCTATCAAGTGGCGCCGTCCGCGTCGGCCGAAACCAGCCATGGGAGTGAGCCGGTGCTTCACGAAATCAGCACTCCCCGGGGCGGTCAATACCAGGTCGTACTGCCCGATGGCAGCCGGGTTTGGCTCAATGCCGGCTCCCGAATCCGTTTTCCACCGGTTTTCGCCTCGCGCAACCGGGAAGTATTTCTGGAAGGCGAAGGTTTTTTTGCTGTGGAACACGACGATCGGCCCTTTATCGTCCACACCGACGGTCAGCAGATCGGCGTATTGGGAACGGAATTCAACGTCCGGGCACATCCCGATGAGCCAATGGTGCAGACGACGTTGGTGCGCGGAAGCGTGCGGGTCGACCTGAAAAACGGCCAATCGAGTTACGTACTCAAGCCCAATCAGCAGTCTGTGGTAAACCGGCAGGCACAAACCGCCCGTATAGAATCCGTCGTCGCGACCGAATACGCAGCCTGGAAAGACGGATACTTCACGTTCCGCGATACGCCGTTGGCCACAGTGATGCAGGATGTCGCCCGATGGTATGACGTTGCGGTCGACGCCGGCGCGCTGCCCGACAAGCGGCTGTACGCAGTACTTCCCCGCGATGTTTCGCTGGCGACGCTGCTCGAAATGATCGAGCTGACCAGCGGTGTCCAGTTTACGTTAAAAGAAAGGAGGGTGTCTTTGGAGCGATAATACCACGAGCGGCAGGAAGCCAAAAACCGGAAGTGCGCCAACACCCCCGGTATGCGTTAGGCAATCCTTGTCATTGAATAGCGATCATTAACAAATTAACCACCTAATACACAAATGTATGAAATTTAGTAAACATGCATGTAGCATTTTCCTTGCCATGAAATTAACCCTTTTCTTTGTGCTTTGGTTCAGTCTGTATGCATCGGCCGAAGCCCTATCGCAGGAAGTCAGCCTGCGGGTGAAAAATGCTTCGCTGGAAGAAGTGCTCCGGGAAATCCGGAACAAAACCGGATTTACGTTCATTTACGACGCACAATACCTGCGTGAAGCTACGCCCATCACGCTGAACCTCCGGGAAAAGCCCGTGGAAGAAGCGCTGAAGGCCGTCTTTTCGGGTCAACCCTTCCGGTATGTCGTTCGGGAGAAAACGATCATCGTAGTCCCTCGCGAAGAAGAACGGCCTGTTGCCGTGCAGACTACCATCAGCGGCACCGTTCTGGATGAGCAGGGCAGGCCGATAGATGGCGCAAGCGTGCTGGAAAAGGGCACCACCAACGGCACATCGACCAATGCACGCGGCGAATTTACCCTCACGCTGCGTGCGCAGGGGGCGACGCTGGTAATTCAATCCATCGGCTATACCACCCGTGAAATCGCAGCCACCGAATCCCCGTTGCGCGTTATTCTGCAACGCGAGGAAGCCCTGTTGGAAGAAGTGGTGGTAAGCGTGGGCTACAGCCAGGTCAAACCCGAGGAGCTCACCAGTGCCGTGAGCGTTGTCAAATCTGATAAACTGCTAGACGTCACGGCTAACAATGTCGGCACGATGCTTCAGGGAAAAATTCCCGGCTTGCAGATTATTAACAGTTCGGGCCAGCCCGGTGCAGCACCCGAGATACGCCTGCGGGGTGTGTCCTCCATCAATGCATCGCAGCAGCCCTTGGTGGTGGTAGATGGCATCATCGGTGGCAACTACGATCCGAACGATGTCGAGAGTATTACCGTGCTGAAAGACGCGGGCGCCACCGCCATGTACGGCTCGCAAGCCAACGCTGGCGTGCTGATTGTGACCACCAAGACCGCTTTGCAGGATAAAAATGTCTTTGAAGCCCGTTTGACCACTGGCGTAAAGACCGCAGATTTCGGTACCATGCGGATGATGAATGGCACCGAGCTTTACGAACACCACAAACAATTCTACCGCGATCACATCGTGGGCGGTACGGGCAACTCGTATAAGATCGACCTGCTGAAATTCTACAACGAGCGTCCGCTGACCCTCCGCGATCAGAATTTCAATTGGCTGAAAGAATCGTTCCGTCCGGCTCCGACCACAACAGCCTACGTATCCTTGCGTGGCAAGACCGAGAAGAACAGCTACTATGCCGCGGTTTCCTATTACGATGAAACCGGCAGCTTCCTGAATACGGATTATCAGCGGCTCAACCTGCGGGCAAATACCGAATACCGGTTTTCAGAGCGGCTAAAGATACGCAATAACCTCAACCTGAGCGCTAATATGGGTAAGAGCTACGACTACATGGATATGTACTACACCTTTCTTAATCTTCCGTGGGACAATCCCTACGACGAGAACGGCGTGGCCCGCTACGTAGATGGCAATGTGCCCTTCCGGTGGTGGTCGCGCGATAAGATCAACCCCGTGCATACCATCGAGAACTCGGACCATCCCTATAAGGGATTCGACGCCAACTATGATTTTGTGCTGGAGTACGAAATCCTGCCCTGGCTTACCTTTTCGTCATCCAGCCGGTTATCCGCTGGATACAACAAGGGCACTAACTATTTTTCGCCGGTTGTTGCCGGCCAATACCACGGCACCGGTTTCCTGGATGAAACCAATTCGCTGTTTTATGGCGGCATCACCAACAACCTGCTGCGCTTCGATACCGATTTCGGCCGTCATAGCCTCAACGGGTTGGCGGGCGTGGCGTTGGAAGGCGGGCGCAGCGAGTATTCCGGTGGCTCCGGCCGGGGTCTTCCCGAGGGCCTCCGCGTGCTCAACGTGGTCTCCAACAGCCAGGTCGTGAGCGGATATTTCGACCGCTCAGCCCTCCAGTCGCTCATTTCACAGGTCAACTACAACTACGACAGCCGGTATTTTCTGACGGCTTCCTACCGGATAGACGGCTCGTCTGCCTTCCCGGAAGGAAACCAGTACGCCGGTTTCCCGGCCGTCTCGGGAGCCTGGTTTGTCAGCAACGAATCGTTTCTGGAAAATCACCCCGTGGTCAGCTCCCTGAAGCTGCGCGCCAGCTACGGGGTTACCGGTACGCAGGACATCGGCAGTTCCCGGTTTCTCGGACTGTTTGCCTTGTCCAGTCAATACAATTCAGCCGTGGCCGCCATCCCTTACCAGCTGGCCAATCCCGGCCTCACCTGGGAAGGCAAGCACCAGTACAACGTCGGATTGGACCTGTCGCTGTTCAAGCGCGTCAACCTGACGGTCGATGCCTACCGGAACGTCACCAAAGACCTGTTGCTGCAGGTATCCCAGCCACCATCCATCGGCTTTGAAGTCCGCTGGGAGAATGCCGGAAACGTGGTCAACAAAGGCCTGGAAATCGGGCTCGATGCCAACCCGGTTCAATCCACGAATTGGGACTGGAATACGGGCTTGGTGGTCAGTTTCAACAACAATACGCTGTCCGGATTGCCCAGCGAGATCGTCCGCACCACGATACGCGGCGTCTCCCAGATCTACCGAAATGGCGGCCAGCTGTACGAATTTTACATGCCCAAATGGGCCGGTGTCGATCCGCAAACCGGTGCCCCCCTTTGGGAGAAGCTGGTATACGACACCGAGGGTGCTGCCGTGGGTCGCGAGCTAACCTCCAATTATGCCGAAGCCACCCACCAGGAAGTCGGATCGGCCCTGCCCCGCTACCAGGGAGGGTTCAACAACGCGCTTCGCTACCGCAACTTCGCCCTTCAGGTCAACACCGCATTCAGTTACGGCAACCAGGTGTTTAGCAACGACCTGCGGTATGTGTTCAACGACGGGCACGAGCCCTACTACAACCAGGTAAAGCGGCCTGAGGGTACGGTCATCTGGTCGAAACCCGGTGACATCGCCACCGAACCCAGTCCGCAGAATGCCGCCAATTCGGCCGAGTCGTCGTCCCGGTTCCTGATGGATGGAAGCTATTTCCGTATCCGCAACATCGCGCTTTCGTACGACCTGCCCAGTACGGCTGTCGGCAAACTCGGATTATCCGGATTGACCGTCTCGCTGACCGCAGACAACGTATACACGTTTACCAATTTCCTGGGGCAGGACCCCCAGACCTCCATTGTCTCCGAAAGCTGGACCATGCCCGGGGTTGCCGACTTCAAGTATCCCAACAACCGGCAGTTTCTGATTAACATCAATTGTAGGTTTTAAACATAACAACCATGAAAATCCGTATATATTTCCTCGGCTTACTCTGCGGTCTGCTCGTCAGCAGCTGCGACCTCGTCGTCGAGCCTTCCGACTCGCTGACCACCGGTACGCTCGTTACGACCAGCGACGGGCTCCGGAATGCCCTGAACGGGGCGTATTCCCTTTTCAAGGATCACGTCGAATTCAACGGGGTGGTTAGTGCGAACAACATGTACCTGCGTCAGTATTTTCAGCTGTCGGACTTTGCCAGCGACGACATTGTGTGCGGCCAGGTGACTACCGACCCGCTGTGGTACAGTTTTACGCAGGATCACACGCCCACGCAGGCCAGCACCCGCTTCTTCTGGTATATTTCCTATAAGATTATCAATACCGCGAACACGGTCATCGACGCCGTTGAGCAGCAGGGAGAAATCAACGCCGAAACCGAGCAATTGCTGGGTGAGTGTTACTTCCTGCGGGCCCTGGCCCATTTCAACCTGGTTCGCCTGTTCGCCAAACCCTATACGCATGACCCTGCGGCACCGGGTGTGATCCTGCGGTTATCGCTCGATGAGCCCGCCGCCAAGGAACGCGCCACCGTGGATGAAGTATACCGGTCGGTCATCGCCGACGCCGAGCGCGGGGCTTCGTTGATGAACAGTCCGCGTGGCGCCCAGTATGCATCGAAGGAAGCCGCGTGGGCGTTGCTCTCGCGTGTATACCTGTACATGGAAAACCACGAGCAGACCATCCAGTATGCCGATCAGGTGATCAATTCCGGCCGGTTTACGTTAACCACGGCCGATACCTACCCGTCGTTGTTTGCGAACGCCGTTTCGGGCAGCGAAACCATTTTCTGCGTGGCATTCACCAATGTGGACGACTACGGCCGGGGCTCCATCGCCTCGATGGTGTACTCCGACGGTAATTCCGGTTGGGGCGAAGAGTTCGCGTCTGCATCCCTCCGCGCCCGCATGGAAGATACGCCCGAAGACGTGCGGTGGTCGTACATCGAGCCTTCGACCGACGGATCCGGTGCCGTAAGGCGCCTGAATGGCATCCCCATTTACTACATCCGGAAATTCTCTTATCAGGACGGCAACCCCAATCTGAGCTCGCCCATTCTGTTCCGGCTTGCCGAGCTCTACCTGAACCGCGCGGAAGCCAAGGCCAAGAGCAACCGCGGCGCCGAAGCGCTGGACGATCTGGACATCATCCGTGCCAACCGCGGCTTATCCGACCACCTGTATGCCGGGCAGGCACCCAGCGGGATGAGCGTGCTGGAGGCCGTCTGGCAGGAGCGCCGCATCGAGCTGGCTTTCGAGGGGCACCGCGTGTTTGACATTTACCGCAACAAGCAGGACCTGGTGCGCAACTACTGGGGGTACCACTTGGTGGGACTGCGCGAGTCCGATATCGATCTGTCGCGGCAGCCTACCGGATATGCCAATATCCGGTTGGATTGGCAGCATCCACGGAGCATCTACCACATTCCCATCGATGAAATATTGAGCAATCCCTCAGTTACCCAAAACCCCTAATTGCAACCTCATGAAGAAAATCAGTTATATCATCGCAGCACTTGCCGTCGGGTTGGCGGCAGGCAGCTGCACCAAGTTTCAGACCGTCCCGGTACCGGAAATCGATGTGTTGTTCGAGTTGCAGGTTGATGGAAATGAGGTGTCCTTCGTCAACAAAACCGAAGGCGGCGGAAGCTACCGTTGGGAGTTCGGAGACGGGAATGAGTCGACGGACGCGAACCCTACCCACCAATACCCGGGTAAAGGCAAATACGTGGCTACCTTGTACGTGACGCTTCCCGGGGGAAAGATGTACGAAGGATCCACAGTCATCAACATTGCGAAGACCTCGCCGGTCCGGATCGGCGACAACACGCTTGCCGACTGGGAGGGCGTCACCCAGCATGTGATCGACCCCGGTTCGACCGGAGGCATCGTCAACCAAGTCAAGCTGGACTACGATGGCAACTATGTATATGTGTACGTCGATCTGGACACCCGGCCGTCGGCAGGGGATATCTTTGACTTTTACCTCGATACCGACAACAGCAGCGGCACGGGCTTGCTTACGGGCACCTTTCCCGAAGGCGGTTACGATGTGTTGCTGGAAGGGCCGCTGTTGGCAGGAAGCTTAGACGTATTCTACCACGTGGGCGAACAGTCGGCCTTCAGTTTCGCACAGCAATCCATTGCCGACTACTATACGTTGGGTGCCGTGGAGACGTCGGGTAACAACACCCGGTTCGAACTGCGCATAGAGCGGGGGAAGCTCAAATTCCTTACCGGTGGGGGGCTGCGGCTAGGCATTACGGTTACGAAGAGCGATTGGTCGGCTCAACTGGGACGTGCGCCCGGCGAAGGGCAGGCATCGTATGAGCTTCCCATGGATGAATAAGAACGACCACTGATATACATAAACCGATGGAACCAATGAACGGAAAACCGCAGGCCACCCGCGTCCTGTCGCTGGATGTAATGCGGGGATTGATTATGTTGCTGCTGGCCGCCGAGGCCTGTGGCGTATACGAGGCACTTGATCACGTGTTCCCCACCGGGCCCGCGCACCTCGTGGTCGCCCAGTTCTTTCACCACGAGTGGCACGGGCTCCGTGCCTGGGACTTGGTGCAACCCGGCTTCATGCTCATTGCAGGCACCTCGTTGTACCTGTCGTGGAGCCGGAAGTCCCAGCAGGGGGTCGCCTGGTCGACCCATTTCCGGAGCGTCGCCTGGCGATCGTTGAAGCTGTTTGCCTTCGGGGTGGCGCTCCACTGCGTATACTCCGGTCGGTTGGTTTGGGAGCTATGGAACGTATTGACCCAGCTTGCCGCCACCACGCTCATTGCCTACCTGATCATCCGGTGGCCTACGATCGGGCAGCTTCTGTTCAGTCTGGGGCTGCTGGTGCTGACCGAATGCCTGTACCGCTTGGTCACCGTGCCCGGTTTCGAGCACCCCTTTGTAAAGGGTGAAAATTTCGGTGCTTACGCTGACCACCTGATCATGGGCAAGCACAACGGCGGTGGCTGGGCAGCGATCAATTTCCTTCCGACCGCTGCCCATACCATCTGGGGCGTACTGGCGGGCAAGCTATTGACCAGCAGCCAACCCGTGGCTGCCCAGATCCGGAAACTGATCTGGGCAGGGCTGGCCGGACTGCTGGCCGGTTATCTGCTCGACTGGCCGGCTGTCACGCCCATCATCAAACGCATCAGCACCTCGTCGTTCGTGCTGGTTTCCGGCGGTTATATCCTGCTGCTCTTGGCCTTCTTCCGTTGGCTGATAGACGTACGCGGATATAACCGGTACGCATGGGTGTTTGTGGTCATCGGCATGAACCCGATTTTTATTTACCTGTTTTTTGAAACGGTGGGCAAGCAATGGTTCAACGGTACCGTCGGCATTTTTGTGGGCGGTGCGCTGGAGTTGCTTGCCGCACCTTCCGGACTCGTTTTGGTTGCCGTAGCCTGCGTTACCCTGTATTTGGAGTGGCTGCTCTGCTACTGGCTGTACCAAAAACGGATCTTTTTTAAACTTTAACATTATGCACAAACTATTCACCATATGCCTCATCGGCAGCGTGCTGCTGTTCGGTGCCATCCTGGCTTACGCCTGCACGCGGGCGACCAAAGAGCTGCCGCTGGTGAGCGGAGTCCGTGTTACCTACACAGAAAGCGACGTAGATTTCAGCAACCCCGAACGTGGGTTCTATCGGTATTCCGAAACCCGTACCAGCCAGTTCACACCGTTGGATGCAGCCGAGCTGCAGGAATACCGCAGCCCACAGCAGCTTTCCTCGGCCAACTACGAAGTGGCCAGCACGCTGGTATTCCGCTATTACATCCTAGACAACTTCCGGAACGGGCCCATTTCGGACGCCATCCTCACTGCGCTGGATACCGAGATGGATGCCGTGAGGACCGCAGGTGTCAAGATCATTCCCCGGTTTGTGTACACCGTCACTTCCACGGCAGGCGATTGCCCCGAAGGGTTCATCTGCCCACCCTATGGAGACGCCCCCAAGGCCGTGGTGCTGAACCACATCCAGCAACTCAAACCCTTTTTCGAACAGCATGCCGATGTGATTGCCTGTGTACAGATGGGGTTTATCGGTACATGGGGTGAGCAATATTATTCCGACCATTTCGGCGATCCTTCCGGCAATGGCGGACAGGACTACCGCCTTACGGATGCCAATTGGCAAGACCGTCTGGATGTCCTTCGGGCACTTCTGGAAGCCGTTCCCGAAGACCGGATGGTGCAGGTACGTTATCCGCAAATCAAGCAGCGCTATGTATACGGCATCGACGCACCGGTTAGCTCCGAGCCGCTATCGGCCGCCGAAGCCTTTTCCGGCGCCGATAAAGCACGCATCGGTTTGCACAACGACTGCTTCCTTTCGGGACCCAATGACATTGGCACGTATGAGGATTATGGCAACAGCAACCGCCCGCGTAATTCGGATGCGGCCGTGGTGAGTACCCTGCGCAACTTTATGAAAGAAGAAGGGCAGTATGTGGTCGTCGGTGGCGAAACCTGCAGTGACGATTACAGTCCGCAGAACGACTGCGATCCGGCGGGCATCGCTCAGCAGGAATTTGCAGACATGCACTACAGTTACCTCAATGCCCATTACAACAACGCCGTCAACAACGATTGGCAGGATGGCAGCTGCATGGACGCCATCAAGCGGAACCTCGGTTACCGGTTCGTGTTGAAAGAAGCCACGTTGCCCGATCAAGCTTTCCGCGGCGCCAAAAGCCGGATAACCCTGCAGTTGGAAAACAAAGGATATGCCGCGCCGTTCAACGCCCGGCCCCTGCTATGTGTGCTGCGCAATCAAGCCGACGGATCGGTGGTTTCGATTCCCATTCCGCAGGATGTGCGGACCTGGCATACCGGAACGGTACAATTCACTGCGGAGGTGTTGATTCCCGAAGATCTTCCGGCCGGTACCTACGAAATGCTGCTGCATCTGCCCGATGCGTATGAACGCTTGGCGGGACGTCCCGAATACTGCATCCGGTTGGCCAATGACGACGTGTGGGAGGAAGCCACCGGATACAATCGGCTGCAACATGCCCTTCAGGTTAAATGAGCGTCGCAAGACGCGATTATGTTGCTATTAACCGGATTTTCTCTATGTTTGCAGGATACCAGCGCTTTCGATATGAAAAATAACCGTCCGGCTTCCTTTTCTCGTTTATTATCCGGCGTCACCGTGTTTGCTCTATTTTTATGCTCCTGTTCGACGATCTCCTACGTAGGCGATCGTTACCAGCCTACCGACCGTATCGATGTATATTACGCCGAACGCGATGTCAAATCCGAATACAAAGTGATTGGCCATCTTTCCGAGTTGGTCGGGGGGATAAATGGCGAGGAGCAAGCCAAGCAAAACATCATTGCCAAATGCCGGGAGGTAGGAGCGGACGGTGTAATCATCCTCGGCTTTCAGTATAGCGGGTCGGACGAAGACAAACAATACCAAAAAGCCCAAGCAATCAAGTATATTGACTAAACGCGCACGTGCGCATCACGAATTTTGGCAGGCAATACGCAAAACTGGCGGATATGCCTGCCATTTTTTCGGTATTGTTAGGGTTTTTTCATGGAATTGTTAAAAAACGCTAAAACTTTGCGATACGTACAAACACTGCATCGGTTTTGTCGTTTATAGGGCATATGAAGAAACTATTGATGATCCTGACATCCCACGCTGATCTGACAGAAGAGAAAGAGCAGACTGGCGCGTGGCTGAGTACATTTACAGATGCCTATTATGCATTTATAAAAGCTGGATTTGAAGTTACTGTCGCCAGTCCCCAAGGTGGCAGATCCCCCATCGATCCGTTGAGTGAACAAAGCGATTATGCCACGGAAGAAGTAAAGACCTATCGCGACGATTTCATGGCTCAGATGGAAATGGGCAACACCTGGAGCCTGGAGGAAGTGGCGTCAACCGTTTTTGATGCCCTGTATATCGCCGATGGACACGGCGCGTTGTGGGACTTATCGGATAACCGGCGGCTGGGAAAGCTGCTGTATGAATGCCTGTTGAACGGAAGCCCGGTAGCGATGGTAGGACACGGGGTGGCTGCGATGTTATCGTTGTCCAAACTTCGGCCGGCGGCATTAAGCGGATTGCGTATCACGGCCTATACCGATACCGAAGAGGCCCTGTTAAAAAGGCACCGTTACGTGCCCTTCAGTCTGACCGATCGGTTGAAAGCACTGGGCGCTCAGTTCGGACATGCGATTATTCCGTTTACACCATATATCGAGACCGACGGCATTTTTATCACCGGGCAGAACCCTGCGTCCGCGGCCATGGCCGCACAAGCGCTCGTAGCGCGGACAGCCGTGGAACAGCTATGTGATTAAAGGCTTTTGGGGGTTCCGAAACTCAGCGTACACCACATCTTGCTGCCGGTTCCTGCCGCAGCAATAAACGCCAATACGACCCGAAAAAAACATACCTGCAGCAAGGCTGGATTTAGCGCTTTAATGTGTAACTTACAGGCGGTGACCCCCGGGGTCACCGCTTTAAACCAATTAGTTTATGAGAACGAATGTATTTGCTTTGGTTATTTGCCTGTTGGCCGGCACGACGTTGTACGCCCAACCGAATATTAACTACGACGAGTCAAAGGTGCCTGATTATGTGTTGCCTGAACTCCTGGTCACTTCGAAAGGGGAGACGGTCAGGTCCGTCAGTGAATGGGAAAAAATACGGCGGCCGGAATTACTGGAGCTTTTCACTTCGCAGATGTACGGAAGAACGCCCGACGATTCGGGCATAACGGTGAGGTATGAATTGGTAACCGAAAATCCCCGGGCATTGGGCGGCAAGGCTACCAGCAAACAGGTAAAATTTATTTTCAGTAACGGCACGAAAGAACTGGAAGCCCTCTTGCTGTTGCTCATACCCAACGGCAGGACAGGTAAGGTTCCCGTATTCGTTGGCTATAACTTTAAAGGGAATCACAGTACCCTAAACGACACCACGATCCTGTATTCCAGAAATTTTGCCCTGGTCAAAGAGCCGGGGCATCCCGATTGGGAAAGGGGCTGTCAGACAAATCGGTGGTCCTATGACGATATTATTGGCCGCGGGTATGCGGTGGCCACCATGTGCTATCACGACATCTTTCCCGACAAGCCGGGCCTCAAAGATTACAGCGTGGTGTCCTTATTCAAAGGCTACGGGGATCGGCCCGAGGCGCCCGACGAGTGGCAGGCCATCGGCGCGTGGGCCTGGGGTTCGAGCCGTATTGTGGATTACCTCGCTACCGAACCCCGCATCGATACTGACAAGATCGCCATCATGGGTCACTCGCGGCAAGGCAAGGCCGCTTTATGGGCAGGCGCATTGGATCCACGTTTCAAGGTCGTGATTTCCAATAACTCCGGAGAAGGCGGAGCCGCACTCTCGCGCCGCGAATACGGCGAGAGCATCGAACGGGTGAGCAGCATCAAACCGGCTTGGTTCTGTCCAGCATTCAACCGGTACCGGGGGAAGGAGCAGGAGCGGCCATTTGACCAGCATCAGTTGATCGCACTGATGGCACCCCGCGCCATCTATGTAGCCAGTGCGGTGGAAGACCGATGGGCAGATCCCAAAGGAGAGTACCTCGGGGCTTACCATGCCACTCCCGTTTACCGGTTATACGGTTTAACAGGTCTGGAATCTGACCAGATGCCAGGCCTCCACGAGCCGATCATGAATGACATCGGCTACCACATACGGAAAGGCAAACACGATGTAACGCGATACGATTGGTTGCGCTTTATGGATTTTGCGGATAAGCGTTTTGGAAAACCATAAAACGGCTATCCGCCGCATTACAGCTCCCGGATGCTTTCCACGGTGTAGGTAAAGCTATCGGATTTATAATATCCGGTGTTGAACTCAATCGGCTTGTCATCCTTGTCGTACACAAACCTTTTTCGGAAAAGGACGGGATAACCTTCGTTAATCTCCAGCTTTTCAGCAATAAATTTTGTGGCTGATTTTGCGCTGATTTCTTCCTGTGATTTATAGGAGATGATCGAAAAATTCTCTTCCAGCATTTCGTAGAGCGGTTTCTTGAAGTCCTCGTCCCCGGTGAGTCCGATGCTGGGATGGAAAAAAGATTCGAAATAAACGATCGGCCCGTCGTTGGTTCCCCTTAATCGCACAAGTTTTAACACCTTGGTGTTGCTTTTTATACTGAAAAACTTGACCACCTGATCGTCTGGTATCACCCAGGAAATGTGCAACTCGAAATTCCGGATAGGAATTCCCCTTGCAGCCATTTCCTGGGAGAAACTCAGCCAATTTTTTGATTTTGAGCTAATGGGCCGGCTCTCATTGACCCACGTACCTATTCCCTTTTTACGGATCAACAGTTCTTCATACACCAATTTGTTGATTGCCTGCCGCAAGGTCGTCCTTGATATTCCAAGTTGTTTCGCCAAATCAACTTCATTGGGTAGTAATTTCCCATCTTTATAATCGGAGGAATCTATTAACGCACGCAATAGCGACTCAACTTGATGGTGCAACGGAATCGGTGAGTTATGATCGATACGGATCTTCATCTGTTCACAATAAAAATGTAAATATAGAATAAAATCACCTTAACCCAAAATGTATGCATAATATTGGCTATATGTTCGTACAAATGTTTTTATTTTTCTTGTGTAGTAAAAAGTTTAGTTCTACATTTGCCCGACATTAAGTGTTTATATGGTCAATTATAGCGTTTTAATGTGATTTTCAGGATTTGATATTTGCAATTATTATGTACATACATTTATATAGTTTACATGTCTAGGTTTAAGATTGAAAGAAGTACGACCCAGCCGATTATGCCATCAAGGGCTCCGCTGAGCGGAGAGAAAGCTAGCAAATACAATTTATTTCCTCATTTTTCACTTGGTGTGGGGAAGATTCACGGCGGTTATGAATCCCTTGCGGAATGGATACTCTCAAAGCGAACTGTAAAGATTGATGGCTATGTGGGGGTAGACTGGCAGGGCATCAAAGCACGGCTAAACGAAGTTTTTGCAGCAAGGGGATTGCGCGTCAATTGGGTGTTTGCGCACGACTATTTTCTTCCGGAAAGGCAATTGGACGAGCTGGTTAAGCCTTTTATGGGTGAGGAAGATTCGGTGTGGGGACGCATAACTTCATTGGAACTGAGTCAATTGTATGATTTAGAGAGTTTGGTTGGTCTGCAGTCTGACAGCAGCTATGACCTAAATATTTTTTATGGCACAGGTGCTTCCCTAATACGGGAACACCACGAAATCATCTATATAGACTTGCCTAAAAATGAGCTGTTGCTTCGAATGCGGGCTGGTTCGGCTTACAATCTGGGGGGTACCCGGGATACCGACACAACCCGTATGTATAAGCGGTTCTATTTCGTTGATTGGATTGTGTTGAATAAACACAAGGAGCGGTTGATCCATACGATTTCCGTTTATGTGGATTCACAGTGGCTAGATACGGTAAACTGGATAGCGTCGAAAGATCTGCAGGCGGCATTAGGTCAGATGTCAAAGACGGTATTCCGGCCACGTCCTTGGTTTGATTCGGGCGTCTGGGGTGGTCAATGGATGAAGGATAATTTTGCTCAATTGAGCGATGAGGAAGACAACTATGCTTGGTCGTTCGAGATCATTGCTCCCGAAAACGGAATTGTGTTGGAAAGCGACGGATATTTGCTTGAAATCTCCTTTGATATGCTGATGTTTGCGCAGGCCGAACAAGTATTGGGTTCGGGATACGGTCAATTTGGCAATTATTTTCCGATTCGCTTCGATTTTCTGGATACTTTCAACGGCGGTAACCTGTCTATTCAATGCCACCCTTCTCTGGCCTATATTCAAGAAAATTTCGGCGAGAAGCATACGCAGGACGAAACGTACTACATTCTGGATTGCAAAGACGATGCGAAAGTGTACTTGGGATTTAATGAAGACATCAACCCCGATGAATTTCAACAGGCGCTGAAAGATAGTTTTGATAAGGGAACAGAGATCGATGTTCAGAAATTCGTCCGGACGTTTGCCAGCAAAAAGCACGACCTTTATCTGATTCCCAACCAAACGGTGCATAGTTCCGGTCGCAACAACCTGGTGCTTGAGATAAGTGCTACCCCTTATATATTTACTTTCAAAATGTACGATTGGTTGCAAAAAGATAAAAATGGTAAGCAGAGGCCCATAAATATCGCGCACGGACTCAACAATCTCGATTTTACAAGAAAGGGTAGCAAGGTCGAGGCGGAACTTATTTCAAAACCCTATGTGTTGTCTGAAGCGCCCGGCTTCAAGCTGATCCATTATCCCACCCACCAAGCGCATTATTACGATGTGCACCGAATCGACGTGACCGGTTCGGCAACCCTGACCACTGACAAACAGGTGCACGTCCTGATGCTGGTAGAGGGTACGTCCATTGAAGTAGCGGATGCCTGGGGGAAGAAATCGGTTTTTAATTATGCGGAGACGTTCATTATTCCGGCAAGCGCCGAGACCTATACCCTTAAAAATTTAGGTGGTGGCGAGGCAAAAATCGTTAAGGCTTTTTTAAAGTAGCATATATCTTTATAATCCTAATATGATGAGTTTAATGTTCAGACAAATCACCTTCATAACGTTCGTGGCGTCTTTGGGAGGCTTGTTATTTGGCTTTGATATGGCCGTTGTTTCCGGAGTGTTGCCCGTTTTCAAGACGCAGTATGCGCTAGATTCATTCCGAGAAGGCTGGTTTGTTTCGTCGGCATTGCTGGGCTGCATCGCGGGGGTTGTGATCGCTTCCTATTTGTCAGACAAATGTGGCCGCCGACGAACATTGATCGTTTCTGCCCTGCTCTTTATGGTCTCCACGCTGGCATGCATCCTTTTTACGGAATTTTCACATATCATTGTTGGCCGCATTTTGACGGGTGTCGGTATCGGTGTTGCATCAAATGTTGTTCCACTCTATCTATCGGAGATTTCGCCGGTTAAAGACCGGGGTAAATTGGTTACCTTTTACCAGCTGGCGCTTACTCTGGGTATTGTATTGGCTTATGTTTCCAATGCGTATATCGTCAAGAGCGCTTCCCTATTTGCAGAGTGGAACATTGGAGGGCTTTTTTCGCGTTTCTTCGTAGATGAATCCTGGCGGGGGATGTTCTGTGTTGCGCTGATTCCGTCGGTTATCTTTTTCATTGGGTTGCTGTTTGTTCCGGAGAGCCCATCCTGGAGCGGTCAACTGAAAGGTCATTCCCTCAGGCACTATGCGGAGTTATGGAAGCCTGTGTATCGAAAATCAATGCTGGTAGGCCTTTTCCTGCCGATATTTTCGCAGTTATGCGGTATCAACGTCATCATCTACTACGGCCCCACTATTCTGGGAAATTTAGGCTTCAGTCTGAACCATTCCTTGTATGGGCAGATCGTCATCGGCGTAGCCAACCTGCTGTTCACGGTTATTGCTATCTGGAAGGTAGACAGTCTCGGCAGGCGCCCACTTTATTTAGCAGGCACGTTGGGCGGTGCTATTTGCTTATTCTTCGCAGGCATCCTTTTCTATCACGAAGCACTGCATAGTTGGTGGTTGATGCTGAGTGTCATAGGTTTTCTGGCGTGCTTTGCATTCTCCATCGGTCCATTGAAGTTTGTGGTCGTTTCGGAAATATTCCCCGTCGGAATCCGGGCGAAGGCAATGGGGGTCAGTATATTGGCTATGTGGGTTTCGGATGCCTTTATCGGTCAGATAACCCCTTTTTTATTGAATAATTTTGGAGTCTATCTAACTTGCTTTCTGCTGGGCCTGGTCTGTTTGTCCGGATTCTTCTTTGTGCTCAAAAACCTTCCCGAGACCAAGGGGAAAACCATCGATGAAATACAGGAATTGTTAAAATAGTTTACACCTTGGTTAGAGCCGAAACGCCCGGCGTGACGGTAATGTATGTACATATTAAAGTGCCTTATTCGTGTGTTCCCATTGAATGAATTAGAATTAGCGGGATTTAATTATCTCCCATTCCTTACATGCGTTACTAAATCCCATGAATTCTTATTGGTAATCTGCTGATTAGTTATTCATTGTGCGTATTGATGAGCCGATAGAAGGAATATTTTTCAAAAAAATTGGACAGTTAAAAAAAAGTTGTAGATTTGTATGAACATATGTGGCATATGTCTGCATATGGCCGATTGTGAATCTGTTTTCATATTGATGATGTAATCAAATTCTATGCGAAAGTTAAACGATATGGTGATGACTCTTGGTCTTTTGTTGTGGGGTGCCGGTGTGTTTGCCCAGTCGGGGCCGAGAGAATACGTAGACTATGTAGATCCGTTGATCGAGTCTGCAAAATCCAGGTACTTTTATTTCAATTCAGCGTGCCGACCTTTCGGGATGGTCAATCTCAGTCCCGATAATATTCTGGAGAAAGAATGGAACTCCGGGTATAAATATCAGGAACCCTATATCCGGGGGCTTACCCACGTACACGACTGGGGGGTAGGAGGGTTGCTTCTAATGCCGACAACCGGTGTGATCGATCCCACCAAAGGCCCGGAGAGCTGGAAGACGAAGTTTTCACACGAAAGAGAGCAAGCCCGGGCGGGTTATCATCAGGTGTATTTTGACGATTACCACATGAACGTCGAACTCACTTCGACTACGCGGGTGGGCTTTCATCGGTATACATTTGATGAAGGAGGCGAGGCGCGCATATTGGTATACCTCGGGGGACAACTTGGCGGCGGTATCATGAAGGATGCATCTTTGCGAAAGGTCAGCAATACCGAATTGGAAGGATGGGTCATCCAGGAAACCTTTGTGGGCGATGTAAAGCTTTTTTTTGTCATTCAATTTGACCAGCCGTTCAGCGGCCTTACCGCATGGCAGGGCGAAACCATTGGAAAGCCGGTGGCGGATCGTGTGGAGGGCAAGCAATTGGGTGCTTTTGCTACCTATCAGGTATCCAAAGGCGACCAGCTTCAGGTGAAAACCGGCTTATCGTGGTGCAGCATCGACCAAGCCCGGCTGAACCTAAACACGGAACTCAACCATTGGGATTTTGACCGTGTCAGGCAGGAATCAAGAGACGATTGGAATCGTTGGCTGAGCAGGATCGACGTAGCGGGAGGTACCGAGCAGCAGAAAATCAAATTTTACACGGATGTTTGGCGTTCGTTGCTCGGACGAAGGCAGATTCAGGACGTCAACGGCCGTTATCCGGACTATTCGAGTGGCCATTTACAGGTAAAACAGCTGCCATTGGACGCTGAGGGAAGGCCTAAGTTTATGCACCTTAGCACGGATGCGTTGTGGATGACCATGTGGAACCTGAACATTCTTTGGGGGATTGCCTATCCCGAAGTGCTCGAAAGTTTTGTTAATTCGGCCTTGGTATACCACCGGGACAGCGGCCACCTACCGCGGGGTCCGGTCATTGGGCGGGAATCGTGGATCATGACCAGCAGTCCGGTTACAGAGCTCATCGTTGGCGCGTACATGCTGGGAATACGGGGGTACGATGTAGATTCGGTATACTCTGCCCTGAAAAGGGCGCATATGCCGGGCGGCACTATGGATATGGGCGGCGGTTTTGTGCAGGAATATATCGATCTGGGATTTGTTCCCGAAACCGATCCGCCCCAGGGTTGGGGCGGAGCCGGCCGGGTTATGGAATATGTTACCCAAGACTGGGCACTTGCACAATTGGCGAAGAAGCTCAGCAAGCATGAAGATGCGGCCTATTTCCTGAAACGTTCAACCAACTGGTATAATATGTTCGATCCCACCATCGGGTTTATCCGACCCAAAAATCCGGATGGCTCCTGGACAGAACCGTTCGACCCGGTTCTAAACGCCAATTTCGGTGGTTTTGTCGAAGCCAATACCTGGCAGACCACCTGGATGGCTGTTCACGACGTAAAGGGATTGATCAATCTGCTGGGAGGCGTAGATCCCTACTGTGACAAATTGAACTTTGCATTTGAAAAAGCGCGTGCGGACAACTTTGTGGGCGGCTATGGGGGCAACTATGTCAATTATTCCAACCAGCCTGGCCTGGCGATGGCACATTTATTCAACTATGCGGGCAAGCCGTGGCTCAGTCAATATTGGGTACGGGAGGTCTACAACCAGACCTTCAGCGACATCAGCCCCTACGGAGGGTACGGAGGGAATGACGAAGATCAGGGGCAGATGGCGGCACTCAGCGCACTGATGGGTATCGGGCTATTTGACATAAAAGGGGGGTGCGATCCCGAGCCGATCTACCAGATTACAACTCCTTTGTTTGACACGGTAACCATCCACTTGAACCCGCAGTATTATCCCGGCAAGACGTTCACGATCACTACATCAAACAACGCTCCGGATCACCGCTATATCCAGTCTGCCCGTCTCAATGGACGGCCATTGCAGCAATGCTGGTTCCGTCAGGCTGACCTGAAAAGAGGGGGTACGCTGACGCTCGCACTCGGTCCGGAGCCGAATACAGCTTGGGGCGTTAGCGAACAACCGCCCTCAGAGACCAAAGGCGATCCGAAATTCACCGTCTCGGCATTGACATACCCCAAGGAGGTGGATGCAGGTGAAGCAATCCGCATTGGTTATAAAGTCAAGAACACCGGCAGCGTGGGAACCTATTTCGGTGAAATCGCGTTGGGGCAACGGGTGATTGCCCACCAGGAACATATTATTAAACGTGGCGAGGAGAAGCAGATCTACTATGAACTTCGGCTGTACGATCCGGGAAAGCAGCGGCTTTCCATCGGCGGACGCTCCTACCCGGTTCAGATCCGTTATCGGAAAAGCACATTAGCACTGCACGACGTGGAGCTGTACAGCATAGGCGAACAGGTCCATGGAAGTGGAAGATTGTGGAATACCGGAAGCGATACACTCACACAATCCGTACGCATCGAAGCAAACGGTATCCGCATCCGTGAAGAACAACTGCGGCTATTCCCTGGGGAATCGCAGCACCTGTCGTTTACCTATCGGGCACCTGCGTCGGGGAGTTACCGGATTGCCATCAATGGGGAGGCACAGCCGCCGCTTCAGGTTCTGATTCCTGAAGAGCGGCCTGAGCCGGGACTCGTCATGCATTATAACTTTGACCACGCGCAAACTCCTTTGCTTGACCTATCGGGCAACAAGCACCATCCGCAACGGAAGCGCCTGCCAGAAATCACGGAAATCGGGCCGGGCGGAGCTATGTTCGAAAAAAATAATCACCTGAAAATCGCCAGTTCGAACGATATTAATTCGGCCAATGCCTTAGCAATCAGCGTAGTCCTTTATCCTACCAATTGGTACAGTTTCGGGCGTGTATTGCAGAAGGGCGCTTCAGACGATCAGTTCATGATCTATCGGAACGGAGGCGAAGACCTGGAGTTTAAATTAACCGGCGTGCATCAAGGTACGATTTCAACCAAGCTGCCACCGGTCAACCAACTAACGCACTTGGTGTGCCAATACGATGCGGCACAACGTAAAATCGAAATCTGGTCGAACGGTGAGTTAGTGGCTCAGCAAGAGGCGGTAGGTGCCATACACCCGACAAACGACCCCCTATACATCGGCGTGAAAAATGAGCGCACGGGGCTGGAGGATAGCTTCAGCGGTATCCTCAATGACCTTCGGATTTACAATCGAACCCTTTCACCGGATGAAATTAGGTCACTTTTCGATGCAACGCGAAACACCGAAAATTAAATCGTGTCTATGTATTAACCAATCATAACCATATGAAAATTAGTGTGTTATTTGTAGTGGCGCTTTGCCTGTCGATAGGTAGCGCAGGGGCCACCAACTTTCTTCACCAGGTCGATACCATCACAGTAGAAGGCCAGGTAAACGGTCCGGACGGGCCCTTGGAAGGGGTGTCTGTTTTGCAGGAGGGGACAGCCGGAGGAACCAAGACCAACGACCGGGGGCGGTATTCCATACGGGTGCCCGGCAACCGCAATTTAGTCTTCAGTTCGGTGGGCTATCTCACACAAACAATTCCTGTGGATTACCGCATATTGATCGATGTGCGGCTGGAGCCCGGCGACCAGGCGTTGGATGAAGTGGTTGTGGTTGCCTTCGGCAAGCAGAAAAAAAAAGAATTGGTAGGCGCGTCCACTTCCGTCAGTCCTGGTGAGCTTAAAGTTCCTTCAAGTAACCTGACCACAGCACTCGCTGGCCGGCTCGCAGGCATGGTGGCCTACCAGCGCAGTGGCGAACCCGGGGCCGACAACGCCGAGTTCTTTATCCGGGGCGTGACGACTTTCGGTTACAAAAAAGACCCGCTTATTCTGGTGGACAACGTTGAGGTTACGCCGACGGACCTGGCCCGGATGCAACCGGATGATATCGCCAGCTTCACCATCATGAAAGACGCCACGTCCACGGCGCTATATGGCGCCAGGGGAGCCAACGGTGTCATCCTGATCACCACCAAAGAAGGTAAGGAAGGAGCCGCCAAGGTGTCTTTCCGGCTGGAACAGTCGCTTTCGTCCAATACGCGGCAAATCGATCTGGCCGACCCCATTACCTACATGACGCTGTCTAACGAAGCCGTCCTCACCCGCAACCCGATCGGGCGGTTGCCTTACTCGCAAAACCGGATTGACGCCACGGCAGCCGGCGTCAATCCCTATCTGTACCCGGCCAACGACTGGATGGCGCAACTGATCAATAAAACTGCATCCACACAACGGGCCAATCTGAATGTAAGCGGTGGGGGCAAAGTGGCGCGTTACTTTATCGCGGGTGCCTACAATAAGGATAATGGCATCCTGAAGGTGGATGGAAGGAATAATTTCAACAACAACATCAACCTCCAGAATTTCCAGTTGCGCTCAAACGTCAACATTAACCTCACGTCGTCCACCGAGGCGGTGGTTAGACTGTCGGGTGTGTTCGACGAATACAACGGACCGATAGACGGCGGAGCGGGGATGTTCCGGAAAATAATTTCGTCCAATCCCGTCCAATTTCCGGCATATTATCCCTCCAGCGCACTCCCCAATGCCCGGCATATTCTGTTTGGCAATAGCAGCGAAAGCCCCACCGGGGGCGGATCGGGAAGTGGAATCCCATCGGCCAATTACATTAATCCCTATGCAGATATGGTGAAAGGGTACAAAGATTATTCCCGGTCACAGATGTACGCGCAATTTGAACTGAAACAAAACTTCGGCTTTCTTGTGCCTGGCCTTTCCGCACGCATGCTTTTCAATACCTCGCGTTATTCATATTTTGACGTTTCTCGGGCTTACAGCCCTTTTTTTTACAGCGCAAATCCCATTGACCAGTCGCATAGTCAATACCGGCTCAGTTTGCTGAACGAATCCAGTGCGCGCGACTATCTTGATTACTCCGAAGGACTAAAAGACATCCGTACCATCACCTACTACGAAGTGGCGGTTGATTATAACCGTGCGTTTGGTGACCATACAGTTTCTGGCCTGTTGGTGGGTATCCGCCGCAACCAGCTGCTCGCAAACCAAGGCACCCTGCAGAAGTCACTGCCTTACCGGAACGAAGGAGTGTCCGGGCGGCTTAACTATGGTTACAAAAGTCGGTACCTGGTTGAGTTTAATTTCGGCCTTAACGGTTCCGAGCGGTTCTACAAATCGCAGCGGTATGGATTTTTTCCATCCGCGGGTCTTGCCTGGAATGTCTCCAGTGAGCCGTTTTGGGAACCCCTGAAAGATGCCGTATCCGAGCTAAAAATCCGCGCCACCTACGGATTGGTAGGGAATGACGCCATAGGCGATGAAAACGACCGCTTTTTCTACCTGTCGGAAATCAATGCCAGCAATATTAATCGGGCGGTCTATTTCGGCACGCTTTACAACTACGGCAGAGACGGATTTACGGTATCCCGGTACGCTAACAACGACATTACCTGGGAGCGAGCCCGAAAACTCAATATAGGGTTGGATATCCAGGCTTTTGATGCGTTTACATTTACCGCCGATGTCTTTTCCGAACGCCGCAATAACATTTTGATGACCCGTTCTTACATCCCTGCCACCATGGGATTGGCGGCAACGGTGCGAGCGAATGTCGGGGAGGCACGGGCCTACGGCGTTGATGCTTCCCTTGACTATAACAAGGCATTTGGCAGCAATTGGTGGTTACAAGGTAGGCTCAACTTTACCTATGCCCGTGGGGAATACCTGTATTACGAAGAACCGGAGTACCCCGAAAACCTGAAACATCTTTCCCGCAATGGTCATGCGTTGAATCAAACCTGGGGCTACATTGCCGAACGCTTGTTTATTGACGACTATGACGTGGCAAATTCGCCACGGCAGAATTTCGGAGAATACGGCCCTGGCGACATAAAGTACCACGACGTTAACGGCGACAACGAAATTACTACGTTGGACCGCGTGCCCATCGGGCTTCCCACGGTGCCTGAAATCATTTTCGGACAAGGTCTTTCTGTGGGATATAAAGCACTGGACTTTTCGTTCTTCCTTCAAGGATCGGCGCGCTCATCGTTCTGGATCGATCCCGTGCGGACGGCACCGTTTATACCCAACCCTGACCTCGGTTCCGGTTCGCAGAATGCGCTGCTTCAGGTATATGCAGATAGCCACTGGTCGGAAGACAACCGCGACTCGTACGCGCTTTGGCCGCGGTTGAGCAGCACGCAAAACACCAACAATTCGCAGGTCAGTACGTGGTTCATGCGCAACGGATCGTTCTTGCGTCTCAAGTCGGTCGAACTGGGGTACAGCCTTCCCGAACGTGCGTTGAGCCGAATCCATCTCAACGGCGCGCGCGTGTACTTAAGCGGTACAAATCTGTTGTGTTTTAGTGGCTTTAAGCTTTGGGATGTTGAGATGGGCGGGCAAGGATTGGGGTATCCCATCCAACGCGTGTTCAATGTAGGTGTTCAAGTGAATTTATAGATTTCCTAATGGTATCATCGATGAAACTAATTAGATTTTTTTTACTGACGGTTGCGCTGGCTACCGTGGCCTCCTGCAGTTTTCTGGATGTGGTTCCGGACAACATTGCAACCATCGACAACGCGTTCAACAGCAGAAATGAAGCGGAGAAATTCCTATTCACTTGTTATTCGTTCCTCCCCAAGGAGGATCATCCGGACGCGAGCCCGAATTTTAATGCAGGCGATGAATTCTGGATTTACTGGCCCATTCATGATGCTGACCGTTACACGCTGGAACCGTACAACATCGCCCGCGGTTTGCAAAACAAGGTCACCGTTAACTTGAACCACTGGGAAGGTAGCGGTAACCTGGTTCCCTCGCTGTGGCAGGGAATCCGCAATTGCAACATCCTGCTTGAGAATGTCGACAAGGTACCTGATCTAGATCCCTACATGAAAAGCAGGTGGCGGGCGGAGGTCATGTTTTTAAAAGCATATTACCACTGGTACCTCTTCAGAATGTATGGGCCAATACCGATTGTGGATGTCAATTTGCCCATTTCGGCAACGACCGACGAAGTACGCATTAAACGTCAGCCGGTGGATTCCGTGGTTAATTACATCGTCGGATTGATCGACGGAGCGACAACGGGTGACCATCAGGATGCGCTTCCCACCGTGATTTCCAACGAGGCGATCGAACAAGGCCGCATTACACGTCCCGCTGCGCTGGCCATCAAGGCCCGCGTATTGGTCACCGCTGCCAGTCCGCTGTTCAACGGGAATCCGGATTTTGCCAACTTCAACGACAAGGAAGGTGTTGCGTTATTCAACACCACCCCCGATCCGGCTAAGTGGGGCCGGGCCGCTGAGGCTTGCCGGATTGCGATTGCTGCCTGTCACGACGCCAACAGGGAGCTATACCGGTTCGACGGCGGCGTGCTGGCCGTAGACGACGCCACCCGGACTGAAATGAGCATCCGAAACGCCGTCTGCGAACCGTGGAACAGCGAATTGATATGGGGCTACACTTATTCCGGCGCCGGCGATCCCGCCTTGCCGTCCAAGCTGGTGCAATTGTACGCTTCCCCGCAGCTAGATCCTAACAACATCAGCCTGAACTTACGGGGCCAGATGGCTCCTACGATGAAAATGGCTGAGCTGTTTTATACCAAGAATGGGGTGCCCATCGAAGAAGATAAGGAGTGGGATTACAGCAGCCGGTTCGACCTGCGTACCACGACTGCTGCCGATAGCATGATGCAAAATGGATACACTACCGTTGGACTGCATTTCGATCGCGAGCCTCGTTTTTACGCAGACCTAGCGTTCGACGGAGCAGAATTTTTTATGAAAAACGGCATTTGGCCCATCCAAAATAAATCCGGCCAAACCTCGGGCATAAAACAAAGCCGGTTATATTCCATCACGGGGTACTACGCCAAAAAGCTGGTTAACTGGAACCTGATTCCGTATACCGGCGGATTTGTCGCCATGGAGCTGTACCCCTGGCCTATCATGCGGTTGGCCGATCTGTATTTGCTTTACGCCGAAGCGCTGAACGAATTGGGAAAATCGGATGAGGCGCTTCCGTATCTAGACCGAATCCGTGACCGCGCCGGTTTACCTACCGTCCAGATGGCATGGAGCGAACATTCCAAGAATCCGGATAAATACACCACACAGCCCGGCCTCCGCGCCATCATCCGTCAGGAGCGACTCATCGAATTGGCGTTTGAAGGTAGTCGTTTCTGGGATCTCAGAAGGTGGAAGCAGGCCGTGGACGAATTAAACGACCCGATCTATGGATGGAATATCTTGGGTGAGGACGCGGCGACTTACAACCGGAGAGTACTGCTGTTTCAACAGCGGTTTGTCGGGCCGCGCGATTACCTTTGGCCCATATCCGATAATTCCTTAATTGTCAACCCCAGCTTGGTTCAAAACCCGGGGTGGTAATTCAAATGCCGAAAAAAATTCCATGAAAATCTATTGCATTCATATGAAACCGCTGAACATATTGCTGGCTGTCGTACTGGGCTTCGCCACGATGGCAGGCTGCCAACAGGACAGGCTGGAGCCCACCAGAAACGACGGTATACCTCCCGGAAAAGTAATCCACGCGGAGGCCGAACCGGGGCATGGCGTGGTGACCATTACCTACACACCGCCCACCGACCGGGATCTATTATACGTGAAAGCGGTCTATCGCACCAAGAAAGGAGAAGTACGCGAAACCAAGGCGACCTTTTACACCAACAAGATCACTGTAACGGGTTTTGCCGACACCAGTTTTTACGATGTAGACCTATACGCCGTTGACGAAGGGGAGAACCTTTCGGAGCCCTACACCATCCGTGTGAAGCCCCTCAAGCCTCCTTATCTGATTGTCCGGGATAGTATCAAGGCCATAGCAGATTTTGGCGGCCTGAATGTAAGCTTTGTCAACGAGCTAAAAGAAAATATCGCCATCATCACGCTGGGCAATGATTCCCTCGGCAATTTTGTCCCCGTCAACACCTTTTACACCAATGTGGAACGCGGCAATTTCTCGACACGCGGATTTCCGGCAGAACCGACCACCTTTGGCATCTGTATCCGTGATCGCTGGAATAACCTCTCGGATACGCTGTTGTTTGAACTTACTCCCTACTTCGAAGTCCGGCTTGACAAGACCCGTATCAGGCCGCTCGTGTTACCGAATGATGCACCATTGGGATACGGAGGTGAGGTTCGATACCTGTTTGACGATGTTTTCGGTAACAACGGTTGGTACCATACTTCCGATCAATCGCGCATGCCGCAATGGTTTACATTTGACATGGGCATGAAAGCCAAGCTAAGCCGCTTGGTCTGGCGCATGCGCGACGGCCAATTCTATAATCTGCACAATCCCCGTACCGTTGAAATCTGGGGGTCCAACAACCCGTCGCCGGATGGTAGCTGGGACAACTGGGTGTTGTTGAAGGCACATGAACAGATAAAGCCATCCGGATTGCCTCCCGGCCAGCTCAGCCAAGCGGATGAAGAAGCCGGCATTGCCGGTGAGACGGTGACGTTTTCCTTGGAAGTGCCCGAAGTTCGTTATATCCGGTTCAAAACGTTACGCAATTGGTCGAACGGAACTTACGTCAACTTTAACGAAATCACCCTGTTCGGGTCGCCAGAGCAAACCTCTAATTGATACATACCATGAAAAAAGCTACTTTTCTATTTGCTTCTTTGATGGCCTTTGCGGGAATGCTATGGCTATCATGCAGTAAAATGGACGATTATAAACAGCACCTGAAAGACCGTAAATATACCGGAAAGGTGGATACCGTCCTTGTGCAGCCCGGATATAAGCGTCTGCAGTTAGCGTTCGTGCTGAACAACGATCCTTCCATTTCACGTGTTCGCGTTTACTGGAGTAACCGCAGCGATTCCGCTGAGGTGTCTGTTGAGCGAACCGGGCAGGCGGATACCGCCAGACTCATGATAGAAGAACTGCAAGAGGGGAACTACAATTTTGAAATCATAACCCTCGATGCAGAAGACAACCGGTCCATTTCCACTTACGCTACGGGCCAGGTGTTTGGCGACAGCTATGTAAGCACGCTTAATAACCGTGTACTTCGGGGTGCGAGCCTTACCGACGACGGAAGCAAGGTAATCCTGCGGTGGTCATCGGCCTTGTCCGGGGAGATCGGTCTGCACATTGAATATCTGGATAGCCGCGGTAGGCTACAGCGTACGACGGTGCCTGCCAGTGAGGTTGTCAGTGAATTGCCCGATTACGAAGAAGCCAGCCAAATGCGGTTTCGCGCCATATACCTGCCCGATGAAAACGCCATCGATACGTTTACCACTGCGTATGGCCAGGCCACCTTGCCGCTTTTTGAGCGTAAGCTGGATAAGAGCCGCTTCAGACCCCTGCTTTTGCCGACCGACGCGCCGGATGCCTACGGGTGGATCATGCCCTTCCTTTGGGACGAAAATTACGGCGAGCCTGGTTTCCACACTCCGCCCGGTGGCGGATTACCGCGTTGGTACACCATTGATATGGGCGACGCCGTCCGGCTCCATCGCCTGAAATTGTGGCAGCGGATCGATGGCGGATTCGTCTTCAACCGAGGAAACCCAAAAACGTTTGAAGTGTGGGGCAGCAACGACCCCGACACGGATGGCGGATGGCAAAACTGGGTGAAGCTTTTGGACGGTGAATCCATAAAACCTTCCGGATTACCCCTGGGCACCGTCAATGAGTCCGATGTGGCCTATGCGCGTGGGGGAGAAGAGTTTCGGTTCGAAGATGAGATGCTGCCTGCTGTTAGATACATTCGGTTCAAGGTCGTGGATACCTGGAGTGGCGAGGATTTCACCCATCTGCTTGAACTTTCGTTGTGGACAAGGGACAGGCTATGATGCGTATCCTCGGAATCGGACTGGGGCTAATCCTTTCCATGCCAGCCGTATTCGGACAATCGCGGCTGGTCCGTAACCTCCGGCAAGGTACTCCACAGGTACTTGTCGTTTACGGAACAAGCCTCTCGGCGGGTGAGGGGGGTAAAGCTTGGGTGAAGGCCTTAGCCGATGAGCTCAACAATCGGTACGGTAACCGGCTTTCTTGCCATAATGCAGGGAAGCCGGCCATGTGGTCCACGTGGGGCGTACAGCATCTCGAAGATAGCGTGGTTCGCCGGAAGCCCGATGCTGTGCTGATTGAGTTTGCCATCAACGATGCGTTTACTCCCTACTATACGTCGCCGCAGCTTGCGCGGCTTAACCTGGAATACATGATTAACCGGCTGCGGTTAACCAATCCTGACTGCGAAATCATTCTGCAGCTTATGAATCCACCCATTGGACAGCATGCCGCGGATCGTCCGGAATTGTCGGCATATTACCAAGTTTACCGAAAGGTCGCGAAAAAATACAAGCTTTTGCTTATCGACCACGATACCTATTGGCGGGACATCCTGCTGGCGGGAACCGAGGCGTTCCGCGTCTGGGTGCCGGATGGCATACATCCCAGTGCGGAGAGCGCTCGATCACTGATTGCGCCGTTTATTCTGCAGGCATTGGAAGCGCGGTAGTCAACATGGGTGCATCACTCCACGCCGCCGCCCAGGCTCCGGTACAGCAACACGTACGCTTCGATCTGCTGGCGTTTCAGATCCGCCAGTTCCAGTTCGCTTTGCAGCGCATTCTGCTGAGCCGTGATCACTTCCAGGTAGGATGCCATGCCGCTTGCAAAAAGCATCTGCGCATTGGGAATGGCCTTTTCGAGCTTGTTTTTCTGCGACTCGGTGATTTCGATCTGCGCTTTCAGTTTATCCAACTGCGCCAGGGCGTCCGCTACTTCGCCCACCGCGTTCAGCACTGTTTGCCGGAAACGGATCACCGCGTTTTCCCGCTGTATCTTGGCCGCTTCAAACTGCGTTTTCAGTTTGCGGCCGTTGAATACCGGCTGCATTACGTTTCCGGCGAGGTTGCCAAACAACGAAGCCGGCATCACAAACCAGTTGCTCGCCTGAAACGCATTCAGTCCGCCGGCCGCGGTGATGCGCAGTGCCGGATAGCGGTTGGCCTGCGCAATTCCCACCTGGGCATTGGCAATATCCAGCGCATATTCGCTCTCTTTCACGTCCGGCCGGCGGCTCACCATGGCGGCCGGTATGCCCACGGCAAACTGTTCGGGTATTGCGAAGCGATGCAACGGCACGCCGGTCGTGATGGCCTGCGGTTCGCGGGCCATCAGGATGCTCAGCGCATTTTCCTGCATGAGCAGCGCCTGCTCCAGTTTGGGTATCCACGCTTTCGTCTTTTCGAGCTGCACCTCCGCCTGCTGCACCGCCAGGATCGACGCCTGGCCGGCCGCATATTGGAGGCGGATGGCACGCAGGGTGCTGTCGCTCAGTGCCAGGTTGCGCCGGGTAATGTCGAGCTGCTCGTGAAGCATCAGCAGCGTGTAATATGCAGAAGCCGATGCCGCGATTAGGCGGGTTTGGAGTGATTTTACCGCTTCCGTGCTTTGCAGGTACGCCGCCAGGGAGGCCTGTTGCTGCTGCTTTATCTTGCCCCATACGTCTATCTCCCAGCTCGCGCTCAAGGCGGCCGAGTAATCCTCGATGTGGTTGGTGCCGACAAAATTACCCAAGTTTAAGCCGTTCAAGCTGTTTTCCGACGGACGCGACGTGTTGGCCGATACATCGGCCTGCACGGTGGGCAGCCAGGCCGCACGGGCCTGTTTGAGGTATTTCTCATTCAGCGTGATGGTATTTAAGGCCACCTGCATGTCGTAGTTGCGGGCCAGCACGCTATCGACGATGCGCTGCAGAGCCGTGTCGGTAAAGAACTGCTTCCACGGCAAGTGCGCCATGCTGGACGAATCGGCTGCCGGCGGAGCCATGGAAGCCGCGGATACGGTCCGGAACGTGTCCGGCACCGCCCCGGCGGGGCGGACGGTTTCCCTGCCGGTACTGCAGCCATAAGCCAGGAGAGCTACCGCCAGCAGCAGCGCCGCAGGTTGCAGCGCAGGCTGGCCTTTACGTTTGGCGCCCACCCGTTCCTGCAGGTATTGGAAAATCACGAAGAGCACCGGGATGACGAATATCCCCAGCAGCACGCCGGTTAGCATCCCGCCCACAGCTCCCGCACCGATGGAATGGTTACCCAGGGCCGACCCGCCTGTTGCACGCAGCAACGGAATCATGCCCACGATGAAGGCAAAGGACGTCATCAATATCGGGCGGAGCCGCAACCGCGAAGCTTCCAGCGCCGATTCGAGGAGCCCCATGCCCGCCCGTCGCCGCTGCAGGGCGTACTCCACGATGAGGATGGCATTTTTCGCCAGCAGGCCGATCAGCATGATCATCGCCACCTGCACATAAATGTTGTTTTCGATGCCCATCAGGTTGATGAACAGCATTACGCCGAATATCCCCAGCGGAATGGTAATGACCACCGCCAGCGGCAGGATATAGCTCTCGTACTGCGCTGCCAGCAGGAAAAAGACAAACACCAGGCTCATGATGAAGATCACCGTAAGCTGCGAGCCTGCACTTTTCTCCTCACGCGTCATGCCCGTCCATTCGTAGGCAAAGCTGCGCGGCAGCACCTCGGCCGCGGTTTCTTCGATGGCCGTGATGGCATCGCCCGTGCTGTATCCCACATTGGGCTTTCCGTTGATGGTCACCGCGTTATACAAGTTGTTGCGGGTTACCGTCTCCGGGCCGTACACCCGGTCCAGCGTCACCATCGTATTGGCCGCCACCATGCCGCCTTCAGCATTTTTCACGTAGATCTCATTGAGGGACGAGGCACTCGCGCGGTAGGGGATATCGGCTTGGGCGATTACCCGGTAGAATTTCCCGAAGCGGTTGAAGTCCGATACGAACGTGCTACCGAAATAAATCTGCATGGTTTGCAGCAGGTCGCTCACGTTGACGCCCAGCTGCTTCGCTTTCTCGTCGTCGATCACCAGTTCATATTGCGGGTTGTTGGCCGCAAACGTCGTAAAGGCGAAGGCGATTTCCTCCCGTTCGGACAGGGCGGCGATAAACGACTTGGCCGTGGCGTCGAGTTTCTCCAGCGAGCCGTTGCCGCGGTCCTGCAGCATGAATTCAAAACCATCCACGTTGCCAAAGCCGGATACCGTGGGGAAGGTGAAAAACACCGCCTGCGCCCCCTTTACCTCGGCCGCCACTTTCTGGGTGAGGCTCGCCGCAATGGCCTCATAATCTTTGATCGGACCACGTTGGTCTTTCGGTTTCGTGCGGATAAAGCCCGCACCATACGGAGCGGCATTCGCGTTTGAAATGAAGTTAAGGCCATCCACCTGGTAGTGGTTCAGCGTAAACGGCTCTTTGGCCACGATGTCCTCGATCTGTTTCATGGCCCGTTCCGTGCGGGCCAGCGAGCTTCCCGGCGGCGTATTCACCGCATACAGCACAAACCCCTGGTCTTCCGTGGGGATAAACCCCGTGGGTGTGCGCTGGATCATTACCGCCGTAACGGCCGTCACCAATGCCAGCCCCGATACCACCACCCATTTGCGGCGCATCAGCAGCTGCAGCGACCGCACGTATTTATCGGTGATGGCCGTAAACGCCACGTTGAACGCCCTGAAGAACCGTTTCAGGAACCCGCCGCCATGATCGGCCGCGTGGCCTTCGGCATGCGGATTTTTCAGGAACAGGGCGCATAGCGCCGGACTGAGCGTCAGCGCATTCAAGGCCGAGATCAGAATCGCCACCGCCAGTGTAAAGGCAAACTGCGTATAAAACACCCCGGCAGGTCCCTGCATGAAGGTCACCGGAACGAATACGGCCACCATCACCAGCGTGATGGACACGATGGCTCCCGAAATTTCTTTCATCGACTCCTGGGTCGCATCCCGCGGCGACAGGCCCGTCCGTTCCATTTTCGAATGGACGGCCTCCACCACCACGATTGCGTCGTCCACCACGATGCCGATGGCCAGCACCAGGGCAAACAACGTAAGCAAGTTGATACTGAATCCGAAAAGCTGCATGAAAAAGAACGTACCGATGATGGCCACGGGCACTGCAATCGCGGGAATCAGCGTAGAGCGGAAGTCCTGCAGGAAGATGAACACCACCAGGAAAACCAGGATAAAGGCCTCGATGAGCGTATGGTTTACCTGGCTGATGGACTCATCCAGGAAATCCTTCGCGTTGAACATCACGATCGGCTCGATGCCTTTGGGCAGCGTCTCTTTCAGCACCTCGATCTGCCGCTTGGCTTCGATCAGGATTTCGTTGGCATTTGAACCGGCGGTTTGCAGCAGGGCAATGCCGGAGGTAGCGCCTCCGTTGAGGCGGCTGTTGGCCGCATAGGAGAACGAACCGAATGATACCCGGGCCACATCCTTCAGGCGTACCAGCTGCCCGTCATTTGTCGCCTTGATGATGATGTTCTCGTAATCCTCGTTCCGGTTCAGCTTGCCCTTGTATTTCAGCACGTATTCAAACATCTGCGGACTGCTTTGCCCCAGCCTTCCGGGCGCAGCCTCCACGTTCTGGTCGGCAACGGCCCGCATCACGTCCTGGGGCGACAGGTTGTACGCCACCAGCCGGTCCGGCTGGAGCCAGATGCGCATGGCGTATTCGCGGCCGCCGAAAGGCTGCACTTCGGCCACACCCGGTATCCGCTGCATCTGCGGGATAACGTTGATCTTCAAGTAATTCTGGATAAATGCCTCGTCGTACAAGCTGTCCTTGCTCGTGAGCGCCACGAACATCAAGAAACTGTTTTGCTGTTTCTGCGTGGATATGCCCGCCTGGATTACCTCCTGCGGAATTTTGTTGCTGGCTTTGGACACCCGGTTTTGCACGTTGACCGCGGCAATGTCCGGATCCGTCCCCTGTTTGAAAAAGACGGTCAGGGTCATGCTCCCGTCGTTGCTTGAGTTGGACGTCATGTACGTCATGTTTTCCACGCCGTTTACCGCCTCTTCGATGGGCGTGGCTACCGAGCGCGCCACCGTCTCGGCGTTGGCGCCCGGATACGATGCCGTCACCACGACGGTAGGCGGAGCGATGTCCGGAAATTGGGAAATGGGCAAGGTAAGCGCCGATATGGCGCCAAGGATAACCAAAAGGATGGAGATAACGGTCGATAGCACCGGCCGTTCGATAAATTTCTGTAACATCGAATCGAATTGTTTTAACTAAGAATTAACCGGGATTGCCTTACAGCGCCGCTCGGGCAATCAAGCTGTCCGAAGCCACGGGCTCCGGGATGATGCGGGTGCCCTCCTGCAGGCGATCCAATCCGGCATACACAATCCGGTCGCCCGGTTTCACGCCGCTTTCAACCAGGTAGTGGGTTCCGCTCCTGCCCGCTATCGGGATGGGGCGGCTTTCCACGCGGTTGCTGTCTGCCAGCGCAAACACGAACACCTTGTCCTGCAGCTCGAAAGTCGCTTCCTGCGGAATAAGGATCACCGACGGCGACACATTCGGGATGCGGATCTTTCCCGTATTGCCCGAGCGCAGCAAGCCCTCCTCATTCGGGAATACCGCCCGGAAGGTAATGGTGCCCGTACGGTCATCAAACTGGCCCGATACCAGTTCCACCTTTCCTTTCTGTGCGTAGGTGCTGCCGTCTGACAGTACCAGCTCCACGGGTGGCAGCTGGCTGATCTTATCCGCGATTGTGGTACCCGCTACGCGGTTTTTAAAGCCGATGAAATCGTTCTCGCTCAAGGAGAAATACGCGAACACGTTGCGTATTTCCGAAAGCACGGTCAGCGGTTCCGGCGTGGTCGTGCCCACCAGGCTGCCCATTTTGAACGGAATGCGGCCAATGTAGCCCGACACCGGGGCCGATATCACCGTATAGCCCAGGTTGATCTGTGCACTCTCTACCAGGGCCTTTGCCTGCAGCACATTCGCTTCAGCCGCCCGTTCGGCCGCCAGGGCAGCATTCAGCTGCACATCCGACAATACCTGATTTTTAACCAGGGGTGTCAGTTTGCCGACGTCGATGCGCGCATTCGTCAGGTTCGCCTCGGCTGCGGCCAGGGTCGCTTTCGCGTTGTTCAGCTGCTCGGTATACACCCGGGCGTTGATGCGGAAGAGCGGCTGTCCCTGTTGCACATACGCCCCTTCGTCTACGTAAATGTGCTCCAGTTGGCCGTCAACCTGCGGCCGTATTTCGATGTCTTTGCTGCCCTCTACGGATGCCGGGTATTCGTCATACGTGGTGGCCGTCTGCGGATGCAGGGTCAATACCGGCAGGCGTTGCAGTGTCTCCGTCATTTGCTCGCTGCCCGAAGACGTTTTGCACGCCTGGATAGTTACCAGCAGGAATAGTCCGGCGAGCGGCAGGAGGTAGCGGATCGGGTTGTATTTCGCGTGGATGGAAAAGCTACTGTTCATGGTCTATTTATTATTTATATTAATATATTTTGATGATGTAATTGACTATTAATCTTCTATTTCCTATCGGTATTATATTTCCTAACACCGTTAGGAAACCAAGCAAAAAAAATTAAGCCTTCAGGTTCTTGATAAATCCGGTGATGGCGTCGTCGAGCACCAGTTTATTCAGCTGTTCCGTGTCGTCGGCGGGGGCGACCATCTTGATGGAAATCAATCCGTGCAGGATGGACCAGAAGGTATGGTACTTGAGGCATGCGTTGTCTTCGGCATCGCCGGGGTTTGCCTTTTCGATGATTTCGATCATGGGCGCCATCACCAAATCCCGGAAGACCGAGCGTTCCGGCATGCATTTATCCATTTCGCAGGTCGGCGCACCCATTCCCCACATCAGCTGGTAATATTCCTTGTTGCTGAACGCGAATGCCCAGTATGCGTCGGCTATGGCCTTGAGCTGTTCTGCCGGATCCGTAGAACTGGCTTTCGCTGCGGTCAGTTTGGCAATGACCCGCTCAAACCCCTGCTTGCCAAATTCAAGCAGGATGGCCTCCTTGTTTTCAAAGTAATCGTAGATCACGGGCACACTGTATTGGATCGCGTCGGCAATCTTGCGGATGGAAAGCGACTGCCAGCCATCCTCCTTCACGATCTGCCATGCCGTGCTGAGGATATTGGCCCGCATGGCCTCTTTTTCCCGTATTCTCCGTGCCGCAATAATGCTCATTTGCTTTTTACCTAACAGTGTTAGCAAAAGTAACAGGGTTTGGTCGCCGGTGCAAGGAATTTTTTAAAACCTGAAGATTTGATGACACAGCATCTTCCTACCTTTGTACCATGGCACCCGTACAGGAAGTCGATTTGCATCTCCGGGCATTCATGCGCAATACGTCGGGACTCAGTGGCGATGACATGGTGCAACTGAGCATCGAGCGTATGCGTGCTGCGCTGGATAAAGCCATTGAGCAGGGCCAGCAGGAAATCCGCTTCATCCACGGCCACGGCACCGGCGTACTGCGCGAGCGTGTGTACCACGAATTGCGCGTATACGAACGCAGGGGCCTGATTGCTTCATTCGAACCATCTTTTTTCAATCCGGGAATGGTGAATGTGGTTATCAGGTATTGAAATGCACAACCGTTTGCGTATCGATTCTCCTTGACAGATTCGAATTTTTTCCCCAATATTGTCTTGTAATAGTCATATCCACCCACTGACCAAATTAGACAAAGACTGTTGAATAGGCTATTCTTACTCACCAATTGGCATTCGGTTGCATCGTAATTAGCGGGTTGTTTGTTAACGTCAGATAGAGTTATGGAAGCACTCAAAAACCTTACCGACCACGAATTGATTGCGCTGTTACGTACCGACAATCCCCACGCCTTTTCCGCGCTTTACGAACGGTATTGGAAAAAGCTGCTGTATTTTGCGGCCCAGCGTACGGCAACCTTTGCCGATGCCGAGAACATCGTGCAGGACATCTTTGTGTCCCTGTGGGAGAAGCGAGCCACGCTGCAGCTCACCTCGACGCTGGACAACTACCTTTACGTGTCTGTCAAGTACCGCATCATCAAGTTGCTCGATCATCAGCGTACGCGGCGCCTCCACGCCGAAGCCCAGGCGCTGAGCGGCGACCTGCTCGACGACTCCATGCAGGAATACCTGAATTTCGAAGAACTGCGGCAGCGGCTCGAAGCATTTGTTGGCACGTTGCCGGAGCAGAGCCGGCTGATCTACCGCATGCGGAAAGAAGAGGGCCTGAGCCATCACGAGATTGCCGAGAAACTCGGCGTATCGGAAAAAGCGGTCAACGCCCGGCTCGTCCGCATAAAAAAGCAGCTGCGCACGGGGTTGGATACCTTCCTTACCGGATTTTTGTTGTAATTATTCGGTTGTTACACAGCAAATTGCAATTTTTTAAGGAAAACGGTGTGTCATTTGCCGGCTTCGGGGTACCTATTGGAAAAGCGCCCGATAGCATATGGCAAAACACGTAGACACGGTCAAGTTGCAGGAACTAGCCCATAAATGGCTTACCGGCACGCTCAGCAAAGAAGAACAGGAAGAATTTGAGCACTGGTTCAACGATGCCGGCGATGCACCCATCGACGTTCCGGGCTTCCATGCCCAAAGTGAAGACGAGCATAAGCAACGGCTTTACGCCCGGATCCTGGACCGTATCGACGGCGCGGAGCCCAAGCGGAGAATCACGCGGTGGCTTCCCTATGCTGCAGCCGTCGTTCTTGCCGGCATGGCCCTAACCTGGAGCCTTCTCGAACCAAAACCAGCGAAAGAATCGGTAACCGTAGGCATTCAGGACGTGGCACCGGGCGGCAATAAGGCCACCCTCACGCTGGCGGATGGGCACACGATCGGCCTCAGCGAGGCCCAGCCCGGCATTGTTGTCGGCGACAACGGCATTACCTATCGCGATCAGTCGGAAGAAATCGTCGACCTGAGCACGGGGGTTGTCAGCCAGCTGGCCCTGTCCACTCCGCGGGGCGGCACCTATCAGTTAACCCTGCCCGACGGTACGAATGTATGGCTAAACGCCGCGTCCACGCTGCGGTATCCGAGCCGATTCATCGGCGAAGCGCGTGTCGTCGAGCTGGAGGGAGAAGGGTATTTCGAAGTCTCCAAGTCGACGGTACCTTTCAAGGTAAAAAGCGCCGGTCAGCAAGTCGAGGTACTCGGTACCGCTTTCAATATTTCGGCCTATTCAAATCAAGCGGAAACGAAAACCACCCTGGTGGAAGGCCGGGTAAAAGTAACGCTGCTTGATCACCGGTCCGACGGTGAAGCCGGATCTTCACGCATCCTCGCACCCGGTCAGCAGGCCACGAAATCCGGTTCTGCGCTGGCGCTGCATACGGTCGATACCGACAGCTATACGGCATGGAAGGACGGATATTTCAATTTCGACGGCCTTACGCCCGCAGCCGCCTTCGCCCAACTTGAACGCTGGTATGACATCGAAGTGGTTTACCAGGGAGACGTACCCACCATGCGGTTCTTTGGCGTATTCAAGCGCGGCAAACCGCTGTCGTCGGTATTGGCCATGTTAAAAGAAAGCGGGTTGGATTTCGAGATCACCCAACAAGGCGGCAAAAGGCAGCTGCTGGTCATTAATGAGTAAACTAAAATCCGAGCGTATGAAAAGAGAAACGTAAAACCCAAAACCGCGGGCTACGGACAAAGAAAGCCGGACGGTGCTGCCACACCATCCGGAAAGCAGTCTGAAATGGCTCCGGCAGTTATCGCAACTGTGTCAGTAAACTGAATTATAACCATTCAAACCATACAAATATATGATTTTTATACCATCTGTTAAAGGCACGTCTTGGCCTTTGGCAATTCGAATATTCATCATCATGAAGCTAGTGGCTTTTTTAATCCTGGGGCTCGTGCTACAGACCTCCGCAGACGTAAAAGCACAACACATCACGTTGAATGTGCAAAGCAAAACGCTGCGGGAGGTGATGAAGCAGATCCAGCTGCAACAAGGGTACTCCTTCTTTTTCCGGGGAGACCGCATTGCCCAAACCCGGGTCAGCGTGCAGGTAGAACGCGCCAACCTGGCCCAGGCGATGGCCGCCATCCTAGCGGATGAACCCCTGGAGTGGGCGTTGAAAGACGGGACCATCATCATCAAGCCGAAAGCCGCGGGACACCAGACCGCCGCACCCCCGCCGGCGGAAGTCCAGCAGCGCGAAATCACGGGCCGGGTGGTCGACGCACAGGGCGCTCCACTTGCCGGTGTTACCGTATCGGTAAAGGGCAGCAATTCCGTCACGACCACGGATGCCCAGGGCAGTTTCAGGCTTATGCTGCCACCGGGCAGTCAGACGCTGGTGTTCAGCAACGTCGGCTTTGAACCCCAGGAGGCAACCGTATCCAATCAACGGTCGGTGCAGGTTACGCTGGCGGGTTCCGTCAGCGACCTGGACGAAGTGGTCGTGGTGGGATACGGCACGCAACGGAAGGCCAACCTCTCCGGTGCCGTGGAAATGGTAGACGGCAAGCGGCTTGCAGACCGCCCGATCGGCAATGTGAGCCAGGCCTTGCAGGGCATAAGCCCCGGCCTCAACGTGTTTACCAATAATTCCGGGGGGCAGCCCGATGCCACCATGAATTTCAACATCCGCGGTATGGGCAATCCGCTGGTGCTGGTTGACGGGCTGCCGGTAGACATCAACTTGGTGAACCCCGAAGACATTGAAAACATTTCGGTCATCAAAGACGCTTCATCGGCGGCCATTTACGGTGCGAATGCGCCTTACGGAGTGATCCTTATCACCACCAAAAAAGGCCAATTCAGTGAAGGCAAGCCCCGCTTCAATTACAACAACACCCTCTCCATGGGTGCACCGACGCGGTTACCCCATCCGGTCAACTCGCTGGATTTCTCGACCTACCTCAACGCCGCCACGGTCAACGCCGGCAGTGCTCCCCTGTTTTCCGATGAGGTGATTGCCCGGATCAAGCAGTACATGCAGGATCCCTCCAGCATTCCCGCCGTGGGGCCTGACCCGCTGGACCCTTCCAAGTGGGCAAAGCGCGAAAACGCCAACGGCAATACCAATTGGTACGAGGAACTTCTCAAACCGTGGGCTTTGCGCCAGAAGCACGACCTCAGCATGAACGGCGGCGGCCAGCATTTTAACTACTATGTGTCGTTGGGGCTCTTCGATCACCGCGGACAAATGCGCCATGCCAACGAAGGCTACAAGCGGTATAACATCGATGCGAAGATGAGCGCCACCATTACCGACTGGATGCGGTTGAATTTCCTGACCAAGTTCTCCAACAGCGATATCGATTATCCCAACGACGGGTACGGCCTGGACCGCTCGGTCATGTGGCACGATTTCCCGCGGCGGTTTCCGACAGACCCCGTACGGTATCCCAACGGTACCTGGAGCGAAATGTCCCGCTTCCAGGTGTTCGAGGATGGCGGTCGGGAAAAGCATGTCACCAACGATTTCTGGACGAAGATTGAAGTCGAGTTCGAGCCGATCAAGGGCTGGCTGATCAAGGGCGATTACGGTTGGAACAACAAAGCGTCCACGTCCTCGCTCCATCGCGCCAAGGTAGATGCGGTTGGCCCCGACGGAACGTTATACACCCACTTCGATACCACGCCCCTCAATAGCCTCACCAAAACCTTCGCGCGCAACAACTATTGGAATGCCAATATTTACTCCTCGTACGAAACCCATGTTTCGGATCATAATTTCAAGCTGCTCGTGGGCCATCAGCGTGAGTTCGGCAAATTCGAAGACCTGTCGGGCTATCGCGACAACCTGCTTACCGATTATGTTCCCGCCATCTTGCTGGCCACCGGCTCGACCCGGTTGTTCGATCACATGAACGAGTGGTCGACCATGGGTACATTTGCGCGCCTCAATTACGATTACCGCGGCAAATACCTGCTGGAGTTCAACGGCCGCTACCAGGGCAGCTCGCGGTTTGATGAAGCGTCGCGGTTCGGATTTTTCCCGTCGCTCTCCGTGGCCTACCGCCTTTCGGAAGAAAACTATTGGGCCCCGTTGAAGAACACCCTCAACGAATTTAAGTTACGGGCTTCCTATGGTTCCTTGGGCAATCACAACGTCGCCAACTTCCTCTACCTTCCGGTCATGCCGGTAAAGCCACAGGTATCGTGGGTAGCGGGCAATACGCCGGTAATCGGCATCAACGCCCCGGGCATCGTCAGTTCGTCGCTCACCTGGGAGACGATCAGCACCACCAATGTGGGGTTTGATGCAGGGCTGATGAACAATCGGATCCTGGTTACGTTCGACCTGTTCAAGCGGGAGATATCCGACATGATCGGCACCCCCAACCCCTTGCCCGCCACGCTGGGCACCAGCGTGCCGCAGGAAAACAATGCGGCGCAGAAGAACACCGGATGGGAGCTTAGCATCACGTACAAGGGAACCATCCAGGAGGACTTCCAGTACGAGCTAACGGCCGGCCTTACCGACTACAAGACGGTCATCACCCGCTGGAACAATCCCAACCGCGTACTTTCCCAGAATTACGAGGGGCGCGTGCTGGGCGAAATATGGGGATATCGTTCCAACGGCCTGTTCCAATCGGATGAAGAAATTGCTTCGGCGCCCAGTCAATCGCGCTTTTTCGGGGTGTGGAAGCCCGGCGACGTGCGGTATGAAGATGTGGACGGGAACGGTGAGATTGGCCCCGGCCTGAATACCGTTGACAATCCGGGAGACCTGCGCATCATCGGTAATTCCAACCCCCGGTATCTGTATAGCCTCAACCTCGGCATGCGTTACAAGCGATTTGATTTCAATATGTTCTGGACCGGCGTAGGAAAACGGGATGTCGATTTTTCGGGAGGCGGCGATTGGGTTTTCTGGGGGCATGCAGACAACGTGTGGGGCACCAGCGTATTTGAGCAGCATATGGATTATTACCGGGCCGATAACCCCGGTGCCTATTGGCCCAATCCCTACATCAGCGCCGAAACGCATAAAAACCGGCAAACGTCCACGCGCTACCTGCAGAATGCAGCGTACGCCCGGCTGAAGAACCTGTCGCTCGGCTACACGCTTCCGCAGCGGCTTACCAACCGGCTATCCCTTTCGAACACCCGGATTTTCTTCAACGCTGAAAACCTGCTCACCTTTTCCGGCATCGAGCGGTTTCTCGATCCGGAGGGTACCGACGGCAATTTCGGCCGGGGCAAGGTGTACCCCATCCAGAAAACACTCTCACTTGGGCTGAACATCAATTTCTAAAGAAACGGATTATGAAAACAAAATACATCGTTTGGTTTGCTTTCTTCGCCACCCTGGTGTCGTGCGAGAAAAGTGAATTTCTGAATAAAACGCCGCTTGACGCGATTACCGAAGCTAATTTCTGGAAGACCAACCAGGATTTGGAGCTGTTCCTCAACCCCTTTTACGAACTGTTTCCCGGATGGTCCTCGCACGACGGGGGTCCCTTCTGGCGGGACAACAACAGCGACAACATGGTGCCGAGCGTCTACAATACCCGTCTGGGGGGTGTCCGTGCCCTGCCGCAGACCGGCGGGGGATGGGTATGGAACCAAGTCCGCAACATCAACGTGTTCCACGCCAACTACCAGCGGGTTATCGATAACCTCGGCGGCCGTACCGCGGATGTTGACCAGTACATAGGCGAAGGGTTCTTTTTCCGGGCCTACATCTATTTCGATCTGCTGCAGCGTTTCGGCGGCTTGCCGTGGTATGACCGGCCGCTGGGCACGGACGACGAGGCGTTGTACAATCCGCGCGAACCCCGCAATGTCATTGCAGACCGGATACTGGCCGACCTGGATCAGGCCATCCAATACCTGAAGCCCGATGCGCCGGCCTTCCGGATCAACAAATACGCAGCGTTGGCACTGAAATCGCGCGTTGCCCTGTATGAAGGAACGTGGCAGAAGTACCATGCCGGCACGCCGTTCGGGGTGCAGAATGCCAACCCCGATGCGTATTTCCAGCAGGCGGCGGATGCGTCGCTGCAGATCATGGATGCCGGCAAATACCAGGTGGCCGGAAACAGCGTGGCCGACTACGTCACCCTGTTCAACCAGAGCGATCTGGGTGCCAATCCGGAGGTGATTTTTTGGAAGCGTTACATCCTCGGGTTCAATGCCCACAACGGGCAGCGGTTCCTTTCCATTATCGGCGGCGCCACCGGGGTAAGCAAATCGCTGGTGGAAAGCTACCTCTGTACCGACGGGAAGCCCATCGCGGTTAGCCCCCTGTATGAAGGCGATGCGGACCTGACCACCGAGTTCACGCACCGGGACCCCCGTTTGGACGCCATTGTCTTTGACCCCGGCGATCCGATCAACGAGGACCTGGTTTTTGAGCGGGCGCCCGTACACCTCGGCGGCGAAGCGAATACCACCACCGGGTACCAGATTCAAAAAGGAGCCTTGCCCAACAAGCAATTGCAGCAGGCCGATTTCGGCTCGACTACGGCCGCCATCATCTTCCGGTACGCCGAGGTGTTGCTCAACTACGCCGAGGCCCGCGCCGAGCTGGGATTGCTGAACCAGGACGACCTCAATAAATCCGTCAACCTGCTGCGCCGGCGGGTGCAGATGCCGGATCTGGTCATGGGTTCGATTACGGTGGATCCTGCATGGGACTTCCCCACGCTGACGCCCGTGCTGAATGAGATACGCCGGGAACGGCGCGTGGAGCTGGCCTGCGAAGGGTACCGCCTCGCCGATCTGATGCGTTGGCGCGCGCACGACCTTTTTGTCAACAAGCGGCCCAAGGGCGCGAAGTTCAACCCCTCGGATTACCCCGGTTTCACCAATATTGACCTCGATGAAAACGGGTACATCGACTACTACCGGGAGATTCTGCCCAACGGATACCAGTTCAAGGCCGATCGGGACTACCTCGATCCGCTTCCGGTGAATGAGCTGCTCATTAATAAAAACCTCACCCAAAATCCCGGGTGGCCAAATCAATAATCACAAATTACAAGCATGATCCCTTTAACTAATCATACCATGAACACTACCCATCGAATCCGCTTCCCTTGGACATCTTTTGCACCCATATGGTGGATCCTCGTCGTGCTGGTTTCCTGTTCCACAAAGGCAGAAAAGCAGGAGGCAAGTCCGTTCAAGACCCGCGGCCTGGTGCTTGACGTCAATGACCTGAGCACCGTAGACTGGCCGAGGCGCGCCAAGGAGGCCGGCCTCACCACGCTGGCTACGCACATCACCCCCAGCCAGGTCGCCGAGTTCATCCAGTCCGATCGCGGCCAGCAGTTTCTCCAGGAATGCAAAACGCACGGCATCGAGGTTGAACACGAGCTGCATTCCATGGGCGACCTGTTGCCGAGAAGCTTGTTTGCGGAAGACTCCACGATGTTCCGCATGAATGAGGAAGGTAAACGGGTTGCCGACTACAACCTCTGCGTGCATTCCGAGAAGGCCGTCAAGACCGTGTGCGACAACGCGGTGAAGTACGCCAAAATCCTTACTCCCACCACCGGCAGGTATTTTTACTGGATTGACGATGCCGTTCCGATGTGCCGATGCCCGGAGTGCAAGCCCTACTCCGACAGCGAGCAGGCCCTGCTGCTCGAAAATGCCATCGTGAACGCGTTGCGGAAGGAAGTGGATCCCGACGCCATGCTGGCACACCTGGCCTACGTCAATACCCTCGAGGCGCCCGTAAAGGTGAAACCGGCGGCGGGCATCTTCCTGGAATTTGCCCCCATCTACCGCAGGTGGGACAAATCCCTGCTTGACACGGCCGCCACCGGCTGGAACGACACGCAGACGATTACCCACGGCGATCACCTGCGGTTACTGGACGAAAACCTGAAGGTATTTCCCGTCGAAACGGCACAGGTGCTTGAGTATTGGCTGGACGTATCGCTGTTCAGCGGCTGGAAGAAACCGGCGGTCGCGCTGCCCTGGCATCCGCAGGTGTTTCAGGAAGACATCGACGTCTATGCCAAGCGCGGCATCCGCCACATTACCAGCTTCGGGGTGTATATCGACGACCAATACATCAAGAACCATCCCGACCTGACCTTTGTAGAGGAATACGGGAAGGGGCTGGAGCATTACCGCTTGCGTCAATAAGCGGCCACCGGCAAATACAGACGCGATTTGCAATTCAGAACGTTAAAACACATAAATTATGACCGTACTGTCCAGAAGAAAATTTATTCGCAACACCACAGCCGCCGCCGGGTTTTCGATTGTTTCCAGCCATGTGCTGGGCAAGGTAACCGGCCATGTGGCACCCAGTGACAAGCTCAACATTGCCGGCATCGGCGTAGGCGGCGTAGGTCGCCGAAACCTCGCCAACATGGCCACCGAAAACATCGTCGCCCTCTGCGATGTCGACTGGCGGTATGCCGCCAAGACGTTTGACGACTACCCCAAAGCCCGCCGGTTCAAAGACTGGCGGGTGATGTTCGATGAGTTCGGCAAATCCATCGATGCCGTCATGGTAGCCACGCCCGATCACACCCACGCCGGCGTCACGGCGCATGCCATCACCCTGGGCAAGCACGCATATACCCAGAAGCCGCTCACCCATTCCGTCTATGAGTCGCGGTTGCTGACCAAACTGGCCAAGAAATACCGGGTAGCCACGCAGATGGGCAATCAGGGAAACTCGTTCGACTGGTGCCGGCAGATCACCGAATGGATCCAGTCCGGGGCCATCGGCGACGTGTACGAAGTGCACTGCTGGACCGACCGCCCCATCTGGCCGCAGGGTCTTATGGTGCCCGCCAGCGGCCAACCCGTACCCAGCACGCTGGATTGGGACCTGTTTCTGGGGCCAGCCACCAAACGGCCTTACCATCCGGTATATACTCCGTGGAACTGGCGCGGTTGGTGGGACTTCGGTACCGGAGCCCTGGGGGATATGGCCTGCCACATCATGGACCCCATTTACTGGGCCCTTGAACTGCAATACCCCATAAAGGTAAGCGGCAGCTCCACCCTTGCCAACCTGTACTCGCCACCCCATGCGCAGAAAGTACATTACACCTTTCCGGCCCGGCCGGCAAAGGATAAGGTGGGCATGCCCGAGGTGAAGGTGACCTGGTATGACGGTGGGCTGCTGCCCGAACGTCCTGCCGAGCTTGCCCCCGGCCAGATGATGGGCGATCCGAATGGCGGCATCATCTTCGTCGGCACCAAAGGTAAAATCATGACCGGCTGCTTCGGCATGAATCCGACCCTGTTGCCAGCCACGGAGATGGCCCATTTTGCCGAACCTACCCCCTGGATACCCCGCATTCCGGGCGGAAACGGAGACATCTGGGCCACCAACGCACACGAGCAGGATTGGATACGGGCTGCCAAGGAATCCCCGCGGCGCCGGAAAGAAGCCTCTTCCCATTTCGGATTTTCGGGTCCCTTCAACGAGACCGTCGTCATGGGCGTATTGGCCGTAAGGCTGCAAGGGCTGCACCGCGAACTCGAGTGGGACGGCGAGAACATGACCTTTACCAACATCGGCCCCGAGGAGAAAATCCAGGTGGTCTCGGTGGATAAATTTGAGGTGATTGACGGCGATCCCCGCTTCGATCGGCAATTTACCGAACTGAATGCCGCCGATGCCGCCAGGGAATGGATCAATCACACGTATCACAATGGTTTCAGCCTGCCCGCCATGCCGGGGGATTGAGGCCGCTCTTTTTTGTAATCGATTTGCATTAACTCGTTGCAATGTGCATCTTTACACCGAACAGAATACATGCTAAAATGAAGATCAAACTACGAACGTTGATGGGACAGGGTGCTTTTTGGATGCTCGTTGCCCTGGCTTTGCCGTTTACCACCCATGCGCAGAAAGCCGATCCGGATTCCGGATGGATTTATCTTTTTGATGGAACCAGCACCAAGGGCTGGCGAGGATACAATGCAGAGGTGCTGCCTCCGGGGTGGACCATCAAAGACGGAACCCTGACTTTTGATACCAAATTGGGTAAGGAACAGGACTATAAGGGCGGCAAAGATATCCTCTATGGTGCCGAAGAGTTCGAGAATTTTGAATTATACCTGGAGTGGAAGCTTCCCGAAGGGGGCAACAGCGGGATTTTTTACCACGTAAAAGAAGGGTACAAGGCCCCGTCGGTAGTCGCGCCGGAATACCAGCTCATCGATGACGAAAACTATGCCCGTATCCATGACCTTACCGCCTACAACCTCAGTTTGGGCTATACGGAAAAACCCGAAGAGCTGAAGCCGTTGCAGCAAACCGGTGCCGACTATGCCATGCATCCGCCGGATCCGAACAAGACCCTGCATCCGGTAGGCGAGTGGAACAGCTCCAAAATCGTGTTTACGCCAGAGCGGGTAGAACATTGGCTCAATGGGAAACTGATTGTATCCTTTGTTCCGTGGGATGAAGCGTGGTATGAAAAGAAAGATTCGGACAAGTGGAAGACCAGTCCGGATTACGGCAAATTCAAATCCGGATACATTGCCCTGCAGGACCACGCGAGCCCCATCTGGTTCCGTAACATCAAGATCAAAAAATTATAGATCGATAAACGAGAGCTTATAGACGGCCGCAAAAATTAGCCGGAAATTTGGAATACACGGACAATAGTTTTACTTTCGACTGCGATAAACGCATCAACACCCAGTCATGAATAAACGCGAATTTTTAAAAACCAGTGCATTAGGTGCTTTGGGAGTCATGTTGGCCCCTTCTTTATTGAGAGCTTTTCCGGCCAGGAGCCGCTTGCGGACCGCGCACATCGGCGTCGGAAACATGGGCGCCGAAGACCTGAAAGCCATCTCGTCTCATGCGAGTGTTGATGTGGTGGCCCTGTGCGACGTGGACGCCCGGAATTTGTCTGCGGCGCATAAACTCCACCCGGGGGCCCGCGTATTCTCGGACTACCGCGTTATGCTGAAGGAGATGGGCAATGAAATCGACGCAGTTGTCGTATCCACGCCGGATCATACCCATGCACCTGCTGCCTTGGCGGCTATGCAGCTCAATAAATCCGTTTATTGCCAGAAGCCCCTTACCCACTACGTGTCTGAAGCGCGTGAGATGAAAAAAGTGGCTGCCGAGAAAGGCCTGGTCACCCAGATGGGTATACAGGTGCACTCGTTTTATGACTACAAGCTGGCCACGCTGTTGATCCAGTCGGGCATTATCGGAAAAGTACATACCGTCTACGCATGGTCGCCGAAGAACCACGGCTACGACGGTCCACGTCCGGTGGGTGAAGACCCCATCCCGGAATACCTGGACTGGAACCTGTGGGCGGGCACTTCGCCCAAGCCTGCTTATAAAGATGGATTTTATCACCCCGGCGTCTGGCGTAAATTAATGGACTACGGCTGCGGTACGCTGGGCGATATGGGTGTGCATATCTTTGATACGCCTTACAATGCCCTGAAGCTGGATGTTCCGCGGACCATCACCAACGAATGCCGACCAACCAATGGGTTCGGCTTCCCCGAGCACAATACGGTGACTTACGAATTTCCGGGTACCGAATACACCACCCGCTCACTGAAATGGGTTTGGTATGACGGCCCCGGCACGCCGCCCAAGCACGAAGACCTGATGCTGCCGGGCATGGATGCCGATGCGGAACGAACGAACACCAAGGCAAAATCGGTAGGTACGGGGAAGGTTTCGCTGGATCCGATGGTAGCCGGCGACAACGAACTGCCGGAACAAGGTGCCATGTTTGTCGGCAGGAAAGGCCGCTTGCTGCTGCCCCATTTTATGCAGCTGCCCCGGAAGATCGTCCGCGGTAAATATGTCGACATTTCCGAAGAAATCGAGAAGGTAAGCCAAGCGCATGGTTTGGGTACGCCCATCCGCAACTACGATACCGAAGGGCCGAAGCACTACCACCAGTTTGTGGATGCCTGTCTGGGTAAAGGAGAGTGTTCAGCACCTTTTGAATATGCTTCACGGCTGACGGAAACCATCCTGTTGGGTACCATTGCCGGGCGTTTCCCCGGTGAAACCCTGCATTGGGATGCCAAAACGGCCAGATTCAGGGAAGAAAAAGCGAATCAATACCTGAGCGGCGAATACCGGAAATTCTAGAGATATTTGGTCTTAGCTTGAGAGGCGTAATTGTTTATTGTGGTAAACAAAATTTACGTATTTTGTTCACCGCAATAAACAAAATAGACACCTTACTCCAATGTTCCCCAACCGCTGAACAGGATGGCGAACATTTTCCAAGCTATGGATGCGTCGTTATAATCGTAAACAGGGTCTTTTACTTGGATCTGCAGTTCCGCATCTGTGAGCGCGCGGGGCGTGACGTCGTCGGGTTGCATCACCAGGGTAGGCTCCGCGCCGTTATCGTAGAAAATCTCGAGTTTTAAAATCCCGGCATCTTCCGGAAGGTAAAACGGATGCGTGAAATTGATGGTCTTATTGAACGCGTCAGACGTATATACCACCAGTTTGTAGCATACCGGTGTTTGCGGAAGCGGATTCTCAGGGTCAGGCTCAGGAATGTGTTGCGATTTGATCGTATAGGTAGACACCTGGCATGAATAGTCGGCCACGACGGCCTTTTCCGAGGACACCTCGCGATCATACATCGACGCATCGATCGTGCCACCGCTGCCCACGCCGAGATCCACGGATGGAACGTAATTGACCGATAGCGCGCGGTCTTCCTCGGGGATTTCATCCGTTTGCACCAACGTGCGAAGGAAAAGCTTCCCCTCGTCCTTTTTCGCGTCATGGTAATTGTCAAGCTCGTAGCCAAACCCACGTGCCTTACCCAGTACTACATCGTTCTTGACATAATAGGTACAGATGACACCATTCATCATTAGCCCCAGTGCTGCAAACGGATTGGACGCTGAGTATTCCTCTAGCAGTGCCAAGAATTGCTGTGCTTCTTCGTTGTTTTCGGCCAGCTCGAGAAACTGTTCGGAGACGTCATCGCGGGAGAAATCTATTTCCTTGATGAAATAACCCAGGTCGATCCCGTGGCTGTACATGCCCATTTCGATCGTCCCTTCCGAAAATGGGGTGTTGTCTCCCGGCTGGTCCTCCGGAGCTGCCGGATCGTTTTTGGCACAGGCAGAAAATAAGATAAGGGCGAGGAAAAGGTACTTTGAAATAGTGCGGATCATCAGTTTGTTTTTTATTTCGATTTAACGTACGGCAAAGGTATGGATTTACGGTAGACTGACAATCCCCGAAAACTAGGAGTTTTGAGTCGATATTGCCTTATACACATAACACCCCAGTTTTTCCGGATGATCCTGCACGAGGCTATTCATGGGCAGCTTGCGCAATAGGTTGATGATCATGAAATCGCCACCCGCTGCGAGCGTGAAGAACAGGCCGCCGGCCAGCCAGGACAGGCTGCCGGTGAAGATCGCGACGATACACGGCAGGAAACCGGTCAGGATGGCCGGCATGATGCCGCCAATGATGTAGTGCCGTACGGTTAACGGCTCCTTGCAGTGGCAATAGGGTGTTAGGTACTTCCACATCACGCCGAAACGGATGGAGCGGAAACCCTGTTTGGCAAAGAGCGCCCAGGTAAGGCCGTGGATCAGCTCATGCACGACAATGCCCAATACCAGCACGATCAGCATGCTGATGCCGACGCTCTTCATTCCCGGCAGTGTGAACGCCTCGGATATGCGATCGGGTACGGTTGATCCCCACCGCAGGAAATATGCTGCACTAAAAAATATTAGAAAGGGCAGTGCATACACAATGGCCTGCCACTGAGCTTTGACAACATCAATGGTCAGTTCTTCCCGGACGTATCCTTCCAGTTGGGCCGAGGATTCAACGGTCTCTTGCTGATTTTCCATAGTGAAGGCAAAAATACGTTTTATCCCGACACCGTCCCGACGGTTTCTCTATAAAACGCCGTCTTTTGCGGTTTTTGCCGAGATAGGGTAGGCGATTGCCGGGATAGCGTAGGGATTTGCCCCGGCCAGCGAATAGCTTTGGGAGGGATGGGAGTTCGCACGCTGGCAACAATCTGATAAATGCGTCATCCGGCGGCAAAAACGTCATTTTGCGACAAATGCGTCATTTCGCGACATCCGCGACAAGGCTCCCTGGGCTGCTGCCGATCTTTGTCCTGTTGTTTAAATGATTTATCATGGCACAACAGGAAAGTATCATTAAATTAAAAGGAAAGATCGGGGATCTGACCTTTTACAAAACCAAAGATGGGTACCAGGCACGGCAGGCGAAGGGTGTAGACCCCCAGCGCATTGCCACGGACCCCAACTATCAGCGTACGCGCGAGAACAACGCTGAGTTTGCCACCGGGGCGGCCGCGGCCAAGCGGTTGCGCGACACCCTGCGGCCGATGATCCTGCTCACGTACGACCCTAAGATGCCCGGTCGGCTTTTCAGCCGGGTGATGCGCGTGGTTAAGGCGGATGCCGTGAATGACCGCGGCAAGCGGCGTGTATTGCCCGGCAATCTCGGGTTGCTCGGCCAGTTTGGATTCAACGTGGCTGCATCGTTGACCAACACGCTCTTCATCGAGCCGCAATGCACGGTTGACCGCGTTGCGGGTACGGTGGCGCTAGACATCCCGTCACTGGTGCCCAAGCTGACCATCGCGGCGCCCCAAGGTGCCACGCATTTCCAGTTCAATTTCGGTGCGGCCGTCGTTGATTTCGACACCGAAGGCGAGGGTAATGGATCGGTCATGGCCATCGCCGAAAGCGAAACCAGCTTACTGATTGCCGAATCGTTTGCGGGGGTCACGCTGACGGTGGAGTTGCCTCCAGCGAGTGACCTTCCTTTGTTTGCGCTTTTCGGCATTTCCTTTTACCAGGAGGTAAACGGTAAGCCCTATCCGCTCAACAACGGGGCGTACAATCCCATCGACATCTTCCGGGTCGACGTGGTATGATGACGCTCTATCTGAAGCGCCGCTATCACGCCGGGGGGACCAACGGCGAGATCACGTATGAAGGCCGCGTGGTATGCGCCTGTATCGAGCTGCCCTGGCGGGGCAACCGTCGGTTCATCAGCTGCATTCCGGAGGGGCGCTACCGTTTGGTAAAGCGCATGCATTCCCGTTGGGGCGAGCAGTTGGCCGTGGCCAACGTGCCGGGGCGCGAGGGTATTCTCATCCACCCGGCCAACGATGCCCTTACGCAGTTGCAGGGATGCATTGCTCCGGTTACCAAGTGTACCGCGCCCGGCGTTGGCAGCTACAGCCGGGTAGCCCTGGAGCGGCTGAAGGATCTCGTTTATCCGGTGCTTGATGCCGGGGAGGAGGCTTGGCTCGTGGTTGTGGAGGAGTCGGTGGTCGTTGATGATGACTAGACACAGCAAACCGGCATCCGCCCCTCGGGGAGCGGCGGATGCCACGCCTGTCCAGGCGTCGAGTGGGCAACCGACGGTACCTTGGTGGGTATCCTTGCGGCAGGGACTGCAACTGGCCAGCCAGTTGGTTGCCGCCTCGCCGGTACGGTTACCGCCCAAAGTCGTGGCCGCAGCTAGGTACCTCAGCTTGGCGTTGGATATTTGGGAAAGCTTAGACCCGCGGCCCGGCTCGCCGGTTGATGCGACCGCCGACGAGGACGACGGAGTGGAGGCCCATGGCACGCCATGATCTCAAGCTTGGCACGGCTGGAGGCACATTGCTGAGTGTGATGCCCCAAATCGGTGCCGATGAGCTGCTCAAGACGGCTATCCTTGCCGCTGTGGGTGCCATCATCAGCTTCGCGGTAAGCCTTGTGCTTCATCGGCTGCGTAAATCGCGCTGCCGATAGTCAGACCGCCCCCGGAAACGGGGGCGGTTTTTGTGATTCAGATCAGCGAGTTTCGTTCGAACCGCATATTGCATAAATCTCTGGTAAATATTCTCGGACCCACAAAGGCATTTCAGCTATCGGGGAAAACTCTTTGATAAAGCCATTTTCCGTTATTATAAGCACCCGGTGTTCCGCCTCAGAAGTATCGATGATTCTCAGAGAGTCAAACAGTTGAAAGCGGCGGTTTAGCTGATGTAGATTTCCGTAATAATTTGTCCGTAGTGTCAGTGAATCTACAAAATGTCCACCTTCTTTTGCTCTTATTAAAACCCGATCTGCCGACAATTCAGGGCTTTCAACACCAAAGAAGACCATATGAATCTCATAGCCAAGAGATTTAAATTTCAAAGGCACTTCCCAACTTTCGTCGTTCGAAAAGTGCCCTTCGTAAGCAAAATGGGTACCTCGTAATGTAGCGTTTGACACGAGATTATTAAACGTTTCTTCGACAAACTTGGAAGCCTGTTTTGTAAGTTCTTTTTGTACTCGAAGGCCGGTTTTCCAAAGTTCAGAACGCTTCTTGACGTATAGCTTATCGCCGTCAAAAAATATTCCGGCTTCTTGAGGGAAATAAATGGGACCGACCGTCGATTTTCCGGCACCGTTGGATCCGGTAAGGATAAAAAGTTTAGGCATTTTACAATTAACAAAGACCTGTTAACGTAATTGATAGCGATTTCGCAGTTCCGCGGCTTCAGTGGTAGACAAAGTGCGAATTGTTTCGAAGTCTGACCCAGAGGCCGACCTTTCAACTTCGATAATACTCCCGTCCGGATATTCCAGAAAACACTTCATCCCGACCAATTCGCGCACATTTATCATGAAAGGCAAACCATTAATCAATCGTTGTTTCCGGAGCTCTTTTACAGCACTACTCCCTTTTTCGTTTAACGCAACCAAAGTTTCTGTAGTCATATCACAAATTTATACATTTTCGGAGAATATGCAAAATACGCCCGGGGGGTCATCCTATCACCCTTTCCACCTCTTCCACCTCCAATCCCATATAATCAGCAAATTCCCGTACTGACACGGGCTGGTGGGGCAGCTTGCCCAGCGCAAAGTGGATGTCTTTGAGCAACCGCTGGGATGCGCGGATGCTTTTGCCCGTAACCATGCTTACATCGTGGGGCAGGATGATGAGTCGTTGTTTCTTCATAAGTAAGTGTTGGTGCTACGGGCGAGAATTTCGTACCTTAGCGACGAGTTAAGGTTTTAATAGATTTGTATTAAAAAGAAAAGTAATTGATTAGATAAAAATTGAATTAACATATTAACTATAGCGACAGCTATTTTTCTCGCAACCGAAATACTGCTAAAATTTACACTACGCGAAGAAGAATCTGCTGGACGCCCGGTCATGCGGGCGCCAGATTCTTTGCGTAGGCCGTTAGCAGCGGTTCGGTTGCGGGAGTTTGGTTGCCCGCAGCTGTTTTAAAAGCCATGATCGTATCACTCCCAACAGACATCCTGAAACTTCCCATTGCCGACATTCCCGAGCTAAGTAAAAAGTTCCGTGCCTGCTGTCAGGTATGCGGATTCCACACGCTTCGCGACGTTTGCGATCTGGGAGCCGTTGAAGCTTCAAAAATCCGCTACCTCGGCCCCGGTCATTTCCGCGAGCTTGTGGATTTCCTGCAGCAGCGCCGGCTCCTGCATGCCCTAAAGGATTAACGTTATTCGTCCACGGCCGGTGCCGCCGAGGGATCATTCTGGAAACGGGCACGCAATTCCGCGCGATAGGACCTGCTCACCGGTACGACGGCATCCGTACCGAAGAATGTGACGAAGGTGGGGCTTAGCTTGCGCAATTGCCATAACGAAATGATGTAACTCTGGTGTACCCGGAGGAAGTACGTTTTAGGCAGCATGTCGGCCACTTCTTTCAGCGTTTGCCGGAACGAGACCTGATGTTCGTTTGCCAGATGAATGGTTACCTGGTTTCCTTTTACCTCGACGTAGCGGATCTCACTCAGCAATACGCGTTCCTTGATGGCCCCAGTACCGAACATGACGTGTTCGCCGAGGGAGTTATCGATTTTCGGCTTGCCGTTGATGCGGTCTATCGTCCGTTGCATCGCTTCCTTGAAATCGCCAAACGAAAACGGCTTGGTGAGGTAATGTACGGCGTCAAATGCATAGCTCTTCGTGGCGGTTTTTTTGGAATTATGGCCCGTCATAAATATTACCAGTGGTTTATTGGGCAGGGACTTGATCATTTCCATGCCATTCATATCGGGCAGCTGGATATCCGCAACCAGCAGGTGTACCGGGTTTTGCAAGAGAAAATCCCGGGTTTCCCCGGCTGAGGTGAAACAACCCTTGCATTCGAAATTGGGAAATTCCTTGAAATAGTGAAACAGGAGTTCATGGGTTTTGGTGTCGTCTTCCATAATGACGAAGTAGATGATTGGATCCATTAGTGATAAATTATGGTTAAACAAACGGTATAAGTGTCTTCATCCTCTTGGATATCCAGCTTAACGTCATGCCGATCCAGCAGGGCCAGCTCCTGCCTTACGAGTGCGAGCCCCTTGCCGCTGCTTTTCAAGTTGCTGCCCTCTTTACGCTTTGTATTGGTGCAGGAGAACACCATCTTTCCTCTGCTGAAAAAAAAGTGTACCTCGATGGGATGCTCTGGGTCGACCAGTCCGTGGGTGTCGCTATTTTCGAGGATGGTCGTCAGCGTGAGCGGCCCGATGGTCTGCATGGTCGGTTCGCCTTCGGTCGTTATGCGGATAACCGGCTTGTTGTCGTGCCGCAACCGGATGGAGGCCACCACCTGGTTGAAATAAGCCATTGCCGGGTAAATGGTGGCAATGGGTATGCTCTGGTGTACGATGTCAGCGATATAGTCAAACGTCTTGCCGATATGCGTTACCTGCTCGACCGTATAGGTATCACCGGCCTTTGCAGCACGGGCAACCACGTCGTTCATTACGTACCTGGCGTAGTGAGATTGACCGGCGTTCAGCACCAGATCGGCCTTTAGTTCGGCCAGTTCTTTTTCCTTTTTGGCGGTCGCCTGTTCCAATTCATTTACCCGCCGGGTCATCATTTCCTTTCGGTAGAAGACATAGTAAAACCCGGCACCGATCCAAACGGTCTTCAGTGCCAGAAGTACCTTGGCTGCGAACTCCTTGATGTCAAATTCCGCCTGGCTATACTGGAGCTCAATGCCGATCCATGGGAAAATCAGATACACCAATACCGGTGCTGCCAGCGGGAGTACCAACGTGAACAGCAGGGCTGCTTTGCCCACATACCGCCGGCGGCCGCGGTCGAACGAAATCCGGATGAGGTAGCAGTACCCATAAAGCGCTGCAATCTGGGATCCGCCCACGGCCAGGGAATGGCTGATGCTGGAATTTCCATGTAAAAAGAGGTTGACGATGTAGGTCAATGCAATAAACAAAGCGCCCATGGCCAATTGCCAGCCAACTGACAAGCGCAGAAATGTTCTGTTCCTTTCCATTAGGTAGGGTTTTTATTAATCGGTTAAAAAATGAGCGTTCAAATTACAATAAATTCCACAAATGCGCCGAAACTCCCACAAATCTGTTGCAAAGGACGCGGCTCAGAAGCTTCCGTGCACGTTCAACCATCCTTCCCATTCGTACGGACGGCTGCTTGCCACTTCCCCCAGTTCCGTGTAAAGCAGCGAGATGGCACGCGCAGCGAATGCGGCCTCGCCTTCTTCCGGTAAGGGAATCAATGCGTCAAGATGTCTATAAAGCAACCGGTGGCTGCCGTCAACGGTGATCCCTGCAGATCCGCGCACGCAAATTGCCGGGTATATGGGCAGCCCCAGCCGATACGCCAATACGGCCATGCCCTTGCGCACACGCAGCTGCCCGGCGCAAAACGGCACGGTTATTAAATTGCCGGCGTTTTCTTTATGCATGCCGGCGCCGGTGTTGCCATCCAGGTAGACCAACAGGCAGCGCCCGCGTTTGGCGGCACGCGCCATGCGTATCAGTGAATTGGGAAGCGAGGCATTGATGAATTCAAGATCAGGCTCGATGCCCAGCTGCCGGGCCGCCGGTGCAAAACGGTTATCGAAGGCTTGCCGTTCCTGCTCGAGGGCGTTTCCCGCTACCAGCAAACTGATGGGTACCCCCGCTTTGGCCAGCAGCAGGTTCAGGAAACGGTATGACCCCGTGTGGAAGGTACAGATCATCCCCGGGCGCTTACGCAAGTCGGCGGCCCAGCGTTCATTCCAGGCCTGCACTTGAATGAGACCCGCTTGCTCAATATCCAAATCGCTCAGCATCCGGTTGGCCTGCAATTGATTAAATAGGGTCAGGTAATCGTGTATTGGAATATGCGGCAGCAGGCTAGATAGGTTTGTGCTGAAGTAGGCAAATTCGCGCGCCATTTGCGGCGTGGTGTTATGCAGCGTATGACGCAGGTAGGCTTGTATCCGCCCGTGTCTTTTCGTTATCAGGTGTTTCATGGTTCTGTGGTTTGGTATATGGGGGTTAGTGGCTCGTGTTGTAATAATACGGGGGCGGCACCGGGCCGCCGCCGTATCGGCTATCCAGCGTTTTACGCAGATCTGTATCCTAAAGTGGGGTAAACCCGCATTTGGGCACTTTAGGCTCGTCGTCCTTGTCTGCGCTCAGCAAACCTAACATGGTATGCAAAGAGATAGGCTTTTCCAGGATCATACCGCCGCAGGGCTGTACGTTCTGATCGAAATTCATTGCTTTCATTTCGTATTTATCCAACTATTAAACCATCACCCGCTTTGGTGTTTGCCGGGGCTTCGGGCACCTTCCCCGTACCTGCGGCCGCAGGGCTTTGTGTGATCACAGGGCAAGTATAAGGAGGTAGAAACAGTTACGGAAAGGGTAGGGATACATAGCCGGGAACCGGTATATAAACGGTATAAATCTGTGATAATCGGCAATTGTGGTCGATTATCACAAAATACGTGCAATGTATCACAAGGCCTTTGGTGCGCGGGCATGGGTTGGGTAGTTTCGGAGCATGCGGCTCTCCATCCACATCGACCGGCCCGATGCCCGTGTACGCAGCGAAGCCACCATCAGCGCGGCCGTGGCACGCAGCGCCTATCCGCTGCCGGGTGCTGAGGTGCGGTATTGGGTAGGGCAGGGATGGCAGGTATTGGAGCAGGGGTACGACCTGCCTGATGTGTACGTATGCAGCATCGAGGTGGAGGCTATGGGCGATACCGTCCTTCCCATCCGCTGCCCGCAGCACGACCTATATGGATTTTATGTGGTTGCTGGGAGCGTTAGCCTTACCGGTGCTGATGAGCAGACCGTCGTGTTACGTACCGACGCCGGGCATTACCGGCTCAGCTACCTCCCTGCGGCTGCTTATACTTGCCGTTTCGCCACCGGTACGCACCAAATTTTCTACTTCGTAGCGAAGGATAGCGTATTGTTTCGGGAGCCCAGCGCCGAGTTGGGCGGAAGCATCGCGCCGGTGGAAGCGCTACGGGTGCGGCTGGCCGTGCCTGCTGTAAGCGCGCGGCTCTCCATGGCCGGCGTGGTAGCCGATGCCATCCGCAGGTTTCTGCGCTATCCGGGCAATACCTATCTGCGGCGCTACCTCGCCATTCATACCCTCGCCATTACCTTGCTACTCCAGGCCTGCGAGGCATTGCATGTGCAGACTACCGAAGGGCAGGTTGGCTTGGTGTTAGCCACGCGCATGCGTGCATATATCGACGAGCGGGTTATCGACGGGCAAGAAGTGGATGTTGCATCCGTGGCTCGGCGGTTTGAAGTATCCTACGGCTATGCGAAGCTAATTTTCCATACGCACATCGGCCATCCCGTTGGCGGCTACATCCGCACACGCAAGTTGGAGCAGGCCCGCCGGATGCTCGCAGCAGGCGAACAGCCCGCGCAGGTAGCTCGATACGTGTGCTGGACGTATGGCCATTTCAATAAGGCTTTCAAGGCCAGATACGGAGTAGCGCCGGGCAGCTATCGGGCTTCGTCATAAATTCACGAATACGCCAGCTTCACTGCGGCCGCTCGCGCACCTCTACAGAACCTCCATGATCCAAAACGGGGCACCGTTTCGCCAGTTCCGTGGCCTCCGCCATATCTTCTGCCTGTAGCACTACGATGCTCACCACTTTCTGTCCGCCCCAGGTAATCATCCCCGCCTCAACCTGCTTGTCCTTGCCGGAGATGACATGGCCCGGTTGGGGGAAGGGGAAACTTTCTACGTATACCCCCTCGGCTTTCCAGTATTCGAGCGTTTTGTCCCACTCGGGACCCACTTTCTTTGCCAGCGCAGTATCATAGGTTTCTGGTACACGCACCACCAATACAAACTTTTTCAGATCGGCTGTTGCCTTGCTTGGCACCACGGCTGCGATCGCCATTAAAATTGCTGTCATCATGTTATCGTTTGTTTTTCTACAAAGGTCGGCCGTGCGCTTTCGCCATCCTTGTAAAAAATCATTGATTACCAAAAGCGGGATTGGCTGAAGAATAGGCGTGGAGCTTGCCCAGTAAACCGCTTGAAGGCCCGGTTGAAATGCGCCTGGTCGAAGTAACCGCCTTCCAGTGCCAGGCGCTGGATGGACCGGTCGGGCCGATACGCACCGATAAGCGTCTTTAAGCGCACGATATCCGCAAACGGCTTGGGCGATATCCCGACGGCTTGGCGGAATCGTTTTTCGAATGCATCCTGGCTCAGGCATACGCCGTTAGCCAGTTCGGCCATGGATAGCCTGCCCTTCGCATGGCAAATAGCCGTCACGGCATGTACCGCTGCGGGGTCCGGTTCATGCGGACGTAGTTTAGCCAGCAGGAAACGCTCCAGGATGGCCAGTCGCATATGATGATTACGTGCCTCGAAGAGCTGATCCTGCACCCGTGCTATTTCGGAGGGCGCAAAGAAGCTGTCCAAACCCAAGGTAAGGCTCTTCATCTCGTGGAGCGGCTCGTGGAAAAAGGCAGCGGCCGTGCCTTCCCTTAGCAACGCCACGATGGTGCCGGAGTGCGGCTGATAGCTGATGAGGCGGGCCGATTGGCGCAGCCCCGCCAGCGACGCCTCGGGAATGACCGTTTGTTGGTGACCATGTCCGTTGGCCACCTGACCACCGACGCGGAAAGCCAGTGCCAACGACGTATCCGGCAGCACCCGGTTTTCGAGCGGCAACCCCTGGCTTTCAATGATGTGAAACGCCTTGATATATGGTTGCAGCGCCGGGCTGGGTATGTGGGTTTCCATGGTCATCGCCTGCCCAAAAATAACCGGTTTTGTGCATACCATTGATAACGCTAACGTCATTTTTGCGGACAACAAATAAAACCATCATTTCAATAGGTCGCCCAATCTGATTTGCATTTTGAAAAGTGCTAAGGCCGCATCCTTCGTCTTCTGATCCGGTTGTCTCCCGGCTTGATAGTTTCGATCCACCCGGCCAAAATATAAATCCATTTTCTTCAAACCGTGTTCCGCTTCCAGCTCTTGCCATTGGGCGGGTTGCAGGCACACCATCCACTGATAAGTATGATGAGGCTCGCTCAGCAATTTGCAATGCCGGAGTTGATAATCCGGCATCAGCAATATGGATAGTTCGCCCATCATTTCGTTAATTGTCGCTATGGCTTCCGGATGCCGAACGCGGACTTTGCGCGATTTGTACTTCATCTCCAGGTATGTACCGTCTTTAAAATCCGGAATATCACGGATCGTGATATGCCCGGTCTTTATCAATGAATTTACGCGTGCCAGCATCGCCTTGTATCCATAATGCGGCAATACCCGAAAGATATAGGGATCCAGGATTTGATGGATCGGCCGTGTGAACGCATTGGGCGCTATCCCGAGATATTTTTCTATCCCCACTTTCCACATGAGCGGCAATGCCTCGCGGATCTGGCTAAGGAAGGGCTCAGCGGAAAACGTCTTCCGAAAATGCTCCAGTTCCACGATGTCTTTTTGTAGTGACGATAGCATGTTGTCAAATTTTTCTGCCGCTACCTGCGGTTTTACAGCCTTGGCCAATAGGAGCAGCATTACCGAAAACAATAACATAACCGGGAAATACACGTATGCCCAATGTTCCGCGGCGATTTCAATAGGCAAATCCGGTCGCTCTCTAAAATACAGCACCGGCGGGAAAATAAACATGTGGAAGCAAACTCCAGATATCAGCAAGGGAACAGCTGTTTGGAGCCCAAGCGTGCGATACCATGTCATACCGCTCGCTTGAAAGATTTTTGCATAATAGTAGATCTTTTCGTTCGCCCATACCAAGCCTGCATAGGCCACGGCCCCCACGCCATAGAACCAATTGTCCGGAACGGTCGGCTTTGGAGAAACAGACCACACTAGCCATGCAAAAAGAAAGAATAAAGAAGAGGTGAACGCCATCCTGAAGGGGAAACGCGGCGATAGCACCGAGCCCGGCATAAACGACATCCAAAAATTCTTGAAATACGGTTTATTTCTCACAGGTTAGTCAGTGATTTGATGAAAAAAAGGTTATTGACAAGCGATTATACAGAAAAAAATTGAGTTGGCAAAATGTATCTCTTTTCATTCTTACGGTGGCGCCGTTAGTTAGCCACAGGGCGCTGTGGCCAAAATAACCAGTCGTGCCGTGGCCAAAATCACCTAACTGCGCTTTAGGCGTACCCTACCTTTGTTTGAATGGCAACATAATGAAGGATAACGACATGAAAGCGATTAACTACTATACCGAAAGCACTAAGCAATGGCTCGCACGCATGCAGCAAACCCGAACAGTCCGGCTCATTATGCTGTCAATAATGGTGTTTTTGGGTTTGATACTGATCGTTAAGGGCGGTCACACTTTCTGGCATTGGCAGAAAAGTGTGGCCCAGATGAACGAGCAGTTCATTCCAGCCGGGTGGGCGCAAGTGGCAACGACGGTGAATGGAGTTTTGCAGCTGGCAATCGGGATGGCTTTGGTAGTCGGTCTACGATTCGCCAAGTTTCGCGGAGGGGCATTAGCCGCCGCCTGCCTGCTGCTGTTTGTGTATGCAGCCTATTCGCGAATCGTACAGATCAAACAACTGGTGGCGGTAGCGCCCTGCGCCTGCATCGGTTGGTGGGAAGGTATGTCGTGGTCGTCGGTACTTCGTACAAATATCATTCTCCTCGGGGTTGCGACATTGGTTTGGTTAGGTTATACATACAAGGAAGAAAGGAGGTCGGCCACTTTATAGCAGCATACCGATTTGTTCTTCCGGTGCTGACCAGGTCGGCATTGGAAGACCGGAGAAAGCCATGCGCCGCCAAAGACATGGAAACCAATTTTTTAACATATAAATTTTATTGTTATGTCTAAGATTCTTAAATTTTCGTTTGCGGTGCTTACCGCGTGTTTGACCATCGGATCATTGTCCTCCTTCACCACGTTGGATGCCTCTTATTGGTACTACAACGAGGCTTTGGGATCCAATTTCAATGATCCGGATAATTGGCAGAAAAATCCAGTCGAAGGGGTGTCGTGTGGCGCAGGGGAACAAATTCCCTGCCGTACCAACGATCAGCTTACCGAAGAGCAGTTGGAGACGATGCTTGCCTCAAATCCTGGAACTAATCTTTTTGATGAGGTTTCGGAGCGGGCCATCCAATAGCTCTGTACGTGGAGGCTAATAATCGGCCTCCACGTTTATGCTGCCCGGCTATCTAGGGTTCTGTTCCATACGGCTCAATTGAACTACCTCTTCTGGAAGAGCTAGTGCGAAGCGCAGGTCATTGGCGGGCAACACGTACGTCTCGCCATTGATCTGCCTCGTCAAGCCAATGTTTCGTCCTTCTTTATTCAGCCGTTTTACATCCATCCATCGTACGCCTCTCATCAGCAACTCCTTTCGACGTTCGTTCAGTACGAAATCCAACAAATTGCCACCAGGCGGTTGGTCATACGGCACGAAGCTTGCCTTTTCCATCCGATGTGCAAGCAATCGGTTTATGCAACGTAATGCGCCCTCGCTGTCGTTTTCGCGGGCGCGGCATTCTGCTTTGATCAGCCAGATTTCACTCGTTGTGGGTGCCACGGTCAATCCAGCCGAGGCGGTGAACGTTCCGCGGAACTCCAGCGATCCGTCGTTTGCATTGACAGTAAAAAAGCAACTCTTCCTCAAATCATTATCTTTATATTCTTGGTAGCGTGATTCATCAATCCGCAAATTTGTGCGGCTGAATGTGGTGTGGTAATAAGTTCCCCGGAAAATCACCTCGTTGTTCAATTGAGGGATCGGATACCGATCCTCCGGGTTGAGTGTGTTGAAATCCAGTAAGTCCGAACGAAGTTGCAGGTATGAATCTGCGTAGGCTTCCGCCTGCGCATATTGGCGCATATAAAGGTGGGTGCGTGCAAGCAGGGCATATGCCAATAATTTTGACGCCCGATAGGCATCGAAACTTTGTTCCGGCAGCAAGTCTGCGCTGGTTTCAAGATCTGATAGGATCTGACGGTACGTGTCAGCCAGCGAAGACCGTTTGGAAGGCTTGTTAAAATCGGGATCAAGTCGCAATGGCAATCCCAGATCAGTATCGGCAGTCTGTTCATCGTACGCTAGGCAAAATACGGAGGCGAGGTCTAACAAACGAAGTCCTCTTAAAGCCAGTGCCTGCCCCTTGATATGGTCGTAAGTGTCTGCATTCGTGTCTGTCTTTTCGATGCTGCCCAACGTTTGCAACACGGAGTTAACCGCATAAATGGCCTGATAGGCATTCTGCCAATCGTTTATGGAACTTTGGAATAGCTCGGAGGGTTCCCACCGGTATCTGCGTTGCATTTCATCGGCTAAATTTGCGTAGCTGGCATTGGATAGGTAGTAGTCATCTGCACTTTGCTCGCCTGCGTAGCAATAGCCAGACATGACAACCCGTGGATTATCAAGTACGGCCTGCAACGATTCGAGGGAAGACAAGGTTACCAGTTTCTTGTCTGATTTCTCATCAAGGAATTGACTGCAGCCGCCGCATACGAAAAGTAAGAGGGCTGATATGTGTTTAATTAGTTTCATGCGTTTCTGGATTATTTGTTAGCCGAAAATTGGGTCCGTACACCGACTGAATATTGGGTGGGTGCGGGCATGCTGTTTCTGCTGACCGCTTCGGGGTCCAGCCCAATGTTATTGGCTTTCCAAAGCAGCCCGAGGTTGGTAGCCTGTCCGAATACCTGGAAATTCCGAAAGTCATAACTCATGCGGATGTACTGCAACCGGATGTGATCGCCCCGATCTATCAATACTTCGGATCCGGCGTAAAACCGATCCCGTGCTGAGACGGCAGGGTAAACCATAGATGGAACCTGGGTGTGCAGCTCATCGCCCGGTTTTTGCCATCGCTGGGAAAAATCTGCATGGGCAGCCGCAGCGCCGGCGCTGTAAAGCGAACCGTAATTGACGGAATGCCTTCTGAAGAAGTGGCCGAACTTGAATAGCAAGTTCACCTGGAGTGAAAGCTTATGGTATGAAAAGGTGTTACCGAATGCCCCAAAAACCTGTGGTACGGACGGGCCGACATACACGAGATCGTCCACCGTCATGCTAAAACCGGCTATTTGGCTGTAATCGCTGCTAACTTCGCCATTAAGATACCCAAGCGGATCCCCAGTGTTGGGATCGAGGCCGGCCCATCGATAGGCATACAATGCATTGATGGGTTTACCCACCCGGCCAAAATTGCCACTTGTGCCGTTTAACCCGGTCAGAAAGCTGCTGGCGATGGTAGAAGGCGGATCGTTTTTGGTAACCCGGTCGCTATATCGGCTTAGATTCAGCTGGCTCTGCCAGCGGAATGCGCCGGTCAGGTTTTCGCTGTTCAGCTGGATATCCCAGCCCGTTCCACGCATGCTGCCGGTATTTTTGGTGACAAACTCGCCCACTCCCGCCGTGTAGTCTATGGGCGTCTGGCCGAAGAGGTCGGTTCCCTTTTTCGTATAGAATTCGATACTGCCTCCTATCCGGTTATTAAATGCCCGAAAGTCGACACCCACGTTAAACATTTTATTGGTTTCCCAGCGCAGGTCCGGGTTGGCGTAGTTAGAAAACTGCACATAAGGAGTGTTGATATAGGGGTTTGCGCCCATGTATTGCAAGGTGGTTACCGCTACCATTGCCGGGTCGATATTTCCGGACAAACCATAGGTAGCCCGGAGTTTCAGATAGGGTAGCCAACCGCTTCGGTAAAAGCGCTCGTTGGATAGGTGCCACGCGCCGCCCGCAGACCAAAAAACATTCCATTGTTCGTTGGTATTTAACCCGAACAGGTTAGAAGCATCCCTTCGTGCGCTAAAAGAAAGGGCGTATTTTTTGGCATATGTATAAGCCCCGTTTGCAAAAAGCGAAGCAAAGCGTGCCGTGAAATCGTTGGTGCCCAAGCCCGTTGGGATGAAATCGCTACCTCCGTTTACGTAATGCGGATAAGGGGTGCTGAAATCCACAACCGAAAAGCTAAGTATTTCCGGATCATAGCCGTATAACCGGTGCTGTTGTTCGGCATTGCGTCGGTGTCGCATTTCCCCGCCCAGCAGACCGGTTAGCTGATGCATGTCCCAGCTCCGATCCAGCGACAACGATAGGCGGCCCTGATGAGCCTGTATCCGATCGTACGCATGATCCATGATACCGCCCGTGGGTACCCGACGGATCACCCCGCCATCCGCCGTCACTTCGGTGTAGCTATTAATGAGGTCGCGTGCGGCATAGCTATCCGCCCCTTTCAGATTCTGAGTCTGGCCCTGTTGGCTGGTGTATTGGTATTGTAACGACAAACTCAATCCCAACGGAAGTGTGTATTCGGCACCGGCATCGAAGAGTAGTCCCTGTTGTTCCTGCCGGACGCTCGTGAAACGGTAGTCTTGCAGTGGGTAAAAATCCCACGGAAGTAAAACGCCCTCGTCACCGATTTGCTGCACGAATGACTGGCTATATTGAAGATACAACGGTTGAGGTGCGCCAGTTTCATCCGTGAAAGACGCATATGGGTATACCACACCGCCCGGGAAGCCACCGGGATAGCTTGGCCGCCCATTCCGGCTGTTGCTTTGCGTAAAAAGCAACGATGAGCGTAGTTCCAGTGTAGGTAGCGGCCGGTATTGCTGGCTAAGCCGCAGACTGGTCCGTTGATACCTTTCAGCAAGGTTGCCCGCGTTGCGGTCATAACCGGCCATGGCCGCCCAAGCCGACTTATCGCCGCCACCCTGAAGATTGAGCGCGTATTGCTGGTTGAAAGCTTCGCGGTAGAAGTGGCGGTTAAAGTCGTTTCTCACGTCCTGATTTTTCATTTGCTCAATCTGTTGGTCTATAGCCGCTGCTTCGGCATCATTTGCCGACTCCCGCAATCTTAGTAATTCGACGACGGGTGTGAGGGCAGGGAAATACGGCGAATTGATCCGGCTTTGGTAATAGCCGTTTGCATAAAGCATCTTTTCGATCTCGATAAAATCAGCCGAAGTCATCTGGCGTACGTAAAACAGGTCAGGTGCAGAACCGACGGTCACATTGCTATTGAGTGTTACCCGTAGGGGCTGCTGATACCGTCCCTTTTTGGTTTGTATGACGATGACCCCATTGGCTGCGCGTGCTCCCCAGATAGAAGCTGCCGCGGCATCCTTCAGTACAGAGATGTTAGCCACATCATTTGGGTTGATATCATTTATGTCTCCCTCGTAGGGAAAATTGTCTACGATAATCAGCGGGGTAGTGGGGCCGAATAACGTGCCCAGTCCCCGAATAAGCGGGCGTGTAGTGCCGGACGGCATTCGTTCAAAGAGATAGCCACTAGCCGTAGCCTCTAGGCGGCTCATTACATCGGTGCTTACCTGCTGATTGAATTCTTTTTCCCCGATGAAATCAAACGAACCGGTAGCCCGTTCCTTGGGGATGCGCTGTAAGCCGGTGGATACTTGTACCTCTTCCAGTAGGATCGTATCTTTTCGGGCGGATAAGCTGTCCGGGTTTTGGCCGTAAGCGTTGACGGACTTGCCATAGGTAAAAAGGCATATGATGATGTATAGTAGGATATTTCTCATGGTTTGGCGGTTAAAATAAAGAGGTTAAGTGGACGTTTCGATTCAGTCAATTTGAGACCCTGTGCCCGGAGGTCCCGTTGGATTGCCGGGAGGCTGTTGATGTTCTGCAATGTAATGTCTACCTGACCTGTATAGCCCGTTTCATCCACTACAGGCAAGGGCGAAAAGCGAGTGTTGCCATTCAACGCGTTTACGAGGTAGGAGAGTGGATAGTTTGTAATCGAAAATCCTTCTTCGGGATATGAAAACACCGGTTTTCCGCCTTTAGTCGCTAAGGTCTGATTTGAGTCGGCGCGTTGCAGTACCAGACATGGCGCCATCTGCTTTTCGATGCGCCCTTCATAGGGGCTGCTCTCGTTGAGCAGCCGTAAAAGCCGGATATACAACTGCTGCTCCTGGCCTGCCGGTACAACAATATCTAGGGAATAATAGGCTGTATCCAAATTCTCCGGAAGCCGATTGCGCTTCTGGCTATACTGGTCGCCCAACTCATCGAACAGCGGAATCATCGCCGCCATATAGAGATTCAATATCCCTCTGTTGGTGAGTGCTCGGCCCCGGACTGCTCCATTGCTTTTCCGTTTTGCCGATTCGGAACCGTATCCCTCCAATTTTCCCCTGTGGAGGAAGGCATAAGCTAACAAGCTATCGCTAAGATCGGTGTCTGTCAGTAACAATTGGTTTTTGTCCCTGTCCCGTTTCGGCTTTATTTCCAGTGACTGGTTCGCCAATGCCAACACGATGTTTTTTTCCTCGATGGCCTCGTCAGCAGTGGTGGCGAGCATGTGACCAGATGGACTGATCCACACATAGTGAGGAATGAGCCGATGGGGGAAAATCTGGCGAAGGGATTCATCTTCCACCACCGAATAAATGGAATCGGGGATGACGTGCTTGGCCTGTGAGGTGGTTCGGAGAAAAACAACATTGGGCTGGAATCTAGATTGGAGGCTATCTTGCTTCGGAAAAACCCGGAGACAGGGTATACAGAAAGTGGCCCAAAAATCCAGGATGATCAGCTTGCCCCGGTAATCACCCAATGTAATTGTTTCTCTGCCTTCGGGATGATTTACCACCTGCAGCGGCAGGTGCCAAAGGTATTCGGGGATGGTATCGCCGACATTTAATTTGCCCGGCGTCGCAGCCCCGGACTCCTCCAGGGACTGCGCGCGGGCTTCCAAACACATGATCGTTAAGACAGCCAGCAGGCTGTTATATCTTGGCTTTAGGCATCTAAAGATACAAATAATTTGAGTATAGCAACCCCTTAAGCGTAAATTTCGCTTCATTTTTTGTTGGTTATGAACGATTTAAGAAAGATTTGCTTCAAAAACCGACGTCTGCGCCAACGAAAAACAGTTCAAAAACTTGCAAATTTGGAAAGAAGCGTCTACCTTTAGAGTGACTATTTATTAACCGAAGGCAAACAACCGCTCCCACCTAAGCAAACGATGCAGTTTTCTTATGGCGCAGGGTCGGTGCTACCGGGTAGCGGCCATGGACTTTTTATGCCATTGGCAAGCATGACTTAAAGCCTTGCTTCTGTTACCTAGTAGGTTTCTTGGTTATGTCGTTAGTCCGGAGGACTGATTATGTTCTTTTTGATGGATTTAAACACGACGTTGCGCCGCCGTGAGGTAGCATAAAATCTGTAGACCCCCGCGATGAAAATATGCGGAGTGTCGGTTAATGGGTTTGGTCTTTTCGTTTTCATCATTTAGATGGTTGTATAAAACGATGAAACTCGGAAGCTATGAGGTAGATCATTGGTTAAAAACCAGTAAGGCGAATCCCAATGCTTCGATAGTGGTGCCGCTAAGAACCCCCATGACCGAAGTCATGGTTCCCCGAAGGCTGACTTGGGATCCGCCCTACTGGATTACTATCATCAAAGATAGGAAAATCCAATAGAAAGCGAATCCACAGTCAACTCACAGGGAAATTAGCGGCTTCCTATTATGAGTGACATCGTAACGGGAGAGTCTTTTATCTCTACCCTATTAGTCGCTTTAAAATTCAACAACACAAAGATAAACAAATAAATACAAAATATAAAAATATTTTCAATAAAATATGATTGCTAATCATGCACTCAAAGAATTGCTGATAATCCTAAAATATTACATGGATTACTATGGTCTATATAGCATTGATGTAACTAAGCTTCTTAAATCATCCAGAGATATTATAAAAGAACTTAATGAGTCAAAAAATGGACCTACTCTCAAAAAATTAGATGCGATAGCAAGTATTTTTGGCTTAAAGTATTATCAGTTCGGAAATCCTGAGTATGCCTTGCCTGAGTATGAACATCTTCCTCGAGCCACCAGAGAAAAAATCGATTGGAGAAGGGAAGTCGGTCCTCCGGAATCAAGAAATTATAAAAAGCTCGATTTAAATAACGCTGTTCTGAATGTTCTGCAAAATTTTGTGAACAGAGAAGAATTTTTGCCATCTGAAATATACGAAAGTCTATCAAGCAATCTTAAAAGTGAGTTGGGCTCCGCAACTCGAGTGACTGGGCTTTTTTCCGACGAATTGAAAGAGTATGTTAAAAAGACAGGAAATCGTATCAAAAAGACGAATATAGGTCGACCGGAAGAGTTTTATAAGGTTGTTTCACTTAAGCCGCTTCACAACAAGACGAAGCGGAGGAAACTTTAAGATGATACGTGGTTCGGGAAAATATTGTTCAGGGTGGAATAGGGACAAAACTAGTTGGCGAGTACAAGTCGGACAAATGATTCCAATGTCAGTAGTTGATCCCGGAAATTGGGTGGAAAACTGGAAATGTAAGCTTTGGGTACAACTAGGTTAACATGATATTTGTACATCTCTTCGAGTTGATTTTTAGAAATACCTTGTTGTAAGGTAAAAAGATGTTTGATCTTGATTCGGTCAGCTTCATTTAAAATCTGTCGCCATCGGTCCTTACAGGTTGTCTTAGCAGCGAGCATAAGCAAACGACTATCTTGAAACGAGGAATTGTGGTATGCATCGGGGCCCGGAAAGAGAAAGTCTGGTTTTTTGTTATCTTCCGTAACGCATTGGGTAGCATAGGAGATACCAAAAATGTCGAAAATTGTGGCAAGGTGATGTTCCAGTGATTTGCCCGCCCTGCTTTTTCGTCGGTTAAGTATTGTATTTGCTGTTTCGATGAGCTCCTCAACAGTTTCAAAAGGTTTTTGTATGCGTTGCAAATAACGATCTGTCTCAAATGCCTTGAACAGCTGAAATTCGGCATCAAGCCAGTTGAGAATTTCTTTATCCGGTTGGCTTTTGATGGTTTCTGTAGTAATGTTGTAAGCGCCAATGTAACAGGAACGCGCGTTGCTCGCTAGATCAAGCGTGCGCGGGAATTCTTCCAATGTAGATTTAACATACGCTTCAAAGCACCGAAGCAGGATATCTTCGGCCGATTGTTCAAATTGTTTCGGCACTATTCCGTTAGTGTCCGTGGTAGATATGTTCAGCGCGGCAAAGAAATCTTCTATTTCATCGTCTGATTGAAGGACAAACGCTTCGAAATAGTCCGAGGACTTTTTGGCCAGCACAAGCAAATCGCCGACATGTTCATCTTGCAAATAAGGAAAACCGCGGCCGAAGCGCGTCAGGCGATATTCATTGCGTGTCCCCACGCCATAATAGGTAAATCGGCTATAGGTTTCGAAGTCATTTTGCCATTTAATAGTGACAAACTTATCCTTGTTGGTACCCTTCGCTCCCGGTGTGTCAAAGGCCAAAGCCCACGCACTTTTATGGATATGAAAGCCTGCTTGATGGGCGCCAGTGGAACCTGCGTCATTGGCAGTTATGTATTTGGTAAAAGCAATCTCAGACCGCTCTGCCGACTGGATGGCGGCGTTCAATATACTGTTCATGTATTAGGGTTAGTTGGTTATTCAATTCATTGCCAATGGCCCGTATCAGGGGCATTACTACGGAATTACCAAACTGTTTGTAAGCTTGGTTGTCCGATACGGGTATTATAAAGCTATGCTTTGAATCGTCTGTATTAATGGGGTAAATTGGGTATCCTTGCAATGCGGCACATTCCGGGGGAGTGAGTCTCCGCGGATTGCGGCGTCCTTGCGGCACAAGGATTTCCGATCCGTCTTTATAATAGCGGGCGCTGATGGTGCGGGCTATCCCATCAGGTGAAATGAGGCCAAAGCCAAAGCCGTTTCCTTTTTCTTTGTGTTTCTTCGCGTAGTCTTGGAGATATCCCCACAGTTTGTCGCTAAGGGTATATTTGTGGTCTACGCTGGGTTGCAGGATAGCACCGACGCGCTGAGGCGCATCGGGAATGATGACCTGATCGAAATCAAAATGGACGTTATCTCCATACCGGTCTTTATCGAAGCCGACCATAAACGTACGCTCGCGGTGCTGCGGAACAAAGTGTTTGCCGTCAATGACACGGGAATCAAACGAATAGTTTAACTCAAGCAGGGTTTGCTTAATTATCTTGAATGTATTTCCCTTATCATGGGAAACCAAATTTTTAACATTCTCCAGGAAAAAGGCTCTTGGTCGGTGCCGCTCGATGATGTCGGCAATGTGAAAAAAAAGATTGCCTTGTTTCTCATCGGCAAAACCGTGACTGCGGCCAAGACTGTTTTTTTTGGACACGCCAGCAATAGAGAAGGGCTGGCAGGGAAAGCCTCCGCATAGGATGTCGAAATTTTGCGGGATGAATGCCTTGGTTTCATCTTTGGTGATGTCTCCGAAGGGAACTTCACCGTAATTGGCGAAATAGGTTTTTTGTGCGTACTTGTCGTATTCGGAGCTGAAGACGCAACGGCCACCGACCTGCTGTAGTGCCATGCGGAAACCGCCGATGCCGGCAAAGAGATCGATAAACGTAAAATCTTCCTCTCCTTCACGGGGGCCATGGAATGGGGCCGTCGTATTGCTGTCGAAAAGCTCGTACTGGATAGCTTGGTAAGCACCAGCAGAATCGGTAAACGCATCACCGATGATGCCTGTCGAGGCTTCTTCGTAAACCGGGTGACCGGTCGCGGCATGGTGGGTGATGATCGCTTTTTCTATGGGCGTAAACCTCCCTCTATCGATATTGCGTTTCTTGATGTCCGTTGGCTTTTTCATTTATTTCCCCTAATGAAGCACATGATACATACTCAGCTATTTGCTTCTCCGCAGTTAACACATACCTTACAAAGTTAACATTTGGGCGGGATTAAGCAACGCCGATTTATCCGCTGGCAAAGCGTGGTAAATATCTGAACTTTATTTTGATTATGCCAGGAAATTTAGCGTATTCGTTGTTGCTGTAATATTAGCTGGCTTAAGACAATGGATTGGCTGGGCAGTGAAAAAATTAGTAATCGGCCGGATAGGGCACTCGGCCTTCTCCGGCTGTTTCGATATAGAGCTGGATTTGGTTGACGCATTTCTGCAGGTTCTTCCGTACGTCCTCACCCCAAAAGCGGAACACAGTGTATCCCGTGTTGATAAGCGCTATGTTGACTTCTTTATCCCGCTGGATATTCCGTTCGATTTTGGGAATCCAGAAGTCGCGGTTGCTTTTGATGATTCCTTTGGTCTTCTCCCACTGGTGGCCGTGCCAGAACTCTCCATCCACAAAGATGGCTAACCGGTATTTGCGGATCACGATATCGGGTCTGCCGGGCAGATCTTTTGCATGGGTACGGTAGCGGATGCCCTTTGCCCAGAGTGCCTTGCGCAATAGCAACTCGGGCTTTGTATTCTTCGCTCGGATACGGCTCATGTTATAGGAGCGCTGCGGTGTAGTTGGGATGCGGGGCATGAGACAAAAGTAAGAAACTGTCGGAAATGCCTATATTGGCACTTTGCCTAACTTCAAAACCTATGGGATTGTTTTTATTGATGAGACCAATATCGAGCATTCATTTACTTCGATCGCTCAAACGTTGTTGCTTAATAAATCGCTGAAGGTAAACGGAGCGGAGTATCGTTTTACCGAGATAGAGTTTTACTATTATTGTGAGAACCACAAGGATGGATACATGCACGTTCATAATATGGAAGCCGGAAAATGGCGCTTTCACAACCAGGGGTTTGACATCACCCTTCGCGGCGAAACTGATAGCGTATGAAAGTGAGAGTATTACCCGAAGTAATAAAAAAACACTACACTTGCTATAAGATATCATTATACCTTTAATTTAATTTCATCGAATGAAAAGACAGCTATGCGTTGCAATGCTTGGCATAATCTGCAGCTTGCCTTGCGCTTTTGCTCAACAGGAGTTTGGCCTAAAAGTCGGTGCCAATCTGAACTTCAACAAAACGTATGAAATGTACGACTCGTTCAGTGGCCGAACATCCACCGTTGGCCCGCAAACGGTTGCCCGGTTTATGGGTGGTATTTACGGAAGTTTCAAAATTTCCGGCAAATTGTATGTCCAGCCCGAATTGTTGTATTCGCAGCAGTACCACAGGATCGAAAAGAGCGGGGAGGTCGATGGTGGGTACTGGCGCTCGGTGCGCAGCGGCAAGGTGGATTATTTGAGTATACCCGTTTTTTTGCAATACGAAGCGATAGAGGGGCTGAAGATAGCGGCCGGCCCATTGCTGGGATTCCCCATATATACCCCAGAGCGGAAAGACGGGGGGCTTATGATCCTCGAGTATATGCGCGTGATGGATATCGGCGCAACGGCGGAGATCGGCTATCAAATACGTGGCGTGGGATTGGGGGCATTTGTACGCTATAGTGAAGGGCTAACCAATGTTGCCAAAAAGGATATGGGCCATGATAAAAACCAGTTCCTTTCTTTCGGGCTGAGTTATGCGGTAAGCAGGCTGTTTTAACCTGGATGCAAGGAGAAGTCGAATAGGCACCGATTGCAAAACAGAGTAGGTTAATCAAGAACATCAGTTTTTTGCTAAAATCTATGCAATTGTTTTTACAACGAAAGGAATGTCGAGTATTGTTGTTATCTTTATATCGACCAATAATTGGAACCTGAAGCAACTGTAAAACGATTCAACGACAAACTAAAAACATGCTACCATGCAATTTTTGAAAGCAAAACCTTGGGTGATTTTCTCATTACTGATTTTCGTCCCTGTGGTGGGAACAATATTAGTCGTTTTAATAGCTAAGGCGTCAGATATCCGCGGCCTTATTCCTTTGGTAGGCGCGATCATATGGCTGCCTGTTTTGGTTACTTATTTCGGTTGGTTATGGACCGCCGGCAGTAACTTAATCAGAAACCCACAAAGTAAACGCCTGTTCAAAACCATATTTCTTTCATCGTTGATTTGCGCTTTCTTATTGGTGCCGGCAATCAAGGTGATAGCCAATGACAGCATGATGGTTGCGCTGGACATAATTAGTTTAACCCGTTGTGCGGTTTAAACAGCGAGTGCATGTTTCAACCTGTTAATATTTCTGTTGTTTAAAAAGTTCGTGTACTGCAATACGGCCACTGCGGAGATCTTGGTGCAAAGCCTTGTGAACAGGCCAT
>Ga0065721_10003600_pt1 | contig 167817 bp, 141 predicted proteins | sample Mesricmetagenome_FD_59108 | JGI IMG/M metagenome (GOLD analysis project Ga0065721, IMG submission 59108) | Mesophilic microbial community from rice straw/compost enrichment Sample: eDNA_1 v2 (version 2) | ecosystem: Engineered > Solid waste > Grass > Composting > Bioreactor | place: USA... | reverse complement strand
GGTTCCATAACGTCTTTCCTGCATGAGTACAAAGATGCGAGCAAAAGGGACATGGCCAATACTCGCTGGTTCTTTCTGATAAAATTACGTGTGTTACGCATCGATGTTTTTCTTAGTGGTTATAAATTAATGTTTAACTCAGGTCACACTAGCCATCCGGGGCTTACGGTCAGGCATAAAACTTCCCCTGTCACATCCCAGGTGTGTTTTTTTACCTGGTATGCGTTTACCCCGAAGGCATTTTCTTACTGTTTCTTTCCCTTTTGCGAGAGAGGACAATGCTACTTACAGAGCCACAAATCTCGAAGGGGAATAGGCCGAAGCGGAGGAAAAGGCTAGTTCATAAGGTCTGTCTGTTCTGTTTCTCAGGCTAACGTTCCGTCTTCATAAATACTTCCTCTCAACAATCTTCCTTTCTTCACAATAACATGCTCACTAAGTGTTGGTGGGGCTGGCTGCAGCCTGTTATATTCCCGGGAATCACTAAAATTCCAACACTTGTTTTGCCTGTTTTATGCTGCCATTCTTTTCAAAAATCTCTGTAAGAGACTTTATAAACAGATTTCTGCCGGTCTTATTTTCCGATGTTACCGTGAAGAGCAATTTTTACGTAGTAATTTGTATCAGATACTCAAAAATTTCTCTATTGATGTATGCTGAACCCTTAACCGTTTATCCCAATCGCGGGGTCTTGCCAATTCCAGACTTAATTGATGGGAAAATTGTTGAATTGCGAAAGTGCGGTTGAGTACGTGTTTTATATAGGTACGAATTAGATTTTTTTCTGAGCTCAGGTGAGCTTGCACATCACGCCCGGTTATATGCATACATGCGTTCCGGGAGAATTTCTTACGAAATGTCTTCATCACAGGCCTATTTTAGTTTTTCAAAAAGAGTATTAATAGTGTCGATTTGCATCAAACATGGTGCCTGAAATTTTTATCAGGATCGGAATGTATAGATGTAGTCATATATCAAACACACGTTTTTCCCTGAGTAAGTAGAAGTGTTTATCGGTGGTTCAAATAACTTTTACAGATAATGTAATCGCAAAGAGTATTTGTTTGCTTATAAAAGTCATTTGTACACTTGTTATTTACAGGGAGTACGATACCGGAAACGATGATTTGTTGTGAATGATGCTGCAGGTACTTACAAAATGAAGATTCTTCGTAAACGTCACTAAGTAGTTTTGCTTATATCGGAAGAAGTGCCGGTAAAGTGTGCCGGCCCACACAATACAGGCTGCGTTGGTATGGAAGGAACTGTTGAAGAAGGGAATTAAAAATCGCAGTAACAATAATAAGTGTGTTTGTTACGAATATTTTAACAAAAAACAGGGCTGCATGCGCAGCCCTGTGCCAACAGGAATTTGTTCGTGGGGGCAATTAAATTCTCATGAAATGTTGTTTTTTGCGTGACATCCTGTTGTTGTTCAGGCAAGAAAAGGAGATAATGATTTTTTTACTTTAATAAGAGCCTGCATCGAAGTCCGGCTGCAGATCGTATGGCTTCAACAATGACGTTCTTGTCGTTTTTAATTATTCTTCCACGGCAGTGAACCGGAATACTTTACCCGAGGTGCCTTGCGGGCCGACCTGGGAAGATACCGCGATATAAATTTCCCCGTCATCGTCCTGCCCAAACCCTTTCAGGTAATACCCTATATCGTCGGGATTGTTTTTGAGTTTGGCTTTTTCGTAAGTCCAGGGCTTGCTGTCGGTGCTGGCCACAAAGATCTGGCCATTGGGTGTGGTGGGCGTTTGGGAAAAGGTGCCGAAAATATATTTGCCTATCCAGCTTTGTATGGTAGTGCCGCGATACACATGGCCACCTATAATTGTGGTAGCGCTGCCACCCTTTGGGTTTTGCCAGTTGTTGATCTCCAGCACAGGGTCCATGAATTCCTTACCACGGTTATCAACGGTGGGGCAGGATGGTAATTCCTCCTTGTTATTGGCTGCATTGAAACAATGGTTGCCTTCTTTTACATTCCATCCGTAATTGCCGCCTTTTTGTATCACGTTTATTTCTTCATACAAAGACTGGCCGGCATCGGCCACAATTAAATCCTTTGTACCCCGAATATCGAACGACATACGATAGGGATTACGGAAGCCAAATGCAAAGATCTCGTCCAAACCTGGTTTGTCGATAAATGGATTTCCGGGGGGAATTCCGTATGGCGTACCGTTGTCAATATCTATGCGCAAAATCTTACCCAAAAAATTGGCGTCAATATTTTGTGCGTTACCGCCGCCGTTTGGCAGGTACCAGTCGTCAACATGACCGGGGCCTACATCGTTGGCGCCGCCGCCATCGCCAATGGAGATATATAGATAATCATCAAGACCAAAACACAGCGTTCCGCCATTGTGATTGCCTTGCGGATCGTCCCATTCCAGGATGATCCTTTCCGAGGCCATATCGGCTCTCAGTACATCAGGAAATACTTTGAATTCCGAAATACGGCTCAGGTTATTCCAGGTAGCGCCGGTGGTAGGTCCGCCCGGGCGGGGAGGCAACTGGTAATACACAAAAAAGCGGCCATTGGCCTTGAATTCGGGATGCAAAGCCATACCTAAGAGTCCGCGTTCATCGCCGTTGGGATTAAGCGGCACCAGGCGGTCGCTGAGGTCAAGCATGGGCGTGGGGCGTTTGTACCCTTTGCCGTCTATAACCCATATTTTACCAACCTGGTCAACAATATAAAGGCGTTCGCTATGGCGTGGGCCTACTACTTGTATAGGCGATACAAAGCCTTCTCCTATCAGTTGTAAATCAATTCCATTCAAAACGGGTGGCTCCCCGGGATCGTCATCTTTCTGGCAGCCTGTAAATATAAAGGTACTTAGCAGGATCAGTGTTCCCAATAGGGTAAATGAAGACATCGAACGACGCGTAATGTTTGATTGACTACACCTCATAACAGATCATTTTTATTTGGAAAAATAAATGCTCACAAAAAAGCATTGCAGTACTATCTGAATGCCGGACATCGTATGAAATAGCTACGGCCTTAATGATTGTTCTGAGAATAGACTAATCTGGAGGTATCTACTTAGGTCTTTTGTAATGGTCTTTTGAAAAACAGGATACTAATAATGGTACCAGGTGCTCAAAGATTAAATACATGCAATTCTTGTTCCGGGTTGCCGCCGGCCGGGGAAATTGTTTGTGCGCCGCATCGTCATATCATTACCGTTACAAGAATACAACAGGTAGAAGAAGGGCTATGTCTGGCATGCTTTTTCGGCGGCGTATTGTGTTTGCTAAGAAAATAGTCATTCCCGTTTTAATACTTATTTTACAGGCATGGAACCCCTGAAGGAAATGTTCAATCAAACGTTCTATCAGCATTTTGCCGGTGTATTTGCTGATGCGGACAAAAATCTCAACCGCAAAAAATTTTTGCAGGAAGTTACAAAAGGCCTGGACTATCTTAGCCTCAACGCCCGGCTGCGTAATACAACTGTTACCTTACGCAGGCACCTGCCCACCGATTTTATCGATGCCGTGAACATACTTTACAAGGCAGCACCTGCCTTGCAAAAAGGTTACACTGCATTGGTGCTGCCCGATTTTGTTGGGTTATATGGCCACGAATATTTTGATGTGAGCATGGAAGCCCTGCGCCGGTTTACCGCTATGGGCTCATCGGAGTTTGCCGTGCGCGAATTTTTTAAACGCGATCTGCCGCGTACCCTGAAAGTGATGCAGGAATGGGCTAAAGATCGGGACCCGCATATACGTAGACTGGCCTCGGAAGGCAGCCGTCCCCGCCTGCCCTGGTCATTTCGCCTGGATGCCGTCATCAAAGATCCCTCGCTCACCACGCCAATACTGGAACAGTTGAAGTATGACGAGGAACTGTATGTGCGCAAGTCTGTCGCCAATCACCTGAATGATATTTCAAAAGACAACACGGCTTATATGTTGCAGCTGGTAAGAAGCTGGAATGCTTCGCATCCCTCCACCGCCTGGATCATCAAACATGCCAGCCGCACGCTTATCAAAAAAGGCCATGCCGATTCCTTATCGCTGTTTGCCTTTGAAAAAAATCCGAAGCTGCGTGTAGACAACCTGCGGCTGCAGCCCAACAAACTTCGCCTGGGCGACACGCTTTCGTTAAGCTTCCACCTGGTAAGTGAAAAGAAAACACCGCAGAAACTGGTGGTGGATTATGCCATTCACTATGCAAAAGCTTCCGGTGTTATGTCACGGAAAGTATTCAAGCTAAAAGAACTGGTGTTGGCGCCCGGCCAAATGGTGGCTATTTCAAAAAAACAGGTCATCAAAGACATGACCACCCGTAAACATTATGTGGGACGCCACAGCATGGAAATTATCGTGAATGGGAAATGTTATGGCCAGGCTGCGTTTAACCTTGTTTCCTTGCAATAATATGCAGGGCTTTTTCACCCTGTATATGTTCAATGTCGTTAAAACCCAGGTGGGTGATGTCCAGTCCTGCAAAAAGGTGTTCTCCCGAGCCCAGGAAGATGGGTGAAAATGTCAATTGCATTTCATCAATGAGGCCTGCCTGCAGGTATTGACGGATGGTAGACACGCCGCCTCCGATACGGATATCCTTTCCATCGGCTGCTTTTTTGGCTTTGTCCAGGGCTTCTTCAATGCCGCCCGTAATAAAATGAAAAGTGGTATCACTTTGCATGGTAAGTGGTTCCCTTTCATGATGCGTTAATACATATACCGGCACATGATAGGGTGGATACTCACCCCACCAGCCCTTCCAGTTATTGTCGGGCCAGGGTCCGCGAATAGGTCCGAACATATTGCGCCCCATGATCCAGGCGCCGAGATTGTCCATGGCTTGTAAAGCGATGTCGTTATCAACGCCGGTTCTACCGCCTTCCTTTCCGCCCATTTGGTGAAACATGTGGGTGGTGGTGATCCAGATGTGAAGTTCCTCGCCCCGGATGCCGAGGGGTTCCTGGATGCTTTGTTGAGGTCCGGCGCCAAACCCGTCGAGGGATAGGGAAAAGGCGGCTACTTTGACTTTGGTCATGGTGGTGATATTTTGTGAGGTAAAATTGAGGAATATTCGGGGGAGGGAGAGGGGGGCGGGGCGGCAGAATGAGAGGGTGAATGCGACAGGGGATAATGGCGGCGCCATTTCATTGGTTTACGACTCCCTGGATAATGCTTCTAATCTACTAACCTGAAGATTCATATGATGTAAAACAACTTGTTCATAGTCGCTACCTTTGTCTCCCAATTTACTAAACAGAACAAGCAACTCGATAAACATAAAGAACAAAATCCATAGCAGCCAGAAGGCCAAAGCTATCCAGGAGCCGGATATCAGCCTGTACATTACTTTCAATTCATCCAGGAAGCCTGTTTTGGACATAATTTCCTTTTACAGCGAAGGCCGGATGGTTAGTAATGCTTGTTGTTTTTCGGCCATTTGCTTTCTCATCTCAGTTATCGTGGTGTCAAGACGCCCAACGAGCGAAATTTTGGGGTTTGGGATGTTGGTTCTTAATACCGTTTTAGTTTGTTTTTGCTCAAAGGTTATGGAATCCTTGCCGTTAGAATCCGGGCGTTTGACTGGTTCAGATGTGGTTTTAGTTTGGATAGATGTGATTGGGATCATTGGATTTTCTTTAATTTCAGCATCATAGCGCTGTTTTTCCATTTCCTTTTGCTGAATGGTTGTATCCAGTGTATTAATTTGATTTTTTAATTCAAAAGTCTTTGATGGTAGTAAACTATCGACGCGCTCTGATATGTAGGATATCTTTTCCAGTTCAATATCTTTTTCAAACAGAATTTGATCAATGATTACTGCGCCTAATATGGCCATCATAACAGCAAGGCAAATTCTCGAGGCTGTAATCAAACCGTTTCGGTGACCGGATAGTATAATTTGTCGCTCTATTTGCACAATTATAATAATTGAAATCACTCCTGCTAATATGGAACCTGTTAAACCGGATTGTATATAACGTTGTGAAAAAGTGAATCCAATAAAGAACCACAGGATACCAACAATTACCATAGCTGCTGTATACTTTTTAACCGATTTGGCTGCTGCCTCGCTCGAACTTTTGATGATATTATAGTTATACCCCGTTAAAAAACAACCAAAGCGAATCCATATATTTTTCATACTATTTATTTTAGAAGTTTCTTCGCAAAATTTCGTGGTGCGAAATAGCCGCCAGCCCGTTCCTGAATCCCCTGGAGTAACTAATTATTATTCCATAACCTACGCCCTGATTGTTTTTTGCCTGTTCCTCTATTTCTGCTACCTGTTTAATATGATCCTCGGCTTTTTCCTTTTTTGCCTGCAACTCTTCAACTGTATCAACCATTCCAATTCTGCTTCGGCTGGAAATATGAAAATTTATTTCTCTTATATAATCTTCATAGAATGTTTTCACCTTCCGGATCGATCTTTCAAGATCGTTTTTTAGCGCTGCAATATTTTGTTCCAGGTGGGTTGTATCAGGATTTACCAGGGCGTCATCATATCCTTTGCTTTCATAATTTTTATCGAGGAATTCATAAAGTTGGGTTATGCCAAATTGCGCCTGGCTTTGAAGATTAACTTTGTTTACTCCGTTTTCCGAATTTTCTTTTTCAATAAAAGTATCCTCCCGAATTTCAGGTAAGTTTTCTTCGAGCCCATTTTGGGCGTGCTTTCCATTGCGGTTAAAGAATCTAAACAATCCCATATTTTTTGATTTTTAAAGAAGAATGGTGGGCACCTTGTATTTTCTGTGCCCTCTGTTGTGGCATGGTTCGCAGAGCGTGATCAGCAGGTGATCCGGGTAATCTTAGGGAAGTCGAAACTGGTTTTGACTTGCAATAAAATGATATTGCCGATGATGTATCTGCAAGTCTTTTTCAGATTGGCAATTGACACAACGGTGCTGGTCCCTGTTTAATATTTCCTTTCTCTTTTCTTTCCATTTAGGATGAAATAACAGCGCACCATATGTGGCATGGGCTGCGTCGTTCAATATATTTTTCTCCGATTGAGCATCTGTTTGCAGGTCGCCCGGCCTGCTATTTTGTACATAACGCCTATAAGCGGAGTGATCGTTGAATGGCAGATATTTGTATTTCCTGGGCATTGGGTATTGCATGGGTTGTTCGGAATTATTAAGCATTAGGGTCAGGTATCTATGATCTCATTCCTCCCACTTGCAAAGCATTCTGCCTCTCTTTTTTGCTTCTTCCTGCGATATTTTGATAATTGCATGCTTGCAGTTGCTTAATCCCCGGCAGCTTGCCTTGTAGTGGTATCTGATGGCGTGTTTACTGTCGCATATATATATATACACCGGTACTTGTGCATGTAAGTCCAATGCTTATTATTATCGAACTTAACAGCAGTTTCATGTTCAACCTTGTTGTTGCATTTTTACGGTATTTGGGCGTATGCTACGACGTGTGGCACCGCTTACTGCAGAAATAACAGCCATTCACCTTTTTGAAATACCAGTTTGCTTCGCGAACGGCATCCTGGCAATTATTAAATTCCCCTAAAAGTATTCTGTTCGCCGGATCCGGAAGCCACCTGCAGTTTTCATCATGGACTTCGTTATCTCCTTTGAATTGCATGATTTTTGATACGTAGTACTTCTTTTTCATATGGTGTAAGTTTAAACGTATCAAAAACTATCCAAAGGCAATTGTAGTTTTTTACGGGAAACCGTAACCGGTAATATTTTATATGACACCCATGTCTTTGCAGAAAGCGATCAACTGCTCATTTTTAGAAAAACCCAGGGTTACTTTCATTTGATTCAGGCGTTTTTCCAAACTACTCAAGCTTGAGGGGTGAATGCCGGCCTGCTTTAAATAAGCCGGTATATCCTTCTGGCGCTTACCCTGTGCAAGTAAGGAAATGATCATAATATCGTATTCCGAAAACTCATGCGTATTCTTTTGATTGATCATTTGCATGATATGCCTCGGAAAGTAGCGCTGGTTTTGGCTGATTTGTATGATAGCCGACTTCAATTCCTTCGCATCATTTCGGGCTTTTCGTACATATCCATCAATACCATACTTCTCAAAAAGCATTTCTATGATTCCTGCTTTATTTTCAGCGGAAAAGACGATTATTTTTAAATCGGGTTGTTCCTTTTTCAGAACCGATATCAGTTCAATTCCCCCGGTGATCAATTGCGCACGATGATCCTCCTCAAAGTACAGGTCGGTAATATGCAGGTCGTAAGAAAGGCTGGTCTTATTTACTTTCTGTATCCTTTCAAAAGCATCATCACAATAATAAACATAGTCTACATGACGAACACGCAGTTCTTCCAGTGTTTTCTGAACAGAAATATTGGCAATTTCCTGATCTTCAGCTATTAAAACTCTCGATATCATAACAATCTGGATGTTGAAAACTGGATCCGAATTTTTAGTCCCTTATTAACGGTATCGTCAAAAATAATTTGCCCTCCCAGATTTTTTATACGGTTTCCCGTATTCGTTAAGCCATTTCCGAATTTATAATTCGCTGGTAGACCGATTCCATCATCATTGTATATTATATGAAAATTGTCCTTTTGCTTTTCAAACTTGACGAGCACCTTTTGTGCTCCACTGTGTTTTTTCATGTTGATCATCAACTCCGAAAGAACTTGTTCAATTTCGATTTGAGCCCGTGGGTTGATGCCCAACCAGGTAGCTTCGTTATTACCGATGATAAGTACTTTGGTTTCCGCGCTGGCAAACGATGTTAAAAGCTCTGATATTTTATCCTGAAAACTCTGGACACCAACAACAGGTAGTTCATAAGATATATCACGCGATTGTTCATACAGGATCTCTATTTTGTCAAGCAGGGATTCTCTATCAATAAAGGCCTCGTGTTCAATATTATTCATGATTCTATATAAACCATTGGCCACAACGTCATGTACTTTTTGCGAAGTTTTGAACCGGGTTTGCTGGATGGCTTGTTGTGAAGCGAATTCGATTTGTTTCTGTCGTTTTCGATAATGAAGAACAGCAAAGATTGCAAAGCTTATGGCAACAAGTAACAGAATCCCAAAAATATACCGCTGTTTATTGAGTTGAAGCTGCTTATGAATATTCTCCTTTTGTAAACGAAGATTGTCGGCTTTACTTTTCTCAGCCTCATATCGGATCAATGCGAACTGGTTTTGCAGCATTCCTGGCCGTTTGCAGGCTATCAATTAAAAATTGATACCGGTTGAAATAAATTTTATACGTATCATACGGGTCAAGCGGAATTAATTTTGAAAGGGCTTCCACCTCATCATCCGGATTGGAAATTTCGCGGGCGGTTTCGTACATTTTTAAAGCGTAAAACAAAGCAGAGTCTGGCCGGGTTGCTGAATAATAATCCGATAAGTGTGCATAGCTTGCATTCAAACCCCGGTTGTCTATTGGCCTGGTTGATTGATTTTGAGCCAAGGCCTTATGACCCAACAAAAAGATATAACGTTGATGAACCGGGTGAGTCCACCGGTAACCAAAAGAGTGCAGAAGACGGGGTAGCATCAGATGGGAAAGAAGGCAAGAAAGCTGGGAAAGAAAAGAAAGTAAAAGTTGCGGATATCAACACGAAACAATTGCAGAAAAAAGCATGGATGCATCCCCAAATGATATTTAGCCTTGCAAAATGGCTGATCCCCGTAATGGTTATAGTGGTCATTGTTTTGCTATGGAGCCATTACCAATGGCGTAACCCGGATGCAGATAGTGGATGTATGTACTGGGCTGGAGATCATTACCAGCGTATTCCGTGTAATGCGAAGGTTGAAAATGCGTTCATCGTTGCCCTGGATACTTTAAGACTAAAATATTTTAAAAAAATAACCATTCCCGATACAATCACCCGGAAATCCAAAGGATTCGTATGGTATTCCAAGATCGATAATAAAATTGAATTCTTTACTGCCGATGGAAATCATCCGGTAGAATGGCGGTATCGATTAAAGCCGATTTCCGACTACATAATCAAAAAGTATATCCATCCGGGGATCACCTCCCAGTAATGCTCACTGCATCATATTGAATACTAGTTACGGTTTTTCATAAAAATTCAGACAAAGCCATTTATAAATTTGGCGATGAAATGTATTATTACTTCCTTTTGAAACCAGTTTCATCGGATTAAAACATATTAATTTGGCATTGTATCGAATATCGGGCGTTTGGAGGGATCAAAATAATGTCATCACACATTATGCGTTTCATCTCGAACGCGAAATTCTATCGACCGGGCAGTTAAATCAACGAAAGAACAGGCTATAGCCCTGTTAGAGACCAACGGGAATTACGCCACAACCTGGATATGGAGTTATATAGAAGCTACGTGGATAGCGGGTGAGCAACACTACCGGCTCCAGATACTCCCTGCCATCTTTTATTAGTATAAAATGTTATATAATGCCTGAATAACATACCCACCCCGGGTACGAATTTTGAATCAATACCCAAAAGTTTTTATGCCAAACAACACCAAACCAGAAGATAGTTCCCGCCAACCCCAACCTGCCAATATCCCATTAGAACCAACACCACCCCCCACGCCCGATACCGCACCCGACGATACCGTCGGCACCGATGCCGACACCGATACCCCCATCGACCGGGAAGTGGTGAACGATGCCGTACTGCGCGGCGAAGACAAGCCACAGGAACCAACCCCCTCTCCGGATACCAAAGAACCCGACCGCGGACTCACCAAAATGAACACCGATAAAAAATAGCATCCATGCGGGAAAAAATCGTAAATTTGTAAGGTAAACTAACAAGTTTACCTGATAAATGCCACAAACCGAATTGACATCGTCCCTTCGTATGGCGGTGGCCGCCCTGCACAAAGCACTGCGCAGGAAAACATCGCATATATCGTCGTACTCCATGACTGAGCTGGAAACCATCAGTCTCATCAATCGGAATAAGTCGATATTGGCATCGGAACTGGCCATGCGCACCCGCATCACCACACAGTCGATGTCGCAGATATTAAAAAAGCTCGAATCGCAGGGACTGATCGAACGAAAAGAATCGGCCAACGACAAACGCAAAATGCATATCTCCATTACACCGGCCGGCGAAAAACTGGTGAAACAAAACCGCTATGAAAGAGACCTGCATCTGCAAAAAAGAATTGAAAAACTGTTGACCGAAAAAGAAGTGGCTTTGCTGGAGAAAGTGGTGCCTGTTTTGAACAAACTGGCTGCTGCCGACGATTGAAGCCAAATAACAGAGGAGAGGACATGAGTTTTACAAATACCTTTCGGTCGTTTCAAAGCCGTAACTATAGTTTATTTTTCTCAGGACAGTTGATCTCACGCATCGGTACCTGGATGCAACGTACTGCGGTGATATGGGTGGTGTATACCATGACAGAATCGGTGTTCATGATCGGGCTCACCACATTTGCAGAACAATTTCCCTCATTTGTATTATCCCTCGCGGGCGGCATTGCAGCCGACCGCTATAACAAACAAAAACTGGTGATGATCACCACCATCGTAGCCGCCATACAGGCTACGGCATTGGCGGTATTATTCATCACTGGTAACCACCAGGTATGGATGATACTGGCGCTAAGCGTATTACTGGGTATTGCCAATGCCTTTGAAGTACCGGCCCGGCAGGCTATGGTAAATGATCTCATCCATAACAAAGAAGACCTGCCGAATGCCATAGCCATCAACTCATCGCTCAATAACCTCTCGCGGCTGCTGGGCCCGGCCCTGTCGGGTCTTGTACTGGCACGCTATGGCGCCGATATTTGTTTTGCAGGTAATGCATTGAGTTTTATTGCAGTAATTGCTTCACTGAGTATGATGCGCCTGCCCAAAACACAAATGGTAATTGCAAAAAACAAAATAACAACCGATTTTAGAGATGGCTTGGCTTATGTAAGAAAACACCATGAAATAGGTAACACATTATTGGTGCTTACCCTGGTGTGTTTACTGGTAAATACATACAACACATTGGTACCGGTATACGCAAGAGATATATTCAAGGGCAATGCGGCCACCTATGGATATATCAGCGCCTGCATAGGATTGGGGGCTGTGATCAGCACGCTGTTCATTGCATCCCGCAGACCAGGCTACAATTTAAAAAAGGTGTTGCGCAACAATATCATCATAGTAGGTGTGGCGCTCATCGTGTTTTCCTATGTACACTATTTGCCGTTGAACCTGGCATTGGCCATTGTATGCGGCTTTGGTACCATGTCGGTAATACCTATATGTAATACTATTATTCAAATGGCCTCCACACCCTCCATGCGTGGCCGCGCCATAAGTTTTTATACCATGGCGGCTTTTGGCACCATCCCGATTGGTAGTTTGATCGTGGGCTGGTTGTCGAAATACATCGGTATTGAAAATTGCATTTTGGCCCAGGGAATCATTGCCCTGGTTATTGCGGCCGGTTTTTCGAAATTCCTTTCTTCAGACATGAAAAAGGCGAAACTGTATTCGAATACCGTACAAAAAGGCGCAGCGGGTAACCGCCTCATGACCGAACGCGCTGAAACCCGCGCTGGTATTGAAAAGTAGACAATGTTTTCATTGCGATAACCCGCTTGCCGGAACCGCCCAAAATTTCCCTCATCCACATTTCCGAAAATATTTTAGATATTCGTTGTGCATTTTAAACAACACCCATGTCATTTACGACCGACAAACAAACCCTCGACGATCTGAATATTTTCGGTAAACACGGCGGTGAATCCATTTACAATATCTTCAACCGCTGCGCTACCAGGGGCGGTGCAGCCGTGCTGGAAGATATGTTCCGATACCCGCTGTCTAACAAGGAAACGATCAATAAACGCAGCGGCATCATTCAGTTTTTTGCCGCTTCCAAAGCGACTTTCCCGTTTAAAAGTTCCGACTTCGATGCGGTGGAGCCCTACCTGGCCAATACCGATGAACGCTCACAACTCACTGTAAATGAAAACTTCGTTGCCCGCAAGATCACGAATATGATCTCCATAGACAGCGATACCCAGTTAGTTTATAAAGGCGTGGAATCGCTGGTGGAAGTGATGAAAACGGCCAGGGAGTTCATCACTTCGCTAAGTACCAACGATCATTACCATGACGACAGGGCAGCTATGCTTTCCATCCTTAACAACCCGGCCTTTACCGCTGTTTTTGACCATAAAGGAAAGTTATCACACACGCAAACGGCCACCTTCGATGTGATTTTTCGTTTTAAACACAGGACACAGATAGAAAAACTGCTTACGCTCATCTACCATCTCGATGTATACATTGCTATTGCCCGGGTGGCCAACGAGCGGAGTTTTATTTTCCCTAAAGCATTACCGGCCAACCAACCCTTCCTGCTAAAGCTGGAAGGCGTGTATCATCCACAGGTAAAAAATGCGGTGCCAAATAATATAGAGGTTACAACCGAAAGCAATCTTATCTTCATTACCGGCGCCAATATGGCGGGCAAGTCTACTTTTATGAAATCGCTGAGCATTGCCATGTACCTGGCCCACGCTGGTTTTCCGGTGCCGGCCCGGCAAATGGAATTTACCGTGCTGGATGGCGTTTACACCACCATCAACCTGCCCGACAACCTGGGCATGGGCGCCAGCCATTTTTATGCAGAGGTATTGCGTGTGAAAAAGATGGCCCATGAACTGCGCGCAAAAAAAGACCTGTTTATTGTTTTTGACGAACTGTTTCGCGGCACCAATGTAAAAGATGCTTATGAGGCCACTATTGCCATAGCTTCTGCCTTTGCCAAAAAAAGAAAAAGCATCTTCGTTATTTCCACCCATATCATTGAGGCGGGTGAGATACTGAAAGAAAAACACGCCAATATCAATTTCGTGTATTTACCTACCCGCATGAATGGTAATCAGCCTGTGTATACCTATACACTGGAACAGGGCATTACCAGCGACCGGCACGGCATGGTGATTATCAACAACGAAAAAATACTGGACATACTGAAAAACGGGAAAAAGAAAAAAACTACTGCTCATGCCTTTTAAAACCGACAAACAGACGCTGGACGATTTGAATATCACCGGGAAATACAAGCCGCAATCCCTGTTCAGTATCTTCAACGAAACCCAAACCAGCGGCGGAGAAAAACTACTGGAAAAAATGTTCAATCAGCCGCTCAGCGACCCGGAGGCGATCAACCGGCGCAGCGAGGTGTTTCAATACTTTCATAAAAAAGAACTATCGTTTCCGTTAAAAGGTTCTGTATTTCAGGCGGCTGAAGCCTATCTCAGCGGCGCTACGGGCAGTTCTATGCTGGTCATTGCAGGCGCACTGTTGCAAAAAAAGTTACTGCAGGTTGCCATCAAAGATGAGCAGTTCAATGAACTGCAGTCGGGACTGCTGGCCGCATTGGAGGTATTTAACACACTGCAGCATTTTATTCAATTGCTCAACAACGATTGCCCCCTGCACCATCAGCTTGATACCATCAAAAAAACACTGGCCAAAATAAAACAAACCGCCCAGCCTTCGCTCATGCAAATGGCGCGTTACGATCACCTGCTGCGTCATGTGCTGCGCGAAGAAATGGAGGCCGTTCTCGATTTTATTTACCACCTCGATGTGTACATTGCGGTAAGCCAGGTGGCGCGCACCCGGAATTTCCATTATGCGCAGGCCTTACCAAAAGACCGCTATGTTTTTCATACCACAGCATTGCGGCATCCGGCGCTTGAAAAAGCAGTGGCCAATCCGCTTCATCTGGATGAAAACCAAAATGTGCTTTTTCTTACCGGCGCCAATATGGCGGGCAAATCCACGTTTATGAAATCGTTGGGTATAGCCGTTTACATGGCTCATATGGGATTTCCGGTGGCGGCAAAAGATATGCAGTTCTCGGTAAGAGACGGCCTGTATACTTCCATCAATGTATCGGACAATCTCAATTTGGGATACAGTCATTTTTATGCCGAAGTGCTGCGTGTAAAAAAAGTAGCCGAACAAGTAGCTGAGGGCAACGACCTGGTGGTTATATTCGACGAGCTGTTCAAAGGCACCAATGTAAAGGATGCCTACGATGCCACGCTGGCAGTTACTCAGGAATTTGCTACCTACCACAACAGCTTTTTCGTGATCTCCACGCATATCATTGAAGTAGGGGATACCCTTAGATCAACTACCAGCAACCTGCAGTTCAGGTACCTCCCAACTATCATGGAGGGCAGCGTGCCCCGGTATCCATACACGCTTACAGAGGGCATTACCAACGACCGCCATGGCATGCTGATCATTGAGAACGAAAGGATATTGGATATGATAGAAGAATAAAATACAATATAATTTTGCTATCATTGTATTTTGCTAAAGAACCAACGACGGTCTTATGTCAACCAGCGAACTTGACTATGACATCATATTGAGATTTAAGAGTGGCGATGAACCGGCTTTTACCGTTGTTTACAATCACTTCTACAACAGTATCTTCTCATTCTGCAAACACCTGTTGCCCACCATTGAAGATGCCCGGGATATGACGGCCCAGCTTTTTGTCCGGCTTTGGGAAAAAAAAGAAACGCTGGACAGCTACCAGCATCTGCGGGCCTTTTTGTTTCTGAACGCCAGGAATAAATGTCTCAACTTTCTGCGCGATCAAAAAGCCCGCTCGGCCATCGACAAACAGATCGGTGACTTTAACCTCTCTGAACAAAAGGCCATCTTCTTGTCTGAAATTGAGTCTGAACTAATTACGCGTATCCAGGAAGAGGTGGAAAAACTGCCCGAGCACTACAGGAATATCCTTAAACTATCGTATTTCCAGGGATATAGCAACCAGGAGATTGCCGATATGCTCCAGATCAGCGAAAAAACAGTTCGCAATGTCAAGTCCATTGCGTTAAAAACAGTGAAACTCATCTTCCTGGGAAGCAACACCAAAGTGGCCTTCACCCTGATATTTTATTATTTTTTATAATCGCCGGGACAAATCGAATCCCTTACGGGTTATATACATGCAGGCGGGAAATAAACCTATGATTTATGATTGACATGCCTAAAACCATTGCGGACCTTATTCTCAAGCATCTAAACGATGAGCTGAACGACCAGGAGCGGCAGAATCTGGATAAATGGATACAACAGTCGGAAGACAATGAGCGCTTTTTCAGAAAGTTTACCAATGAAGACGACCTGGCGGCCACCATCACCGAATATGAAACCAGCAAAGGCATAGTATTCAACAAAATCAAAGAGGCCATCCCGTTTAACACACAACAAACATCAAACCGTGTAATAACCGGTTGGTTCAAGTGGAAACGGCTTACAGCGGCTGCTTCCATCCTGTTGATTGGCAGTGCATTGATTTTGTGGGGCATTGGTAATAAAAACAATGAACAGGTAGTTCAGGTAAAATCGGAAACGCCTGTTACCACCGACCGGCAACCGGCTTCTGATGGCGCCATATTGAAACTGGCCGATGGTAAGGAGATCGTACTCGACGATGCCAAAGATGGCGCGGTGGCCACACAGGGCAATACCGCCATCACCAAACAGGGCGGTCAGCTGGCCTATAAAAGCAGGGATGCCGGCAACAAAGTTCTTTACAATACGCTGTTAACGCCAAAAGGAAAAATATATAAGCTGCTATTGCCTGATGGTTCGAAGGTTTGGCTGAATGCCGCCAGCTCCATTCGTTTTCCCACGGCATTTGTAGACGGGCAGAGAAATGTGGAAGTAACGGGCGAAGTATATTTTGAAGTGGAGAAAAATGCGGAGATGCCTTTTCATGTATCGGTGAACCACCAGGCCAGCATAGAGGTGCTGGGCACCATGTTCAATGTGAATGCCTATGAGAATGAGGGAAGTATTCGCACTACCCTGCTGGAAGGATCGATAAAAATGGAGCAACAGGCAGGAAATGGCGTGGTGTTACAACCCGGGCAACAGGCGCAATTAATGCAAACAACCATTACCGTTGCCTACAACGTGAATATCCCGAAAGTGATGGGATGGAAGAATGGGTATTTCAGTCTCGACGATATTACATTGCAGGAACTGATGCGCGAAATTGAAAGATGGTACGATGTGGAAGTAGTGTATGAAAAAGACATTCCGAAAAAAACATTATTTGGAAAAGTAAACCGTGATATATCTCTTCTTGATTTTATGGATGGATTAAAAGACTGGGGTGTGCGTTTCAGGCTGGAAGGAAAAAAACTGATTATTACAGGAGTTCTATAAAAGTTTTACAGGCTTAACCTAAGCCCAACCAAAACCAACGCTTTCATGAGATTAACTGCATTTTTTATTGCGGCATTTCTCCTGCTGCATTTAACTGGTATGTCGCAAAAGATCACGTTCTCGGGAGAAAAGATAGCCATGAAACAGGTATTCCAGGAGATTGAAAGGCAAACCGGTTACGTGGTCTCTGGCGACAATAGTATCCTCTCCTCATCAAAACCCGTTACCGTTTCGGTAGACAGCTGCCCGTTGAACACGTTCCTGGACATTATATTCCAGCAACAACCTATAGCCTGGCGTATTCGTGGAAAAAATATTTTCCTGTCGAAAAAGGAACCGTTGTCGCCGGGCCAGAAGTCTTCTCCGCATACGGTAGAGTTTCGTCCGGTTACGGTAACCGGTACGGTCCGTTCGCGCAAGGGCGAATTACTGATGGGCGCTTCAGTTCACATAAAAAACACGACCGTGGGCGCCTTCACCGATGCTTTTGGTTCATTCCGTCTTCCGCATATCAGGGAAAACAGCATCCTGGAAATTTCCAGCATTGGTTACGAAACGCTGGAAGTTGGTATACGCGAAACCAAAGATGGTTACGAGGCCTATGCCATTAAAAAAGAGCGAAGCGAAAATGTAAAATCCATTGCGGGCCTGCACCTCGACGTGGGCATCACGCTTGAAAGCAGCACCAGTCAAATGAACCAGGTGATCGTGAACGGATATTCCAATATCAATAAAAGCAATTTCACCGGTTCGGCCATTACGGTAAAAGGCGAAGAACTGAGAAAGGTAGCGCCCACCAACGTATTGCGCAGCCTGCAAATATTCGATCCTTCTTTCAAAGTGATCGACAACAATTCACTGGGTTCCGATCCGAATAATATCAATCCAATTTATATCCGTGGCCGGTCGGGCATCGGCGACGTTACGCTGCCCGATGATGAAGCAGCCTTGTCGCCGACCCAACTGCGCAACGATCCCAATCTGCCTACCTTTATCCTGGATGGTTACGAAGTGCCGGTGCAAAGGATCTTTGACCTGGATCCCACACGCGTGGAATCGATCACCATTCTCAAAGACGCCGCATCCACCGCCATCTATGGCTCGCGTGCCGCCAATGGGGTGGTAGTAATTGAAACGGTAAAACCGGTGAGCGGCAGGTTGCGGGTAAACTATTCATTGAACGGAAGCGTATCGATGCCCGATCTGTCGGGTTATCATTTACTGAATGCCCGGGAAAAGCTGGAACTGGAAAAATTGGCGGGATTATTTGATCCCCGTCCTGGTCAACAGCCATCAGATGCCCTGCTTCGCGAAAGTTACTATTATGGGAAACTGGCTGAAATCAACCGGGGCGTAGAAACAGACTGGCTTTCGCAGCCACTGCGCACCGGCTTGAATCAGCGGCATAACATACTGGTAGAAGGCGGTTCCAAAGAATTTATTTTTGGCGGTGACCTGAACTTTGCGCGTACACAAGGGGTGATGAAAGGTTCTGAGCGGAATAACAACTCCATCGGCTTCTCCATTTCTTACAGGAAGAATAACCTGATGTTCAGGAATTATATCCAGTGGAATAATATACAGTCGCAGGAATCGCCTTTTGGTTCTTTTGCAACCTATGCCGATCAGAATCCCTATGAAGCCATCCGCGATGAAGATGGTAATTACAAAAAAAAATTGGGCGATTGGGGGCGTTCCGACAATGGCAACCCGCTGTATGATGCACATCTAAAAAGTTACGATCGCACCACACAAAATGACTTTTCCAACAACTTCAACCTGCGTTGGACCATCACCGACGGCTTGCGGCTGGATACCAGGGTGGCCGTGATGTTGCAAAAAAGTCAACGGCAAAACTTTAAAGATCCTGCATCTTCCGTCTTCGACAATGTTCAATTCACCAGGAAAGGAACAAAAAGTATTCTCGATGATGAAATACGTACCTGGGACCTGAATGCCCTGTTGCTGTATGGCAGGGGGTACGGTAAACATTTTCTAAACCTGACTTTGGGCGCCAATGCCACGCAAAAAGAAATGACGCGTTCAGGATTTTCTGTGCAGGGCTTTCTTACCGGAAATACCGATGATATTAATTTTGCAGCTGATATATTGGATAAGCCAACCGGTGATAACGAAAAGAACAGGCTGGTTGGTTTCCTGGCTTCTGCCAATTATAGTTTCGATAATATTTATCTGCTCGATTTTTCCGGCCGTTATGATGGCGCTTCGCAATTTGGTTCCAATGTGCGTTTTGCACCTTTCTGGTCGCTGGGCGCTGGTATCAACGTTCATAATTACAAGGGATTTAAACAAAATTATCCCTGGATCACCAACCTGAAATTGCGCACCAACTACGGACAGGTGGGCAAGGCCGGGTTCTCGCAAAGTGTATCGAAAAGTACTTACAAGTATAATTTTGAATACTGGTATGTTTCGGGCATCGGCGCCAACCTGGTATCGCTTGCTAATCCCGATCTGGAATGGGAAAAGACTACCATGTTCGATGCCGGTTTGGATATTTCTGTTTTTAACAAGTTCAGCGTAACGTTCAACTATTACAAAAAAACCACGGTAGACCTGATTGGCGATATTACATTGCCGGTATCAACAGGCTTTGCTTCGTATAAAAGTAATTTGGGAGAAATCCTGAACGAAGGCTATGAAATCAATACCCGTTTGCAGGTACTCACCTCCCGTAATGTTAACCTGAACCTGTATGCCACAGCGGCACACAATACCAATAAATTCCTGAAGATTGGTGATGCGTTGAAAGAATATAACAAGCGTGTGGAACAATACTACGATGCGCACAGTGTTGTAAACAAACCGCTGAACAAATATTATGAGGGCGCCTCGCAAACAGCCATTTATGCCATGCGCTCGCTGGGCATTAACCCGGCCGATGGAAGGGAGATATTCGTTGACCGGGATGGTAACATCACTTACACCTGGAACGAAAGCCAGCATGTGGTGGTGGGCGATACAGAGCCGAAGGTGAGGGGCGCATTCGGATTTAATTTCAGTTATAAATCCTTCTTTATTTTTACGGGTTTTACCTACGAATATGGTGGAGACATGTACAATGAAACGCTGGTGAGAAAGGTGGAAAATGCCGATGTGTACAAAAATGTAGACCGGCGGGTATTTCAGGACCGCTGGCAACAACCGGGCGACATCACGCACCTCAAAGATGTACGTTTGTGGAACACGCCCACCAGGGTAACCTCGCGGTTTGTGCAGCGTAATAACTACATCGATTTTAATTCCATTACTATAGGGTACGATATTCCCCAGCGCATACTGAGTAAATGGAAAATAAATAACTGCCGGGTGCAGGCCAGCAGCAACGAATTAGGCCGTATATCCAGCATCGACACCGAACGCGGAACCGTATATCCCTATGCGCGCACCATTAACTTCACCGTTAACCTGGGTTTTTAAATTACTAATGTATTCTTAATGAAACGACAATTCTACCTGCTTATATTCCTGTCATTCGTGTTTACCGGTTGTGTGAAAAAATGGCTTGAACTGGAACCAAAAGCCGAAGTATCGGCCGATGTACTTTTGCAAAGCCCTGAAGGGTTTTCCGTAGCGCTCAACGGTATTTATACCAATCTTTCGTCGAAGACCTTATATGGTGGTGAACTTTTAAACGGAATGGTAGAAGTATTGGGGCGCTGTTACGAGTTGAAGAATACCACCCCCTATGATGATTTGAAAACATACAACTATTCAGCCAATTCCATACAGAATATACTTAATTCCATATGGGCGCTTTCCTATAACACCATCGCCAATTGCAATGGCTTGCTGGAAGAAATGAATAAAAAACCGGCCGGTTTTTTCAAGGAACATGAGCGCGCCCGGCTGGAAGGCGAATTGTTATCGATACGTGCTATGTTGCATTTTGAACTGCTTCGCCTGTATGCACCCGCACCGGCGGTGCAGGATGCCGAGGCCATTCCTTATTACACAACATTAAGCTATGCGCCGCTGCCGGAAAGGCGTACCAGCGAAATATTGCAGTGGATCATCGACGATCTTACCCGCAGTAAACAATTACAAAAAGAATTTGACACCCGTATTGAGGCCAGGCATGATTTCAACGAATTCCGTTTCAAACTCAATAAAGACAAAACTTTTTTTGGAACCGGTCTAAGGGGCTTCCGTATGGGTTATTATGCCACTTCCGCACTGCTGTCGCGGGTAGCCCTGTACGCAGGCAATGAACAGTTGGCCTATGACAATGCCATGGAAGTGATCAATGAAAAATCGGTCGACAATGAACCCCTGGTTTCATTTACACCGGCAACTGTCATTGATGTGGGTGAATACGATCGCCTGCTGTCTGACGATATATTGTTTGCCCTGTACCGGATAGATTATGAAGAGGAATTCAACAATATTACCTGTTTATCGGCCAATACCACGCAAATCTTCGGTAGTGACATTAACTCGGATTACCGCAGAAAATGTTATCTCTCACCCAGCGGAACCCAATTGCTGAAATATGATATAGAACAGGGGGCAAAAAGAGAAGGGCAAATTACCTCTATCATTCCCGCATTCAGGCTGAGCGAACTTTACCATATAGCTGCCGAATCGCTGTTTGACAGAGATCCCGACGGGGCATTGACGCTGCTGAACACCCTGCGTACCAAACGCGGGTGTACCGTGCCTTTACCATCCATTTCTTCCAAATCCGCATTCCAGGATGCCCTCATCAATGATGCACGCAGGGAATTTATAGGCGAAGGAAAATTGTTCTTCATGTACAAGCGACTGAACAAAACCGTACTGGATGAAACCCTCGGCAACCAAACCCTCGACGACAAATTTATTTTACCTGTTACCGAAAGATAACTGCTAACAAAAAATTACCGATGCATGAAACATCTTTACTTGTTGCTCATACTGTTTTGTTGGATGGCCGGTTGCAAAAAAGACGCCATTGACGAATATGGCGAAAGAAGCTATATATACCTGGCCAACGCAGCTGAAGATACGTCGATGATGAGGCCCGTTGAGTATTCTTTTGCTTTTAATCCGGGCGCCGGCCAGGATACTGTACCCCTGCTGGTAAAGTTGATTGGCAGACTGGGTGACCAGGACCGGCCGATAGCAGTTACTGTAGACGCATCGCAGACTACCGCGTTAACAAGCGATTATACACTTCCCGATCCTGTATTATTCCGTGCAGGACGCCCTATGGATACCATTTACCTGGTGTTGTACAACTCTGACCGGCTGAAGACCGGCAAATTCAAACTTCGGCTGGTTTTGAATGAAAATGAATACTTCATGCCGGGACCACCCAACAACAGTTTTGTAGATGTGACTTTCTCAGATATGATCGCAAAACCTGATTGGTGGAACGATGAAGTAGAAAGAAATTTCCTGGGTGTTTATTCCGATACCAAGTACCGGCTTTTTATTGAAGCTACCGGTATCTCGGACATGACCGATCTCTCTGAATCGGAACAAAGAGCTTACGCCGTCATATTCCGCGATTTTTTAGCGCGCGGCCGTGAAAATGGAGAAGTGTACGAAGATGAAAATGGACAGATCAACGTATCACCGAATTTATTTTAACACATGAAAAATTTATTTGTATATAGCCTCTTTGCAAGCCTGCTGGTACTGGCTTCCTGTTATAAAGACAAGGGCAATTACAGCTATGAAGATCTTCACAAGGTAGAGATTTTGTTCGATGATGGAACATTTATAAAACCTCGTGTAACGGATACGCTGCACATAGATGCCCGGCTGGTTTATCGTGGCGATACCATACGCAGCAGCGCCGCTGCGGACATCTTTTCGTTTACCTGGTATTGCAATGACGAGGAGATCAGTACAGATCCGGTATTGCACTATGCCGTGCGCGACCTTACCGGTATTCGTCCCTACCTGAAGCTGAAAATAGTGAACAGGCACGATGAATCCACATTCCTGGCAGGCATTACCGTTGACGCTATTCCGGCCTACCTCTTTGGCTGGTTGGTGCTTACCCAAAAAGACAATCGCAGCATCATTTCATACATCGATCCCGTAACCTTCGAGGTTACAGCCGATTTTTATACTACCATAGCCGAGAAGGAACTGGGTCCCAATGCCGTGCTGATCAAAGAACACTGGATGGCTGGTGGAGGTCTGAGCAACCCCGGCAATGTACTTATTGTGCGTAATGATGCCGATGGCAATATTGAACTGGACGGCACTAACCTGAGCCCCATTTACAATACCAATAATTTCTTTCTGAGCAATACGCTGCCGGTTGACTTCCGCCCGCGTAATGAATTTTATATGTGGGATTACAGCATGATGCTCGACGACAACGGAAATGTATACGTACGCAAACACGTGAATAATGCTTTTTCGCAAAGTGGCGTATATCCCAATAAACCCATGTTTGTTCCGGGTGGTGTAAAATTCGACAAAGGCTGGGATGGCAGTTTCATGAGCGGCCAAACGCTGTTGTACGATAAAACCCAGGGTAAACTTTTCCTGGGCTCAGACCGTGGTTTGGTGTTGCCCATCGACTATATGCCCGGGCCGCCCATTCCGCCAGGCGCCACGCTCATCAATAATATGGATAAGGAACTGGTGTATGTGGGATCTCTGAAAGAAGGCCGCTTCACTTCTTCTTATTTCCTCGTATTCTTCGACGGTAGCCAGCACTATGTACAAAATATCATGGTCATAGACCAATTCTATACCATACAGGCATTGTTCCAGGGCGAAACCGCTTTTGGCGCCGGTACTGCCAACGCACAATCGGTATTTTGCCAGCTGCCCCGCATCCGGAACTATATGTTTTATTCCGGCGGCAGCGGTAATAAAACCCTGTACCTGTATGAGCATGGCCCTGCCAAAAGCTCGGAATATTTCACCTTTGATGCCGCCATCAAAACCATTTCGTGCAGCCAGAACGAAGTTATGGGTGTGCAAACCCATGCCCAGTTGATGGTAACGCTGGAAAACGGGGATGTGTATATTCTCGGCATTTTATCGGACGAGATCGCCGACCCATCCAAACGTTTGGTAAAAAAGATAGAACTGAACGAAGGGGTGCCTGTAAGTTCCATGTACAAGGTTGGATTTGGATTTAATCAAATGATGTAAGCAACAATATGAATCAACCAATAATAAAAGCCGTACAACTATCGCACCGCTATACCTCGCAATGGGCGATACGTGATATTGATTTTGAAATACCGGTAAAGGGTATTTACGGATTATTAGGATCGAACGGGTCGGGCAAATCGACCATGATGAATATTTTGTGTGGCGTATTGAAACCTACAAAGGGCGATGTATTTATCAACGGCATCGATATTCGTAAAGATGCTATTGCGGCCAAAGGGTTGATGGGTTTTCTTCCGCAAAGACCTCCGCTGCATATAGACCTTACCATTGAAGAATACCTCACCCATTGTGCCGGGTTGCGTCTGATACCCCGCAGCGAACAGGCGCAGGCTGTGAACAAGGTGCTGGATCAATGTGGCATTGCCCATTTCAGGAAAAGACTCATACGGAATTTATCGGGCGGCTACCAGCAACGCGTGGGCATTGCACAGGCCATTATACACAACCCGCAACTGGTGGTGCTGGATGAACCCACCAATGGCCTCGATCCCAACCAGATTGTGGAGATCAGGAACCTGATCAAGGAAATTGCCCAGGCAAGAACGGTGATCCTCAGCACGCATATGCTTTCAGAAGTACAGGCTGCCTGCAACCACATCATCATGCTGGCCGAAGGCCGCGTGGTGTTTTCGGGCAGTGTGGAAGAGTTCGACCGCTATGCGGCGCCGGCCACCATTGTGGTGACACTGCTGGAGCCACGTGGAGCCGATGAACTAAAACGCTTAGCGAATGTGATGGATGTGGAATCCCTGGGCGGCCACCGCTACCGGGTGAAAGTAGATGATGTAGACGAAATGCTGGAAACCATCGTTACGCAAAGCGTACACAATGGCTGGCGCCTGAAGGAGATCAATGCCGAGAAAAACTCGATGGACACTATTTTTGCTGAATTGTCAAAAAAACATTCGCGGTCATAAACGCAGATACCGAACATGAAACAAGCTTTAAGAATAGCCCGTACCGAATTGCAGCTGCTTTTTTATTCTCCCATAGCATGGCTTATCCTCATTGTGTTTACCGTTCAGGCCAGCATTACTTTTACCGGCTCCCTGGAAGGATTTGTGATGTCGAAAGAACTGGGTTTTAGTACCAAAGGTATTACCTTGAAATTATTTACCGATCCCTGGCAGGGATTTTATGCACGGCTGCTGGGCTACATGTATTTTTATATACCACTGCTTACCATGGGTATGATGAGCCGTGAAATAAGCAGCGGTTCCATCAAGCTTTTGTATTCTTCACCCATCAGCGATGCGCAGATCATAGTGGGCAAGTTTATGTCTATTGTTGCCTATGCACTATTAATGACCGGCATTGTATTCACGTTTACCATATATGGCGCTTTTGTGGTGGATAAATTTGATTTCCCCGCTACGCTTCCCGGTTTGCTGGGCATTTTCCTGCTTATATGCGCTTATGGTGCGGTAGGTCTTTTTATGTCTAGTCTCACCTCATACCAGGTGGTGGCCGCGGTAGGTACTTTTGCCGTTTTTGCCGTTTTGAGTTATACCAGCGGATTATGGCAGGATGTGCCTTTTGTGCGTGATATTATGTTCTGGTTATCGATCGGCGGGCGTACCAATGAATTTTTAGGCGGTATAATCAGTAGTGAGGATGTGATTTATTTTATTACCGTTATGGCTCTTTTCCTGGCGCTCAGTATTGTTCGTTTCCGTTCTATGCGTCAGAAAACCCGCCGAATAGTGGTGCTGGGCCGTTATGCACTGGTAATTGGCTGTGCTGTAATGATCGGTTATGTAAGTTCCCGCCCAGCCATGATGGTGTATTACGATGCTACGCGCACCAAACTGCGTACGCTTACAAAACCCAGCCAGGAAATTGTTGCCCAGGCCAAAGGCGGGTTGACCATCACCACCTATGCCAATGCGCTGGATGAAGACCGTTTCCTGTTTTTTGGTATGCCGAAGTTTGAGCTGGAGACCATGAAGATGTACAAGCAATATCTGCGCTTCAAGCCGGAGATCAAAATGAATTTTGTACGCTACTATGCCAAGGGCAATAATGAAAAATCGTTGAACCAGCGTTATCCTACACTCAGCGATAAGGAGCGCGTTGGGAAGATAGCCCGTACCTATGAAGTAGACTCTACTATGTTTTTACCGGTTGACCAGCTTGGCAGTATCAAAGAAACCCTGGCCGGGGAAAATTTCAGGCATGTAAAAATACTGCAGCGGGATAGCGGGCAGCAATCGGTATTACGCCTGTTCAACGATGCAAATCCCTTCCCCTCGGAAGCGGAAATAAGCGCCGCCATTAAAAGGCTGGTGACCACCTTGCCAAAAGTGGGCTTTGTAGAAGGCCATGGCGAACGGGATTGCATTAAAGAAGGCGACCGCGACTATAACCGGTTCGCCAATGAAAAAACATTCCGTTACTCGCTCATCAACCAGGGCTTCGATTTTGAACAGATCACGCTGGATAAGGAAGTGCCTGCGCATGTGAGCATACTGGTGATAGCAGATGTAAGAACCGCCTTCTCCGAAAATCATTTGCAACACCTGAAACAATATATAGAAAGAGGCGGCAACCTGTTGATAGCCGGCGAACCCAAACGCCAGGCCAACATGAATCCTATTACGGAGCTGTTTGGCGTACGCCTGATGGATGGCAGACTGGTAAAACCCAGCAGGAATTACCAGGCCGACCTGATGGTTACCCATGTTACCCCGGAAGCCCAGGCCCTGGCACGTGCCTTTCGTGAGATAAAAGAAATCAACATGAAGGTGGTGATGCCATCTGCAGTGGGCATCGACTATAAGGATGCGGCCGCCAAAGGATACACGGTGAAACCCTTATTTGTAACAGATACTACCGGCGTGTGGAATGAACTGGAAACAACCGATTTTGTAGACGATACTGTAGTATTGAATACCGCGGCAGGCGAAGTGGCCATAGCCAATGCACCCACCGGTATTGCACTCAGCCGCAAGCTGAATGGCAAGGAACAAAAAGTTATCATACTGGGCGATGCCGATTGCATGAGCAATGGTGAACTGGGGCACCGGCGCAAGGATATTTTTTCGGGTAATTCCCTGCTGATCGTAGGCGCATTCAACTATCTCTCAGATTATACGGCGCCCGTAGATGTGTCGCGGCCGGAGTTTACCGATAACGATATTCATCTTACCAAAACAGGTTTCAAGGTTACCAGGGTGGCATTCGCCGGTGTGGTGCCGGGCATCATGCTCATCAGTTACCTGGTGATATGGTTTAGAAGAAGAAGGCAATAAGCCTATAGTTCAAAATGCACCTGCAACTCACAGCCCTTGCCGGGTGCCGAGTTGATCACTACATGGCCGTTCAATAATTCAGTCCGGCTCACGATGTTCTGCAAACCCACGCCGTTTCGTTTGGCGGTGATGTCGAATCCAATGCCATCGTCCTGGATATTCAGTTGCAGGGATCGGGGCCGCTGTTTTATTTCAATGATGGCCTTGCTGGCCCGGGCATGTTTGATAATATTGTTCAACTGTTCCTGCACAATCCTGAATATGGTGAGTTTCATATCGTGGCTCAGCACATTTTCATCCAGGTTATTAATGCGGGTGATCACCTGCAGTCCCTTGGCGTGGTTGATATCCCGGCTGATGTCCAGGATGGCTTCTTTTACGCCAATCTCTTTGGATGGCTGCGGTATGAGGGAATTGGAAAGGGTTCTTATTTCCTTGATGGCCGTATTTATGAAACCTTTCCCTTCTTCAATCAGGGTTACCCGCTTTTTATCGTCGGCAATAGCGCAATCCATATACAGGCGGGCTGTGGCCAATATCTGGTTGATATTGTCGTGTAGTTCTTCACCCAGAAAGGCCCTTTCCTTTTCCTGCGCCTTAATGGCGGCTGCCGTGATGTAGTGTTGTTTTTCCCTGATTTCGCGGGCAAGCTTACGTTCCAGTTTTATTTTTTCAGAGATATCGTTGCAAATTCCGTCCAGCCTTACCAGTTCACCTTTTTCGTTCAGGGTGGGGATGAGCTTGGTTTCCACCCAGCGAATGCTGTTGTTTTTATGGTATATACGATAGCGCTTTACCACGGTAAAGCCTTTTTTTAGCTGCACATCATTTATATCAACCAGGAACCGGTCTTCGGGATGAATGAGCTTGTACCATAGATTATTGTCTTCAATAAAGTCGGATGGTGCATAGCCTGATAATTTCTTACAGGCCACCGATATCTGCAACACGCGTTTGTTAAGTGGGTCGAGGGAGAAAAGCACATCATCGATGGTGTTGAAAATTCTTTGCAGTTCAATGCTTTGATTCACCTGTTGCTCGCCCGATATTTTGAAATTATGCGACCATAATCCGCAAAGAAAAAATATGACCGCAGCCAGCATCGCGTGTATGGTATAGGTGGACAGCGGCATATAATCCAGTTGGGTAAAATAAATTTCTTCATACCCGATGTATTGCAGGTAACCAAATACTGCATGGTGCACCATCACCACAATGGCGATGGGTATTTGTAGTTTCCAGTTTCGGTACGTGATGAGTATGGTGCTGCCGATAAATGCCAGGAAATGCATTTCAAACATGCCATGCATCTGGTAAATATACTGGGCCATAAAAATGCCCATGATGGCAGATAGTACGTATTGGTACAGGTGAGAGTAGGGAAGTAACAGTTTGGTTGAATAATAGGCAATCAGCGATAAGCCGCCCACGCCAAAGGCTATCATCCAGGTGTCGTAGAAAAAAGCCAGTAAAATTCCGAAGATAAAATAACCGGGAAGAAAATAATTCATCAGCCTGTCTGATCTCTTCCTGATTTCGGAAGAGAAATCGTCAATATAATTCCTGTTCATGAATGGATAAGTTTAAATGGTTTATCGTGTGCATACCGGCAGTGCGCAGCCGTAACTTGTGGTGGCCGCCTGCCCCATATAAGGATGTTTTGATTGTTTTAATAATGAATCAATGGCCATTTGTGCATAATTGGTCTTTTTATTAGTGCAATAACGGCTTCTGTTATAATTGCCCCGGTAGTACAAATGCCGGTCGGGGGTAATGATGGCCGCCTGCGGGGTAGAATACACGCCACATGCGGCAGCATACGCACTATCGAATACCACCGGTAAGGGTAGGTGGAGCTGGTTGCGTATATCTTCTTCGGTGTAGACAGGTTTTTTATTCAGGGCCACCACCACAAAATTTACTTCGCTGCCATATTCCTTGACCAGCGATCTGAAATGGGTGATGTTAAAACGTGAGCAGGGACAATCGGGGTTAAAGAAGTGCAGGAACAGGGGTTTGGCATCTCGTTCAATACCGGGTATATCTTTTATGTGAACGCGGGCGCCGGTTTGAACCGCGTGATAATTGTTGGGTACAGCCGTAGGTAGACTGTATTGCCACTCGTTGTACCAGAATAAAAATGCAATACCCGAACCGATGACACTAAGCCAGGCTGCCAGGAACCACTTCCTCATCGTATGGTCTTTAATAGGTTATCTCTTAATGCAGGCTAAAACTAAGGCAAAAGAATGGAATCTGCAGGTTAATTAACTACGGGGTAAGGGTATATCATTATTTTTTAATATTTACTATCCTGTATGGTTTGAGCGTCTTGTAACCTGTGCATTTTGGTTTGCGTTGCAAATGGTAGTCGTTGTCGTTCACTGAAAATTAGTGTGTTGCGCAGGTAATGCGTAAGTTTGCCGTCTATACAGGATAAATTCAGCATACAACATGATGAAGAAATTGCCGGTAATTGTTGGTTTGCTTGCACTGGCTTTTACCATGCAGGCGCAGGAATATGTAATTACAAAATATGGTGTAGGTACCGATAGCACCCGCCTGAATACCCAGGCCATTCAGCAGGTGATTGATAAAGCGCATGAAAATGGCGGTGGCACTATTGTGATACCCAAAGGTGTTTTCCTTACGGGCGCTTTATTCTTCAAAACCGGAACAAAATTGCATTTACAGGAAGGCGCGGTGTTGAAAGGTTCGGATGATATCAATCATTATCCGCTGATCCCTTCGCGTATGGAAGGGAAGAACCTGTTGTATTATGCGGCGCTGGTCAATGCCTATTATGTAGACAGCTTCCAGATCACCGGTCCGGGTACCATTAATGGCAACGGGCTTCGTTTCTGGAAGGCCTTTTGGGATCACCGGGAAGCAATGCGAAAGATTGGCAAATCTGCCACCAACCTCGAGGTGCATCGTCCCCGCCTGGTGTTTATTTGGGGTTGCGATGATGTGACCATTAAAAATGTGAAACTGCGTGATGCGGGTTTCTGGACCACGCATTTGTACCAGTGTAATAATGTATTGATAGAAGGCTGTGATATCCGTTCGCCCTACAAACCCGTGCCGGCGCCCAGCACCGATGGGGTGGATATTGATGTATGTAAGCAGGTAACCATCAGAAATTGTTTTATATCCGTTAACGACGATGCCATTGCTATCAAAGGTGGAAAGGGGCCCGATGCCCACAAAACCAACAACAACGGGCCGGTATCGGAGATATTGATCGAGGATTGTACGTTTGGTGATTCGCATGGCACACTTACCCTGGGCAGTGAAAGTATTCATGCCCATAACATCATTGTTCGCAATTGCAAGGTAGATAACAACTGTCCTATTTTACGCCTGAAAATGCGGCCGGATACATACCAGGTGTTTGAGAACATTCGCATTGAAAACATCAAAGGTCGCTGCGGCACTATCATCAGCGTAAATCCCTGGAGGCAGTTCTTTAACCTGGAAGGAAGTAATGAAAAGCCCTATGGTATTGTACGTAATATTTCATTCACCAATATCAAAGTGAATTGCAAGAGCCCCGGTGAAATTCAGGGCAACCCCGCAGATTCGGTTTCCAATATTCTTTTTAAAAATATAAAAGCTACTGCCGAAACCGATACACTGAAAACCAAATACCCCGATATCAAGATGGAGAACGTGGTGGTGAATGGAAAGCCATTGGTACTGAAATAAGCTTACCACAATAATGCAATGGCCGGATAGACATCCGGCCAATCCCCACCATCCGCCATATTCCCATTTTCCTGAAAATGTCTAAGTTTACAACCTTGGACAATAATCAATTATATAATGATAAAATATTGTTTGCCCGCATTGCCAATGACGACGGCAAAGCTTTTACCGAACTGTTCAGGCAATATTTTGAGCCGGTAAAATGGAATGCATTAAAAATGCTGAAGTCGGAATTCTGGGCCGAGGAGATTGTGCAGGAAGTATTCACGCAATTATGGGATAACCGCCACAAGCTGGCGGCTGTTGAATCGCCCGCGGCATTTATATTTAAAGTAACGGCCAATCGCTGCCTCGACCGCATTCGCCGCCAGGAGCTGGAGATCAAAATGCAATACGTGGTGAACAAAGCCTTGCACCGCGATACCACCAGCGTTCAGGAAAATGCCTACGACCTGGACCTGATTGAAAAACTCATCAAAGAAGCGGTTGAGCAACTCCCCGGCCAGGGCCGCCTGGTGTTTGAGCTGCAAAGAAATGAAGGACTTAGCTACCAGGATATCGCCGCCCGCCTGGGCATCAGCCGCAATACGGTGCGCAACCATATGGTAAAATCGCTGCATTTTATCAGATCGTACCTGCGCCGGAAAGGCGTGATTTGCGTGCTGCTCATTGGTGCCTGGTATTTTTTTTAAAAAAATTTTCACAACCACTAGTCCTGCCTCTACTCTTATACGCCTTTATACATTAGCACATGAAAGCCGATCAATCGAACATCCAGGAACTTTGGGACCTTTTTGTGTCTGACAGGGCCACCCCCGAACAGGTGAATGCCTTGTTTGAGTACATAAAAAGCGCTGACAATGAGGAGCATATAGCGCTTTTCAAAGAAGCTGCCGGCAAACTGCCGGGGCCCCTGGAAAGTACCGACCCGGCAGTGGTGCAGTCTATACTGGATGCCATTGTGAATTCAAATGAAGATCTGAAAAGCTCATTACAGGTACACCGCATACCATTGTATCGCCGATGGTGGTGGGCGGCCGCATCTGTTATCATATTATTGTCCGCAGGCCTGTATTTCTTTAACAGACCAGCCACAACTCAACAGGTAGTGGCGGCCCTGCAAAACGAGGCTGCACCGGAAGAAGCCATGCCCGGCGGTAACCGCGCGGTATTAAAACTGGCCGATGGCATTACCATCGTACTCGACAGCGCCGCCAACGGCACACTGGCCATGCAGGGCAATACCAATATTGTAAAACTGGATAATGGTCAAATTGCCTATTCAGGAAATGGGCAAAGCTCTGATTTGTTATATAACACCATGTCAACACCACGGGGCGGGCAGTACCAGCTCACCCTGCCCGATGGAACAAAAGTGTGGTTGAACGCAGCTTCTTCCATTACATTCCCCGTGGCGTTTACAGGTAATACAAGAGATGTATCGGTAACGGGTGAAGTATATTTTGAAGTAGCGAAGAATAAGGAAAAGCCTTTTGTGGTAGATGTAAATAAACAATTGCAGGTAGAGGTATTGGGAACGCATTTTAATATCAATTGCTACCCCGAAGAATCGGTGATTAAAACCACACTGGTAGAGGGTAGTGTGCGGGTAAGCAATCAACAAACCATTGTGCTTACACCGGGGCAGCAGGCCATTGCACAGGGTGCAGAACTGGCGGTGAATCCCCAACCCAATATAGCGCAGGTGCTGGCCTGGAAAAACGGCCTGTTCGATTTCCAGGATATGCGTTTTGCAGAAGCCATGCGCCAGGTGGAAAGATGGTATGATATACAGGTGGTGTATGACGGACCCGCACCCGATATAGAGTTCACGGGTGGTATGGATCGTGGCATACAGCTATCAGGCATCATACGTTTCTTAAACGATTATGGAATAAAAACCAGGCTGCAAGGCCGCAGGCTGATCATTTATCGCTGACAATAACCTTTAACGATTATCTGCTTGAAAATAGTGATCGCTTCGAAAAGGGCGATAGTAGACGATTTTGTCCTAAACCAAAACTATGTTAGTAATGCGACTAACCATCATTCTTTTGTTTGTGGGAATGCTGCAGGTGCATGCAAAAGTATTTTCGCAACAGGTTACTTATTCTGGTAAGAATGTTCCGCTTGAAACCATTTTTACCGAAGTGAAGAAACAAACGGGTTATATGTTCCTCTATCCCAAAAAAGTGCTGGAGGGAACCAGGAATGTAGACGTACAGGCCAACCGTATGCCGCTGCCCGATTTCCTGGAGCTGGTATTCAGGAACCAGCCTGTGAAGTACACCATTGAAAGTAAAACCATCAATGTATCCCGAAAAGCTGTGCAGCCCGTGGCAGGCTCCACCGATTCTTTACCCGATGAATCGCTTATTTGTATTATCAAAGATCCAAAAGGCGCTTTTATTCCCGGTGTGACCGCCGAATTGCTGCATACCAATAAAACCGCGGTGAGCGATCAAAAGGGCAACCTGGTGTTTAGAAAAATACCATCCGGTTTTTACACCCTGGAGCTTTCGCACGTAAGTTATATCAAACAGGAAAGATCGGTGTACCTGGGCAATGTGCCCCTGCGCCTGGAAATTACCCTGGAACCCAATTCGGCCGTGCAGGAAGAAGTAGTGGTGAGCACGGGTTATCAGACCATTGCCAAAGAAAGAAGCGCCGGTTCTTTTTCAAAACCCGATATGCAGATACTCGCCGAGCGGCCCGGCACGGTAAACATATTGCAAAGACTGGATGGTCTTGTTGCCGGTTTAACGGTGAACAATGCCCCCAGCGGTTCGCAAAACCCTTTCTTAATCAGGGGTCTTTCCACCATCGGTATACAGGATCCGGCCAACCCAACGGTGGCAACGGGTATTAATCGCAATCCCCTATATGTAATAGATGGTGTGCCCATGGATGATATCACCACCATCAACCCGCAGGATGTTTCGGATGTTACGGTGTTGAAAGATGCTACCGCCGCATCCATCTGGGGTGCGCGTGCCTCGAATGGTGTAATAGTGATCACTACCAAAAAAGGCATGAACAACGAAAAGATCCGGACACAATACGACGGGTTTATCACCTTCCAGGGGCGGCCCGACCTGGACTATATGCCGGTGCTGAACAGCCAGCAGTTTATTTCAACAGCCAAAGAATTATTTGCATTGAACGATGCCGACAACCCATTGCCTTATGCAGTAGCATATCCCTGGAACAATATCTCCAGGTATCAAAGCATTACCGATCGCGGTGTGCCGCCCCATGAAGCCATCCTGTATGCAGGTTATATGGGAAAGGCCACCGCCGCACAAACACAGGCCAGTCTTGATAGCCTGGCCCGGCTCAGTAACAGGGACCAGATCAACGACCTGTGGTATAGAAATGCCCTGCTTACCAGTCATACGGTATCGGTTTCCGGTGGCAGAAAGATCCACTCATTTTATGGTTCGTTCAATTATGTAAACAAAAGAACCGATCGCCCGCAGGACAGCGATAATTATTTCAAAGTAAATTTCCGCCAGGATTTTCGCTTCAACGATCGTATACAACTATATCTGATCACCGATCTGTCGAATTCGGTGGTAAAAAACCAGCGGAACATCGCCGTGGATTACAGGTTCTATCCCTATCAGTTATTCAGGGATGAGCAGGGAAATAATTTACCGGTTTCGTACATGCGGTATTTAAGCGATTCGGTGCGCAACGATTTTCAGGCGCGCAGCCGCGTGAACCTGGACTATAACCCGCTGGATGAAGTAGGTTTGGGCAGCACCAAAACCGATGCGGTATTGAACCGTGTTATTGGCGGCGCCACCATCAAATTATTTAAAGGTGTACGCTTCGAGGGCACTTATGGTTATATAAAAGGCAATCGCAAGTCCACCAGCTTCGACGATGAACAAAGTTATTTGGTAAGAAGTGAGCTGGTGCAGTTCACGGAAGCGCCTACAACGGCATCTACACCGGTATATGGCCTGCCTAGTACCGGCGGAAGATATACGGTGGCTCAACAATCACAACGCAACTGGACGGTGCGCAACCAATTGGTATTCGACAGGGAATGGGCAAGCAGGTATCATCAATTGACCGTGCTGGCCGGGCAGGAAAGCCAGGAACAGCTGATGGTATTTAATAGTAATACCCTGCGTGGTTACGACCCACTGTTACAAACCTATGGCATCATCGATTATAAATCGCTGAACTCGCCGGGCATGACGGGTGTTGTAATGCCCAACAACGGCTCCCGCAGCGTATTGCAAAGCAACTTTGCGCAAAACACCGAAACGCAGGTGCGCTTTCGCTCTTATTATGCCAATGGCGCTTATACCTTAAACGAGAAATACTCTGTAAATGCCAGCTGGAGAATTGATGGCAGTAATTTATTTGGTTTGGATAAATCGGCTCAAAACAAACCTGTTTGGAGCGTTGGCGCCAAATGGGTATTGTGCAGGGAGAAATTTTTGTTCGATGTACCCTGGTTAGAGAACCTGGCTTTAAGAACCACCTATGGTATTACGGGTAATGCACCCAGCCCCGGTACAGCTGCCTCCTACGATATCCTGAACCCGGTAACCGGAACCGCTTTGCCCGGTGGAAGAGGCCTGAATATTGCTACTGCCGCCAACCCCAAACTTACCTGGGAAAGTACCAAAATACTCAATGTGGGCATCGACTTTGCCGTGTTGAAAGGCAGAATACAGGGCTCCATAGATGGTTATAAAAAAAGAACCGACAACCTGCTGGGCGAAGTGCCTATCAACAGCCTCACCGGTTATTCAAGCATCATCGGTAACCTGGGTGTGCTGGAAAACAAGGGTATTGAATTATCGCTGACAGCTTTGGCCGTGCAGGCCAGGCGTTTTAACTGGACCACCCAATTGAACATGGCCTATAACCACAACAAAGTGGTGCAACTGAACAACCTGGTAGAACTGACTACAGGCCTGCAACAGGTGCGGCAACCCTATGTAGCCGGTTACAGCGCTTTTGCCTTATTTGCTTATAAATATGCCGGCCTGAACGACAAAGGCGATCCCCAGATTTATTTGAACGATAAAACCGTTACATCGGCCAGGAATGTGACCACCCCGAAAGACGTAGTATTCATGGGCACCTACCAGCCCGTATGGAGTGGTGGTTTTACCAATCGCTTTAACTATAAAAATTTCAGGCTGGTGGTAAATACCATATTTAACCTGGGACATGTAATGCGTCGTGATGTAAACCTGTTTTATACAGGCAGACTGATACACGAGAATATGGCCAGCGGCGGCTTTACCACCGGTAATCTGCATGCAGATTTTTTGAACAGGTGGAAGAAACCGGGTGACGAAGCCTTTACCAATATTCCTTCTTACGTGGTAAATAATGCTACCCACGCTACACGCAGGGATACTACCTATTACCGTTATGCAGATATCAATGTGGTGAGTGCTTCTTTTATCAAGATCAGGGATATCACCTTATCGTATACGCTCCCTTCCAGGATCAGCAATGCGCTGAAAGCCGAGTTTATCGATTTCCGCTTGCAGGTAGGTAATATCATGGTGTGGAAGGCCAATGACCTGGACATAGACCCTGAATTCCAGGATGCATTTACTGGTGCGCGCATCATTCGCTCGCAACAACGCACATTGACGTTGGGCGTTCACGTTAATTTTTAAATGTTGGCAACATGAAACTGAAATATATCCCCATATTATTTTTATTATTCGCTTGCAGGAAGAGTTTTTTAGAGACAGACCCCAAGGGAAAACTCGTGGCGAAAACCGTTAATGATTATGATCTGCTTTTAAATAACAACACCCTTTTAAATACCGGTGGCGCCAATGCGCAGGTATTTTTAGGAGATGAGATAGCCGCCGTGGAACCCTATTTTGCCACGGCCGAACCTAAAACGCAACGTTTGTTTCAATGGGAGCCTGTTGTATACGAGCCACAGGAAGATGCTGCTGAAACATCGGCCCTCCTGCAGCAATTATATATATACAACAAGATCATCAATGAAGTAGGCGATGCCAGTAATGGTACCGAAGCCAAAAAGAAATCTATTCGGGCCGAAGCTATGGCCGGCAGGGCCTGGGTGTATTTCCAGCTCATCAACTATTTTGGCAAACCCTATAACCCCGCCACAGCCGCAGGCGATGCCGGCTTTCCTATTATCAGGGCAGCCGATGTAACTGCTACCCAATTCAACCGGGCGCCGGTTCAGGAAGTGTATGATTTTATTGTGAACGACCTGGTGAGCGCTATCCCCGATTTGCCGGTACAAACCACTTATCGCATACGCATGGCCAAACCGGCCGCCGAAGCATTATTGGGCAAGGTGTATATGTTTATGGGTAAGTTTGACGAAGCGCTGCCCCTGCTGAACGATGCGATAGATGATTTACAACAGGCCTCCATACCTGTGGAATTGATTGATTATAATGCAGCTTTTGCACCCGGTGGCATGTTTTTGCCCCTGGATCCTTTTTTTGGCCCTACTACACCGGTTATAGGCGACAATCCCGAAACCATTTATGCGCGCCAGTTCTCGAATTTCTGGATCACCAGTTCTGAAACGGTTATTACGCCTGCCACCGTGGCCTTATATGGTGCTACCGATCTGCGGCTGAACTTTTATTCCAATATGCCCTTCCCGGCCGGTCCTGAATATCCTGCCGGTTTATTAAGAAGAATGGCGCCACTCACCAACCCCTACGGGGTAGTGCTGCCCGACCTGATCCTGCTGAGGGCGGAATGCAGGGTCCGTACCAACGACCTGGCCGGCGCTGTGGAAGATGTAGAGGAATTGCGCAGGAACAGAATGCCGGAAGCCGATGCCGCTGTGCCCGCAGAGGCCAGCTCCACCCAAAAGAAATTAATTGAGTATATCATGGATGAACGCATCCGCGAATTTGCCAGCCTGGGCGTACGCTGGTACGATATGCGCCGGCTTTCGGTAGACCCGCTGTTTGCGAACACAAGCTATACCCATACTGTTTATGCAGAAGACGGAACGTCGCGCACCATTGATATGCCTGCTGAAAGACTGGTGCTGAAAATTCCGCCAAAGATTATGAATGAAAATCCCGGAATGGAAGACAACCAATAACCATTAAAAACGATATATATGAAGAAGATAAAGCTATTTATACTGGCTATGCTCGGCGCTGTTGCAGTACAGGCTCAGGATGCCAACGGCATCATGAAATATGTGAAAGCCCTGCGCGATGAGAATGATCCTGTAAAGAGCATGGCCATGATGAAAAAAATTATTAGGGAAAATAATCTCAAGGAAGATAAGGATGCAGAAGTGATAGACCTGATGAAAGGCGAAGTGGCTATGGACTATCTGCAGGCCGGAAAATACAGGGAGTTTGAAAACTGCGTTTATACCATGCGCAGCAAATTCAATCAAACTTCTTATTTGAATATGGGCGCCAGTACCCTGGCCCGGGAAAAAAAGGACCTGGAAGTAGCCGAACATTTGTCGAAAAAAACACTGGACCTGTATAACTCCTATAAAGACGATCCAAAGGCCCGACCCGCCAATATGCCCGAAAAAGACTGGAAACGGTTTATGACCTTTGCCTTTTATCCTTATTGCGATACCTATGCAGAGGTATTGCATGCACTGGGAAAAAACAAGGAAGCCCTGGAATACCAGGAAAAAGCTTTTGATGGTGCGCCGGAAGAAGGTATGCCTTCATCGGTGGAGCGTTATGCCACCCTGTTGAGCCTGAATGGCCAGGAAGAAAAGGCTTATTCCCTGTTATTAAATATGGCAAAAACCGGCAAATCAACCAGCGGCATGAACGAGCTGTTGAAAAAACTGTATGCCCAAAAAGGCCTGACCAATTTTGATGAATTTTTCGCCGGTCTGCAAAAAAACGTGGTGGCATCGTTAAAAGAAGAGTTCAGGAAAAAGATGCAGGATATTGAAGCGCCCGGATTCACCCTCAAAGACCTGGATGGTAAAACTGTATCGCTGTCTGACTTCAAAGGAAAAACCGTGGTGATTGATTTTTGGGCCACCTGGTGCATGCCCTGCCGCGCCTCATTCCCGGCCATGCAAAAAATTATGAAACAGCATCCCGAGGTGAAATTCCTGTACATTGCCACCCAGGAAAAACAGGAGGGCGCATTGACCAGGGTAAAGGATTTTATCAGCAAAAATCAATATCCTTTTCATGTGTTAATGGATGCGCCTTTGGAGAATAACAAACAACAATTCGAAGCGCTTTCGGCCTTTAAACCCGAGGGCATACCTGCCAAGGTGATCATCGATCCCAAAGGCAGGCAGCGCTTTTTGACCATCGGTTTTTCTTCCGATACACAACTGATCAACGAGATGGAAGCGATGTTACAACTCGTGAACGACCTGGGTTAAAACGATACGGAAAAATGGAATATATTTTGTAATAGAATGGCAAATTGAACCTTATGGCCAAAAAAACTATTGCAAAAATAAATCCCGTTACCGACGCACTGCGTAAACTGAAAGAAGAAGAGGCTGAATTGATCAGCAGGCTTAAACCCGTACAGGAAGCTATCAGCGCTTTGGAAGCCATTCTTGATAAACCAACCAAAAAAACAAGTTCATCTTCTGCCACTAAAGAAAACCCCGGTAATCAACTGGTGGCCGAAGATGAACCTACCGAAGCTTTTCAATAAGGGGCATCCCCCTGTCAGATTACGCCGTCACGAATACACCGTGAAATTAGTTCCGCGCTGGTTTTAACTCCCGCCTTGTTCATGATTTTTTTTCGATGGTTTTTAACCGTTTCAATGGAAATAGCCAGTTTGTCGGCTATTTCCTTATTGGTATAACCTGCTGCTATCAGTGCAATCAGTTCGGTTTCTCTTTTGGTGAAGGGGGGCGTGGAACTGGGCGCCGGTGTGGGCACATCTGCATCGATATTTAAATAAGAAGGTTCGCCAAAAACGCCAATAAGCGAGAGCTTATAATTATTTTCTGTGGTAAGATGCTGAATATTGGTAAGAATATTCAGCGTTTTGCCAAAACGGCCGTTCTCATCGGTGGTAAGTGTCAGGGCCTGGTGCAATAAAAGCTGGTAACTGCCATCGGCCATTTTAGCCCTGAAACAGTAACTGGATTTGTAACGGGTTACTTTATCTCTACCGATTGAATTGTATAAAATATCAATCGATTTTTCTTCAGCTTTTACAACAAAAGCCATATCATCTTCATGAATGCGTGCCAGTATATCGTCCAGCGTAATTCTGTCGGCAGGAATGCCGAACATATCTTCAATGGAAGAACTTATATGGCTGAGGCTCATGTCGTAAAAATCGATCACAAAATAGGCAAAAGGCCCACTGGTGAAAAAACATCCCATGAGTTCGTCGAGCCTGATTGGTGGTGAAAGGGTGGGCTTGTAGGTTTTACCTATTTCCTTTTTATTCCACACCAGGTGCATTTTCTCTATTTCCGGCTTCATAGCTACCGTTCGTTTTTAAATTACACCATCCTGTATACAACGGGAGATCAATTCAGCACTGGATTTTACACCGGCTTTGCGGGTGATATTCTTACGATGATTTTTAACAGTTTCAATGGAAATATTCAATTGGGCGGCTATTTTCTTATTGGTATTGCCGGCTGCTATCAACCTGATCAGTTCAATTTCTCTTTTAGTAAACGGCGGGCCGGATGAGGCCGGCAGATTATCAACGTTTACATCGATGTTTAAATACGACGGTTCGCCCATGATGCCCACCATCGATAATTTGTAATTATTTTTCGTGGTCAGGTGCTGGATATTGGTGAGAATGTTCAGGGCTTTGCCAAAACGGCCATGTTCATCGGTGGTAAGTGCAATGGCCTGGTGCAGAAATAACTGGTAACTGCCATCGGCCACCCTGGCGCGGAAACAATAGTTGGTTTTATAGCGCAGGGCTTTTTCCTTGCCGATGGTATTATATAATATATGGGCTGAGAGCTCTTCGGCTTTAGCTACAAATGCCACATCGTCGGGATGCAGGAGCCCCAGTATATCGTTCATGGTGAGTCCGTCGGCGCTGAGTCCGAACATGTCTTCAAATGTAGAACTGACATGGCTGATCTGCATATCAAAGAAGTCGATCACAAAATAAGCGAAGGGCCCGCTGGTAAACAGGTTACCCATGATTTCGTTGATCCTGATCCTGGTGAGCTGTGTAGGCTGGTTGGTTTTCAGGGTGGCTAGTTCGTCCCAGGCGGAATACACTTTTTGGATGTCGGGCTTCATGTTCAGCGTGTTTAGGGGTTGTATTACAAAAATGACCACTTATAGCTATTGCTCGCTGTGATAACAGGGGCTATTTTTGAAAAAATAAGACTGTTTTTGCTTACAGCGAAGCAGGTGTTTGCCTGTACTTTGCAAGATAAATTATTACCCCCTTTTTTCATACAGAAAATATTTACTTAACGCATTTTATTTCAACCCTTAACCCATAGCAACACCCCAGGCATCGTATCCGGATGCCTGGTGCTTTTATGTGCATGCCTGCAGGGAACTAACAAAGTGAAAAAGTAACGGAAGCCCTGTACAGTTATTATTAGTCTTCCACCAATTTAATACCCGTTTGGGTGAATACGATCTTCCTGTTCTTATACAGGTAGCCCGTTGTCATTTTAAAGGTTTTCTTACTCATTCCAAAGAATGTATAAATATCTTCGGGATTCGATTTATCGTTGTAGGGCAGATAGCCATTATTTTCCTGCAATAAACGCATCACCCTGGCGGCTTCATCTTCCACGCGCTGGTATCCCATTTTACCGATGGCCACATCTATCTTGTTTTCCTCGCGTATATTCTTGATATACCCCCGCAACCTGTCGCCCACCTGTATCTCCTGGTAAATATCATTGAAATGCAATACCCCCGTATGCAGGTTGTTAATGATCATCACATAACCAATATCGGTACGACGGTAAACGATCATATCTACCGGCTCCTGCTCCTTTACCGTAAGCCGTTCATTGCTTAAAAAGGGTTCTATTTTTTCCGAAGCCGCCACACGGCCCGTTTGTTCATCAAGATAGATCTTCACCAGGTAATGTCCGCCCAGCCGCATGCCTTCCAGTTGTTTCGACTTGGGCACAAACAGGTCTTTCATCAACCCCCAGTCCATAAAAGCCCCCTGGGCGGTTAACGATACCACCGGCAGGTACACTATATCGCCCACCACGCCCTTGGGTTGCTGGGTAGTGGCTATGAGCCGGTTTTCAGAATCGTGGTATACAAACACCTTCAGGTCGTCGCCCACTTGTACACCAGGCGGTACAAAACGTTTGGGCAGCAGCACCACATCCTTGCCTTCACCCAGGTATAAACCAAAATCGAATGCCCGGGCTATCCTCAATAAATTGTATTCACCTACCCTGATACGGCTGTCAGCCATGTATTGTATTTTTTGCAAAGAAACAGAATACCCTACAATTTCCCGTTGGCCTTTTTTTCCCTGGCAAATTTCCTGAACAGATCCAGCTTAAATTGAATGCGGCCATCATCGCCGGGGCGGCCTCTTATAAACAGACTGCTGCCGCCTTTTTTATCAACGCCTATATTTTCGGGGTTATAATCTGCTCTGCGTCTTTTGAAATTGCTCAGCGGTACCTGTATACTGATATCGGTGCCGCCTTTTTGGTTGTAAATGCCCTCCACGAACATCGACATCACCGTAGACTGTATTTCCATACGGTTGATCTTTATTTCCTGGTTGTCTATTTCCAACCGGTTTTTTAACTCCGCAAAGCGGATATTATCAAAATCCCTTTTTTTGAAAACAAAGCGCTGCAGTTTTTTCACCGGTTCATAATTGATCAGGGCGCCATCGCGCAGTAAAAAATCTACCTGACTTACGAGGTTCACCGGTGACTCATTCCTTATTAAACGGAAAAGATGGATGTTGGCAAATACTTCCTTTGCTTTGAACAGCGCATGGCGATGCGAAGCATATACGGTGTCGGTAATGATCATATCATGAAACAATACAGAGATATGCGCAAAATTTCTGAAAAAACTCAATTCTACATTCCCGATGCCTACCCGGCCGTTTATTTTGTTTTCCATTTCCGTAGTGATGGCCCGGATGATCTTTTGCTTATTGAACGATACATAAACTACTGCCGACATGCCGGCAACCAGGGTAAAGGCCAGCAATATCGTAATAGCTTTCAGGATATGTTTAAACGGTTTTACCAGGCGGTGTTTTTTGAGGGGTTATGGTAAGTTTATAAAAATCATGCCCTTGCAGTTTTAATGAATTCCCGCTCATTTTGGGCGTAATGATTAGGCTGTAGGGTTTTTAATAAAAAACACTTACCGGCCTAAATACCAGCATTTTAAAGGTTAAATCAGGAAAAATTCCTGTAGATTACAGTCAGTTTTTGGTCCCGCCCCCAACCAATTTTCCCCCTTAAACTCAAACTTTATGCAACAGCAACCATTAACCGTCGCCATTGTGGATGATCATCTCCTCATGCGGCAATGCACCCAATTCCGATGTTCCCTGTTAGGATACCAGGTGATACTGGAAGCTGAAAATGGTAGACATTTTTTAAGCCAATTGGAAAATGCACCCATCCCCGACATTTGCCTGCTCGACATCAACATGCCCGTCATGAATGGTTTTGACACGATTGTTCAACTGAAGAAAAGATGGCCGCGCATGAAGGTGGTCTTTTTATCGATGCACGATGAACATGTGTATATCAAAAAATCAATGGACCTGGGCGCGGATGGTTTTATTCAAAAAGATGCCCCGGTAGAAGTATTGAAGAATTTATTGCTGGCAGTTTCCAGCCATAAAAATGTTATTGCCGCGTAAGCGGCCTGTTAAAAGATCACCAGGGTGCGCCCTTTCAGCTCAAACTTTACATTACTTTGCTTTAGTAAGTATAATATTCTCTCCAACAGTAAACTCCTGGCGGCCCAGGCAGCCGAACCCGTATATAAATTATTTGGTAAACAGGGCCCGGGCAACAATCCATGGCCTGCGCCCGGCGATACCGGTTTAATAAAAAATACCTTAGGCTACTATATGCACGATGGTGGGCATGGGGTGTTGCCGGGCGACTATGATGTTTTTATACAATTCATTAAGCAGCACTTGCATTAGCCTTATCGTAGTCGGCATATTTTGGTCGTAAGAATAGCAACTGTATTAACAATACAAACAATACAATACCCGACATCATGGCGAAGTCACGGCCCAGGTTGCCCTTGTCGGTCGATTTGCCCAGCCAGTCGGTAATAAAGGCGCCCATAAAAACACCCACCATATTCATGAGTCCGTAAGCAGTAGCCCGGTACTTCGATGAAACAAACTGGCAAAGGATGGGCATATTATTGGCATCGAACATGCCAAAGCCAAATCCAAAACAAAAGGCCGCGGAAATAATATGCAGCAACGAGGATCCGAAACCCACCAGCAACAAAGCGGGAATGGTTAAACACAAACCAATGGCGCTGGTGAATATGCGTCCCCTGATATGTTTTTGCACCCACCTGTCTGATAAAATACCACCGAATAGCACGCCCAGGAACGAGGAGGCCGCAATGGTGATGGTAGACAAAGGACCGGCAGCCGACATATCAATTTGCAGGCGATTCGAAAACAGGGTGGGCAGCCAGTTCTTCACACCCCAGCCGGGAATACTGGGTACGGCAAAATACAGCATGATAATCCAGAACGAGATATTGCTCAGCAACAGCGCCAGCCCTTTAAAAACGGGCGGACGCTGGCCGGATGGTGCGGCTCTTAATTCCACCGCTTTTTTTTCTTTTAAAAATACCATCAGCAAAACGGAATAGATGATGCCAATCATTCCAAACGAAATAAAAGCGTACTGCCAGGTAAAATTGCCTGCAATGGTGGCGCCAAATCCGCCCAGGGCCTGGCCCATATACAAACCCGTCATATGAATGCCCACCGCCAGCGAGCGGGTGCGCGATGTATGGTAGTCGGCAATCAATGCCAGACCGGCCGGTATATATACCGCCTCACTAACGCCCATGATGGCGCGAAGAATATACAGCTGGTTGAAACTGGTGGCATACCCCATGGCAAGGGTCACACCCGACCAGATAAACAAACTGGCCACTATAAGCCATTTCCTGTTTACCTTATCGGCAATCATCCCCGCCACCGGGCTCATAAAACCATAGATCCATAAAAATACCGCCATGAGCCTTCCAAAATTCGCTGCCGATTCCAGTTCGGTAATATCTACCTGCATGGTAGGTTTCATGGTGCTCAGCATCTGGCGGTCCATATAATTCAATAAAGCCACTACCCACAATAAGCCTACTACTACCCAGGGATACAATATTCCTTCTTTACGCAAAGCAATCGGTTTAACTGTTTCAAAAATTATTTACAGGGTTGGGCCGCCAGCACATGGGGTGTGCGGGTGGCAGGGCGTACCTCGCCACCGGGGAAAATGAGTTGCCCCTTCCATTCCACCATCGATGTAGTAACCGGCGCCCATGTACTGTTATTGGGATGGGTTACTGCATCCTGTTTTTTATTCGTATAAATTTTCCCGGCTATCTGCCATTGGTTTTCCGCCATCTTGTATTGCAGCATGGTATCGCTGAAACCGGGATGTTTTTCTTTTAATTCCGAAGCCTGGCTGGCCATGACGCCATCGTCGCCTCCAAAAATGGTCCATGTACCATCCGCATAATAAGCAGGAGAGGGGGCTGCTACCACGGCATGTGGTAAGGAAGCCATGGCAGTCCAACCCGAATCGGGTGTGTATACATAGGCATCCTGCAGGTAGCGCCGCTGGCCGTTCACCAGTTCGGCGCCACTGAATAAATAAAAACGGCCTTTTGCTGCACCCGCCACCGCCAGCATACGCGATGGTCCCGGCCAGGCAGGCAGAGCTTTCCAGGGGCTGCCCGGTACAGACAGGTCAAGCACCAGGAATGCCTGGGATGTAGAGGGGGAGTTGGGCGTTATCAGACCACCGGCTATATATATTTTATTATCCAGCAAAGCGCCGCAGGTATTGGCCAGTGTAAATGGCAGGGAAGGTAGCGTGTCTGTTTCAATTTTTCCTTCTTTATATTGTAAACGCCATACATGGGCTACATGCCCTTGTTCATTGCTGCCGCCCACTATTACCAAACCGTTGTCGGTACTGATGCTAACACCATATCCCAGCGGAACGGGCAGGCGCCCTGCTTCTTTCCAGGCGCCTTTGGTATGCTCCAGTACAAATATTTTATCGTACCATTTTTTGGGTGTTCCCTTCCAGGGCGCGCCGCCATCGGGAAAATTACTGCCGCCGGCTACCAGTAAAACCTCATTGGCCACGCCGGCAAAAGAACCGGCAAAACCGGTGTTATCGGGCAGAGACGCCAGTTGGTTCCATTCAAATGTTTTCTCCGGACAGGCAGCAGATGGCCTGTCTCCACAATGCGTGTTCATCAACATAATTAATAATAGGTAAACTATAGGTTCTGGTTTCAGCATGTGAACTGTTATGTATTACATATTAAAATTGTGACGTTCATTTTATATAATACATATCAGGTAATATGTAGTCTCTCAAAATGGGGGCGCAGATGTTCCAGCATACCCTGGCGGAAGGCTTCCTTATTGCCTGTTTTCAGCAATTCCACCAGCCCGCTATGAGATATTTTACCGCGAATGGGTTTCTTTTCCATGGTGAGCACATAGGCAAATATGGGCAGCAGCATGTTCTGGAAACGCTTCATGGTATTGTTGCCGGTGATTTCGTACAGTTTGCCGTGGAAGGCAATTTCGTTCTGTATGCGGAAGGTATCGGAAGTTTCTTCTTCACGGGCAATTTTATCCAGGGTGGCTACATGTTCGTTGGTGAGGCGGGGGAATAGCAGGTCGGGCAATCCCATTTCCAGCGCCAAACGCAGTTCGAATATGTCTTTCAGCGTGTCTTCGTCGATGAACGTGGGGTCCAGCACCCGTTCAAAACTACCCAGAATATCGGGTTTCGACATCACCATGCCCCGCTTTTTCCTCGATTCCACGATGCCCAGCATGCGCAGCCTGCTCAGGGCTTCCCGTACCACATTACGGCTTACCCCCAGACTTTGGGCCATTTCGTTTTCGGTGGGCAGGGCATCGCCTGGTTTGTAATTGCGTTTGTGAAAATACTCCCGCAGGCGGGCTTCTACTATGTCAACCATGGTTTTGGTCAATATCGGCTCCAGCGTGTGGTCTGTGTCAAGCATGGGGTCAAGTTACCTAAAAAATTTATTTTGTACTACAAAACGACAAATTAATTCAAATACCTCTATCTTTGTTATGTAGAACATAAAAACAAATGTACTACTTTCTCTAATCTTAAATTAACTAGTTTATGCGACTAACGATTCGCTGCGCTTTACCATGGCTAACTGTGTTATGCCTACTTGTTAGTGGCGGTTTCAGTTTTGCCCAATCGGGTTCAACGCTTGTTACCGGGATCATTCGCAACACAGCAACTTCCGAGCCCATCCCAGGGGTCACTATCCAGGTAAAAGGCACTTCCCACTTCACGGTTACCGATATGGAAGGTAAATTCTCCATCCAGGTAGCCAATCCCGCTTCTGCCTCACTCATCGTTTCACATACGGGTTATTTAACGAAGGAATTTTCCCTGCAGGGCAAGACCGTCGTTTCCTACACCATCACACCAGGTAATAAAGACCTGGATGAAGTGGTGGTAGTGGCTTATGGCAAACAAAACCGTAGCACCGTTACCAGCGCCATTTCAACGGTAAGCGCCAAAGAAATGGAACATACACAGGGCGCCAACCCGCTGATAGCCATGCAGGGTAAAGTGCCGGGTTTGTCGCTGCAGATCTCCGATGGTCAGCCGGGCGCTTCCCCGCAGATATTCATCCGTGGTGGTAGCTCTACCTCGCCCGAAAACGATGCGCCTTTGCTGATTGTGGATGGTATCATTGGCCAGATGCGGAATATCAGTGAACTCAATCCAGATGATATAGAATCGGTGCACGTGCTGAAAGACGCTGCCTCCACAGCCATCTATGGATCAAGAGCGGCCAATGGCGTTATCATTGTTAAAACAAAATCGGGTAAGGCAGGTCCGGCCAATATCAGCTTCAAAGCCACCCGTGGCTTCGACCAGCTTGGTAAACGATACAATTTCACCAGCGCCCGCGATTATATATATGTAAGCCGCAAGGCCATCAACGATTATAATCACTCCAATCCTGAATTCTTTCTGAACGACGGCCGCTATGGTTTGTCTACCGGCAATCCCCGCAACAGCCGCAATACCCTGGAATTCCTGGATACCTATATTGCCAATTATGGCGCCGATTATGTAGCCGATCTCATCAATAACCAGGGTTGGGAAACCATGGACGATCCGGCTACCGGCAAAAAACTCATCTTCAAGGAAACCAATTACCAGGATGTTACATTCCGTGATGCCAACAAAATGGAATACGACCTGAATATTTCCGGCGGTAACGATAAATTCGTGTTTTATGTAGGGTTGGGCAGTCTTGACCAGGAAGGTATTGTGCTGGGCACCGATTACAAACAATATTCGGCGCTGATCAATACCTCGTATAAAATCAGCCATAAGCTAAGCTTTAATAACAGTGTGAATTATCAGTACCGCTCGTCGAGCGGCGCCTGGCATTATCAGAATGTTTTAAGCCGTTCGGTGACCATGCCTTTTACCTACCGTCTTACCTATGAAGACGGTCTGCCTGCACCGGGTGAAGGTGTTTCTTCTTTCCGCAACCGTAATCACGAAGTATATTATAAGGAGCAATACAACGATATCAATGTGTATCGCACCACTATCAGTTCGGGGCTGGAGTGGAATATCATTCCCGGACTTACCTTCCGGCCTACCTTCTATTATTTTACCACCGAAGGCATCGAGAATTATTTTGAAGCATACAACGAGGTGAACATCAACCGCAATGCTTCTGCCGAACATAATTTCGACCGGCAAAGCCAGTTTGATGGGGTATTCAACTATGAGAAGGATTTTGGAAAGAACCATCATATCAGCGCAGTGCTGGGTGGCAGTTTTATGGAGTCGTATACTTACCGTATGAGTGGCAGCGGTCGTGGTGCACCCACCGATTATATCCCCACGCTGAATGCCGCTGTAGACTCCACCAAGCGAATAACCACTACAAAAGGTTTTGATAAGCTGACGAGTGTATTCGGACGGGTTGCATACGATTACCGCCGCCGTTATATGGTAGGCATCAGCCTGCGCCGCGACGGTTCTTCCAGGTTTTCGGAAAATAACTTGTATGGTTTGTATCCCGGTATTTCAGCAGGATGGAACATACACAGCGAAAAATTCTGGTCGGGCCTCAGCCAGTATGTACAAACCTTCAAGTTTCGCACCAGCTGGGGACAAACCGGTAACAACGACATCAACCGTTCACATTCCAGGGGCGCCTATTCAACCGGCAATAACTATGCGGGACAACCGGGTATCCTGAGCACCACATTGCCTAACCGCGACCTGCGCTGGGAAACCACTTCTACATTCGATGCCGGATTGGATATCGGTTTACTGAATAACCGGGTAAACATACTGTTAGACTATTATTACAAACTTACTTCAGACAGGATCTTCGACAAACCGCTGGATGCCACTTCCGGTTTCTCTTCTATCAAGAGCAATTACGGAAGTATAGTGAACGAGGGTTTCGAAATAGAATTGTCTGCCACACCCATACGTACAAAAAATTTCACCTGGGATGTTAATTTCAACTTTGCCCTGAATGCAGGTTATGTAAAACAATTGCCTGCCAATGGCGAAGCAAAGAACCGTGTTGGTGGCAACATTGTTTACAACAGGGCCAGCAAACAATATGAAAAAGTAGGCGGCTTTGCTGAGGGAGAACGTTTTGGGGAAAGATGGGCTTATCACTTGATAGGTGTTTATGCTACCGATGAAGAAGCAGCCGGTGCTCCTTACGATGCAGATGCCAATGGCCGTGCAAAGGTGGGAGGCGATGCCATTTGGGAAGATGTGGATGGCAACGGCCTCATCGATAACCGCGACATGGTATTTATGGGTTATATACGTCCCGATAAAACCGGCGGTTTTTCAACCACCCTCACTTACAAAAAACTGTCGATGCGTTTTGTGACCGACTTTGCCGTTGGACATGTGATCGACAACTCGTTCCGTGGCCGCCTGATGGCCAGCGCCCGTAACAACAATATGACCCTCACCGATGTATTGAGCGATGCGGTTTGGAAAGAACAGGGCGATATTGCCTCCATACCCAAGTACACGCCGCAAAGCGATGCAGACTACCGCTTCCGCAATCACCTGCGCAGTCCCCATGGGCTGGGCTCGGGTTCGGGTTATACCACCAACAATTCATTATATTATGAAAAAGGTGATTTCCTGGCCTTCCGCGAATTATCGGTGAGCTACCAGTTGTTCATGCCTGCTGTCCTGAAACGGGTACATGTGCAAAGTCTCAACCTCTTTGCCGGTGTATTCAACCTGGGTTATATCACCGCTTATAAAGGGTTGATGCCAGAGATCTACACCGGTAACGACCAGGGGTCCTATGCCCGTCCGCGTATGTTTAATGTTGGTGCAAAATTGAACTTCAAATAACTATTCTGTATGAAAAATATACAATCTAAGATATTACCACTGATAGCGTTGATCATCCTGGTAGCAGGCTGCCGGCGCATACTGGAGGTAGACAATATATCCTCTATCGATTCTTCAAGTTACTGGAAGGCCGAAGGTGATGTGGAAGGGTATATGGCCGGCATTTATTCCGAGCTGCGTGATTTGATGAACAATTCCCTGCATTTCGAGGACCGGGGCGATGTGTTCAAACCAGGGCTGGAAGGTTCGGCATCAACAGCCTGGGAGCAAAACCTGAATCCCCAGAATGCGCCCAACTGGCTTGCGCATTACAACATCATCTACCATTGCAACCTGTTGCTGAAAAACACACCCGGCATCAGTTTCGTGCAGGAGTCGAAGAAAAACAGGCTCATGGCCGAAGCCTATGCCATCAGGGCTTATGCCTATTTCCTGCTCATCAAATCGTGGAACAATGTGCCCATTGTATTAACCCCCATCGAGAGCGACGATTACGACATGCCTGTGCGCCAGCCGGCATCGGACGTGATCGTGCAGATACTGGCCGATCTGGAAGAGGCGAATAAGTTGTTTCCCGAAGATGGTTTTGTAAACAAGAACAGGGTATCGAAACCTTTTGTGAATGCTGTAAAGGCCGATGTGTTATTGTGGAAATTCAAAGTGCTGCAGGGTACCCAGGCCGACCTGGAAGCTGCCCTGGCTGCCGTTGACCACCCCATTTCACACACCACCCTGCTGGATAGTTTTGCGCTCATACACAGTACTGCCAACAAATTGAACGGTGAAATAGTAATGGGTTTACGTTTTATGCGCGATGAAAAAAGCGACCACTATGGCAGCCGCATGAAACCGCGCGATATTTTCGTGGCTTCAGCTGCTAATGAAGCCGACCTGGCCTATGCCAGGAGCGGCGCCCGCAGTGTGTATGCACCCAGCGAGAAAATAGAAGCTACATTCAACGAAAACCCCAACGACACAAGAACAAAAGCATCTATCATTCGTGCAGTGGATGCAAACGGAACGCTCATCGGGGTATTCGATAACAAGTTCAGGGGCACCCAGTATCCCGATGACCGCATTTATGATAACGATATTGTTCTATACCGTCATGGTGGCCTGCTGCTCACCAAAGCCGAAATACTGGCTGCCCTGAACAGACCCGGCGACGCCATTGCTGAATTACAAAAAATTCGCAACAGGGCAGGTATCGGTAACTATACCGGCAGCCAGGCAAAAGAGGCGGTGGAAAAAGAAATTCTCAAAGAGCGCAGCCGTGAACTGTATTATGAGTTCACCCGCTGGCACGATCTGGTGCGGGCCCATTTTTACGGCACCATCGATATTTATAAGGAAGTGCCCAACTTATCGGCCAAATCCGTACCGCTTTTCTTCCCTATACCAAAAGCACAGATAGACATCAACAACAAACTGACCCAAACCGAAGGTTATGAATAAAACAAGCCATATGATCACTAAACATATTTTTCAAACCCTTAGCATGTGCCTGTTGCTGGTATTTGTTTTCGCCTGTAAAAAGGGAAAACGGGAATGGGACATGACGCCTACTGATAAAGATCCTGTGCTCGATTTGAACGAGGGCGATTCCACATTCAGTTATATATTCCGCCAGCGTTATGAAGGATATGCCTGTTATCGCATTCCTGCACTGGTACGCGCCAAAGACGGCACCCTCATTGCTTTTGCCGAAGCAAGAAGATATAGTTGCAGCGATATAGGCGATATAGACCTGGTGATGAAACGTTCAAAAGACGATGGCAAAACCTGGGGACCGCTGGAAAAAATTTGGGACGATGGCGACAATACCTGTGGCAACCCCGCACCCGTATTGGACGAGATCACCGGCGAAATTCACCTGCTGCTCACATGGAACTTCGGCACCGACGACATAAGCGACATCAATAAGGGAACCAGTAAAGATACCCGCAGGGTATTTATATCCAGTTCTAAAGACAATGGCGCCACCTGGTCGGCTCCCAAAGAGATTACCAATACCACTAAAAGACCCGAATGGGGCTGGTATGCCACCGGGCCCTGCCATGGCATTCAATTGAAACAGGGTCCGCATGCCGGACGTTTGATTATTCCGTGCGATTTTATAGAGAAAGGTAGTGGTGGCCGCGCTTTCTCGCACGTGATATATTCCGACGACCATGGCGCTACCTGGCAGATAGGTGGTATTTCACCGAAAGACAAGGCCAATGAATCTACCGTGGCTGAGCTGTCTGATGGCACACTGATGCTGAACATGCGTCATACCGGCAAAATGCGATATGTAGCCACCAGCGACGATCACGGCATTACCTGGAAAAATATGAATACCGATCCCCGGTTACCCGATCCCGTATGCCAGGGCAGCTTGCTTTCGGCCAAAGTAGACGACAAACACACTCTGTTCTTCAGCAACCTGGCGTCGAGCGAAAGACGCGAAAAAATAACCATCCGGATGAGTGAGGACGACGGCGCCAACTGGGCAAAGAAATATGAAGTATACAGCGGCCCGGCCGCCTATTCCGACCTGATCATGATGAACAGTCCCGAAATAGGCATTCTCTACGAATCGGGTGCTTCATCGCCCTATACCGGTATTTCTTTCAAAACAATACCCCTCACCGAATTTAAATAACTGCATATGTTTGACTATATGAAAATACGGATCACAGGTTTTGTATGGCTGCTGATGCTGGTAGCCGCTGCCTGTAAGAAAGATAATGACAGTCCGCTGGTGGCCGCCATAGACGGCGACCAGTTTGAAGTACTGGCCGGTGATACCATTACCTTCCGCGATGTATCGCAGGGGAAGGTGGCGCGTTGGAAATGGACCTTTGAAGGCGGTTTGCCGGAAACTTCGGAATTGTCATCGCCCAGCGTGGTATATATGAAACCGGGTACGTACAAGGTGACCCTTGAAGTGAGTAATGCTTCCCAAACCAGTTCCATCACCAAAGAGAATTTTGTTACGGTAGGATACAACCAGGTAACTGCCAATTTCGAAGCCAGTAAACTGATAGCGGCCGATGGGGAAACCATTCAGTTCACCGACCGCTCCACTGGTATTCCCGATACCTGGAGCTGGGAATTCATTCACGAAACCCTGGGTGTATTGTATACTTCCACCGAACAAAATCCCGCTATCAAATTTGAAGAGATTGGCAAATACACCGTGAAATTGAAAGCATCCAATGCCGAATTCTCGGGTGAGAAAACAGCAACGGATTATATCACCATCACCTCTATGCAGGCCGATTTCAGGGCTGCATCAGCAGCTACCTATAGCGGAGGCACAGTTACCTTTGAAGATATATCGCTTGGTACTGTGATAAACCGCACCTGGACCTTTGAAGGTGGCAATCCGGCTACTTCAAACGATCCCAATCCCACAGTTACCTATTCAACACCCGGCAGATATAAAGTAAAACTGGCCATATCCGATGCCACCCGTTCTTCGGAAAAAGAGGTGGAGGATTATATACTGGTAGTACCCGGCGAAGGACTGGCTGCCTTTCTGCCCTTTAACGGACAGGTGAAGGATGAAGGTCCGCTGGCCATGGATGTAACGCTGCAGGGCAATCCTGCCTTTACAGCTAATGACCGTAACGGAATGGATGGTTATGCGGTATCGCTCGATGGCAGCTCTGGCATCGTGCTGCAAAGCGAGGGCATATTGAACCTGGGTACCGGTGATTATTCCATAGCCGGCTGGGTAAAGACCAATACAACCATACGTAGTATGATATGGCAGGAAAGTGGCAAGAACGGTAGCGGCGATAATCAGTCGTGGTTGCGTATGAACGATAACAGCACCGACCGGCAATTGCGTTTCAACACAGAAGAACCTGGTGGCAGCAGCATTTTGAATATGGGCAATGAAGGCAAGTTGAACGACGATGTATGGAAACATTTTGTATGTGTGCGCAGCGGTACCAAAATGATGGTGTATATCAATGGTGTGAAAGCAAAGGAAATGACTACACCTACCGTGCGAAATGTAACCGGCGCCCAGAATTTCAAGATTGGCATGCAGGAAGGCGCCAGCAGTTTTTCGAATCATTATAAAGGTTTGATAGACGATTTCGTGATCTATAAAAAAGCGTTGACCGAAGCTGAGATCATCGCATTGTACCAGTTATGATGAAGAAAAAATGGATAAAGTATGTGGCCGGAATGGTGATGGGTTTTGTTTCATGGTCGCTGCAGGCGCAAACCATACGGCACTACCAGGTGCCCGTATTGAAAGAAAAACACTATACTTCGCTGGTACGTGTGGGGCTGAAACTGCCGGAAACTGCCTGGTTGCAGGAGTTGCAGCTGAGTATTACCGGAACTACGCATATTCAAAGCGTAGCCGTTTATTCCACGAATGCCGATTCCAATTATTATACGGCTGAAAAACCCGCTGCACTGTTTGCGCGCCAAACCGGCGCCGCAACAGTGCTGAAAGGGAATATGCGTTTGAATAAGGGAGATAATTACCTGTGGGTGGGGTTGTCGGTTACCTGCAACATCAACCTGCAGGATAAGATATCCGTTCAGGTGAAGGCGCTGCGGATTGATGACAAACTGGTGAAACTGGAGAACAAGGCACCCGTCTGGAACCGGGTAGGTGTGGCTGTGAGAAGTTTTATGCAGGACAATGTGCACACCTCGCGCATTCCCGGTTTGGCCACTGCACGCAATGGCGATTTGCTGGCCATTTACGATGCGCGTTATGCCTCACACAGGGACCTGCAGGGCGATATAGATATTGCACTCAACCGCAGTAGCGACAAAGGCGCTACCTGGCAACCCATGCAGGTGGTGCTCGACAAAGGTGCCTGGGGCAATTTACCGGAGAAGTTCAATGGTGTGTCGGACCCCTGCATACTGGTAGACAAAAAAACAGGCGCCATTTTCATAGCCGGTCTTTGGATGTATGGTGTGCTGGATGCTGATGGCAAATGGATAGAAGGGTTGACCGATACCAGCACCAACTGGAACCACCAGTGGCGCGACAAAGGATCGCAGCCCGGGCTGGATCCCAAACAAACCGCCCAGTTCCTGCTTACCAAAAGCATCGATAATGGTAAAACCTGGAGCGAGCCCATGAACCTTACGCCCATGTGCAAAAAGCCTGAGTGGTGGTTATGGGCGCCCGCACCCGGCGCCGGCATCACCCTCGACGACGGTACTTTGGTATTCCCCACCCAGGGAAGAGACCGCAATGGCAAGGCTTTTTCGAATATCACTTATAGTAAGGATGGCGGCAAAACCTGGGTCACCAGTAATCCGGCCCTTGACGAATCCACCACCGAATGTATGGCCGTGCAGTTATCGGATGGCTCTATTATGCTGAACATGCGCACCAATGCCAACAAAGGCCTTACCGGCGCCGGCAATGGACGTTCCGTAGCCATTACCAAAGACCTGGGAAACACCTGGACCGAGCATCCCACATCGAGGAAGGCTTTACCCGAGCCGGTTTGTATGGCCAGCATTTATAAACATAATTATAGTTGGCAGGGGAAAAAGCGTTCTGTGCTGTTGTTCCTCAATCCGCATTCCACCACGCGTAGAAATAATATTACCCTGCAGGCAAGCTTCGATGATGGCGCCACCTGGCCTGCTAAACACCATATATTGTTGGATGAACTGAGTGGACGCGGTTATTCATGCATTACATCTGTTGATGAAAATACGATTGGTGTGATATATGAAAGCAGCCAGGCGCACCTGGTGTTTCAGCAGGTGAATTTGAAAGAAATCATATACTAGAAACTATATTTATGAAAAAAATCGAAGGACTCATTGCAGCAACGTTTTGTGGGTATCATAAAGATGGGACCATTAACCTTGACATCATTCCGGTACTCGTTGAAAAGCTGATCGCCGATGGTGCGAAAGGCATTTTTGTTTGTGGTACCAATGGAGAAGGCCCTAATTTAACCATAGCAGAACGACAGCAGATTGCCGAAGCTTATGCCAAAGCCATTAAAAAGCGGATATTGTTATTTGTGCATGTAGGTCATACTTCCATTGCCGAATCGCAGGCGCTGGCCTGTCATGCCGTATCCATTGGCGCCGATGCCATTTCATCTGTAGCCGCCTTTTATTTCAAACCCTCCAGTGTAGAGAACCTGGTGAATTGTATGGCGCAGATTGCATCGGCCGCTCCTTCGCTTCCTTTTTATTATTATCATATTCCTGTATTGACCGGTATTGCCGTTGATATGACCGCTTTTCTGGAGCTGGCCGAAGAACGCATACCCAATCTGGCTGGTATCAAGTATACAGCTGCTACCATACATGAATACCAGGCTTGTTTGAATTACAAGAATGGCCGTTATGATATTTTGTATGGTTACGATGAGTTGTTGCTGCCTGCATTATCTGTAGGCGCCAAGGGGGCTATTGGCAGCACCTATACTTTTGCCCTGCCTTTGTACCAGAAAGTAATGGAATGTTACAAGGCCAACAAACAGGAGGAAGCCCGCAAGTGGCAATTGGTGGCCGTGGAGATGATACGGTGTTTTGCGCAGTTCCCGCCCATACCCGCGCAGCGCGCTATTATGCAAATGCTGGGATTTGAGATGGGAGATTGCCGATTGCCATTGATGCCGTTGACTGAAAAACAAATGGCGGCGTTGAAAGCCGGATTGGAAAAGACTGGATTTTTTGAACAGTTGGCGGTGGTGAGTGGGAAGCCGGCGGCTTCGGTGGTGTAAGGGGGGTGAGAGACGTAATAATTTATGTACCGTGTACAAGGGTCCTGTTTACATACAGGGCCTGTTTTGGTTTTAATAATGTATCTGCATGAAGTACTTGTTGTTATTTTGTTTGTTTGTTGCATCCGCTGTAAGCGCGCAGCCATTGCTTAAAAAGAATGTATTGTTTATTGTGGTAGACGACCTGCGTCCATTACTCGGCTGTTATGGCGACACCATTGCCCACACACCCAACATCGACAGGCTGGCTGCCAACGGCAGGGTGTTCGACCTTGCCTATTGCCAGCAAGCCGTATGCGCACCTTCCCGCGCATCTTTCATGACCGGCAGGCGCCCCGATGCGCTGAAGATATGGACCCTCTCGCAACCCTTTCGTAAACAGCATCCCAATATTGTAACTTTGCCGCAATACTTCATGAACAATGGTTATATAACTGCTGCTGCAGGTAAAATTTACCACGATCCCGCTGCCCACCAGGACCCGGCATCATGGACCTTACCTGCCAAATTTGGTGTAACAGGTAATGGAAAATATATTTTGCAGGAAAACAAAGGCAAATCAAAAGCCGCCGCTGTTGAACGCATGGATGTTGAAGATACCGCCTATGTAGATGGAAAGGTGGCCGACGCCGCCATCGATCTGCTTATGCAGTGCAAAGACCAACCTTTTTTCCTGGCAGTAGGTTTTCGCCGCCCGCATTTACCTTTTACTGCACCTGACAAATACTGGAAACTATACGATAACAAACAGCTCCCACTCCCCGACACCACCGCGCCCGAAGGGGCGCCCGCCATTGCCTTTCACCAATCGCAGGAATTGCGGGGTTATACCAGTATACCGGAACCTCGCCAATTGGTGCACGGTTATTATGCAGCCGTAAGTTATATAGATGCGCAGGTAGGTAAATTGCTGGATGCGCTGGACAGATACAATTTAACCCGCAATACCATCATTGTTTTTTTCTCCGATCATGGATTTCATTTGGGCGAGCAGGGTATGTGGTGTAAGTCTACAAACTTCGAAGTAGCTACCCGGGTGCCCTTGATCATCAGTGCGCCGGGTGTGGTAACGCATGCCGGGCATACAGCCGCCATGACCGAGCTGGTTGATCTGTATCCAACCTTAACTTCATTGTGTGGTATTGGCCAGCCTGATTCGCTGGCGGGCAGCAGCCTGGTACCGGTATTACGTAATCCCAAAGCGCGTGTAAAGGATTATGCGTTGAGCCAGTTTATTCGGCCTTATGGTGCGATATCAAGTGTATCGAAAATTACTACGATGGGTTATTCTTTGAGAACAGATAAGTATCGGTTTACCGAGTGGTATGATTTCAAGAGTGGTGAGTTGGTGGCGAGGGAATTGTATGAGGAGGGGGAGAAGGTGAATCTGGCGGGGAAGGCGGGGTATGCGCGCCAGGTGAGTAAGCTGCGCAGCCTTTTGAGAAATGCCATTAAATAGTCTTTATTTTTTCAGCCAGGTCCAGAAAATATTGTTTCGACCATATATCAGGTACTTTTTCATCTGGGATAAAACTCACCCGACGGCATATTCTGCGCCTCCGTTGTTGGCCCCTCCACCACCAGCTCCCCATCCTTCAAAATCCTCATCCTGTCTATAAACACCACCCTCTTATCACCTGTAGCCTTCGTTCTCCCATGATACACACAAAACATCTCCTTTCCATCCGGTGAATACGTCACACTATTATGCCCGGTACCCGTTACCACACCACCTTTCTCTACATTCTTCTCCAGCACGGGATTATTCGCCGCCTTGGTATAAGGTCCCAACGGACTTTTAGCCGTAGCATACCCCACGGCATAATGCTGCCCGCCAAAATAATTAGCGGAATACATCATATAATAGGTATCGCCTTTGCGGAATGCTACTGATCCCTCGGTCCAGCGGCGGTTTACTTCTTTGGCGGTTACCGACCGGCTTTCCCATTCGGCCTGTTTATCATGCATGCTTACCGGCGGACGTAGCAGCAATACCGGTTCGCCAATCACACCGCTGAAATCAGGTTTCAACTCCACGCCATACACCCAGCTTTCTTCAATCTCATTATACCACCCTTTGTTTTTTGCCCAGGTAGCCACCTCACTCTCCACCGGGTGCTTGTAGCAACAGCGCGAATAATAGAGATATATGCGACCATCTTTATCAAACAGTACATTGGCATCGATGATGGGATAGCCCGGGTCAAACACCGGACGGTTGTACAGATCAATAAAAGGCCCGGTTGGTTTATCAGCCACCGCCACGCCGATGCGGAAATTCTCCAGCTCTTTGGTGGGATTTTCTTTCCATTGCGCACTATAAAACATATAAAATTTACCGTTCACTTCGTATACCTCGGGCGCCCAGTAGGCGCCGCCCCAGGCGGCGTTCGGATCGCTCCAGCCATTTTTATTGTCGTGAAAATATACCTGCCCCTCGCTTTTCCAGTTCACCAGGTCGGTAGAGGAGTAGGCAGCAAAGCCGTTGTTGGCGCCGCCGCCGGTTCCATACATATAATATTTATCGCCTTTTACATGCAGTACATAGGGATCGCCAAAATCAACCTGTAAGGGATTGGTAAAGGTGCGTGGCTGCGCTTCGATCGATAAAGAACCATAAACCAGTAAAAGCAGGATCATCCATTTTTTCATATACCAATATTTTGTCAAAATGACATTCGGGGTCAATACCACCCGATGATGCAAGGTAATCATAAAGCATAGCCTTGCCTTTCAAAATTGTGGAAGGAAATATAAATTATTTAAATTTTTCAATCAAATCTACATTTGTGATAATGTCTTCGTGCAAGTGTTTGTATTTTGATGCTACATATAACTGCCAATTTGCCACATATGAAAAATAGAACAGGATTGCTGATTGCTGCTTTGATGATGGCCTGCAGCGTCGTGGCACAACAAAAACCCAATATCATCCTCATCCTGGCCGATGATTTGGGATTTTCCGATATCGGCGCTTATGGCGGTGAGATTCATACACCCAATATAGACAGGCTGGCCGAAAAAGGTCTGCGATACAAACAGTTTTACAATGCCGCCCGGTGTTGCCCCACCCGTGCTTCGCTGCTCACCGGTTTGTACCCGCACCAGGCGGGTATGGGATGGATGGCTGCCGCCGACCTGCGCACCACACCTGCTTACCAGGGCGATTTGAATAAGCAATGCGTCACCATTGCCGAAGTGTTGAAAACCGCCGGTTACAGTACTTATATGTCTGGCAAATGGCATCTCACCAACGAACGCAAGATTGATGGGAAGGTATTGGCCAGTTGGCCCAAACAACGAGGTTTCGACCGGTATTTCGGTATCATTCCCGGCGGCGCCAATTATTTTACGCCTACCATTTATAGTGACAATACAAGCTATACGGCCCCTGAAAATTTTTATCTCACCCATGCCATTTCCGATACCAGCGTTCGGTTTATTGAAGAGCACCTGGCCAATAGCAGGAATCCTTTTTTTATGTATGTGGCCTATACCGCGCCGCACTGGCCACTGCATGCCTTGCAACAGGATATTGAAAAATATAAGGAGGCATATAAAATAGGTTGGGACAAATTACGTGCGCAGCGTTTCGAAAAACAAAAACAGATTGGCCTTTTTGACAGCCATGTAAAATTGTCTCCGCGCGACGGCCGGGTTCCTGCCTGGGATGAATTATCACCCGAACAACAAAACGAGATGGCCATGCGCATGGCCATCTATGCCGCGCAGATTGATGCCATGGACCAGGGCATTGGAAAAATTATAACCAAACTGGAAGCCACCAACCAGCTCGATAACACCCTCATCTTTTTCCTAAGTGATAATGGCGCCTGCGCCGAATTCATCAGCAGCGGGAAAAGCAAAGCTGTGGACGGTACTGCCGAAACTTTTGAAAGCTATCGCATCCATTGGGCCAATGCCGGCAGCACACCATTTCAACAGTACAAACATTATACACATGAAGGTGGTATCGCCACACCCTTGATCGTGCATTGGCCCAATGGCATTAGTAAAAAACTGGAAAATACATTTGTAAAGGAATACGGTCATTTAACCGATATCATGGCCACCTGTGCAGATGTAGCGAAAGCTACTTATCCCAAACAATATCATGGCAACACCATTGTGCCCATGCAGGGAAAAAGTTTACAACCGCATTTCAACGGCAAAACCAATCACCGCGGTGTCATCTACTGGGAGCATGAAGCCAATATTGCCATGCGCGATGGCAAATGGAAACTGGTTGCCCGCACACCCGTGAATAGTCAGTTGAGTAAAGACAGTCTTGAGTTGTATGATATGGAAGCCGATCCCTCCGAACAAAACAATCTCGCCCAAAAATATCCCGACCGGGTACAGTCCATGTTTGATGCCTGGACAAAATGGGCCGAAAGCATCCAGGCGTTTCCGCTCGATACCCGTGATTATGGTACGCGTAAACAAGCCTATCAACGTTTTGTGAATGGCAGTTTTGATAATAATCTGGGAGGATGGAATGTGCACAATACCATAGAGGGTTCCATCACAGTGGATACCAGCAACCACATCACCGGCAGCAACTCGGTGATGGTGGTGGTAAACCAGCCGGGTGACAAACCAGCCGATCTTGCCATGTTCTGGCCGTTCAGAGCAAAAAAAGGGGAACAGTTTACTGTAAAGTTGAAGGCAAAGGCTAATCAGCCAGCTTCATTTATTGTTCGTGTTGAAAAAGTGGGGGAGGGGTTTGAAAAGATCATCGACCAGGTGTTGGCTGTATCCACAAAAATAAGCGATGGTAATTTTGGTTCTCTCGTCGTACCTGAAGACGGGGCCTACCGCATTGGATTGTTTTTTGGTAAAACAGTCCCCGAAACACAGGTTTGGGTGGATGATGTTGAACTGACAAACAAATAATACTATGAAAAGAATTTTGTTGTTACTATTATTACCCTGCCTGCTGCATGCCCAAAAGAAACCCAATATTGTTATCATATTGGCAGATGACCTGGGCTGGGGCGATGTTGGTTATCATGGCAGCAGCCACCCTACGCCCCATATTGATCAACTGGCAAGGGAAGGCGCAGTGCTCAACCGCTTTTACACCGCGCCTATTTGTTCGCCCACCCGCGCCGGTATGTTGACCGGCCGCTATCCCAACCGCTTTGGCCTGCGCGCCAACGTTATTCCACCATGGAGCCCGTTTGGGGTAGATACTACTGAAGAATTCATTCCGCAAATGTTGGCGCAGGCCGGCTATACGCATCGCGCCGCTATTGGTAAATGGCATCTTGGCCATTCATCGCGTAAATATTTACCGCTCAGCCGCGGCTTCACGCATTTTTACGGCCATTACAACGGCGCCATCGATTATTTTACCCATGAGAGAGAAGGCGAACTGGACTGGCATAACGATGAAGCCACCTGTTACGACAAAGGTTATTCCACCGATTTGATCACGAACGAAGCTGTAAAATGTATAAAGCGTTATGCCGGTGAATCGCCCTTCTTTGTGTATGTAGCCTACAATGCGCCGCATTCTCCTTTCCAGGCAAAGAAAGAAGATCTGCAGGTTTATGGACGGGATACATCCGGCAGGGACTCCCTAACCTATGCTGCTATGGTCACAGCCATGGACAGGGGTATAGGGCAAATACTGCAATCGTTGAAAGATGCCGGTGTGGAGGATAATACCCTGGTGATATTCTTTAGTGACAATGGTTCTGCCGACACTTTAATAGGTAGCAATGGCGGTTTGCGTGGCATGAAGTTCCAGGAGTGGGATGGAGGTGTGCGGGCGCCTGCTATTGTGAAATGGCCTGGTGTGGTGAAGGGACGACAAACCATTGAACAGGTAATGGGTTACATAGATATTGCGCCTACATTGCGGCAGGTTGCGGGTGTTACTTCAAAACCTCCCAAACCTTACGACGGGATGAGCATGTTGCCTGTATGGAAGGGGGAGAAGAAAGCTGTGAGCAGGAGTATGTATTTGGGTTTTGGAACTTTGATTTATGATGATTGGAAGATAGTGAAGGCGAACATGGGTAATCCCAAAATGGAAGGGAAGGAAGATATGTTGTTTAATATTGTAAAAGACCCCGGTGAAAGGAGGAATGTGCGGGCGGAAAATGAGCAGGTGTATGCCCGGTTGAATAAGATGGTGGCGGAATTTGACGACATCAAATCGGATAACGTGGTACCGGGATATCATGAGGGGAGGAAGGGGTTTAAGGCGCCGAGGGAGTGGAAGGTGGAGTGAATTTTCTCATATGAGGAATGAGGTTTTGTTTATTATCTACTATCATGTGTTTTATTTGTACTGGATTTCGCCAAAGCATATAGTATCTATAACTTGCAATGAAGACGAGGTTTCGAATTTAGAAGTCCTGAATTAGTCATCAGGCAATTCACCTGTCTAAACAGAAATACTACCCTAATTTATCAGGATAGCGCAGGATGCTTTTCCCCACCTCCCTCTATACCTTCAGCACGTTATCTCTGAAACTTCCAAAACGCTGCTGTATGAACAATCAAATTACCCATCCCGCTTATCCATTCCATACATTTTTATACTACCCGCCACCCCTATATTAAAATCTCTGATTAACAGTCATTTGTAAAATTAATCACCGTGGCCAATTCCTGGCCGCAACCCCATTCATAATTAATGCAAAAATCAAATACAATGAAAGCTTGTCTTTTAAAATGTAAACGTTTACTATGGTGCCTGCTCGCCCTCCTCGGCAGCGGCGCCTTCGCCCAGTCCGGTATTACGGTCACGGGTACAGTCGGAGACAAATCGGCCCCTCTGGAAGGGGTCAACGTGATGGTGCAGGGCACCCAAAACGGTACCTATACCAACCGCGACGGTCGCTTCACCCTCACGGTTCCCAATGAACATGCTACGCTTACCTTTTCCTTTATCGGTTATGTTACCCGCTCCATACAGGTGGGCACTACCCGCCATTTCGCCATACAACTGGAGCCGCAGGATAAATCGCTCAACGAAGTGGTGGTCATCGGCTATGGCACGGCCCGCAAAAAAGACCTCACGGGCGCTACGGCCTCGGTAACAGGCGCAGAGATTGCCAAAATACCGGTTACTTCGGCAGCACAGGCCATCACAGGTAAAATTGCCGGTGTAAATGTGGTAACACAAAGTGGTGCGCCGGGTGCAGACATCAACATCACGGTTCGTGGCGGTACGTCCATCACACAAGGAAATAGCCCCCTGTACATAGTGGATGGATTTCAAATGGAAGATGGTTTAAGAAACATAGACATTAACGATATTGAAACCATCGATGTCATGAAAGACGCCTCGGCAACGGCCATCTATGGCGCCCGTGGCTCCAACGGGGTTATACTGGTCACCACCAAATCGGGTAAGAGTGGCAGAACACAGGTGTCGTACAACGGCTATCTGAGTTTTGAAAAGCTGGGTAAAAAGCTGGATATGCTGAACACGGAGCAATATGTGGATTACCAGTACGAGTTACAAATGCTGGCGGGTCGCCCGGATAAATGGACTAAGAATTTCGGCGGCGATGAAACCGATCCCAATTTCTTCACCGGCGCAGCAGCCTTCATCAAAAATAATTATGGCGGCCGGCCGGGTATCGATTGGCAGGATGTGGTATTTGGCGGCACGGCCACCATGCAAAACCACAACGTATCGGTAAGTGGCGGCAACGATAAAACGAAAATGCTGCTGAATGTAAACCATACCAGCCAGGATGGTATCATTGCTAAACATGGCTTCGACCGCACCAATGTGCGGGCTAAAATCAATCATAAGATCAGCGACCGTGTTCGCGTAGACCTCAACACCAATTTCAACAGCATGAAACTGCAGGGCGGCGGCTCCATGGCCGGCCAGCTTAAACTTACCTTGCTGCAACCGGTTACCGGCGGCGTTCGCTTTACGGATGAACAACTCATCAATTCAGATGTGAGCGAGGAAATGCAGGCCGATGATTCGCAATACGATATTTACAACCCCATCATCACCAACGATGCGGTTACACAAACCCGGTTTACGCGCCAGTACACGGTCAATGCCGGCCTGGAATTTGACATTCTTAAAAACCTGATGTTCCGCTCTGCCGGTAGCTATTTGTGGGAGCAGGTGCGCAGCGATTACTGGGACGATGGCCGCACCAAGACCTCGCAAACCTATGGCGGTCCTTACGGCAGCCGCAACAATGCGGAGAAATTCTCCTGGCAAATTACCAACACCCTGAACTGGAGAAAGAATTTTGGTGATCATGGGTTAAATGTAATGGTGGGACAGGAAACCTATTACCGTGAAGGTATCAATTTAAACAATACCTATTCCGATTTCGATGAAAATAATTTCGGGCTCAACAATGTGGCCATGGCACAGACCCTGTATTCCAAATCATCGGGCAAAAACAGGTATGGTATGTTTTCGCTGTTTGGTCGCGCTATATATAACTATGCCGACCGTTACCTGGTAACAGCCACCCTGCGTCGCGATGGGGTATCGAAATTTGCACCCGGTAAACAGTTTGGTTTCCTGCCCTCGATCTCGGCTGCCTGGCGTATATCGGAAGAGCAATTTATGAAAGACAATACCACTTTCAACCAGTTGAAGCTGCGCGTGGGTTATGGCTCTACCGGCAACTGTAATATTGACGATTACATGTATGTAACGGGCTACAGCGCCGGTTTTTATGCCATCAACAACCAGGAAGTGAATACGCTTACTCCCGGCGATGTACTGGCCAATTCCAACCTGCAATGGGAAAAAACCAACTCATTCAATGTAGGCCTGGATGTATCCATACTCAACAACCGGCTCAATATTACCGCCGATTTTTATAACCAACAGGCCAATAACCTGCTCTTGAAAAATTCTATTCCTACTTCAACCGGATATTCTTACCAGTTCCAGAATATCGGTTCAATCCGCAACCGCGGTGTGGAATTCGTGGTGAATTCACGTAATATCCGCACCAAAAATTTCTCATGGACAACCGACTTCAATATTTCTTTCAACCGCTCGAAAGTGCTGGCGCTTTACGGCAATGAGAATAACAAGTTCTACGATGGTCTGTTCATAATACAGGTGGGCGAGCGTCTGGGCCAGTTCTACGGATACCTGTATGATGGCGTATATACTACCGACGATTTCGAACAAAACCCCGATGGTAGCTATACCCTGAGAGATAATGTGCCCCGTGCCAAAGGCAATACTGGTGTGGTAAAACCAGGTGATGCCAAATACAAGGTTACCAAAGGAGAAAAAGATAACAAAGGCAACCCGGTATGGAGCACTGAAGACAGAACGGTGATGGGCAATGGCGAGCCCGACTTCACCGGTGGTATCACCAATACCTTTACCTGGAAAGGGTTCGACCTGAGCATCTTTATGAACTTCTGTTATGGCAACCAGGTGTTCAACGCCAACACTCGCCGCTTCCTGGGGCCCTACCTGCCCAATCAAACCGCATTGGCTACCATGGCCAATCGTTTCAGGCTGATAGATCCCAACACGGGCAAAGAAACAACCGACCTGGAACGTTTGAAAGCATTAAATCCCCAACAATATGCTGCTGATGCGCTATGGAGCCTGCATTCACCCAATAACAAAACCATCAGCGATGCGGTGGATTATTTTCTGGAAGATGGTTCCTTTCTGCGCCTCAATACCATTACGCTGGGTTATGTATTGCCTGCATCGTTATTGAAAAAAGCAGGCATCCAATACACCCGCTTCTATGCCACGCTGAACAACATACACACCTTCACCAAATACAGCGGGTACGATCCTGAAGTAGCCAACTCGAACCGACCTACGCAAAAAGGCGTGGACGATTCGGCTTATCCCAGGGCAAAAAGTTTTGTTGTAGGATTGAATCTAACCTTCTAAAAATTTACCAATGAAAAATATATTTTATCATATATCCTTATTGCTGGCAACAGGTGTATTGCTGGGTTCCTGTAAAAAATGGCTGGAAATGCCATCCGAAACGGCATACGATAGCGAAACCACTTTCCAAACGGTATCCAAGGCCGAGATGGCGGTGCTGGGTATTTATGATCTTACTTTCAACAGGGAAATCTATTACCAGTTTGGTATGGGTACCGACGAATGCATTTCCACTGAAAGTGAAACCAATTCCAAGAACAGGTTTTCCAATTATGTGTATTCACCGGATATTGTACCTACCGATACCTATACTTCCATGTACCGGGCCATTGAGTATGCCAACGTATGTATTAAAAAGCTCAGCGAAATGGAAGGCGCCAACGAGGCCGAGCAAAAAAAGATCAATATGCTGCTGGGCGAATCCTATGCCATGCGCGCCATGTGTTATTTGAATGTAGTGCGTTTTTTTGGCGATCTGCCTTATCCTACCATCCCCGTGCAGGATGCAGGTACCTTCAATTCTTCGCGGGTGAGTCGCGATACGATCTACGATGGTTGTGTGGCCGATTTGCAAAAAGCCATTGAACTGCTGCCCTGGAAAAGTGAAGGCATGATACCCACGCCTGAACGTTTCTCAAAAAATGCCGCCTATGGTATTCTTGCCCGGCTGGCGCTGTATGCTGCAGGTTATTCCTTACGATGGGATTTGAATTCCTATTCTGCCGGCAGCGTTCAACTGGCCCAACGCTCGGATGCCAATCGCATACGCGAATTGTACCAGATTGCTTCTGATGCCTGCAAAGCCGTAATAGACCGAAAAGAGAACAGCCTGCTGCCCGGCTATGAAACGGTTTTTCGCGACCTGGTGAACAACCGGTATAACAACGAGACGATGCTGGAATACGGCCAGTATGGCAACAACGTAAACCGGTCGGCCATCGGGTATACCAATGGTATGGCGGCGCATACCAATTCCATTTATGGTAAAGCCGAACCTCTGATGGCGGCGCTGCCCACACTATGGTACGATTTTGAAGAAGGCGATGAACGCCGCGATGTAAGCATCGCTACTTATGGCATTACTTCCGACAACAAACGACAGATGAATCCATATGGCAGCAACCGCATCGGCAAATTCCGGGTAACCTGGAAAAACGAAGCAGGTACCGCCATCAACAAACGCGATATCAACTGGCCCTGGCTGCGTTATTCCGATGTATTGCTGATGTATGCAGAAGCACAAAACGAATTGAACAATGGTCCTACCGCCGAAGGCAAAGCGGCCTATGAAGAAGTAAGAACAAGGGCCTTTGGCGGTGATGCTTCTATAATAGGCGTAACGCCCTCTACCTACCAGGAATTCAAAGATGCCATCATACATGAACGCAAACTCGAACTGGCCTTTGAAGGTTGGCGCAGAACCGACCTGGTGCGTTGGGGCATTCACTACGAAGCTTTATCACAGGCCAAACAAAACGTGATTGATATGGCCAACAAAACAGGGAAATATGCCAACATCGACCTGTATCGGGCTTACAAGCTGGAAACGGCTACATCCTTTAACGATCCTGTGGTAGCTATTCCCTATATCGCTTTCAAAACAGCACCCACACCGGAGGAAAGAACACAACTGGAAGCAGATGGTTATACCATTCTTGAAATGCACAGCAAAGTGGCGCCTCATGGCGGACAGGCATTAAAAGCCGATCAACCGTGGGTGCAGGCCATATTCCGTGGACTTGAAAAGAATAAAGTGGAATTGCTTCCTTTGAACACTACCACCATCGATAATAATCCCGGCTTAGCCGGGCAACAACATCCGTTATTCTAAATAAAAAAGGTGGGGCCGCAAGCTCCACCTTTTTTGTTATTGAATTGTAAACGGTCATCATAAGCCACCCGTGTAACCGAGCTGGCCGTGCGTAAGTTTGAGGCCGAAGTGTATTACACACAAAGCCTGCAATACGAAATACAACAAAAGATCACCGAAACAGAAAATCGCATTCGCTTTCTTACCGGCCGGTTTCCCGGCCCGGTACCCAGGAACAGCCGGGCTTTTTACCAGGCGCTGCCCGATGCTATTCATACAGGTATTCCTTCGCAGTTACTGGAGAACCGTCCAGATATCAAACAGGCCGAACTGGAACTGGCAGCCGCCAAACTGGATGTGCAGGTGGCCAGAGCACGGTTCTTTCCATCGGTGGGCATATCCGCGGCCATCGGGTACCAGGCATTCAATCCTTCTTATTTAATAAAAACACCCGAGTCGGTTTTGTATTCGCTGGCCGGCGACCTGGCGGCGCCATTGGTAAACAGGAATGCCATCAAAGCCGCTTATGTTACTGCCGGCGCCAAACAGGTACAGGCCGTGTACAATTATGAACGTACCATTTTAAAAGCTTATACCGAAGTAGTGAACCAGTTGGCAAAGATCAGCAACCTGGAAAAAATCTATGCGCTGAAAGCAAAACAGGTAGAGGCGCTCACGCAATCGATTGGCATCTCCAACAACCTGTTTAAATCGGCACGCGCCGATTATATGGAAGTATTGATGACACAACGCGATGCCCTGGAATCGAAATTTGAATTGATTGAAACACGTATGCGGCAAATGAATGCCATGGTAAATATTTATCAGGCGCTGGGCGGTGGTTGGAAGTAACCTTTTGATAATACAGGCGTTTTTACCCGTTTTATAAAAAATCGGAATTTTATCAAATATTATTAATTTCGGTACGGGTAAACTGCTTATAGTGTTAAAGCAACTTAAAAACCATACGATACTTACTACTATAGCCCTTGCAAACACTATTCTACTTCTTCGCCCAAGAGAAAATTATTTGTGACGGAGATCGGCCATATGATGATCGGCGATGGCGAAATACTATGGGCCACGCATGGTAAACACCCCTCAACCCCCAACCCCTCAACCCAATTCATGGGTGTATCCCAACCCCGGCAAAGGCCTGTTCACCATCGATTCCAGACCATTCAACTGGCAGGCTTACGACCTGGAAGTGGTGGACATCAATAGCCGGCAATTGCTAAAAAAACGCATGAAATAAGCTGTGCAAACGATTGATCTTTCCAAATTGGCTGCCAGTATTTATTTTTTACAACTAAAATCCGGTACATTTACCAAAACCAGTAAGATCGTCATTCAATGAAGTATTTGAGTTTTTTAGTATTGTTCATTTGCACAGGAGCTTTTGGTCAGCGCGTCATTACATACAATATTTTGCAGGGCATGCGCCTGGATTCGGCCGCGGGCAAACCCGCCTTTGTGAACTGGGTAAAAAAAATGGACCCCGATATACTGGCCCTGCAGGAAGTAACCGGTTTCACACAGGACTCGCTGGAAAAACTGGCGCAGCTTTATGGGCATCCCTACGCCGTACTGTTGATAGAAGGGGAGAAGTACCCCGTGGCCATTACCAGTAAACACCCCATCACCCATGTACAAAAGATCACCGATAATATGGACCGGGGTTTTATCATGGCTAAAATTCTGGACTATAATATTGTTTGCCTGCATTTTACCCCCTTTGATTATCGCACCAGAAAAAAAGAGGTTGACCTGCTGCTGGCGCATATACCACCACGCGGTAAAAAATGGATGGTGATGGGCGATTTTAATGCCGTATCACCACAGGATTCTGCGCATTATAAAGATGGACGTTTGGTGGCCGCCCACGAGTCCTACGAAAAAAGACGTGCACCCATTAAAAAGCTGAAAGATGGCCGGTTGGATTATTCTGTGATACAAAAAATGCTGGATCGTGGTTTTACAGAAGCCGTAGCGAAGCAATCGCCGGCATTTGTAAAAACCATGCATACCAAACGTTTCGAGCCAAAAAAACGCGCGGATGTGTCGTCGAGGATCGATTTTATTTTTGTGAGCAGAGACCTGGTGAAAAAAATTAAGGATGCCCGCGTTATTGTAGATAGTTTTACCGATAATTATTCAGACCATTACCCCGTATTACTTGATTTGAAATGAGGAACCAATTGTTATTGCTGGTGCTGCTGATCTGTGTGATCCCCGCCGGCGCCTTTGCCTTTACCGGGAAAGAAAAGGTATTGTTCAGAAAGAATTTTTATTTGCTGTACCTGTTGGAAGAACATAAGGTGAAACTGGATGGCCCGCCTTTATTACAGTTTTCCGGCGAAGACATTCAGTCTATTGGCAATGAACTGGTGCGCCGATATTCTTCCCTGCAAAAGCTGATGCCCCAACTCAGGGCCTCCGGCGCTTACCAGTTGTATGCCGTCCTGGCCGATACCGCCCTGCTTCGCAAAGCCTGGGAAAACGATGCGCGTGGCATTAACTATGTCATCGAAACCTATGTATATGGTAAACCGCCTTTGTACGCAAACATCGATGCCAGCGATTACGACAGCAACGATACGGCCTATCAGCGCCGGGTGATCAGCAGCATTGAAAATATAAAAGGCAAACGGCCTGTATATTACCGGCCGCTGGCATTGGCTTTGAAAGCCCTGCTGCTGAACGGCCGCGATGAAGCCGCGCGCTATGAGCCTTTGACCAAAAAAGAAAATGCCGCCGCCTTTAAAAGAGCCAGAAAGATCAACTGGGAACAGTATGCATACAGCGCTATACTGGTACCCGGTTTGGGTCCCAAACAGCCTGGTGTGCGGCTGGACCCCAATGGTGCCAAACGTTGCGACAGCGCCGTCATTCGTTTTCGCGCAGGGAAGGCCCCTTTTCTGATTGTATCGGGCGGCCATGTGCATCCCAACAAAACGCCTTATAACGAAGCCATTGAAATGAAAAAATACATGGTAGAGACATTGCATATCCCTGCCAATGCCATCATTATAGAACCGCATGCACGCCATACCACCACCAATTTGCGCAATGCCAACCGTCTAATTTATCTCTTCAATTTACCAAAAAACAAACCGGTTTTGATTGTTACCGACGCATCGCAGAACGGATATATCAATGGAAGCATGGGTACCAAGGTGATGAAGGAACTGGGTTATAAACCTTTTGATTCCATCACCAAATTGAGTTTGTACGAAACGGCTTATATGCCTGCTGAAAACTCAAGGCAAATCAACCCCATCGATCCACTGGACCCTTAAAGTATAGAATATGAAATTGTTGATTCCCCTTCTGTTATTGGTACAGCTAAGTTTTGCGCAGGACAGCATCAAATATATAGATGCTTCGCAATTGTTAATGACCGGCAAGGCCAAAGAAACAGATACGATTTATCATCGCATCAGTACCAGCGAAACCGCTCCCATGCCCAATGCGATCAAAAGACTGGCAAAAAAAACCGCGGGCATTGCCGTATTGTTCGAGACCAATTCTACCCTGATTCGTGTAAAATGGAAATTGCCGGAAGAAGTATATATGCCGAACATGACACCCATTGCGCACAGTGGTTTTGATTTGTATTGTTTGAACAAAGGTAAATGGCAGTATGTAGGTGTAGCACGGCCCGCCAAAGGCGTGAACCAAAATCAATTGGTGATTCATCATATGACCGGCGATATGAAACAATTCATGTTGTATTTGCCCCTGTACAATGGTGTGAAAGAATTGCAGATAGGCGTGCATCAAAGCGCCACCATTCAGCCTCCTGCACAACCCGGCGTTGATAAAACCAAACGCATTGTAGTATATGGTTCAAGTATTGTGCACGGCGCTTCGGCCAGCCGCCCGGGTATGGCCTATCCGGCTATTCTGCAGCGGCATTTCGGATACGATGTAATCAACCTGGGTTTCAGCGGCAGCGCTAAAATGGAACCCGAACTGGCCCACTACCTGGCTACCGTACCCGCTGATGTGTACATACTGGATTGTATACCCAATCCCTCACCCGAACAGATTCGTGAACGTTCGTATCCCTTTATAAAATACCTGCGCGAACACCAGCCCCAGGTGCCGATCATCCTGGTAGAAACGGTGTTCAGACAAAATGGTTTGTGGGACCAGCAGGTAGGCGCCCGTGTGAAACAACAAAACGAGGCCATTCGCCAAACCTATGAACGGCTGAAAAAAGAAGGTTTTAAAAATATCTACTATATTGAATCGTTCAGGCTGATTGGTGACGATCATGAGGCCACCATCGATGGCGTTCATCTTACCGACCTGGGTTTTAAACGAATGTCGGAAACCCTGATACCCGTGATCAAAATGGCTATGCGGGCGCGATAAGTTACCTGTTGCGCGGGAAATACATATGCAGAACAGGCAGAACGGTCTTTTCTATACGAAAAACGGAAAAATTATGTAAATTCAATGCGCCGTTCCCGCACCAACATATTTAAAAACTTATACTATGAGAAGAACGATTCCCGCCTTGCTGCCAGTTCTGCTGTTTACTGCATTTCAGTTACAAAATCTCCATCCAACAGCGATCGTTGACACGGCCGTTAAAACGCGTATAGATGCTACCCTGAAAAGTTTTGTAGACTCCGGTAAAACCGCCGGTATATCGGCGCTTATTTATGAGAAAGGCAAGGAAGTGTATTATAATGCTTTTGGTTATGCCGATAGGGAGGCCAAAATTCCTATGGACCGCCATACCATTGTGCGCATTTTTTCTATGACCAAACCCATAACCGGTGTGGCATTGATGACGCTGTATGAAAAAGGCGCTTTTCAATTGGATGAACCGCTATCGAAATATTGTCCCGAGTTTGCCGATATGAAAGTATACAAAGGTGTGGATGCCAACGGACAGCTGATACTGGAACCTGCCAAACGACCGATCACGATAAGAGATCTAACCCGCCATACTGCGGGTTTTGCCGGCAATGATATTCCCGAGCTGGCTAAAATGGTGCAAAAGGCAGATTATATGAACCCTGCCAATACGCTTCACGAAATGGCCGAAAAACTGGCCAGCCTGCCCCTGCAATTCCATCCCGGTGAGCAATGGCTTTACGGACCTTGCGTGGATGTGCAGGCCTACCTGGTAGAACGACTTTCCGGAAAACCTTTCGACCGTTACCTGAAAGAAACCATTTTCGAGCCGCTGAAGATGCACCACACACGTTACCTGGTAGCCGAAAATGACCGTAATAAATTTGCGGCCTTGTATAACCGCGATGAAGAGGGTGTATTGACCCGTGTGCCCGATGAAAGGGCTAATAGTTTCAATTTGCAGGAATGGCCATTAAAACCCGGAGGCTTTGGACTTACTTCTACCCTGGATGATTATATGCAGTTTGCACAAATGCTGGTGAACAAAGGCAAACTGGGCAAGGTGCAGATATTAAAACCGGAAACCGTACAGCTGATGGCCACCAACCAGCTTTCAGATACCATTACTAAACGCATGTGGCTGCCCAGCAAAGGCCAGGTTGGTTTCGGTATTGATTTTGCCGTGCGTGTTCGTCCGCCTGCCCATGTTGAAGAAAACAACGGGGTGGTGGGCGAATTCTTCTGGGATGGCGCCGCCAGCACGCTGTTTTGGGTAGATCCCAAAAATGAGCTGACCGCTGTATTCTTCACACAGCAAATCCCATTCGACAGGATAGGTATGCACAAGGGTTTCAGAGATGCTATATACGGAACCTATAAATAAAACCAACCCTGTTATCCTGCTGTAACGCTTACCCAATCACCGTTTTATGCATATCAGCAAGGGATGAGGAGCCTTCTTTTTCAAAAAATGATTTGGATTTTCGATAATAATTGTTATTTTGACATTAATTATTGATGCTGTCCCTGTGACCTCTCTATAGCCGTGTAAGCAACGATTGAGAATACCAAAACTTGCTGATATGAATCCCAACTATCTGAACGCACGCATTCGTGCCGGCGACCTCATCTATCTTACTACCCATAGTGGCCTTTATTCTTGTATGATGGAATAAGGGAATTTTCATGTTCGCATAATTCATATTACAGCGCTACTGGTTACTGTTCACCGGTACGGGCACCGTATGGGTGTACCCGGCGGTATATGTTTACATATATAAACAACTAACACTATAACGGTAATTTATGTACCTGACCATTCTACACAGTTATTCCCCCTGCTGCTGCGCGCCATCCTATTTCTCCGGTAAAACCAATACCTGCAGGCCGGGATAAGCTGATAGGCCATATCATTCACGCATAAGCATTTATCAAATAATTATGAAAGTTGCGCCTGCACCTGTTGCAGACCGGCTAAAACCTCCTTCATGCTTTAAAGTAAACTTCCAATGAAAAAAGTAATTCGTTTATGTATTCTTAATGCATTACTGCTGTTTATGTTTTATAACAGCTATTCACAAAGCAACCAGATCACCGTGCAGGGCAGGGTAGGGGCAGATTCCGCCAACCTGCAGGATGTGAACGTGGTGTTGAAATCGAACCCCAATATGGCCACCAGAACACTGGCCAATGGCAGTTATTCCATCAAAGTGCCGGCCGATGGTATCCTGGTTTTTTCGATGGTAGGTTATGAACCCCAGGAATTGAGCATCAATGGCAAAAGTGTGATCAATGTAGTGTTGAAACTGAGAGATAAAGGCCTGGAAGATGTAACGGTGATCGGTTTTGGCGGCACGCGCAAAAAAAACAGCCTGGTAAGTTCCATTACCACCATCAGCGTAAAAGATCTGCAACAGCCCACCGGCAATATTACCAATGCCATGGCAGGCCGTGTAGCCGGTATGATATCTTTTCAGCAAAGCGGTGAACCGGGACGCGGCAGCGATAACTCAACATTTTATATACGTGGTCTCAGCACTTTCGGTACCGGTAAACAGGACCCATTGATATTGATAGATGGTGTGGAATCAACACCTACCGATATGGCGCGTTTGCAGCCCGATGATATCTCCGATTTTTCCGTGTTGAAAGATGCATCTGCCGCATCGGTATACGGCGCCCGTGGCGCTAATGGCGTGGTGCTCATCAATACCAAACTGGGTAAGGAAGGTGCGGCAAAATTTTTTACCAGGGGCGAAATGCGTGTATCATCGAATACCAAAAACCTCGACTATGCCGATAATATTACTTATATGAACCTGGCCAACGAGGCGGCTACCACCAGGGCTAACGGAACGGTGGCCCTGCCTTATAGCCAGAACAAAATCAATCATACCAAAGCCGGCGACGATCCTTACCTGTATCCCAGCAATAACTGGATCGATCAACTGGTACGCAAGTATACCTTCAACCAGAATTATTATGCCAGCGTGAACGGGGGCACCCAAAAAGCCCGTTACCATGTGGCTGCTTCCTATGGCCGTGATAACGGTATTTTGAAAGTAGATCCCATCAACGATTTCAACAGCAATATCCGGTTGTCGAAATATTCCCTTCGTACAACGGTAAACCTTGGCCTTACACGTACTACCGAACTGATGGTGCGTATGTATGGCCAGTTCGACGATTACCAGGGCCCCGTAGGGGGTACAATCGACAATATAACCTACAACGATGGCGGTGCCTATATTTTCCGCCTCGCATTGCGCAGCAATCCGGTGATGTTCCCGGCAGTATTACCCGCATTCCATGCGTCCCTATGTAAGCCATCCTTTGTTTGGTTCCTATCGACTTATTGCCAACGGGCAACTTACTTCCACCTTGCTCACCAATCCCTATGCCGAGATGGTGCGTGGCTACAGCGTATACAAAACCTCCAACCTGCAACCGCAGGTTGAGCTGAAACAAAACCTGGACTTTATTACCAAGGGGCTTAGCTTCAGAACCATGGCTTATTTGCGGCGCTATGCTTTTTATGCCAGCAGCCGCCGTTACAATCCCTTTTATTATTATGCCAATGTACAACCCGATGGTAAAACCTACGACCTGGTAGTGTATAATGCCGATGCGGCCAGCTCGGGGTTGCCGGAAGATATCATTGGCCGGGAATACCTCGATTACCAGGAGCGCGGCAAGGATGTGGACTCACGCATTTGGCTGGAAGGCACCCTCAACTATAATCGAACCTTTAATGCCGTGCACAGCGTGGGTGGCTCGCTTATTTCGTATATATCGAGTTATGAAACCGGCAACGCCGGCAATGTAACTGCTTCGCTGCCCAAACGCAATATTAGTGTATCGGGCAGGTTTACCTATGGTTTTGACGACCGCTACCTGGCCGAATTCAATTTTGGTTATAATGGATCGGAACGCTTTGATTCCAGGCATCGTTATGGTTTCTTTCCTTCCGGTGGCATTGGCTATCGCATCTCCAATGAAAAATTTTTCGAGCCTTTGTTATCTGTCATCAACGATCTGAAATTCAGGGGCACCTATGGTATTGTAGGTAACGACCAGATAGGTGATGTGAACGACCGCTTCTTTTACCTCTCGAATGTAAATCTGAACGATGGCCTGGACCGCCAGGTGGCCAGTGCAGGATTCAATTTCGAAATACCGCTGGATGCGCCTAAAGTAAGATACCTGCGTATTCGCTGCCTGGAAAACTGGGCCGGTGGCACTGCTCAAAGTATTAATGAACTAACGGTATACGGCGATCCGCGGTGATCGTATTTTATCAATTAATGAAACGACGATGAAAAAAATTCTGATACCGGCCATCATGGCCTCCATAATAACAGCATCCTGCACCAAATGGGATGAGTATAAAAAATACACCGCCGGCGGGGAAATTGTATATGCCGGCAAACTGGATTCGGTGAAAGTATTATCGGGCCGAAACCGCGTGATGATTACCGGTAAATTCAATGCCGATCCCGGAATTACCAAAGTGCGTATACTATGGAACGGCAATCTTGATTCGGCCGATTTTGATGTAAAAAGAAGTACCGGTGGTGAATATTTTGAACAAACCGTGCCCATGGCCGAAGGGGTGACTACCTTTACTATATATACTTTTGATGTGCAGGGCAACCGGTCGGTACCCGTAACCGTGGTAGGTAAAAGTTATGGTGATAATTACCGGAAAAAGATCAGCAACCGGTTGATCTCGAATATCCGGTACCTGAGCAGCGGCACCACCATTACCTGGGAGCCTGTAGAAGCATCGCTGGGCGCTTATTCCACCGAGCTTCAATACACAGTGAATGGTACCACCGAATCTCTTGCCGTGCCCGCTGCAGAAACCACCGAACTGGAAGCGTTTCCCAACGAACCCGTACAATTGCGCTACAGAGCTGTATTCAAACCCGATTCTACCTGCATCGATACATTTACGGTAGCATACAGAGATACCCTGCTATTGCCCTTCAAGAACTGCCGGGTGCCTTTTATTGCGTCTGGCAGCTTAGGCCGCTGGGGCAACCTGGCCGATTGGAATGCCAATGCCGCTGTACAAAGTCATGATGGGTATGGCGGTTGGGACGAATGGAACGATAATATCTTTAATGTAGAAAGCGGCTGGGGCGCACCTCCCATCACCAATGGCTAGTTGTGGCAGGTATTTACGCTACCCCCCGGCACCTATACTTTCGAAATTTCGGATTTGCGCGATACCAACCTGGAGGAAACGGATAATACCTATCTGGCTGCAGCACTGGGTACCGCGTTGCCCGATGTAGAAGATATTGCCACAGCTTTGGCCTATACCAAAGTGGCTGCCACCAAACCACTCAGCAACCTGCGCATTCAGTTTAACCTAACACAATCTCAAACGGTAAGTATTGGCTATGTAACCACGCAGCCCGATGGCACGCCGGGGAAATATTGTAATGTGCGCGCATTTAACCTGTATGTAAATTACTAACACCCTCATCTGAAAACAACCATCCATGCCGGGTCCATGTGATCCGGCATTTTATTTGAATATTGAGTATTATTGTACCAAATGCCTTATGCTCATGGTGAATGGACTAAAAGTTGTTGTTGTACTGCCGGCTTATAATGCCGCAAAAACATTGGTACAAACCTACAATGAAATAGACCGCACTATTGTTGATGAAGTAGTACTGGTAGATGATGCCAGTAAAGACAATACCATCGAAGTGGCCCGTGACCTGGGTATTCATCATATCATTCGCCACAAAAAGAACAAAGGGTATGGCGCTAACCAGAAATCATGTTACAGGAAGGCGCTGGAAGTGGGTGGCGATATCATCATTATGCTGCATCCCGACTATCAGTATACACCTGCGTTAATAGGCCCCATGGCGCAACTGATTGCCAGCGGCGTGTACCCCGTGGTGCTGGGATCGCGTATATTGGGCATGGGCGCATTGAAAGGCGGCATGCCTCTGTACAAATATTTTTTCAACCGCCTGCTAACATTTACCCAAAATCTGTTGATGAACCAGAAATTATCAGAGTACCATACCGGCTACCGGGCCTATCACAGGAAGGTATTAGAGTCTATTCCCTTTGACAATAATTCCGACGATTTTGTTTTTGACAATGAAATGCTGGCGCAGATATTTTATAAAGGATACGAAATTGCCGAAATCACCTGTCCCACCCGTTATTTCGATGAAGCTTCTTCCATCAATTTCCGCCGCAGCCTGCAATACGGCCTGGGCGTGCTGCGGGTAAGTTGTCAGTATGCCTTGCAGAAACTAAAACTGGGCCATTTCAGGATATTCGAGGGGATGTAGGCGCCAGTTCCCATTGTTTGAGTTTTACCGACCATTCTATCAAAATTGTACTATTCCCCATATACATCAGCATCAAGGGAAATATTTTGAACAAACCTCTTTTAGTGGAATTATGCAAATCCAGTAAAGGCAGCATATGCCCCATGATGGGATAACCCAGGTAAACGACCAGCACGGCAAACAACCAGTTCCTGGCTGCAGGGTTCAGCTTCCTGGAAAAGACAAGGTCGCTGCCCAGCAGAGCCAGGAAGATAAAAAAGATATAGTTGTAATAAATAACACCCTGGTGATGGAAGATGATCTCATCGTTCAGGGCAATAAATCTTTTCAGCAGGGAAGCGGGGCTGAGCAATTCGGGGTTTACCAGTCCCTTTACATCGTAGGGTACGGGCAGGTACAAATTTATATAGATGGTAACCGACAACAGGTAAAACAGGAATGCCGGCAGCAGAAACCAGGCCAGATTGCGCAGTAGTTGTTTTCGTTTCCAAACAATATACAGCGCCATCATACAGGCCAGTATCAGGGTTTCGGATCGCACATAAGTGGCAATGCCCATAAAAAGGCCCGAGAGTTGTATATTATGGGCTTTGCGGTCGAACAAAAAATAAGCAGACAGGAAAAAGAAAACCGCGTTGCTGTAATCGAACAGCACCATAAATGTATAGGCATACATTTCCGGTATGGCCAGGGATACAATCAGCAGGGCCCAGGCCAGTATACGATGCAGATGTTGCACCAGCGCCTGGTATAAAAAAACCAGGAAGGCAATGAAAATGGTGCTGAGCCATATTTGCCCGAAATAAAAACCGGCATATTTATAAATGATCTGTAAAGAAGTAATGTAGGGCGGTTTAAACTGGTTGTTGGTGGTTTCGAGGTTGACGGTAAACACTGAGTTGAGCATGGTTTTTTCCCGCACGGCATATTCTGCAATCACTTCGGCGCCCGAGGTGAGATCGCGTGACGTGGGTGGCATATAAAAACAACGCCATACGCTGATCAATACAATGGCGGCTACTACCAGTAAGAAAGGAATTTCATAAAGGCGAATGGAGAAACGCAGTTCACGCAAAACCTGTTTCAGCAGTAACCCGTTTTGCATATACCTTGTATTCAACAAAAGCATGGCCAGCATCAAAGCTGAAAAAACTGCCAGCGATGTAAGCGGTACATACAGCAATTGCAGCAGGAAGGGCACGAATGAAAATACGGCAATGCCAGCCAGAAACCAGAGGGCGATCATGAGGGCAGGCTTGCCTTTGATGTTGAACAGGCTGATGAGTCCCAGCCCGGTAATACCCTGACACAAAATGAGTAGGATGAGCAACAATACGCTGATCATAAGCTTACCCCCATTTTATTGAACATGGCAATGGTATCCTGCAGCGCTTTTTTATCGGTTACGGGCTCTATCACCAGTTTGCCCTGGTGCACATGCACGTACCAGTTAGCCTCTATGGCTTTAGGGCTGTTAGCCCAGATGGTTTTCAGGCCTGTATAGTAATAAAATACCGCCGGTTCGGGCACATGATAGGAAATGCCCTGTTTTTTAAAATAACTGGTAGGCGGCATCAATACCAGGCTTTGGCGGTGCAGGTTTCTTTGAATAAAATAATGGCCGATGATTTTGGAAATGGTGTAGCTATTACCGAACCTTGCCTTCATACGGTCGTCTTTACTGGTATGGCGTATTTCGTAGGGGAAGTCTTTATAATAACCAACCAGTTTTTCAGCCCATTTCCGGTTGGCCGGTAAAAAGAAAAAGCCGGTAACAAATAAGGTACCGGCTGTAAAAAGAATCAGTTTTTTTGTATGCATAGTGCTTATCGACCATTGGATCGTAACACGGTAATATCTTTTTTCAGATCGTCGGGATGTGTTTTTCTCACAATATAATGCCAGTTGTTTTCAGATACATCTACAAAAAATATATCACCCACTCTATGAGCGGCTACGGCATCCTGGAATTCTTTGGGGAACATCAGTTCGCCGAAGAACCAGTCGGTATCGCCCCTGGTGGTATTACCATCCATGGTGTATTCATCGGAGAGGGTTTCCCAGGGGGTGCCTGCCTGGGCCTTGGCCACGATCACTTTTTTCAGGCTGTCTATTTCTGAATTGGTGAGGGTGCCACCATCGAGGAAGATATACTGTGCGCGGTAACGAACCGATTCGGTGGCCTCCAGTATCTTATAGGTAACATAACCCACAGAAAACACATCGCCTTTTTTCTGCCTCAATAAACGTTTGTCGATGAGTGTAGAATCTTTACCGGCAGAAAGCTTCAGGATAGCAGGCTTCAACTCAGGATGGTCGGCGATATATTTTTCAGCCTGCTGCAGGGTATTGATTTTTTGAAATTGTTCATATACGGTTAACTGGGAAAATACGGAAGCTGACAAAAGCAGCAAAAAAACGCCAAAACAGTATTTCATATCTTTTTAACTATTGTGTATTGTACCGGTCAAGTTACTATTTTTTAGGAAATTACATCACAAGCGCTATATTATCAGGTGGAAAGAATTGTTAATAAATACATAATTAAGCGCGCTGTTCCTTATATTTGAATGGCATTACCCTGTTCGCCAGAACAGATAACTCCTGAATACCAGTAAATTAGTGCCATCCTTTTAAATTTTATCCGTTTAATTATCATTAATCTGACATATTAAAGTTGCCGGAATCGATTACACATAGGGATCGTTCATTATTAATGGAAATTGCAGCGGGTAATGAAAATGCTTTTAATGAGCTTTTCGAAATGCATCGTGCAAAGTTGTTCAACTACCTGTTCGATATTGTAAAGATCAGGGAAGTGGCGGAAGAACTGGTGACTGATGTATTTTTGAAGCTTTGGTTCGGGCGCGAGCTGGCCACGGAAATTCAGCAGGTAGATGCTTTCCTGTTCAAGATAGCCTATCACAAAGCACTCAATTTCCTGCGGCTCACCAGCCGTCGACGTGATTTACAAAAGCTGGTGGCCTATGGAATAGAAAAGGCCGCTTTTAACGAAGCCGAGGAAAAACTTACCCGTGAAGAATACCGCAGGCTGTTGAATACAGCCATTGCACAGCTAACGCCCCAGCGGCAACACGTATACCGCCTTAGCCGGGAACAGGGCATGACGCACGAACAGATTGCCGCTGCATTAGATCTTTCGCCCAATACCGTTAAAAATCATATCACGGAATCTACAAAAATAATTCGCGAATTCCTGCAGTCCAGGCCCGGTGGCGCTTTGATGGTGCTGGTGTTATTGCTTACCGGCGAATAATTTTTTTAAAAAAAATGGCGTTTTTATTAGTCCCCTCCTTTCATTCGTGGTGTCTTGGAATAATAAATGCCTGACATGCCAGATACCATACGACTTGCTTACCTGTTTAATAAATACACCAACAATTCATGCTCGCCCGAAGAGCAGGAGGAGTTGTGGGCGCTGTTGCGGGCGTTTTCCGGGCAGCAGGATCTTTTATTGCCTGAAATGCTGGCTTTATGGGATAAGGTACGCACCGGCGAACAGGCATCTGACAGCGTAAACTGGACGCTGGTGGGGCACCGTATGCAGTTGGAAATTCGCCAGTCGCAACAGAAAGATGTAGCCATCGAAAAACCTCGTATACGCCTCCGGCGCGTATACACTACACGCCGGTGGCTGGTTGCTGCCGGCTTACTTCTTTTGATGGCTGCCGGCGCTTTCTATTGGTTGAATAGCAGGAACAGTAAGCTGGTTCCGGTGGTTAATGCTACCATCGACATTGCACCCGGTAAAGAGGGGGCCATACTTACCCTGGCCGATGGCACCCGCCTGGTGCTGGACACTATGCAGGCTGGTGTAGTAGCCATCCAAAACGGCACGCAGGTTTTATTGCAAAACGGGCAGGTAAAGTATGATGCAGCCAATTTATCGGGCGCTCCGCAGTACAATACCATGAGTACGCCCAGGGGCCGTCAGTTTCAACTGTTACTGCCCGACGGTACCAGGGTATGGTTGAATGCCGCCAGTTCCATTACCTATCCAACATTTTTTGCAGGTACTGAGCGCCGGGTACGGGTTACGGGCGAAGTGTATTTCGAGGTGGCAAAAAACCAAAAGCTGCCATTCAGGGTGGAAGTGAATAACCAGGCCACCATTGAAGTGCTGGGCACACATTTCAATGTGAACGCCTATAACAATGAAGCCACCATGAAAACGACATTGCTGGAAGGAAGTGTGCTGTTTACACCGGCTGCCAAAGGCCATCGGGCGGTTGTTTTAAAGCCGGCGCAACAGGCCGAACTCAGTTCCGGCGCACCACCCAGGATTCATGACAATGCCGATATAGACAAGGTGATGGCCTGGAAAAACGGACTTTTCAATTTTGATAAAGTGCCCATAACCGAGGTGATGAAACAGGTAGAACGTTGGTACGATATCACCGTTGTATACGAAAAAGGAGTTCCTGATATAGAATTTTTTGGCGAGCTGAGCCGGAATATCAGCCTCAATGACCTGATAGACGCCCTGAAAGACGTAGGCGTGCGCTTCCGTATTGAAGAAGGAAGAAAACTGGTTGTATTGCCTTAATAAACCTTGTTCTGCAATGAACAAGCTAAAAAAACCGCTGCGCGGGGAAGGCGCAACGGTAACATTTTGGCTTGTTAAAAATTCATGTAACGCGAATTGTTTATTAACCAAAACTGATGCGAAAGTATGCAAAAAAATGCTTTTCGTAACCGGGGAGGCTATGCCTGTACTGCTGCACAAGGCGCCTTCCACGAACCAACCAAAACGCTGCATGGGATAGATTGTTCTCCCGGCAGGCTACATGTCAAGATTGGCAAAAAATTTTTGACCATGATGAAGTTCACTGCTGTTATTATGCTGGTCTGTTGTCTTCATGTATCGGCAAATACCCGGTCTCAAACCGTTACTTTATCGGCGAAAGACATACCACTGAGTAAGGTTTTTCAGGTCATTAAAAAACAAACCGGTTATGTGGTATTTGGTAATGCCAGCTTATTGAAACAAAGCAGAAATGTGTCGATCTCGGTTACCAACATGCCCCTGCGCACCTTTCTCGACAGCGTGTTCAGGCAACAACCCATTACCTACAGGATCGTTGACCGCACCATTATTATATCGGCAAAAACAACCAGTGCCGTCAGTCCGGCCTCATCCGGTACGGCGCCCGTTCAAACGCACCAGGTTAATGTGTTGCAGGAATTGCCTTTAGTAACGCTTACCGGTGTGGTGGTGGCTGAAGACGGCGCCCCCATTAGCGGAGTAACTATAAAAATCAAAGGCACCAATGCCGGTGTGGCATCTGATGCCAATGGTAAATTCACAATCATTGCCCAGACCGACCAGGTACTGGTATTCTCGCACGTGAGCATGGCTACCCTGGAAGTAAAGGTGAAGGAATTTCCTGCCAATGGCCGTATTGTAATGAAACCAAAGGAAGCTACATTGGACAATGTGGTAATAACCGGTTATGGTAATTTTCGTAAGGAAAGTTTCACAGGTACCTATACACAGGTAACAAAAGCAGAGATACAAAAAGTAACGCCCAATAACCTGATAGGCGCCCTGCAGGTATTCGATCCTTCTTTTCGCATTATGCAGAATATCAATATGGGATCCAACCCCAATGTGCTTCCCGAATTTTATATACGCGGGCAATCGGGTTTTCCGGGCATTAAGGAGCTCGACAAAATACAAGGCGGCTCTTCCATATCGCAGTTCTCACTCAGGAACAATCCCAATATCCCGATATTCATTATGGATGGTTTTGAAATCTCCGTGGAAAAGGTGTATGATATGGACATCAACCGCATAGCCAATATTACTATTCTGAAGGATGCGGCGGCTACTGCACTGTATGGCTCAAGAGCGTCCAATGGCGTAGTGGTAATAGAGACCATTGCACCCAAGCCAGGCGAATTCAGGGTGAACTATAATGGTAATTATTCTATTACCGCACCCGACCTGTCGAGCTATAACATGATGAATGCGCAGGAAAAATGGGATGCTGAAATGGCGGCAGAGATTTACCTGCCTCCAAATCCTTCCGATCCCGGTTATAAAGACCAACTGATAGAGAATTTGTGGTACCAGCAGCAGAAAAAGAATGAAATACTGAAGGGAGTTAACACCTATTGGTTATCGCAACCTCTGCGTACCGCATTCAACAATCGCCAGAACATTTATTTGGAGGGCGGATCGCAGGACATGCGTGTGGGATTGGACCTGAAATATGATATGCAAAACGGGGTGATGAAAAAGTCTTTCCGCAAGCGGCTGGCAGCCGGGCTCACCCTGCAATACCAAACCGCCAAACTGCAATTGCGCAACCAGATCTATTTTGATGCCGTAAATGCAGACGAATCGCCCTATGGCAGTTTTAGCGATTATTCAAGGTTGCAGCCTTATTATCCCATTTATGACGAGGTTACCGGTAAATATCTGCGTAAGTTTCCCAACTACTATGGCAATACAGACATCAATCCGCTGTATGAATCCACGGTGGGCAATTACAACAAACAATGGTACCGTGAATGGACCAACAACTTAACTGCTAACTGGTATTTAAACAAATTTTTCTTTATAAGGGCACAGCTGGCCGTAGATTTCAAAGAAGCAGATGCAGAGGTGTTTACTTCCCCTGAATCGACCATCTACGAAAGGCAGAACCTGTTTACCAAGGGAGAACTGGAGCAATCGGGAACCTCTATGCTCGACTGGAATACCAATATTTTCGGTTCCTATAACCAGAATATCGACAAGCACAATATCAATCTTTCACTGGGTATCAACGCCAAGTCTACCACGGAAGATTATATGACCGCCTCCTATAGGGGCTTCCCCGATGCCCAGTACCACTCGCCTGCCTATGCACACGAGGTCACCAAAAAGCCTACATTCAACGACAACAAAAAACGGTTAATCGGGAGTTTTGCCACGGCCAACTACAGTTTAAATAATATCTACCTGTTTGATGCTTCGTTCAGGATAGACGGTTCTTCCGAATTTGGTACCGATAAAAAATGGGCGCCATTCTGGTCACTTGGTACCGGAATTAATCTGCACAATACAGCGTTTTTGAAAAACGCCCCCAAACTGGATTTGTTACGTGTGACCGCCAATATTGGTCAAACCGGTAAATCCAATTTTTCACCCTTTATGGCACGCAATACTTATGAAATGTTGCTCGACGACTGGTATCCCACGGGCATCGGCGCCCATTTGATTTATATGGGTAATGACCGGCTTACCTGGGAGAAACAGATATCCTGGAATATAGGTGCCATGATGTCGTATATGAAGCGGTTTACCCTGGAGGTCAATTATTATAATAAAGAAACCTACGACCTGATCACCGATGTATCGCTGCCTTCCTCTTCGGGATTTTCTATATACAGGGAAAATATCGGTAAAGTGCTGAATAAGGGTTTCGAGATCAAAACCTCTGTGACCGCGGTGAATACACGCAACCTGGATCTGATATTCATCGGTAATATGGCGCATAACAGGAACCGTATCCTGGAGATAGCCGAATCGCTGAAAAGTTACAACAACCGGGTCGACGATTATTTTAAAGATTATGTCGATGTTACCAACCCCTATTTTGCGTTGGTGTATAACGATATCAACGCAAAGTTCTCCCGCCCGATCATGAAATACCAGGAAGGAAGCTCGCTGACGAATATTTATGGAATGCGGTCGATGGGTATTAACCCGGCCAACGGTAAGGAGGTGTTTATAAAACGCGATGTTACCATCACCTATGAGTGGGACCCAACCGAACAACAGGTGATTGGCAATACCGAGCCCTGGGCCCAGGGCAATTTTGGATTAAATGCCAGGTATAAACGGTTTACGCTGTACACCTCTTTTTTATTCGAGTTCGGCGGAGATCAGTATAACCAAACCCTGGTAGACTACGTGGAAAATGTAAACCTGCAAAGGTTCAATGCCGATGCCAGGGTATTATCGGAACGCTGGCAAAAACCCGGTGATAAAACATCGCTGAAAGCCTTGCAGGATCGCTATTTTATTACCAGGCCCACTTCGCGATTTGTGCAAAAGAACAATTATATCTCGTTTAATTCCTTTTCGCTTGGATACGAAGTGGATCCGGCTTGGCTGCGGAAATTCAGGCTGCGCACGCTTCGTACCACTTTCCTGATGAACGATCTGGCCTTATTCTCAACCATCAAACGCGAGATGGGACTTGACTATCCATATGCCAGAACATTTACGATCACCATCAATGCTAGTTTCTAAATCATTTGATATGAATGCCACAAAAATACTCTTCACCTTATGCCTGCCGGCCTTGTTAATGGCTTCATGCAAAAAATTCCTGGAGGTGTCGCCCAATAACCAGGTGCTGCAGGAAGAGCTTTTCAAAAGCAATGAAGGCGTACGTATAGCAGTAAACGGGGTGTACAAGCTCCTGTCGACCACCGACCTGTACGGCAGGAATCTAAGCTGGGGTTTTGCCAGTGCCATCAGCAACAATTACGAACCGAATGCCCTGCCTTTTTATTTACGGGATGCAGCCCAGTATAAATGGAATACCAGTAATGCAGAGCAGGTTACCGGGCAGATATGGAAAAAGGCATTTAATGTACTGGCCAACATTAACAATATCATACAGCATGTATCGGATAAAGACACGCTGTTTTTTGCCGAAAAAACCAATGAAAGAAATATGATATTGGGTGAGATGCACGGTTTGCGTGCTATGCTGCATTTTGAAATGCTTCGCATTTTCAGCCCGGCCCCGGTAACCGGTTTTTCCGGCGAGGCCATTCCCTATGTTACTGCTTATCCCACTTACCAGCCTGCCCGGTTACCTATAGCCACTGTGTTCGATAATATGATCGCCGACCTGAAACTGGCGCAGGATTACCTCGGCCATGTTGATACCGTATATCTGCGCACCGTTATGCGTAATCCCAATGGCAGGATAAGAAGTAATGCGTCGTGGGTAACGCTCGAGCAGGGTGATTTCTTCAACTTCCGGGCGCAACGCATGAATTTTTTTGCTGCTACCGGCCTGCTGGCCCGTATTTATTTGTACAAGGGAGATTATGAAAATGCCCGCAACTGTGCGCAGGTGGTGTACGATTACCAGCGAACAGGTTGGTTTGCCTGGACCAATGCCATATACCAGGGACAGATCACCGATGTGGATTATATCTACACCAAACGTCCCGATGAATTAATGCTTTGTTTTTCCAATGGCAATAACTACAATATTTATGAAGAAGAGATATATGCTGGTGGTGGGGCCGGCAGCATGAGCTACATGATGAACGATGCGTATATAAAGAAACTTTTTGAAGGCGATTTGGACGATTATCGTATTGTAGGCTGGTACAATCGCTATAATGATATGCGTTATATAACCTGGACGAGACCGAAAGGAACATCGTACTATGCCGACCTGGTATTGCAGAATCAGGGGCCATTGTTGCCGGTTATGCGTTTTACCGAAATGTATCATATTCTCATTGAATGTTTAAGCAGGGAAGGACGTATTGCCGATGCTGTTGCCATTTTGAACGACCTGCGGCTGCGAAGAGGCGCCAAAGTACAAATTGCCACCACCGTTACACACAATGAATTGATGACGATACTGGTAAAGGACATTGTACGTGAAACGCTTACCGAGGGGCAGGCTTTCTACACCTTCAAAAGGTTGAACAGGAATATTTTCAACGGCGAAACCGAACGTGTATTGCAACCCAACGAATGGTTTGTACCCCTGCCGCAAAGTGAAACTGCCTATCAATTATAAAATCAGGTTTATGAAATTATATCCCATTTATTATATATTATTTACGCTGCTCACCGGCATGCTGTCCTGTAAAAAGGATACCATCGATTTGTATAATGGCGGGAACTACATACAATTCCTGAGAAATTACACCGATTCATCGCTGTTTAATTTCCTGGCGGTACCCAACAAGGATGAGGCTGTAACACCGCTGGTAGTTGAACTTACCGGTGAACCCGTTGACCGCGATAGAACGTACAAAATATCTGTTGTAAAGGAACTTTCCACCGCCACCGCGGAAGACTACAGTTTACCCGCTTCGTTTATATTAAAAGCCAATACCGTTAAAGACACTGCCTGGCTTAACGTGAAGAAATCGCCGGCCATTTCGGTTAAACCGGTAAAACTGGTATTGCGGATAGAAGCTACCGAAGACCTGCAGGTTGGACAGGCAGATCATTCCATCAACATCCTGTATATATCCAATGTAGTGGCGCGCCCTGATTGGTGGGATGGTAACGTGGAAAGCAATTATCTCGGCAGTTATTCTGATAAAAAATACCTGCTGTTTATACAGGTGACCGGCCAGGCCGATTTGGATTCACAGGATGAATTGACGCTTCGATACCATACGATACGTTTCAAAAACTACCTGCTGCGTGAAAAGGATGCAGGCCGTACGGTCTATGAAGAGAATGGCCAGGAAATGACAGTGCCTCTTATTGGCGGATAATTATAAACCAAAACGAAACATCATGAAACGATATATTCAGGCATGGCTGGTGAGCCTGGGCATGGTATGCCTGCTGCCGGCATGTTATAAAGATAAAGGCAATTACGACCTCATCTCCTACAACAAGATCCTTAAAATTGAGGCTACGGCGGGCAGTACGGTAATACTGGGCGATACACTGCGTTTATACCCAATTATTACATGGCAATATCCCGAACGGGACACAACAGCTTTTGAATACGAATGGCGCCAGATGGATTCGGTAGTGTCTACCAGCAGATTGCTCGAATACACCCCAAACATATCGGGCTACTTCAATTTGTATTTACATGTAAAGGAAAAGGCCACCGGCATCGTTACGCGTTATGCACGGCAAATACAGGCACAGTCGCCCTATAAAGCCGGCTGGTTGTTACTCACCAATGAGGGCGGCAAATCGGGTCTTACCTTCATACGCAGGGATACAAAAAGAGATGCCAATAACCAGGTGTACTACGAGTATAAAGCATATCCGAATATCTACTCCAACCTGTTTCCCAATGATCCGCTGGGCGATGAGCCATTTAAACTGGCTACCAAGGTATTTCCCGATTACAGCCTCGATGAAGTGGTGGTATGCCAGGGTAATTCCACCGTTTACCTTAACGGCGACAATTTCAGCAAGATTATAAGCATGAAAAATGAGTTTCCGGACCGCGCTTTCCCCAATAATGCCCGGATCATCGATTATGTGGATGGCTATATGGCCAATTTTGCGCTAGCCGATGATGGCCAAATGTACTGGAAAAAGAACATCAAGAATATGGGCGGCTTGCACGATGGATTTTTTATGGACGAGCCTATTTATTTCGAGAATGGCGGTGCCTACATTTCACAGATCATCGATGCATTCGTTGATATGTCGAATTTTGTGTATGTATACGACAGCCAGAACAAACGATTGATGGGCGTGTATACTTCCAATGGCGGTAACAATTTTATGGGGCGCAAATTGTTCCTGAATAACGCCACGCCACCACCTGCGGGATGGATAGATTTGAATAACCTGAACGGGTACACGTTCGTGTACAGCAGCGATCATGCCAATGGAACCTCCTATATGAACATCCTGAAAAATGATGCCACCGGTGAATATATTTACCAGAACTATTCCCTCACCAATGTATATTCTGCCATTGATGTAAGTAACCATCAACAGGAACTGTTTGCTGGTAATGCATTCGTGAACGACAATACCGTATGGTTTCGTATACGCAATTCGTCGTACCTGTTCTTTGCCACAGGCAGCAAACTGTATTTCTACGATGTGAATACCAAAAATGTTACCCTGTACCATGATTTTGGCAGTGGTACAATTATAAAGATGACCACCGATGCCGTGGAAGGAGAACTGGGTGTTGCATTTAGCGACGGCAGATTTGTTATCGTAAGCCTGAAAAATGAAGTGCTGGGTAATGCCCATCCCGGTTCCGTTGGTATCCTGTACCAATTGCCGAACCTGGTACCCGTGGTTGACCTGGCCTGGAAATGGGGTTCTTACTACGAGTATGTATTCAAACGATATCCACAGTAACCGTTAAAATGGAATAATGAACGAATCAATTGTAAAGGTCGAAAATCTTTCGCACCGGTATAATGTGCACTGGGCTGTTAAGAATATCAATTTCGAGCTCACTAAAAACGGCATTTATGGCCTGCTGGGCGCCAATGGCGCCGGCAAGTCTACCATCATGAACACCATGTGTGGCGTGCTGAAGCAAACCCAGGGTGAGATTTATGTAAAGGGTATTAGTATGAGCCGGCACCCGGTGGAAGCAAAAAAGCATATTGGGTTCCTGCCGCAGAAACCCCCATTGCTCATGGACCTCACGGTAGAGGAGTATCTTACCCATAGCGCCAATATGCGGCTGATGCCGCCCGGCAGTATAAAAGCCGCCGTGGAAGAAGTGATGGTAAAATGTGGCGTGGCCCATTTCAGTAAACGGCTGATCAGGAATTTATCCGGCGGCTACCAGCAGCGTGTGGGTATTGCACAGGCTATTGTACACAAACCGGGATTTGTAGTGATGGATGAACCTACCAACGGGCTTGATCCGAACCAGATACTGGAAGTACGCAACCTGATCAGGGAAATTGCCGAAGAAAGAACGGTGATTCTTTCCACGCATATTCTGCAGGAAGTACAGGCCCTTTGTGATAATATCTGGATGATCAACGAAGGAACAGTGGCGTTTGAGGGCTCCATCGAGGAGTTCGACAGCTATATCATGCCCAGTACCCTTATGGTATCGCTTATCTCAGCGCCGCCTGTTGAGGAACTGGAGGCCATACCCGGGGTATTGAACGCAACGTATTTGGGTGGCATCAAATACCGCGTGCAATACACAGATGCGCAGGAAACCATGGAGCGCATTGTGGAGGCAAGCGTACACAATAAGTGGCGCCTCACGGAAATTGCCCTGGAAAAAATATCTCTGGAGAATGTATTTGCCGAACTGTCAAAAAAGAAGACCGTATAGCATCATGAAAACAATATACAAGATCGCAAGAACCGAATTGCAACAACTTTTCTTTTCGCCCATTGCCTGGCTCATCATTGTTATTTTTACCTTTCAAACCGGACTGGTATTTACTGGTATTTTTGATGGTATGGTTCGCCGGCAGTCTTTAGGCTGGAAACAGTACATGGCCACCTATAATACCTTTGCCGGTATATCGGGCACCTTCACCATCGTACAGCAGTACCTGTTCCTGTATATACCGCTTCTTACGATGGGCGTTATGAGCCGTGAATTCAGCAGCGGTTCTATAAAACTGTTATATTCTTCACCGCTTACCAGCCGGCAAATTGTGTTTGGTAAATACCTGGCCCTTGTAATTTATGCACTGGTGCTGATGGGGATATTGAGCGTTTTCGGGCTTTTCGCTGTGTCTACCATTCATCATGTAGACTGGCCATTCATACTGACCGGCTTACTGGGTTTATTCCTGCTCACCTGCGCCTATGCGGCCATTGGTTTGTACATGTCATCGTTGACATCGTACACCGTTGTATCGGCCATGGGTACCCTGGGTATATTCGCCGTACTGAGTTATGTAAAAACAATCGGACAGGATATTGAGTTTGTTCGTGATATCACGTACTGGCTGGCCATTTCCGGACGCTCAGATACCTTTATTGCAGGTTTGATCACCAGCGAAGACCTGTTGTATTTCCTGATCGTGATATTTCTGTTCATAGGCTTCACCATCATTAAAATGCAAAGCGCCCGCCAGCGAAAACCCTGGTATATATCCCTGTCAAGGTATGCGATGGTATTTGTGGCAGCCATGCTGATGGGTTATTTCAGCGCCAAGCCAAAATTGAAAGCTTACTACGATTCTACAGCCACCAAGGTGAACACGCTTACAAAAGGCAGCCAGAAAGTGATGGAAAAATTGAAAGACGAAATGACCATCACCACTTATACAAATATGCTCGACAGAAATTACTGGATTGCCATGCCCGAACAGTACAAATATGATGTAGACAGGTTTAAGCAGTATATCCGGTTTAAACCGGACATCAGGATGAAGTATATATATTATTATAAGAAGACCGATAATAAAGACCTGGACAAACAATATCCCACGCTGAATGAAGACCAGTTAATAGACACGCTTGTTAAATTATATGACTGGCGTATGGATATCAAAAATTACCGCGAAGTGGCCAAAGTAGACGATCTGGAGCCGGAGACGTTTCATTTTGTGCGTTCCTTGCGTACTGATAAAGGCAAACAAACCTTTCTGCGTGTATACGATGATTTGATGCGCCTGCCTACTGAAACCGAGATCACTGCCGCCTTCAAAAGGCTGGTGCTGGAGCGGTTGCCTACCGTGGGATTCCTGACCGGCCATGGTGAAAGGCGAAGCGATGCCGATGAAGACCGTGGCTATAATATGTTTGCCCAGGAAAAATCATTTCGCCATGCGCTCATTAACCAGGGTTTTGATTTCGAAGAAGTGACCCTCGACAAGGAAATACCTTCCCATATTCGCATTCTTCTGATAGCCGAAGTGCGTAAGGCCATTAGCCCTGAGGAATTGGCCCGGCTGAACAATTATATTCAGAGAGGCGGTAACCTGATCATTGCCGGTGAACCCGGGCGCCAGGCCTTTATGAATCCCATAGTGGCGCCATTGGGTGTTCAGTTCTTACCAGGCACACTGGTAAAACCTACCGGTAAGTTTCAGGCTAACCTGATGCTGGCCAAAGTGACGCCGATAGCAGATACCATTGCATACCACTTCAATTCAGTCAGACGGAATGAGCAATTGCTGGGTATGCCAACAGCCGGTGCGTTGTCGTATGTTGACAGCGGCTATACCGTATTCCCCTTATTTACCAGCGATTCTACTGGTAGCTGGATAGAACTTGAAACCACCAATTTCATCGACGACTCCGCCACATTAAACCCGCAGGCCGGAGAAGTGGAACAACCTTACCCGGTTGTGCTGGCCTTAACCAGGAAAGTAAACGACAAGGATCAAAAGATCATTGTTATGGGTGATGCAGATTGCCTGAGCAATGGCGAGCTGATGATGAACCGCAAAGATGTGAATGCTGCTAACTTCGGTTTCATAAGTGGTATCTTTTACTGGCTCACCGATGGTGAATTGCCTATCGATATGCGTCGGCCGCGGGCGCCCGACAGATCATTGCGCCTGAATAAAACCAGTTGGGCTGTTTGCAAGGTGATGTTGAAATGGGTATTCCCGGCAGGGCTCATCATTAGCGGACTATTCATTTGGATACGTAGAAAAAGAAGATAATGAGTTTAGTGATCGACAAACAAACCCTGGATGATCTGAACGTATTTGGTAAACGCGATTCGGTGTATACCATCTTCAATCATACATATACCAGGGGAGGAGCTGCCCTGCTGGAACAGTTTTTTCGGTATCCATTGAGTGATGCAGCCCGTATCAACGAAAGAAGCCGGCTGATCAGGTATTTTATAGACAATGCAATTGCATTTCCGTTCCGGTCTGAGCTGTTTGATGCGGCAGAACAGTATCTGGACGATACCGATGAACGCAGCCGTTTAACATACGGAGAGAATAACCTGGGCAGGAAATTCAATAGTATGATTGGCGCCGACACCGAATACCAGCAAAAGGTTAAAGGCATAACGGCCATCGTAGAGATACTGCTCACCCTGCAGTCGTTTATTGAAACGGTTGCAATTGATGTACAGGAAATTAAACAATTGTTGCGTGACATTCCATTGCCGGAAACACTGCCTTTTAAACCCGATTATAAAAAAGCAGTGGAATACGACCGCCTGTTGCGTTTTCAACACCGGGAACCGATCAAAAAGATACTCCATCATATTTATGCATTGGATGTGTATATTTCGGTAGCGGGCGTTGCCGTACAAAGGGGATTTGTTTTCCCCACTGCACTGGATGCCGATAAGCATATTTTGAATGTAGAGGGATTATATCACCCGAAACTCAGCAATCCTGTTGCCAATAATCTGCATATGGCGCCTGGCAGCAATATTGTGTTTCTAACCGGCGCCAACATGGCCGGGAAGTCTACCTTTATGAAATCGCTTGGCATTGCACTGTTCCTGGCGCATACCGGTTTTCCCGTGCCTGCAAAGAAAATGGAATTCTCGGTTTGCGACGCTTTGCTGACCACCATCAATCTGCCCGATGACCTGAATATGGGGTACAGTCATTTTTATACGGAAGTATTGCGGGTTAAAAAAATGGCTTTGCAGTTAGCCAGGTCAAAAAACCTGTTTATCATATTCGATGAACTGTTCCGCGGCACCAATGTAAAAGATGCCTACGAGGCTACAGTGGCCATCACGGCTGCATTTGCGGCAAGTAAAAATTGCAATTTTGTGGTATCTACCCATATTATGGAAGCCGGTGAAACCTTGATGAAACAATGTGATAATATCAATTTTTTGTATTTGCCTACCCGTATGCAGGGCGAAACGCCTGTGTATACCTATACATTGGAGAAAGGCATTACCGAAGACAGGCATGGTATGATCATCATCAACAATGAAGGCATATTGGATATATTGCAAAACGGAATAAAACAATGAGCTTTATTACAGATAAACAAACGCTCGACGACCTCAACCTGCTGGGTAAATACAAGGCTAATTCTGTATTCAGTTTATTTAATAAAGTAAATACTGCCGGCGGCGAACAATTGCTGGAAGTGATGTTCCGGAATCCGCTTACCGATGCGGTGCAAATCAATAAACGCAGCCAGATATTCAATTGGTTTGGTTCAAAGGGGTGGCGCTTTCCTTTTGACCAGGCCACCTTTGTCAGGGCGGAAAATTATCTCGGCTCGGGTGGAAGCACCAGCCGGATGATTGCCTCCATCAACACCTGGAAGAAAAAGATGCTGCATACAATCGGACTCGACAAGGAGTTTGAAGCTATTGTTGCGGGATTGCAGGCAACCATGGGGGTGCTGAACGATTTGAAACGCTTCCTGCCGAATCTGGAAGGCGATCATCCTTTTGCCCACGAAGTGCGCACTGTTAAAGATATCCTGAACAACCATCTGCTGCATTGGGTAGGTAATAACCACGATAGTCTGTCATTGGCAACCATCATACGGTATGATAACCTGCTGCGTTTGCGGCTGCGCAACGATATGACGGCCATTTTGCAGTTCATCTACCAGTTAGATGTATATATAACCGTATCGGCCATAGCCAGGGAAAAGGGATATAGTTATGCCAGGGCATTGCCCCGGGAATTGTATACTGTACAAATTGAAGAATGCCGCCATCCTTCTATTGAAAAAGCCGTAGCCAATACGGTAAGTATACAGCGCAACAGCAATGTACTGTTTGTAACCGGCGCCAATATGGCCGGCAAATCCACCTTCATGAAATCATTTGCCATTGCCATTTACCTGGCGCATATGGGTTTCCCGGTGGCGGCATCGGCCATGGAATTCTCTGTTCGTGACGGTATATATACCTCTATCAATGTGCCCGATAACCTGCAAATGGGTTATAGCCATTTTTATGCTGAGGTGAAAAGGGTGAAAATGGTGGCCAAAGAGGTAAGCGCCGGTAAGAACCTGGTAGTGATATTCGATGAATTGTTCAAGGGCACCAATGTAAAGGACGCATACGATGCCACCCTGTCGGTTACGAAGGCTTTTGCTGCGTATCAAAAATGCATCTTCGTCATATCCACCCATATCATTGAAGTAGCCGATGCATTGAAAGCTGCCTGTAGTAACCTGCAGTTTGTATTTTTTCCAACCATCATGGAAGGTACCGTGCCTCGTTATACCTACCGGATGCAGGCCGGTGTTACGGCAGACAGGCACGGTATGATGATCATTCAGAATGAAGACATTGTAGGGATCATCAGGGCTCAGCTTGCTTCCCGGTAATGCACCAGCACCACCCCCGAATCGAAGCTGGTGGCGCCCGTCAATTGCAGACTGCTGGTATATTTTAAGCGGGAGAAAAGTGATATGCCCCTGCCCAGTATGACGGGGTGTATCCATAACTGGTATTCATCTACCAAACCCTGTTGTATCAATGCCGATACGAGGCTGCCGCTGCCATATACCATAATATCCTTACCCGGCGCCTGTTTGATCTGGTGGACGGTTTTGCTAATAGGTCCGTTGATAATGCTGCTATTGTTCCAGTGGGCAGCAACCAGTGTTCTGGAATACACCAGTTTCCGGTAGCTGTTCATCATATCGGCCATGACCAGTTCGTCGCGCGCACACAACAAATCGATGCTTTTCATAGGCCAGTATTGCGCCATGGCCTCGTAGGTGTTCCTGCCCAAAAGTATGGTATCGGCCCTGCCCAGCTCCACGGCCAGCCGCTGGCCCATGTCGGGGCTCCAATGTCTGAAATGCCATTCCAGGTCGTGGTGCAACCCCGACAGGTAACCATCGAGCGTGATGTTCATAGATACGATGAGCTTTTTCATGGCAGGTGATGAAAATGGGTTCAATGTGTTCGTATAGGTTGTAAGGTCAGGCTGCCTGGTAAGCCTGCTCCAGGTCGGCAATGATGATCTTGCTCATTTTGAACAAAGCCTGTGCTACCGCGCCTGCTTTTTTGGCGTCTTTGTCAGACATGAGTTTTTCCAATTGTACCGGAACAATTTGCCAGGAGAGGCCAAACTTGTCTTTTAACCAACCACATTGGCTGGGCGAACCCCCATCGGCAATGAGTTTGTCCCATAATTCATCTACTTCTGCCTGGTTTTCGCAGCTTACCATCAGCGATATGGCTTCGTTAAATTTGAAATGCGGTCCGCCGTTAAGCGCTATGAGTGACTGTCCTTCCAGTTCAAAGGTGGCGGTTAACAAAGTGCCTTTGGGAACGGGCATGTTATCGCCATAATAACTTTTTTTTACAATGCGGGAGTTTTTGAAGACAGAGGTATAGAAATGAATGGCTTCTTCGGCATTGAAATCGAACCACAAACAGAGTGTAATCTTTGTTTTGATTGTCATAGCTTTTTTTTAAGTGTTATTGTTTTAATTGATTGGTAAAGCAAAACTAACACGACCGACGGTCTCAGACCCAGGTCAAAAGCGACATATACAGGCTGGTTTGCGACTTTTTGGTTTATCTTTATAGACTATTGTAAAAAGCTGCTATATGAAACATGTATCAGTATTGGTGCTGGACAATGCTGTAATGGCCGGAATTGTAGACGCCCTGGCCATGTTCAACGGGGTTAATCACTTATTGGATGTGAATGGTAAGCCGCCTTTTTTTAATTGCCAGTTGGTAGGCTTGAATCACAGTGTGTCACTGCTGCAGGGCAAGTGCAGCGTGCATGCCGATGTGTTGATAAACGACCTGCCACAAACCCAACTCATCATTATTCCACCCATCGGCCGCGACTTCAGAGACACGGTAGAAAAGAACAGGGATTTTATACCCTGGATCCAACAACAGTATGAACAGGGCGCCGAAGTAGCCAGCCTTTGTTCCGGGGTATTTGTACTGGCGGCTACCGGTTTGCTGAATGGCAAGGAATGTTCCAGCCATTGGAACGATGCGCAGCTGTTCAGGGACATGTATCCCCATGTAAACCTGGTAGATGGCCGTATTGTGACCGAACAAAACGGACTGTATTCCAGCGGGGGCGCCACTTCGTACTGGAACCTGATGCTGCACCTGGTGGAAAAATATACCGGCCGCGAAATGGCCATCCTGATCTCGAAACATTATGCCCTGGAGATAGACCGAAAAAGCCAAAGCCCGTTTTCGATGTTCAATGGTCAAAAGAAACATAAGGATGAACCCATCAAACAGGCGCAGGAATTCATTGAGCAACATATTGGCGAACGCATTTCGGTGGAAGACCTGTCCATAAAATTTGCCATTGGTAAAAGGCATTTTGAAAGAAGATTTAAAAAAGCCACCAACAATACGCCCATTGAATATATTCAACGGGTGAAAATAGAGGCGGCCAAGAAAAAACTGGAATCGAGTGATATGAATGTAAACGAAGTGATGTACGAAGTGGGCTATGAGAATATGAAATCGTTCAGGAGTGTGTTCAAGAAGCTGACGGGTTTGTCGCCCATCGATTACAGGAACAAATACAATAAAGAAGCAGCTGTGCACCAGGATTGATTCTTGTGGTGGTGACAACCGCCACAAGAATCACCCTTTTATAATTTCAGATTAACCTTCTTACCCGTCTTAACGGCCTGGTAAATGGCATCGATGATTTTCAGATCTTTCACCCCTTCTTCACCGTTCACGGGTACAATGGGTTGTTTGTTTTCCAGGATGATGCCGGCCATTTCATCCATTTGCACGGTTTGATGCGTGCGGTGGGGCAGCGCCAGTTCGCCTTTGTTGGTGCGACCCTTGATAGGTCCGTAGCCGGTAGCCGGCTGTAGCTCGGCAAAACCTTTTTCGCCATTGAGGAAAAAGCGGTCGAGGTGGTTCATATTATAGGTAGACAAACAGGAAGCTATGGCGCCGCCGGGAAAACCCAGTTGGAAAGTAATGGTTTCATCTACCCCTTCCCTGAATTTTTCATGATTTGTTTTGGTTTCCTGTGCGGTTACCCATACGGGTTCTTCACCTACCATATAACGGGCGCCATTGATGGAATAAATACCGATGTCCATCAACGCGCCGCCGCCGGCCAGTTTTTTGTTGAGCCGCCATTGGGTAGGATCACCAATGCGAAAACCACTCAGTCCCTGGAAAAATAATATCTTACCCAACTCACCTTCCTTACGCATGCGAACGATCTCGAGTGTATTGCTCTCGAAATGCATGCGGTAACCTACCAGCAGGTGTACATTGGCTTTTTTACAGGCATCCACCATTTCCTGTCCCTCTTTGGCATTCAGGGCCATGGGTTTTTCGCAAATAACATGTTTACCTGCTTTGGCCACACGTATCACCTGATCGTGATGCAGGGCATTGGGCGTGATTACATATACCGCGTCAATATCGGGATTGTCTTTTATAGCATCAAAGTTCTCGTAGTTGTAACAATTCTTTTCCGGAATGCCATATTTTTTTTGCCAGGCAGTGACCTTGGATGGCGTACCGCTGATAACGCCCACCAATTTGGCTTTGGTGCTCAATTGCATGGCATCGGCTACGCGGGTGCCATAACCACCCAGCCCGCAAATGGCCACCCGCAATAGGGGGCCCTGATAGGGAGAAGTAAATAAATTCGATTGTTCCTGCGCCGATTCCATATCGGGTAATAATGGAAAAGCAATCGCTGATGCAGCGAGTTTCTGTAAAAAATGTCTGCGCGAATTCATACAAAAGGTTTCTTAAATATACGCCATTCAGCTAATTGAAGTTCATATTTGATTCATTAGCGGATGCATTTATTGGTGCTGCGGTCAATTATTTTTTCTCATATGCCGGGCTTTCCGTTTTATGCAGTTTATCCAGGAAAGTGAAATACAACCCATAATTGTATTTGAACTGCTTGTGGTGCAGGGAATGATGCGTGGCTCCAATCAGCCATCGTCCAATGGGATGCCGGTAAAACCAGGGTGGAAATATCTCTATCTCCAGGTGATTGATCACGCTGCTGATGCTCATGAATACCAGCTGCGCCAGTATTACATAGGGATGCAGCGGCACCACCATCAATATCAGCGGCAATATCACAGACTGTAACACGCTTTCCAGGGGATGAAACGAAAAAGCCGTCCAGGGCGATGTGATATTGCTGTCGTGATGCACTTTATGTACCCACCTGAAAATGCATGGCCGGTGCATCCACCGGTGCACCCAGTAATAATAGGTTTCGTGCATAAGCAATGAAAGCAAAAAGCTCAGGGGCAAATACCAAAGTCCATACGCAAATACATCGGTGTATACCTGTGTGTATCCCTTCTGCCAAAGTACCAGGGCAAAAGCGCCGGCCACTGAAAAAATAGCACCGGTGATCATACTGTACTTCACTTCCCTTACAAACTGTTTGCGTGCATAACTACGCTGGTGCAGTTTATGTTGCTGCCATCTTTCCCTGAACCATACATAAAACAGGCAGTAAAACAAACCCGCCACCAGGAAATAGCGGCCGGTAATAATAACCAGCAACACCAGCACGATGATCAGAAACCAGTAGGGATGCGTAAGATCAGGTAGCTGCCACATATTGACATGGCAGAAAAAGCAGTGCCAATTGGAGGAGGGAAATTTTTTGCCCATCGATGGAGTTCATCCGGTAAATGATACAGACTACTCAAAAAAAGCACCGGGTTGCTCAATGTGGCTTTTTACGGCCTGCAGGGCACAGTACATTTGTTCTGCTAACAACGAATATAAAAAAAGGAAAAAGGCAAATACGATCAGAGNAANAGTACCCTTAAACAAAAGTTCAGGAGGTTTTTCAAGGAGTCAGATTATAAGGGGGTGTATCGGAGGATGCGCCCTCTTTTTTTATTCCGATGCCTGCATGGCCGGTATTGGCAACCGGAGGAGCTTGCGTGTTGTTGCAGGTTTCTGGCAGGAGAGGGTGGCAAAACGGGATATCGAAGAAGGAAAAATACTTACGGAAAAAGGAAAAATTAGTTAATTGCCATAAAATCAACCAGTGCATGCACAGATTGCTATTTGTTGCCATATTATTTTCCGCGGCCTGTAACAATCAACCGGTAGCCGGTACCTGGGCAGAAACAGAAAAAAACAGGTCAACAGGCCGGGTGGAGATCCTGGACCCCGAAGCCAGCCAGTTTTTTGACAGCACTACTGCCATCGAGATCGTGGACAGTGGCTTTGCCTGGACCGAAGGCCCCCTGTATATCAAAGACGGTGACTATTTTTTATTCTCCGATATTCCCAACAACCGCATTTACAAATGGAAAGAAGGCGACAGTGCCCGATTATACCTTGAACCATCTGGTTTTATGGGCGATATCAAGGGTATGCGCGAGCCCGGCTCCAATGGACTGCTGCTCGATGCCCAGGGCAGGCTGGTATTATGCCAGCATGGCGAACGCAGGATGGCCCGCATGAAAGCGCCCCTGCACGACCCCCAACCTGAATGGGAAGTACTGGCCGACCGCTATCAGGGCAAACGCCTCAACAGCCCCAACGATGCGGTATTTCATGCCAATGGCGATTTGTATTTTACCGATCCGCCCTATGGATTGGACGGAGAACAGGAACTCGATTTCCAGGGTGTGTACCGCTTGCAACCCAATGGACAACTGGACCTGGTTACCAAAGAACTGAACCGCCCCAATGGCATTGCCTTATCGCCCGATGGAAAGCTACTGTATGTGGCCAGCAGCGATGCCAAAAACATGTTATGGATGAAATATGAGCTGGATGAAAAGGGACTGGCAAAAGACGGACAGGTATTTTACGAAGTGCACGAATATGAAGGAAAGTATGCAGGCGCGCCCGATGGCATGAAGGTACACAGCAAGGGCTATATATTTTCTTCGGGTCCCGAGGGGTTATGGGTATTCAATCCACAGGCCAGGCCCATTGCCCGATTGTATACCGGCCATGCCACATCCAATTGTGCATTCAGCACCGATGAAAAAACATTGTTGCTTACCTGCGATGATTATATCATGCGCGTGAAACTAAAATAAACTTTCTTTCCCTTATTGGTTAACAGGGGTAGTATAGTACCATTGCCCCTGCATGCATGCTGTTGATAACCACCTTTTTTCATGAAATTTTAATGTATAGAAAAAGGATGAGTGGAAATATGGCGTCCAATATTATTGGATTCAGTGTTGTACTTTTAATTTGAAAAATAACTGTCATGGTAAAAAGAAAAACTACCTCCACCAACTATCTCAATCAGACTTACCTGGAGAGTAAATGCCCGTTGAACGAATTACTTTTCTTATTGGCCAAGAGATGGATGACAGAAATTTTGTTTTGTATTGAAGAAGGAAACAACCGTTTTTCAGGCATCAAGGATGAACTGGAATTCATCAGCGATCATATTCTTTCGCATCGCCTGCGTGCCCTGGAAACAGCCGGTCTTATAGACCGCATCAGTTACGACTCGGTACCGCCGCGCGTGGAATATTCCATCACCGGAAAAGGAAAGGAACTAAGCAACCTGCTCGATCGCATGTGCACCTTTGCCACCGAATTGAAACAAATTCCTGCTTAAGTAATTAGGCTACTTTAGCTTCCTTATTATACTTGTTCCTGTATTCGATGGGAGACAGGCCGGTTATTTTCTTAAATACGGTTCTGAAAGCCTTAATGTCTACATAACCTACATCGTACATCACCTCGTTTACGTTTTTGCGGCTGTTTTCGAGTTGTTTTTTGGCGGCCTCTATTTTCACCCGTTGAATATATTCAATGGGGGTATTGTTGGTAGCCTTTTTAAAGCGGCGGATAAAATGTCTTTTGCCAATGGCATATTTCATGGCCAGGTCTTCTACCGAAATTTTTTCGGTTACATTCTGCTCAATATATTCCTGCGCCTGTTTGATGGGTTCATCCTCATGTTTTTTCTGGCCATTGAACATGGCAAATGGACTTTGTGTTTTGCGATCGATCTCCAGCGCATACACTTTGGCAGCCATGATGGCCATCTCCCGGCCGGCATATTTTTCAATCAGGTGTAATAACAGGTTATAATAGGAGGTGGCGCCGCCGCTGGAATACAATCCCTGTTGTTCGGTAACAATGCGGTAATCGACCAGGGTAACTTCGGGGAACATTTCCCTGAACTCGTTGGCGGTTCTCCAATGGCTGCTGCATTCTTTACCATTTAACAAACCGGTGGCCGCCAGTAAAAAGGCCCCGATGCACAGGCTGGCTACTTCAGCACCGCGGTTGTACTGGTCTACTATCCAGGGAAAAAATTCGGAGTTGATGCGTATGGCTTCTTTCAGATCGCCGCTAACGGCAGGTACCAGTATCAGGTCGGTTTTATGCAGATCGTGTATCAGTACATCGGTGTTCACTGTGAAGACACCATCCTGCAATTGCACCTGTTTGGTGATACCTACCATCTGTATTTTGAAAGCAGGCTCTTTACCTGCTGCCTGTAAAAATTCATTCACGCCCGAAAAAATTACACGTGGGTCTACAATGCTGGGCATTACCACGTTATGAGGGACAAGGATTGATACGTGTTTCATATAGTAAATTCTTTTGATCTGATTGGCGGGTATAAAGTTAAGTAACATAAAAGTCGCAAACAACCCGCTATATTGTCCCGATCACACGCGGTTTGCGGATGACGTGCTTGATATTTTTGTGATTTAAAAGCCGGTGTTATGCGAAAAATCATTGTATCTATGAACGTGACCCTGGACGGCTTTATGGCCGGACCCAATTGCGAGCTCGACTGGCACTTCAACAGCTGGAACCATGAAATGGCCCGGAGTATTACCGAACAGTTGAGCGAGGCAGACACCATTCTGCTGGGTAAAAATACCTACGGAGGCATGGCCAGGCATTGGTCTTCGCCATCGGCCAGCCTGATGACGCCCAGGGAAGACCTCGATTTCGCCGATATGCTGTATAATTATCCCAAGATCGTTTTTACTACCACGTTGACTGCGGTGGGTTGGAACAACGTGCATATTTGCAGGGGGGATATTTATAAAAAAATCATGTCGCTGAAAAAGCAGCCCGGCAAACACATGATGATTTATGGAAGTGGTAAACTGGTGGCATCGCTGGCTAAACTGGATCTGATAGATGAATACCGGCTATGGGTGCATCCCATATTACTGGGAAATGGTAAACCATTATTCAGGGACCAGCATCACCCGGTGCATCTTCGGTTGTATAAAACAGAAACTTTCAGTTCGGGTGTAGTGATCTTATTTTATCAAGTGGGTCGCCCGTGAGCGACCCACTTGATATTAGATAAAAAATTGTTCGCATATTATTTTGCCATCCTTCACCTCGTACACGCATAATTCCGGCATGGCCATTCTGCCCTTTCCTTTCATGGTAACATCCATGGTCAGTTTGAATGCAATGGAATTGTTGGCTACTAACGGCTCCGATACATCCAGTGCATGTACTTCCTGCACCATGGAATCGAACTTGCGGCCCTTTTCAATTATAGCCTGTAATCCTTTGGTTTCTTTTTGAAAATCATCGGTTGGATAAGGCTCGATACTGATGGCACTGTCGGCATATAATTCGCGCTGAGCGGTTTCCCATTCGCCTTTTTTACAAAGCTCCACTAAACGGTTAGCTATTTCCTGTGTTGTCATGGCAAATAATTTTTTGTAAACCTATAAAAAATTATTCCGCGGCCCGGTAATTTTTTAATTTTTCCGGGTCCAGTACATTGTATATCTGGAATATCTTCCCCGATTCGGGCGATACCCCAAATACCTGAGCCGCCACCAGGTGATGGCCATTAAAATATAACAAGGCCGGTTGGTGGTTTACTTCACTTCGCTTGATGTGTAGCCCCTTATCATATTTATGATAGATGAATACCAGCAGGTCGGCTACATGCTGGTAACCCGCAGCCATTTTCGCTACCACGTTTACGGTGGCGCCGCCATCGGCATAGAAGGTGATATCTTCCGACAACAGGTTTTTCAGTGTTTTTGTATCGCCACCACGAATGGCGTCAATAAAACGATCAAGGGTACCCGGCGCCATGTTTCTGGCATCGGCGCTCTGGCGCCGGGAATCGAGTTTAGTTTTTGCCCGGCTCAACAACTTGCGGGAATTTTCCACCGTACCATCCAGCACTTTTGAAATTTCCTGATGCGAATAGCCAAAAGCCTCCTTTAAGATAAAGGCGGCTCTTTCTTTGGGGCTGAGTGCCTCCATGAGGATTAACAGTGAGTAGGAGGCAATCTCTTTCAGGTTTACATCGGTATCGGCGGTTTCGGTAGCTACCGGTTCCGGCAGCCATATATCACCATACTGCAAACGCTTTTTTTTGTTTTTGATATTGATGGATTGGTTGATGACGCTTTTGATGAGGTAGTTCTTAACATCGTCTACTGCTTTTTGCGCCGCCAGGTAATTGTATAATACATCCTGTATGGCGTCTTTGGCGTCTTCGGTCGAACCCAATATATTATAGGCGTAGGGAAATAATTTTTGCTGCCAGTTTTCCTGTTGTATATCCATGATCTGCCGTTTTAATTGCCAATAACTATGGCGTCTATCTCTACCTGCATACCCGGCATAGCCAGTTTGGGCACCGGGATGAGGGTATTGACCGGGAATTTTTTATCGGGCCATATTTTGGCGAATTCTTCCACGATGATCTTTAATTTTTCCTCGTTGTGATCCACCACCAGCGTGGTAACCTTAACGATCGAACTCATAGTGGCGCCCTGCGAATGCAAAGCTATACGAATATTGTTCAACGAATGCTGCACCTGCCTGCGGAAATCACTACTCAGGGTGCCTTTTACATCTTCTTCGCCGCCCTGGCCGGATACAAATATCAGCTTGCTGCCGGCAGGCACGGTGGCCACATGCGAGAAGGAGGCTACTGTGGGATCCCATAATGCGGGTGGATTATGAAATTGTTGTGCCTGTGTAGTTGCCATAATGATACTCGTTAATATTAGAAACAGATATTTCATGAGTTGATCCATTTAACAAGGTGATGGTTGGATAAATGGCCAGCCATACCACCACGGCCATTTTCCATTTTTTAGGTTGTTTATGCATCGAATAATGAATAAGTGGCATGTACAAATTGCATTTCCTCAAAGGTGGGTTGCCCCTCCAGGTGTGCATCGCGTTGTTGCTGAAAGGAAATAAAGGAGGGCAGGGTAAGCAGGGTTTGTTGCGCCTCGATATGGTTGTATTCGGCAAAATGCATAAAGGTATTGCCATCGGCCGACTGGTACACATGGTAACGAAGCGCCGGGTTGTTGACCTGTTTTAGCTCGTTGATACAAGCCAGTACATTTTTCCTGTTTTGTTCGGCGAATTCTGCCTGAACGGTGTAGGTGACTTTAAATACTTTCATGGTTGTGTGTTTTATTCAACAGGAAAACAAAACACACAACCAAAACGTGACAGGCAGTCGTCACAAAATTATAATCCGATAAAAATGAGTGCGTTAGATCGGGTAGGCAACAAAAAAGTAATTATACATTTTATTATACTGGCCAAGGAATTCCTCCCTCGACAAAGGGGCGCGGTTGGCCAGGTAATATTCCAGCAGCGATACCTGCAGTCCGCAGCCGGCCAGCAGGTCGTAAATATCTTCGGGCGAATGACCGAATATGTCCAGCCCGCCCTTGCCGCATTCAAACAATACCATAGGTTTATGCCGGGCCAGTGTTTCGCGGGCGCCTTTTAATACCAGCAGTTCGGCGCCTTCCACATCTATCTTTACGAGATGAATTTTTTCGGCGTTGGCGGGAATAATATCATCGAGGCGGGCTGTTTGCACGGTGATGGCCTCTGCCTGCGTGCCGCCCATATGCTCCCTGGCCTTTAAGCCGCTGACGGCGGGGCGGTGTTTGTACCAGTAAAATGTCTGGGAACCATTGGTGTCGGAGAGAGCAATGTTCTGCACTTTTACCTTTTTGCCATAATGCTTTTTAAGCCGGTTGCACAGCGGCGTAATGGGTTCAAAGGCATAATGGCTGCCCTGCGGCGCTATTTTCGTCATATAATGCAGCAGGTAACCATAATTGGCGCCGATATCGATGCAATTGTAATTTTTTTGAAGATAACGTTTCATCACCTCGATAGTGAGGAAGTCGTTTTTGTCGACCCGATACCTGTACATCCACTGCTGGGCCTTGTAAATCCTGTACAAGCCCTGCTTGATCAAAAGTGTAAGAAAATAACGCATTTACTTAGTTCGCGCCTAAATTACCACAATTTGATATTTGTGACAAGAAAATTGGTAAATTTAGAGCAGGTAGATTATTGCTGATCAAACATTTGCCATATGGGTCCAGTCTCGCTGATTGTGCTGACCATTGCTGCCGTGCTCTTTTCGGCCGGCGGTATTCTCGCAGCTAAATGGTTGGTGCGGGGCTCAACCAATGCGCAAAAAGGCCAGCCCTATGAGTGCGGTATTCCCGGCGAAGGCTCACCCTGGAACCAGTTTAATGTAGGCTATTATTTATTCGCACTGCTGTTTCTGATCTTCGATGTGGAGCTGATCTTCGTTTATCCCTGGGCTGTAGTAGTAAAAAAACTGGGCATTATTGCCCTGGTGGAGATATGCATCTTTTTTCTCATTCTTTTTATGGGCTTTTTATATGCGCATAAAAAGGGTGCATTAAAATGGATATAAGCCATGCCTGCTGATGGGCATGTAAAACATGCTACAATGGAAAACAACAGTCATACACATGCCGGCGCCGGTGATCAATTCCCCGGCCAGGTACACCAGCTGCCTGGTGGCGGTATCGTCATCAGTTCGTTTAACGATATCGTGAACTGGGCAAGAAGCAACTCGTTGTGGCCGCTCACTTTTGCCACCAGTTGCTGTGGTATTGAAATGATGTCTGTGGCTTCTTCCAAATACGATTTTTCGCGTTTTGGTTTCGAGGTAGCACGTGCCACGCCACGGCAGGCCGATGTGATTATTATTGCAGGCACTATCGTGAATAAAATGGCGCCCGTACTCAAACGCCTGTACGACCAGATGGCCGATCCCAAATATGTGATTGCCATGGGCGCCTGCGCCATCAGTGGCGGCCCTTTTTTCTATAATACCTATTCGGTGGTGAAGGGGGCCGATCATATTATTCCCGTGGATGTATATATTCCCGGTTGTCCGCCGCGACCCGAAGCCCTGCTGCATGCATTGATTACCCTGCAACAAAAAATAAAAAGCGGAATGACGCGTGAACAAATTCGCGCAGAAAAAACCATGTCATGACCAACGAGGAACTGAAACAACATATTACCCATGCCAGCTTCGATGAAACAGGCGAATGGCTGAATGTATTGATAGAGGCACCGGCCTGGCGTGCGCTGGCGCTGGATTTACGCAGGCTGGAATACGATAGTATGTTTTGTTGTACCTGTGTAGACTGGAAGACACATTTTACCATGGTGTATCATTTAACCAGTACCGTGCACAGGCATACCGTGGTGGTGAAGGCCAGGGTAGACAGGGCGAAGCCCGAAATAGAAACCGTTTGTGATATATGGCGCACTGCCGGGTTTTTGGAGCGGGAGGTTTTTGATTTGTTTGGAGTGAAGTTTTTGAATCATCCGGATTTGAGGAGGTTGTTGTTGACGGAAGATTTTGAAGGGCATCCGTTGAGGAAGGATTTTGAAGATCCCGTCAACATGATTAAACTCTAGCTGCGCACGCCGCTTTCCCAAGGGTGAATCTATAATATAACATGTACAGAGAAACCGAAATACTATCCGACGACACCGGCTCCCTCGTCATAAACGTGGGGCCCCAGCACCCCGCTACCCACGGCGTCCTCCACCTCAAGATCACGCTGCAAGGCGAAACCATTCAAAAAATAGAACCCCACCTCGGCTATATACACCGCTCCATTGAAAAAATGTGCGAAAGCCTCAGCTACCGCCAGTTCATATACGTTACCAGCCGCATGGATTACCTCAGCGCCCATATTAACAACCACGCCTGCGCATTATGCGTGGAAAAGGGATTGCAAATAGAAGTGCCGCCTCGCGCACAGGTTATACGTGTGCTTATGGATGAACTTACGCGCATTGCCTCGCACGAGTTGTGGTGGGGCGCTATGGCCATGGACCTCGGCGCCTTTACGCCTTTCTTTTATGCATTCCGCGAACGCGAAACCATCAACGATATCATGGAAGAAACCTGCGGCGCCCGGCTCACCATGAATTATATGGTGCCCGGCGGCGTGATGTTCGACCTGCACCCCAACTTCCAGCGACGCGTAAAAGATTTCATCAAACTGTTTAAATCCAAAATAGACGAATACGATGACCTGGTAACAGGCAATATCATTTTCCAGAACCGTACCAAAGGCATCGGCATTTTATCGAAAGAAGATGCCATCAGTTATGGCTGTACCGGGCCGGTTGGCCGCGCCAGCGGCGTGCATTGCGATGTGCGCAAACTGTATCCTTATGAAGTATACGATAAGCTGCAGTTTGACGAGATCATCGAAACCGCAGGCGATAGCTTTGCACGCTACCTGGTACGCATCCGCGAAATGCGCCAATCCATTCATATTATTGAACAATTGATAGATAATATTCCTGAGGGTGATTTCCAGGCAAAAACAAAAGCCGTGTTGAAATTACCCAGGGGCGAATTTTATACCAGGGTGGAAACGGCCCGTGGCGAGCTGGGCGTGTACATCGTGAGCGAAGGCGGTACCACACCGTACCGCATCAAATTCCGGTCGCCCGGATTTTCCAACCTGTCTGCGCTGGACCATATGGCGCGTGGCAGTAAGATCGGCGATCTGATGGCCACGATGGGTACCCTGGATTTGGTAATACCGGATATTGATAGATGAAGCAGGAAGTAGGAGATAAGAAGTAGGAGGTAGGAAGTAAAAAAAAACGGTTACTATGTTCAGTTTGGAAGGCATTACAAACGCAATACAAAATTGGTTGAACACCCATTTCAGCCCCGGCTGGGTGCTGGTGATCCAATGCGCCATCGTAATGCTGCTGGCCATTACCTTGTTTGCCGTACTGGGCCTGGTATTGGTACTCATGGAAAGAAAAGTGGCTGCCCGTATGCAAATACGTCTTGGCCCTAACAGGGTAGGACCCGGCGGTATGTTCCAGACGGCTGCCGATACCCTGAAGCTTTTGTTGAAGGAAGGACTAACACCCCAGGGGGTCGACAGATTTTTATTCAACCTGGCGCCCTTTGTGGTAATGACCGCAGCCATGCTGTTGCTGACGCCCATTGCCTTTGCCAAAGGTTTTCAAATATGGGATATCAATATTGGTGTATTGTACATCACCGCCGTATCGTCTGTGTCGGTGATCGGCATTTTGATGGCCGGCTGGGCCAGCAACAACAAGTATTCATTGCTGGGCGCTATGCGCAGTGGCGCGCAAATTGTGAGTTATGAATTATCGGCCGGCTTGTCTATCATCACCATCGTGGTGCTGGCGGGCAGCCTGCGTATGTCGGATATCATTGCCTCGCAACAAACAGGTTGGTGGCTGTTCCGCGGGCATATACCCGCCGTCATTGCTTTTGTGATTTTCATCATTGCCGTTACCGCCGAAACCAACCGTGCACCTTTCGATCTGGCCGAAGCCGAATCGGAACTCACCGCCGGTTTTCATACGGAGTATTCGGGTATGCGCTTCGCGCTGTTTTTCCTGGCAGAATACATCAACATATTTATTGTATGCGCCATTGGCGCCACGCTGTTTTTGGGAGGATGGATGCCCCTGCACATCGGCCATTGGCAGGGATTTAATCATGTGATGGATTATATCCCTTCCTCGGTCTGGTTCCTGGGAAAAACCTTTTTCCTGATCTTTTTGATCATGTGGTTTCGCTGGACCTTCCCGCGTTTGCGGGTTGACCAGTTGCTGAACCTGGAATGGAAATACCTGTTACCCATCAGCATGTTCAATCTGCTGCTGGTAACCCTCATCGCCATCATGGGATGGCATTTTTAAAACGACTGGTATGTTTATTAAGCAATACATATCCGATATATGGTATGCGGTGATTTCGCTGCTGAAGGGCATGCGTACCACCGGCCATTATTTTGTGCGGCCAAAGGAAATCATTACACAACAATATCCCGATAACCGGCAAACCATGCATTTGCCGGAGCGTTTTCGTGGTGAAGTGGTGATGCCGCACGATGAAAATAACGAGCATGCCTGCACGGGTTGCACGGCCTGTGAACTGGCCTGTCCCAATGCTACCATCAAAATCATCACCAAATTCGATATGGTGGATGGTAAAAAGAAAAAAGCGCTGGACACATTTGTGTACCACCTGGAACTGTGCACCATGTGCAATTTATGCGTGGAGGCCTGCCCCACAGGCGCTATTAAAATGGCACAAAGCTTTGAACACAGTGTATACGACAGAAACCAGCTGACCAAAAAACTGAACCAACCCGGCTCCCGGTTGCGGGCCGGTGTTGAATAAACCGGAACAGTATGAGCGCATCTCAAATCCTATTCTACCTCATCTCGGCCTTTGTGCTGGGAACAGGTTTGCTGGCTGTTACCACCCGCCAGCTATTCCGTGCGGCCATCTGGCTATTGTTTTCGCTGGTGGGTGTGGCGGCCCTGTATTTTTATTTGCAGGTGGAATTTATAGCGGCCGTTCAAATCATTGTGTATGTGGGCGGCATTGTGGTGCTCATCATCTTCTCTATATTTCTTACCCACCAGGGCGGGCAAAAAATGGAGCAACCGGCCTGGAGCCGGCTCATTTTTTCCCTGCTGGCCGTATTGTTTGGCTTTTTGTTTTCGTACCGCCTCATTGCATTGCATTCCTTTACGCCGGCTGCCCGCCAGCCCTTTAACGTAGAGCTGAGCGCCATTGGAGAACAAATGCTGCATACCACGCAATACGGTTTTGTGCTGCCCTTCGAAGCGGTAAGCATATTGCTGCTGGCCGCCATGATTGGTTGTATTGTTATTGCCATGAAAAGTCCGGCCAAAGCAAAACCCGTGCAACAACCCGTTACACTTAAAGATCCCATAGCAGAGGAGGAAATGGTATGAACGAAATACCGCTTAGCCATATATTATTTGTAAGCACCGCGCTGTTTTTTATTGGCGTGTATGGCTTGCTTACGCGCAGGAACCTGATTGCGCTGCTGATGTCTGTGGAATTGATGTTGAATAGTGTGAACATCAATTTCGTGGCCTTTAACAAATACCTGTACCCGGGTCAGTTGAACGGCGTGTTCTTTACGCTATTTATCATCACCATTGCAGCTGCAGAAGCAGCTGTGGCCATTGCCATCATCATTAACCTGTACCGCAATTACCGGTCGATTGATGTGGAAAAAGCCACGGAAATGAAACATTAGGAATGAAGCATAAAAAATGAAAAAGAGTGTACCCGATTATGACGTACGTAGTTTATATATTGTTATTGCCCCTGGCCGGTTTTGTGGTGCTGGCTTTGTTTGGTAAAAGATCTTTTGCCGGCATATTGGGCACGCTGGCTTTACTGGGTAGCACTATATTGAGTGTAAAAGCGGCCCTCGATTACCAGGATCCGGTGACGGTGATGAAATACGCCTGGCTGCCCTTTGCATCGGGCATGTCGATTGATATGGGCATTATGCTGGATACGCCGGCGGTGATGATGCTGGTAGTAATCAGCTTTGTATCGCTGATGGTGCATGTGTTCAGACTGGGTTATATGAAAGGGGAGCAGCGCTATGCTACCTATTATGCGTTTTTGTCGTTGTTCACCTTTTCCATGATGGGGCTGGTGGTATCCACCAATATCCTGCAGATGTATATTTTCTGGGAACTGGTGGGCGTTTCTTCTTTCCTGCTGATTGGTTTTTATTACGACCGGCCATCGGCCGTGGCCGCTGCCAAAAAAGCATTTATTGTAACGCGCTTTGCCGATCTGGGATTTTTGATCGGAATATTGATGCTGGCTTATAATAGTGGTACGCTTGACTTTGGGGTTATGAACGAGCGCCTCACCAATACAACGCACAACGGTACCCTTACCCTGGTGCTCCTGCTCATTTTTATTGGCGGCGCCGGTAAATCGGCCATGTTTCCCCTGCACATCTGGCTGCCCGATGCCATGGAAGGTCCCACACCGGTTTCTGCATTGATACATGCCGCCACCATGGTAGTGGCCGGTGTATACCTGGTAGCCCGTTTGTTTAATATATACATGATGGATCCGCAGGTGATGCAAATCATTACCTGGACCGGTGCCATCAGCGCCGCCCTGGCCGCCATTATTGCCTGTACGCAAACCGATATCAAAAGGGTGCTGGCCTATTCTACCATTTCGCAAATTGGTTATATGATATTTGCCATAGGCCTTGGGGCCTATACGGCCTCGCTCTTTCATTTATTCACCCATGCTTTTTTTAAATCCTTGTTGTTCCTGGGCGCCGGTGCGGTGATTCATTTTATACACAGCAACGACATGCATGCGATGGGTGGGTTGAGAAAACATATGCCCATAACGCATATCACCTTCCTGATTGCCTGCCTGGCCATTGCAGGCATTCCACCCTTTGCCGGCTTTTTTAGTAAGGAAGCCATTTTGCTGGCCGCCTGGCAAAACAATATACCTGTTTATTATATCGCATTGGTTACATCGGGTGTTACCGCCTTTTATATATTCAGATTGTATTTTTCCGTATTCTGGAGTAAAGAATCAACTGATGCGCATTATAGCGAAGGTACTTTGTCAATGAAGATACCCTTGCTGCTGCTGGCCGTTGGCGCCATAGCCTCGGGTTTTGTGTTGAAAACAGAATGGCATCTCCTTTTTTCTTTAGCGCCCATCACCCTTTCATTGGCCGGTATACTCATGGCCGGGGTTTTATATAGAAAAGAAAACCCGCGCCCGCAACAAGTAGCGGCTTCGTTGGGTTCCTTGTACAGGGCTGCGCACCGCAAATTTTATTTCGATGAGATATACCTCTTCATCACCAAAAAAATAATATTCAACCTGGTAGCCCGCCCGGCTGCCTGGATTGATAAACATATTGTAGACGGCGCCGTGCATGCACTGGCAGGCGGCACAGCCCGCCTGTCAACCGCCATTAAAGGATTTCAAAACGGACAGGTACAAACGTATGCCTTGTATTTTTTTGCCGGCGTGCTGGCACTGGCCGCCTTGTTTATTTATATACTATAACTTATGTCGTTATCACTACTCATCATATTACCCCTGGTAACCAGCATGCTGGTTTTGCTGTTCAAACAGGTGCGGGTGGTAGCGCTGGCGGGCGCCTTGCTGCAATTGCTATTTGCCTGCTGGCTGTTGACCCAACCATTTACTTCATTGGAGGAAAATCATACCTGGTTTGCTGCTTTAAAAATTCATTATCATATTGGCGTAGATGGCATTTCCATGGCCATGATATTATTAACCGCCTTTGTAACCGTGGCAGGTGTACTGGTATCGTGGCGTATGGAAAAACTAAACAAAGAGTTTTTCTTTTTACTGATGTTGTTGAGCGCGGGCGCTTATGGATTTTTTATTTCGCTCGATTTGTTTACCATGTTCTTCTTCCTGGAAGTAGCGGTGATACCCAAGTTTTTGCTCATTGGCATCTGGGGCAGCGGGCGCAAGGAGTACAGCGCCATGAAACTGGCTTTGATGTTGATGGGTGGCTCGGCCGTGGTGTTTGTTGGACTGGCAGGTTTGTATTTCGCCACCGGTAGTTTTGATATGGTGCAGATGTCACAATCGCCCGTTGCCACCCATGTGCAAATGCTATTTTTCCCCTTTGCTTTTATTGGTTTTGGCATTTTCTCAGCCCTGTTTCCCTTTCACACCTGGGTGCCCGATGGGCATTCCTCGGCGCCAACAGCCGCCAGCATGTTCCTGGCAGGTATTTCCATGAAACTGGGCGGTTATGGTTGTTTGCGGGTAGCTACTTACTTGATGCCCGATGCAGCCCATGCCTATGCATGGATCATTATTATACTGGCCACCATTGCCATTGTGTATGGGGCCTTTGCCACCATGATGCAGACCGATCTGAAATACATCAACGCCTACTCATCGGTAAGCCATTGCGGTTTTGTATTGCTGGGTATTGGCATGCTCACCAAAACCGCAATTACCGGCGCGGTGCTGCAAATGGTATCGCATGGTTTGATGACCGCCCTGTTTTTTGCTGCCATCGGCATGTTGTACGATCGTACCCATACGCGCGAAGTGGCGCGCCTGGGTGGTTTGTTAAAAGTGATGCCCTTTATTTCAACGGCCTTTGTACTGGCGGGTTTATGCTCTCTGGGTTTACCGGGACTAAGTGGTTTTGTAGCCGAAGTAACCGTGTTGATGGGATCGTGGGAACAGGCCGGCCAGTGGTACCGCCTGGCTACCATACTGGCCTGCGCATCGATTGTGGTAACCGCCGTGTATATACTGCGCGCCATGGGCAAGGTAATCATGGGGCCTTTACAAACCAATCAAACTATAGTGGTGGATGCACGCTGGTACGAAAAGGGGGCGGCAGCCCTGCTCATCGTGGGCATTGTGTTAATGGGCGTGGCGCCTTTCTGGTTGAACGACCTCATTGGCCCGGGAATCGATAACATGATAAACAAGATACTTACTTATGCCAGATAACTTTTTCATATTAATGAAACATGAGTTGATCATAGCCATGATCATCTTTATACTGCTGGTATTAAAAATTGGCAGGGACTACAGCAATATGCGTATATTGAACATAGTGAATATGTTGCTGCTGTTGAATTGTGCGGCGGGGTGGTTGTTTAATCAGCAGGGCAGTTTGTTCAGCGGCATGTTTTATACCAATGAGCTGGTGGTGCTGGAAAAGAATATCCTCAACCTGGGCACGCTGATCATTTCCCTGCAGGCATCATCCTGGTTAAAAACGCATGAACATGTACCGGAGTTTTTTATGCTCCTGCTGAGCACATTGCTTGGTATGTTCCTGATGATATCGTCGGGTAATTTATTGATGTTTTACCTGGCGCTGGAACTGTCTACCATTCCGTTGGCGGCCATGGCCAATTTTGATCTTGCAAAAAGGCAGTCGTCTGAAGCAGCCATGAAACTGATCATTGCATCGGCCTTTGCATCGGGTTTGTTGTTGTTTGGCATATCCCTGGTGTATGGCGCTACCGGCACCCTGGATTTCGGGGAAATGGCAGTGCTGGTGAACGGGCAGCCCCTGCAACTTTTCGCCTTTGTGTTGTTGCTGGCGGGTTTTGCTTTTAAAATTTCTGTGGTGCCTTTTCATTTGTGGACAGCCGATGTATATGAAGGCGCACCGGTACCTGTTACTTCCTATTTATCGGTAATCTCGAAGGGCTCCATCTTGTTTGTTTTTATTTCTGTATTATACAATGTATTCAGGCCTCTGGCCTACAGCTGGTACAATATGTTGTTTATGTTATCGGTGCTTACTATTGTTATAGGCAACCTCTTTGCCATCAGGCAAAACAATTTCAAACGCTTCCTGGCTTTTTCTTCTATTGCGCAGGTGGGTTTTATACTGGTGGGTATTACAGGTAGTTCGCAGGAGGCTATGGCATCGGTGGTATATTTTGTGCTGATTTATGTATTTAGTAACCTGGCCGCCTTTGGAGTAGTGTCCCTGGTGAGTGCGGTAACAGGCCGCGAAGCCATCAGCGATTATAAAGGTTTTTACAAAACCAACCCGGTGCTGAGCTGGGTACTTACCATTGCCCTGTTTTCATTAGCCGGTGTACCACCCACGGCCGGTTTTTTTGGGAAGTTCTTTTTGCTGATGGCCGGGGCAGGTAAGGGCAATTATGTACTCATTACTATTGCCGCCCTGAATATGGTGCTCTCGTTTTATTATTATTTGCGTGTGGTAAAAGCCATTTTTATGGATTCGAATGAACGGCCCATTGAACGGTTACAAATACCGGTATATCCGCGCCTGTCTTTGTATATCTGTGTTATTGGCATTATTGCTTCCGGTGTGGTAAGTTATGTGTATGATTATATTCATTCATTAAGTACAGGCTTGTAATATGGCTATAAACAAGAATCATGAATTTGAGGATTTGAATGGCGTAAAATGCGCCATTGTGGAGCGGAATGCCTCGCAGGAAAGAATTGATTTTTTAAAAGCATTACTGGAGTTTAATAAATATACCGTAGTGGTGGTGGCTGCCGCCCCGCCAAAGGCGGCGCCTGTTGCGGAAGGTGAAGCCGCACCACCGCCGCCGCCCACTCAATTCACTATCGGTGTTACCGATGTTACCTTCAACCCCATCAACGCCATCTTTGGCCGCCTGCTGAAAACCCCCGATGGCCGGGTAGTGACCCTGCAGTACTGGCAGCAAAAAGAACCATTCAGCAACGACGAAATTCCCTATTTCGCCAAAAAATAGTTAGGGCATTTATATAAAGGGTAATAAAATGAATTCGGAATAAAAACGCTTACAGCAACCGGAATGGAAACGATGGGGCTGGGCGCTTCACACCAAACAGGCTGGACGGGTTTGATCGCCAACCTGCTGGTGATGAAGAATACGCCATAAAAAACCGGCGCGGTATGCACCGGCGCCGGAAAAATTTGCAAGACGGTTCCAATCTATTGTTTCCTGTACCTTTCTGCTATACGTAAATTACCATCAATGTCTGCTTTTACTGTGGTCCAATACCGTGCATCCTGCATTTTTACATAATAATCCACTTTCGATAGATTGCCTGGTTCTGTTACGGTGGATACTTCAATTACACCGTAAATGGTTTTGTTGGGGTGCGCTTTCCTGATGCTGTTTTGCACTACGAAAGGCAGTTGTTCTGCTGTGTAGTAACGGGTGTACTGGGTCGACTTCCCGTCTTTTCTGTACTCGATGCGCCCGCGGATGCCGTTCTCGACAAAATTAACCACGTACATCTTCGGCATTTCATACCAGTTCACCTGCTCGGCTTTGGGAAAACTGTTGTTAAACGACCGGATCAGTTTTTCATCGATACCTCCGGGATCTGCTGCAAAAGCAACTGTGCCGAACAAAAGTGCGGCGAATAGAACTAATACTTTTTTCATGGCTGTACTCTTTAAATGATTTACTCTGTAAATATACTTTCTATTTGGACTATTAAGGCAGCCGGTTTTTATATTCCCGGTAGTCCGGTTTGTTGTGCCAACAATAAACGGTTGTACTTTTTCAAACTCGATAAGTTGAGTAGGGTGTTGGATTTACAAAAATTTTTTGCGAATGGTATAGGCCAGCAAATCCACGGCCTGTTTGGCTTCTGTTTCATTCATCCAGCCAAAACCCATGCGGGTGCAATTAAAAGCCGATGGCGTGGTGTTGTGGATCAATCCATTGGAAATGATCAGTCCCTGTTCTTTTAACAGGGCGCTCAGTTCGGGCAATGGTACAGCCTTATTGAACCGGGCCCATATGGCCAGCCCCCCATCGGGGATCTTGAACTCAATAACATCTGTTAGTTTTTCTTTCAGATAGGCGCATAAAAAATCCCTGCGTTTGTGGTATTCATGCAATGATTTTTTCATATGCCTTTTGATATGGCCTTCTTCAAACAAATCGCAAAGGGCCAGTTCCATCACCGGGTCGCCCTGGGTATCGATCAGCTGCCTGATCTTCACCAGCTCCTGTATCAGGTTCACCGGGGCTACAATATAACCGGTTCGCATAGCCGGCGCCAGGGTTTTGCTGAGGGTGCCAATATACACCACCATGCCTTTGGTATCGGCGCTTACCAGCGGAAGAATGGGGCTGCTGAGATAATGGAAATCGTAATCATAATCGTCTTCTATGATGATAAAACCATATTTCTCCGACAGCGATAACAATTTGATACGGCGCGATGCCGTGAGCGTAACGGTGGTAGGATAGTGGTGATGAGAAGTAATGTATAAAGCCTTTATTTTTTTAAGGCGGCATATTTTTTCAATGCCATCCACATCAATGCCCTGCTCATCCACTTTTACCCGTTGTAGTTTTACACCCATGAGTTGAAAGGCATGATCGGCATAAAAATAATTGGTATCGCCCACTATTACCGTATCGCCTTTTGAAAACAATACACAGGCCAGCAGGTACAAACCCATCTGGCTGCCACGGGTCACCATGATGTTTTCATAACTGGTTTGCAAACCGCGGCTGCTGTTGAGATAGTCCGACAATACCTGCCTGAATTTTTGCACACCCGCGGTTTCCACATAGGACATAAAGCGGTGGTAAGCCGTTCTGGACAACACGCTTCGGTAGGCGCGACCGATCTCTTCCGTTGGTATTAGCCTTACATCAGGTCCATCATGAAAACCAATGATATGCCGCATGGGCAAAGAGGGTTTGCGAATGGCATGGTTCACTTTAACCGGGTATCCAGTTTCCTGCGGGAACGATTTGGGTTTTTCTGTTTTGGAAAAACGGCGTCCATTGATCTCGGGAATTTCCTTGCTGGTAAATGTGCCTTTCGATGGATGCATTTCTATCCATCCCTGTGCATCCAGTTCCTCATAAGCACGCACCATGGTTTTGCGATGCACTTCCAGCAGTTCCGCCATTTGCCGGGTGCCGGGCAGTTTGATACCCGGACCTACACGTCCTTTTTTCATTTCACGAATAATAGAATTGGCGATTTGCAGATACACCGGCGTATCGCAATCTTTTTGCCATTGTATAATCGATTTCCAGGGAAGCATGGCCAACTAAGTTACGAATATTAGCCGCCGGCGCCAACAAACTGCATTTCGTGGGTGGCCCCCGAATGGCGCCCATCCTGCGCCTTTTTAAACCCGGTGAGGCCCTGCATGACCTGCGTATGCAATATATCCCGCACCGTTAGTTTTACGGCGCCTTTATTTGAGTGGCATGATTTTTTTACCAGCTGTTATCAAACTCATTTTTTATGCGCAATTGGCTCAGATCTTTAATAGCCGGTTATGCCGCCTGGCGCTGGGGCGGCGGCTGCCTCGGAACAATCATACTGTTTTTGGTGATTTACTGGTTATTAGGCGGTTGCTAATAAAAAAGGACTGTCCAAAATCAAATTCAGACAGTCCCTTATTCACCCCAACATTTACCGTTGTATGATCATAGGTTGGACTTTCGTTGTTTTTTGTGTTACCAGTTTTACATAATACACGCCATTGGTGAACCGGCTGCTGTTTACCGCCAGGGTGATTACCTGCCCGGCGCCGGCCTGTCCTTTTCCTGCCAGTTGCATCAACTGCCCATGGGTATTATAAATTTCCACCCGGTACATGCCTGGCTCATCGAGGCTGAATTGCACGGTGCAATGATTGGATGCCGGTACCGGATATACCTTGAATGAAGATGCCACCGCACTGTTACTCTGCACCCTGCGTGCACCATTGTTCTGGCATGTTCCCAACTTCGCTCCCAGCAATTGTAATATCGGCACGGCCACCCTGTCTATACAAATCTCCTGATTCCAATAACACATGGTTACCTTGCGATTGCCACATCGTATGTCTTTAACTTTAATGGTAATCGAATCGGCTGTCTGGCAACCCAATTCATTAGTAGCTGTTACAGTAAATGTATAATTGCCTGCTGCCGCCGGTGTAAATACCGGGTTGGCTACAGTGCTGTCGCTTAAACCGGCGCCGGGGCTCCAGCTAAACTGCGCGGCTGTGGGATAATTGGCTGCCAGGTTCAATTGCTGTGCGCCATAGCCCAGATAAATGGTATGGGCATCACCACCCGTATAGGTATGATTGGTGCGACTTACCGAAACGGTGGGTGATGGGATGGCGCCCCGGCACAACAAGGCATCCATTTCCTGGGGCGACAATACATAATTATACAATCGCACATCATCCATCATATCATGAAATGGCCTGTTCTCTGCCGAATTGCCAATGAGCAATGGCAATGCCTTGCCGGTGGTGCCGGTGCTGCTATAAGTTTTTGAACCGGCCAGTTCGCCGTTGATGTACAAACGTATTTGCCGGGCCGCGGTATCCTTTACGGCCATAATATTTGTCCAGGTATTGTTGAATATGGGAAAGGATCCCGATTGGCGCAGACTTACATCGATATTGGTTTTTGAAGAAGCATCGTCGATGGCAAAAGTGAGCACGCTGTCTTTTAATTGTATGCCATACCACTTGCCACCGGGATCGCTGAACTGCCCTTTGTGAATCAGGTAACAATCCTTGCCATCAGAGGCGCTGTAACTGCTGTTCAGTTTCACCCATAAAGAAATGGTAAATGAATTGGCATCGAACTGCAGGTGTTCGGCATGCGGTACGGCTACAGCGGCACTATCTGTGGCATTGTTGAAATGCAGGGCGGTGCCCTGTTTTCCTGGCACATACACCGCATCGGGCATATTCACAATGGTAGCATGGTTATGATAAATACTGTGGTCGGTCACGCTGCTGTCGTTAAACGACCAATGTCCTACCAGGCCTTTGGGCGATACGGCACGGAACATCCATACTGCCCCGGTAGTAGTTCCGGCTTCACCCACGGCATCAACACGCCAGTAATAATTAGCGCCGGCGCTCAAATTCGTCAGCCAGTGTTCGGGATTGATCAGGGGCACCTCTTTTACAAATGCCAGGTTGGCTGAATCGGCGCCCAGGTATAATTGATAGCTATTGGTTTTTAAACCGCCTTTCCAGGCCAGCCGCACGCTGTCGCCATACCCTTCCAGCATGGCGCCATTCACCAGCGAAGGACTATAAGGCTGCAAAGGCAGTGGGCTGGTATGGAACAACTCCAGCACCTGTTCATCGGTAAGCGCATAGTTGAAGATCTTCAGTTCATCGAGCATGCCCTTATAAGGCGCGGGTTTATTGGCGGTGGACAAAAATTCCAGTTCGCCGATATTGCCAAAGATCAAATCGCTGGCCTCGCCAATACCGGAGAGGGCACGGGTGATTGCGGTTTCTTTTACCAGTGCACCATTCATAAACAGGCGCAGCTTACGGGCTGCAGTATCGCGTATGGCGGTTACATGCACCCATTGCCCGCTGAAAAAGGGCGTGCCATCGGCCTGTAATTCGTCTTTGCCACCACCACCGCTGTCGTTATCATCGTCGATGGCAAAACGAAACTGTTTGTTCTTGAATTCAATATCAAAACGTTTACCGGTAGCCCCGGTGCCGGCGTTGCGGGTAATGCTGCCCTTGCACAGCAGGTAAGCGCTGCTGTTGTTATCGGGGGGCAACAGGGAAGGATCGGCCTTCATCCAAAACGAGAGCGAAAAAGAATTTTTATCCAGGTATAACTGCTCCTGGTGGGGTATGCTTACCACGTACATATTGGGATCGGCTGTGGCAAAATTCAATGCATTGTTGATCTTGCCCGGTACCCGAATGCCCTGGTCATCATCATCCAGACCCAGTACGCCATGGTTTTCAAATTCCGAAGAATCGGTTACCTGCCGGCCTTCGGTTTCATCAAAACTATAATGCCCTACCAGGGTTTGCGGAAAGGCTTTGATGGTGCGAAAGCTCCAGGTATCGCCCACGGTCAGGCCCAGGTCGTTTTTGGCGTCCACACGCCATTGGTAGGTGGTGGAATCCACCAATCCGTTTACGGTAAAAGATGCACTGGTGACCGCGCCCAGTAATACCAGGCTGTCTTTTCCAAAATAAACAAAGAAACTATCGGTGTTCTCGCTGCCGGTCCATTTTAGTTGCAGGCTGCCGCCGGCCGTTTCTGCGTATTGGAAACCGTTGGCCGGCACAGGCGCCGATGCAGGTGCCGGCGCCGAAGGCAATGGCGGTGTTTTGATGGACACTACTGCGCTATATACCGAAGCATCCGTGGCATTCACCGCTTTCACCCGGTACCAATAGGTTTGATTGGGCTGCAAATCGATGGAGTCTGTCCAGGAAGTATCGGTAACATGGGCGATATCGGTAAAATGAGTTCCGTCGGTGGAACGTTCCAATAAAAAATATTCTTCTTCAGTGGAGTTATCGTTCCAACTGATATCTACCCGGGTTTCACTAACCGCATTCAACACCACATTCGAGGGCGGCCTGATAAAATCAGGCGCCGGTGTATGCATGATTGAATTGATATAATGCTCTATATTCAGGTATTCGCCATTATAAGCCACCGCATCCTGTGGGTCATTCTTATTCAGTCCATGGGCATCTTCCCAGGCATCGGGCATACCATCCTGGTCGGTATCCAGGGGCGCAGGTGCGCCAAATACGTCACCCAGTCCGCCATTGCTGAAGGGCAGATCGGATTCGCGGTATACATAATAACCCTGGGTGCCACGCGAGGCTACCTCGCTGGCCAGCAGTGCATCTACCTGGTCGCGGCGGGGGTAACAGGCGCCCACACTGTCTATCACCCAGGCATATGCCTGTTCGGCGGTGAACGGGGGATGGGCCTGCGGGTAAGGGAAGGGCGCTGTTTTGAAATTTTCGGGCGCGAGGCCAGGGTAGCCGGTGGAATCATAGGGCACCAGCACACCATCCAGCAAGCCGTTTTTATTATTGTCGAAATAATTACCGGCGCCGTACAAATAAAAGGTGCCGGTGCCCCGCGAAAAAGGCGTGCTTTTGTCGGGTGGCGTCAGCGGGCCGCTCATAAAATAATTGTTGATGATATTCACTTCCGAAACACCTGCAGAACCACCCATGATATAGGCATCACCACTCCATCCATAATCGGGAATATCGCCCAGGCGGTTGCCATTGCCCCAATTGTACACCACGTTGTTCACAAATTCATTCACCCCTTTTACCTTTGGGTTGCGTGTTTTATTACTGATGTATAAATTGCGGATAAGACTTACCTTACCGCCATCGGGCGTTTGTATAAGGCCGCCGGCGGAATGGTTTTCGCGGTGCAATCCCTGTCCGATAATGGAGTTTTGAACGGTAATGCTATCCGGTGCGGTACCTTTATTATCCCAGTTGATGGAGAAAACCTCATCCATACCCCAGGTAAACGACATGTGATCCAGTATGATATTCGATCCATTGGCCAGGCCCGAAGCATCGTTGCCCGAATTGCCCGTAGCGCCCAGCCGTACCCGTAAATAACGGGCAATGGTATTGCTTGAGCCCGTAAAGGTGATGCGTTTTCCAAAGAATACAATACCATCGCCGGGAGCGGTTTGTGCGGCGATGGTGGTAAAAGGCGCCACCTGTACATTCGAGTTCAGGTGTACAATACCACCCACGGCAAATACCACAATGCGGCCGGGCTGGCTAACGGCATCACGAAATGAACCGGGGCCGGCATCGTTGAGGTTGGTAACCACGTACACCTGCGGATTGGGCACACCCCGTGCCCCTTTGGCAAAACGGCCAAAACCAGTGGCGCCGGGAAAAGCAAGTGTTTGAGCAATTGTTTGGCAATACTGGGTAAGCAAAAAAAGAACAAGGACAGCAGGCACAATGGTTCCCCGCCTGCGGAGGATAAAATTTCGCATGGCATTTAATATTGGTAAACAATGATTGGCAATCGATTAGTGACAATTGTAGCAATGACAATTGTAGTCAATGGTACTTAAATGATGCGGTTATATTGTCCTGCACCATCCTGCATAAGGGTATTTTTTTAGTTATGTGTCTTTAGTACAGGAAACAATGAAGGGAAACCATTCAACAGAACGGTTATTTGAGAACTGCTTTCATGATACATATGAAGGTTTGCACCGTTATGCCCATACCCTGGTGCAAAATAATGAAGAAGCGCACGATATTGTGCAGAAAGTATTTATCAAATTATGGGAAAAAAGGCATACCATCAACATCCCCGTTGCGGCACGGCAATACCTGTACACCGCCGTTCGTAACCTATGTTTAAACGTCATACGCGACAAAAAAACACGTTCAAAATACATCAGTCATTACCATCACACAGAAACCGGTTATGTAGTGGAATCCTTTGTAGAGAAAAAAGAGTTGGAGAAGCAAATCTATGCCGCCATCGATTCGCTGCCACCGCGGTGCAGGGAGGTATTTTGTAAAAGCAGGCTGGAAGGAAAACGTTATGCAGAAATTGCGGAAGACCTGCAAATTTCCATCAAAACCGTTGAAGTGCAAATGGGCAAGGCGCTGAAGCTGCTGCGTAGCCTGCTGGCCGATGCCATTACCACGATATTGGTAATTATGATGCGTTTGTTTGTATAATCAACCTATATGAACGGGCAGGAAGAACAACATATCGATTATCATTTGCTGGGTAAATACCTGGCGGGCGAAGCCACACCCGAAGAAGCCATGGCGGTGGATGAATGGTTGCGGCTGCCTGGCAATAAAAAGCATTATAACGAACTGGAAAAAATATGGAACGGACTGCCCGGTGGTTCCCCGCACCAGCTACCCGAACGAATGGCAGCCTGGCGCCATTTGCAAACCCACCTGACCAAACAACCGGCAAGGGTAATACATCGAAGCCGGTACTATATGGCTGCGGCCGTGCTGGTAATTATAGCCTCCGTGGTATTTTTTATAAACAGGAAACAGGAGGCGGAGGAATACATCACCCGGGGACCATCACCACGCATTATGCGCGATTCACTGCCCGATGGTTCGCTTGTGGTACGCAACCGTCAAAGTGTTGTTCGTTACGGAGCCGATTTCAATACCCATGAGCGCCATTTGTCTTTACAGGGCGAATCGTATTTTGAAGTGCAGCCCGATAAAGAAAAACCCTTCATCATAGAGGTGGGGCCGGTAAAAATAAAAGTGATCGGTACTTCCTTTAATGTACGGCAAACAGCTCATTACGATACCGTGGAGGTGCAGGTACTTACCGGCCTGGTGAAAATGTATACCGGCGCGAAGGAACTGGCTGTGGCCCGTGAACAAACCGGTATGTACCTGAGAGCCACCGATTCGTTTTACCTGAAAGATTCCATTGATGTGAACCATATCAGTTATGCCACCAGGGAATTCAATTTTTATAACCTGTCGCTGAGGCAGATGATACCTTTCCTGGAAAATGCCTATGGCGTAACCATCATTGCACAAAACAAGGAATTGCTGCCCTGCAGATTAACAGGACGATTTGCAGAGCAACGTTTTGAGCAAATGCTCGATCTGATAGGTTTCACCCTCAGGTTTACATATTCAAAAGAAGGCAATACATATTATTTGCATGGACCAGGTTGTAATTAAATACCGCTACTGTTTTTTGCTTGCTCTTTCCCTGGTTGCCACTTGCACGCTACAGGCACAGGTAAACAGTGAAAAACTGAAAAAGCGGGTGACCATTTATAAAGATGCCATGCGGGTGGATTCATTTCTGAACCTGCTTTCCCGGCAAACCGGTGTTGGTTTTTCTTTTAATTCAAAAAAAATCAGTCCCACCAAAATGATCAGCATGAAAAAAGGCATTTATTCCATGGCCGATTGCCTGGCGCATATACAAAGGCATTCGGGCATTCATTATGCCATGATGAATAATCATATCATACTGGTTGACAATCCGCCGCAGGAGCAATACCGGCTGCAGTTGCCGGCTAAGGAACCGCAAGCGAATAAACCACATGCCGGTAACCCGCAACCCAACAAACTACAGGCAAATAAACGGCCGGCCGGCAAACCGGCGGCAAAAAGGCCAATAACGACAAAACCGACAAATCAGGACACCCTTATTCCATCCACCTCTGTTCCATCACCGGCTACCGCTCAAACCAACGCGCAAAAAACGACCGTGCAACCCGGTGCACAACAACCATTACCGGCTGCCAACAGCCCCAAAGCCACCAATTCATCCAATCCTAAACAAGACAGTCTTGCCAAACAACCCGCCACCACCAGCAGTACGCGCATTCCGCCACCCACCCGCGCCGATTCATTAAGAAAAGCCCGCGCCGAAGCCGCCAAAGCCCGGCAAGAGGCAGCTGCAGCAGCCGCTGCAGCCGCGGCCGAAGAAGAAAAGAATGAAGCCTTTACCGCCACCAACCTCCTGGTGGGCGTCTCCATGCTGCGACCCGATATTTACAATATGTTCGGTCCCGGCATCAACCTGCAATTTGAAACCTTCCCGGGCAATAAAATTTCCCTGACCGCTGCTGCAGGTTTCCACCAGATTTTTGGGGAATACTTTGCCGGTTCAAAAGTAGATTCCGCCGGTGTGCCGATAGGGGATAGCCTGGCCAAAAATTTCAGACAAATACCGCTTTTGCTGGGCGTCCGTTATTACCTGCTACGTCCGTTTTATGTGGCCTTTGAAGGCGGGTATAGTGTAAAAGCCAGTAATAATGTAAGTTCTTACCTGAGTGTTTGTCCTTCGGTGGGTGTGAAGCTACCGGTGGGCGAGTCGCATATCGACTTGAATATAAATTACCTGTATATGAACGGGAAAACTACTTATCCGGAACTATCAAAACTGGAAAAAGGAGGTTTTGGGCTTTGGTGTTTTCGGGTGGCGTATTCTTTTAAATGATTATCCTTTCACGGCGCCTGCCTTTTGCGCATATTTTTTCCTGTTCTTCAATATCGCTTCCATGTTTTGCGATGCCCAGGCGGCCAGGCTTTGTATATGCGGCAGCAGGCTGCGGCCCAGCGCGGTAAGTTCGTATTCCACCCTGGGCGGAATTTCCGGGTAAATGGTCCGGTTCAATAAGCCATCTGCCTCCAGCGAACGCAGGGTGACCGTCAGCATTTTTTGCGAAATATCGCCTATCTCCTGGTTGATCTCGTTAAAACGCATTTTCCCGTTATGCCCCAACAGGCTGATGATCAAAATGGACCATTTATCTCCAAAACGGTCCAGCACATGCCGTATAGAGCAATCGCCATATTCGGAATTGTGAAAACTTTTTTTCATGTTATAACATTGATAATCAATAATAGTTTCCTGCAGGTAACTGGCTATCGGGAAAGTAACTTGACTGCTGGTATTAAGTTACTTATTAGCTTTGACTCTCTAAAAGAGAGTTAGGCGCTATTTGAGTGCAAGGTAACACAAAAAAATAATTCGTAAAAACAAGGATAAAAATCAGCCATGATACTAATCACCACAGCATCAGGTCACCTGGGTTCCGCCATCATCGATTTCCTGTTGCAAAAAAATACACCCGCTTCCGCCATTGCCGGCCTGGCGCGGCAACCCGAAAAGGTAAAGCAAAAAAACATTGTTATAAGAAAAGGCGATTACCTGGATTATGCTTCACTGCAAAACGCCTTCCAGGGCGTGGATACCCTAATATTTATTTCATCGGGTTCATTGCCCAAACGGATAGAACAACACCAGAACGTAGTGAACGCGGCCAAAGCGGCCGGTGTACAACACATCATCTACACCAGCGTGGTAAAACCATCGCCAAACATGAAATTCATTCCGGGCAGAGACCATTTTCATACTGAAGAAGCCATAAAAAAAAGCGGCATAGCCTATACTTTTATGCGTAATACCTTTTATGCCGATCTGCTGCCGGCTTTTGTGGGCGGCGCTTTGCAAACCGGCGACTGGTATTATGCAGCCGGCGATGCCAAAGCCAATTTTGCCACCCGTTCCGATATGGCCGAAGCCATTGCCAACGTGGCCCTGCATACCGATGAACATAGAAATGCGGTTTACGAGATTACGTCAAACAAGGCCTATACTTTTCATGAAATTGCACAGGCTTTGAACAAAGCCACGGGCAAAACAGTTAAGTACGTACCCATTCCACTTTCTGCTATGAAAGATGGCATGAAACAGGCAGGTTTACCCGATGCCGACATCGCCTTATATACCAGTGTGGCTGAATCGATCAATGAGGGTGAACTGGATATTACGGATAAAAGCCTGGAAAGATTGCTGCAAAGAAAACCGGTGGATCTGATAGATTATTTACCGGCATTGTTCAACGATTCCAACTAGAAAGATATGAAAGTAGAAATTTGGTCAGATGTGATGTGTCCTTTTTGTTATATAGGCAAGCGCCGTTTTGAAAAGGCGCTGCAGGAATTGCCTTTTGGAAAAGACATACAAGTAGAATGGAAAAGTTTTCAATTGGATCCCTCCCTCAGGCACGAACCAGGTAAAACTGTAAACCAGTACCTGGCCGAACGAAAGGGGGTATCTGTACAACAAGCACAACAGATGAACGATTATGTAACAAAAATGGCGGCTGAGGTCGGTCTGCAATACGATTTCAGCAAAGCGGTGGTATCGAACTCCTTCGATGCCCACCGCTTTTCGCACCTGGCTGCACAAAAAGGCCGCGGCGATGCCGCAGAAGAAAGTTTATTCAAAGCCTATTTTACCGAAGGAAAAAATATTGCCGATCACGATACCCTGGCGGCCCTGGGCGTTCAGATTGGTCTTGATTCGGCCGAGGTAAAACAAACCCTGCAAACAGATGCATTCGCCAATAATGTAAGGCAGGATATTGCCGAAGCCGGCGAACTGGGTATACAAGGCGTTCCTTTTTTTGTGATGAACCGTAAGTATGCGGTGTCGGGCGCACAGTCTGTTGAGGTATTTAAACAGGCGCTTGACCGTGCCTATACCGAATGGAAGGCCGAAAAAGAGAAAAACAAATTAACAGTAGTAGAAGGCGAAGCCTGCACACCCGGTGGTGATTGCAAATAAACGGCTGGCCTATACGCTGAAACCCATATTTTTGCAAGCCCCTCACAACCGTTGAAAGGTTTTACACGTATACAGCGATTGCTACCGCTGACGCTTATTCATTTACTCAAACTTATAAAAAACATGAAAAAAACCACTATCATTGCATCCTTGTTGTTAATTGCCTCCGCCACTTTTGCGCAAACCTGGACAGTAGATAAGGCACATTCCCGTTTGGGTTTCACTTTCAAACACCTGATGATCGCCGAACTGGGCGGCACTTTCAATAGTTTCGATGCCAAAATCACTTCTTCCAAATCCGATTTCACCGATGCCGTGATTGAGCTTACCGCCGATGTAAACAGCATCGATACCGATAACAGCCAGCGTGATACACACCTGAAAAGTCCCGATTTCTTTAACACCGAAAAACATCCCAGTTTCACTTTCAAAAGCACCTCATTCAAAAAAGTAGCCGATAAACAATACAAACTCACCGGTGATCTTACTTTTAACGGTGTTACTAAACCCGTTACACTCGACGTAACATTAAATGGTACTACCGTTCATCCCATGAACAAAAAAGAAATGGCCGGCTTTACCGTAAATGGCAGCATCAAACGTTCCGATTTTGGTTTTGCTCCCAATTTACCCGATGCCATGGTGAGCGATGAGATCAAACTGGTGGCCAGCACTGAATTTGTAAAAGGATAATTTATTTTGATTATGAAGAAAAACCTGGTTCTTACACTGGCAACAGGGCTTGGCCTTATAGCCCTGTTTGCCTTCACCTTTGCTCAAAACTGGCAGATAACCGATAAATATAATATCAGCTTTTCCAGCAACGATGTGGCTGGTATATTCAAAACATTCCGGGGCAGCATCGTATTCGATGAACAAAATCCCGCTGCTTCCAGATTCGATGTTACCATCGATGTGGCTTCCATCAATACAGGCAATGGCCTGCAAAACAAACATGCCAAAGGTGCCGAATGGTTCGATGCTGCCAAATATCCGGTTATCCAATACACATCCAAAAAGATTGTGAAAACGGGTAAAGGCTGGCAGGTAACCGGCGATCTGCAAATGAAAGGGGTTACCAGAGAACTGAGCATCCCCTTTACCTTTAAACAAAGCGGTAACAGCGGTACTTTCAATGGTTCTTTTACCGTAAACCGCAGCCATTTCGGCATCGGTAAGCCCGGTGGCGATGTAGGCGAACAAATCAAGGTTACCGTTTCGGTTCCCGTTATCAAGGGCTGATTCAAATAATCATCAAAGCACATGAAACGTATTCTGTTACTGGGGCTGGTAGCCGGCGTGCTGGCTGCCATTGCCGCCATTATTTACCAGCAGGTATATACCAATGCACTGGGCGCCGATTTTACCGAACTGGTGAAACCGGTGAACATATTCATCACCTGTGTGGGCGCCGGTTTATTGGCCGCTTTGGGTTATTATTTATTCAACAGATGGCTGAACCATACCGGTGAGATCATCTTCAATTTTGTATTGGTCATACTCACATTTGCCAGCATATTGGGGCCTTTTGCCACCAAACTGCCGCTCAGCATCGAGATGCCGGAATTGTTCCCCGGGCTCACCGTGCCCATGCATTTTTTCCCGGCATTAGCCTGGTTTACCCTGAAGCCGCTGTTTATCAAGGTGCCTATGTATATTTGAGGTAGGAAGTAAGAAGTATGAAGTATGAAAAAGCTCATTCCATGAATTTTCATACTTCCTGCTTCATACCTCATACTTCAAGTTATGAATTATTACACTTTACTGGATGAAACAAAGCAATATGTGACCGGCTACTTTGCCTCGCATGCCAACGAAAAGCTGGTGTACCACAACCAGCAGCATACCGAGCAGGTAGTAGCCGCCGCCACGGAAATTGCCAATCATTACCGCTTAAGCGACCGGGATTATTTTATAGTGGTGGCGGCTGCCTGGTTTCATGACCTGGGTTATTATACCGACCCGGTGCATCATGAAGACCGCGGAGCCGAAGAAGCGGCCGACTATTTACAAAGAAAAGGGGTGGAGCCTGCCGTGGCGCAAACCGTGGCCGATTGTATTCGCGCCACCCGCATGCCGCAGGCGCCTGTAACCTTCCTGGAAAAGATTGTAGCCGATGCCGACCTGTTTCACCTGGGCACCACCGCCTTTATTGAGCGGAACAAACTGATGCGTAAGGAATTTGTGGCCCTCAACAATATGGAGATCAGCAAAGACGAATGGCGGCACAAGACCATTCACCTGCTGGAAACCCATCAATACCATACCGATTACTGCCGCCTGCTGCTGAACGACCAGAAGGCCAAAAACCTGGAAAGGCTCAAGGCCAGAGAGGCGCATAAACGCCCGGGCAATAAAGACATCACGCCCCTTGCCGGCTTGCCCGATGCGTCAAAACCGGCTAAATTGCTGATACCCGAAGACGACGAAAAAGCAAAAAGAAAAAACCGTCCCGAACGCGGCATCGAAACCATGTTCCGCATCAGTTCGGCCAACCACCAGCGCCTGAGCGATATGGCCGACAGTAAGGCACATATCATGATATCGGTAAACTCCATCATCATATCGGTATTATTGAGCGTGCTGCTGAAAAACCTGGAACAATACCCGCAATTCTTTATCCCCGCCATGTTATTGCTGGCCGTAAGCCTGGTTACCATTGTATTTTCGATACTGGCCACCCGGCCCAATATTCCATCGGGTACATTCACACAAAACGATATTAACCAGAAAAAAGTCAACCTCCTGTTCTTTGGTAATTTTTTTCGCATGAGCCTGGATGATTATACCTCGGGCATGCTGCAGATGATGGACGACCGCGATTATTTGTACCGTAGCCTTATCAAAGACGTATATTCGCAGGGGGTAGTGCTGGGCAGCAAATACCAAAGGCTGCGTATTTCGTACAATGTGTTTATGTACGGTTTAATAGCCTCCGTGATCTCTTTTGCCATTGCGGCCATCGTAACATTGTGAAACAGGGGAACTCATGCAATCGAATCGTTTTTTTGACCGGGATATCAGCTGGCTGGTCTTTAATGAAAGAGTACTGGCCGAAGCAGCGAATAAGGAGGTGCCCTTGCTGGAACGCATTCGCTTTCTGGCCATTTACTCATCCAACCTCGATGAGTTTTATCGCGTGCGTATGCCCGCCATCATGGCCCTGCAAAAAATAAAAAAGAAAGAAAATCAGCTTGAGCAGGCCAAACAGCGCATCAGCCGCCAATTGAGTACGTACGGAAATATCCTCACCCAACAAATCATACCTGCTTTAAAGACCAATGGTATACACCTGGTATACAACGAACCCATTCCCGATGAAATCATAGTACCGCTTCGATCTTATTTCTATACCCATGTGCTGGCTTTTTTGCAAACCAGCCATTCGTTCCCGGAGAATAACAAGTTGTACCTGTTGGTAAACCTGGGCCACAGGCAGGTGATCCTGAACATCCCCTCCGATCACCTGGATCGTTTTCATTTGGTGAACGATCGTTATGTGGTGTTCCTGGACGATATCATAAAATTCAACCTGCCGCTTATTTTCAGGAACGAAATCATTAAAGGCTGCTATAGTTTCAAGATCACACGCGATGCTGAGCTGGAACTGGAAGCCGAGTATGAAGGCGACCTGGCTAAAAAACTGGAAAAACAACTGGCCAAACGCGATTTCGGACTGGCCACCCGGCTGCTGTATGAGCCCGGACTGCCCGTGCAATCGCTGGTAACTACCTACAAGCTACAACATGCCATGGTTGTAGAGGGCGGTTGTTATCATAACCTGAAAGACCTGATGAATTTCCCGGTAAAGAACAGTGCGCTTTCTTATCCCAAGTGGCCGGCGGTTCCCAAACCTGTACAGGCGCCTTCCATATTTGATGAGATAGCAAAAAAAGATATTGTACTGCATACGCCTTACCAGTCGTACGATATTGTGTTGCGTTTTTTCAACGAAGCTGCCATCGACGACAGTGTCACCGATATTTTTGTTACGCTCTATCGCATTGCCCACGATTCAAGAGTGGCCAATGCGTTGGTAAGCGCTGCCCGCAACGGTAAAAAAGTAACCGTGCTGGTGGAACTGAAAGCCCGCTTCGACGAGGCCAATAATATTCGATGGGCCAAAAAAATGAAGGAGGCCGGCGTAAAGATCGTATACAGCCCCGTATCACTGAAAGTGCATGCCAAAGTGGCCCTGGTAAAACGCAAACAGGACAAACGCACACATTATATGGGGCTGCTGGCAACCGGCAATATGAACGAGGGCACCGCGCGTTTTTATACCGATCATGTTTTGTTCACCGCCCATCCCGGCATGCTGCGTGAACTGGAACTACTGTTCATTTTCCTGGGACATAAGAAAAAAGCCGGTAACCCGGCACTTATTAACTTTGAACATTTATTGGTGGCGCAGTTCAACCTGCAGCAACGTTTTCTGGAGCTCATCGACCGGGAAATAGCCCATGCCCGGCAGGGATTGCCCGCCTCCATTATTATCAAGCTCAATAATCTGGAGGAGCGGGTACTGATCGAAAAGCTCTATGAGGCCAGCCGGGCCGGTGTATCCATCAGGCTGGTGGTGCGTGGTATCTGTTGCCTGGTGCCCGGTATACCCGGTATGAGCGAGCACATTGTAATTACCCGCATTGTAGACCGCTATTTGGAACATGGCCGACTGTTCGTGTTTCATAACAACGGTCAACAGGAGCTATACATGGGCTCGGCCGACTGGATGAACCGGAATATCTACCGCCGAATAGAGGTATGTTTTCCGGTGTATGATGAGGGCATCAAACAGGAATTGCTGCAAATACTCGACTACCAGCTGAACGATAATGTGCAGGCCGTTGTCATTGACCCTGACCTGAACAACAAATCTCTGCCTGTTACCGGGGCGCCGGTCCGTTCCCAGGAAGCCATTTACAGGATGCTGTCCGCTAAAAATGAATGAACATGATCAGAATTTTACCATTGCTTGTCCTTGTTTTGTATTGCGCTGCCTGTTTTGAAAAAAAGAAATATAATTCGCCGCCGGGCTATGATATGAATAAACCGGAAAAATTCATCATGCCCCAAAGCCTGGAAGAAATATCGGGTATTGAATTTTACCGCGGCAACCCGGATACCGTTTATGCCCAGCAGGATGAAGAGGGGGTATTGTTCCGCCTGCAACCCGGCGGTACCCGGCCTTTGCGTTGCCGTTTTGCCAAAAATGGCGATTTCGAAGACCTGGCCATTTGTAACGATTGGGTGGTGATGCTGAAAAGCAATGGCAACCTGTATGTATTTCCATTCAGCGAAGCCCACCTGGAAAAAGCCGAAAACGTCACCGAATTTAAAGACCTGCTGCCCGAGGGTGAGTTCGAGGGCATGTATGCCGATGAACAACAGCGGCTGTTGTACGTGCTGTGTAAACAAGGTTGCAGCAATAAGAAGGATAAAACCAGTAAAGGTTTTATATTGCATTTATTACCCGATGGTTCCCTGGAACAAAAAGGCGAGTTTACCATCGATGTTAAAGAAATAGAAGCCCGTGTAAACGAAAAATTCAGTTTCCATCCCGCTGCCCTGGCTTTTAACTCCCGCACCGCAGAATGGTTTGTCGTTTCATCCGTAAACAAGCTGCTGGTTATTACCGACCCTTCATGGAAAGTAAAGGAAGTATACCGGCTCAACCCGTCTATCTATATCCAGTCTGAAGGAATCGTATTCGACCACGATGGCAACCTGTACATTTCCAACGAAGGCAATGAACTGAGCCGTGGCAATATGCTGAAGATACCTTATACCGGCAAATAATGAATTGAGCGTATCATGATAAAATGTTTACACCTGCTTGTTTTTTGTGTTGTATGGTCGGCACTGGCAACGGCCCAAACCGATAGTATTGTTGTACAGGCCCATGCCAGCTACGATAATGTGGGCAAGTTGCATCGCCGGTTATTTGGTGAGAATTTCCGTAAGGAATGGGCGGCGCCCGTTAGATTGCCGGTGATCAAAATATCTGAGCTGGGTTTGACACCTACCCAACTGGGAGGCGGTCATCAAACCAAAAGCCTGCGGCTGGAAGATGCGCATGGTAAGGAATGGGTGATACGCAGCATTGAAAAAAATCCCGAGGTGATATTACCCGAACTCTGGCGCCAAACCTTTGCCAAAGACATATTGCTGGATGCCATGAGCGCCCAGCATCCCTATGCCCCCCTGATTGTACCGGTGCTGGCCGATGCCGTGGCCGTACCGCATGCCTCGCCCGTGATTGGCTGGATAGCGCCCGATTCCGCACTGGGGCGTTATGCAGACATATTCGCCAACACCCTTTGCATGCTGGAAGAAAGGGAACCCGCCGGCGACAGCGACAATACACCCAAAATGATGAGCAAACTGGATGACGATAACGACAATACCGTCGACACCATCACCTTCTTCAAAGCCCGGTTACTCGATTTTTTTATCGGCGACTGGGACCGCCATGCCGACCAGTGGCGCTGGGTAGATACACAAAAAGGCAAACACAAAAGATACCTGCCCGTACCCCGCGACCGCGACCAGGTATTGTACCGCAATGAGGGCTTTTTTCCAAAGATTGCTTCCCGTAAATGGCTGGTGCCCCGTCTCACCGGTTTCGACGGCCCCATCAAACGCGGCAATCATTTCTGGATGAATGGCGCCGACCTCAATGGCCGTTTGCTGCCAGGGCTTACCCACGAGCAGTGGATGTATTATACCCGTGAATTTGTATCGCGCATGACCGATAGCGTGCTGGAAGCCGCCCTTTCGCGTCTGCCCGACACCATTTATCGTATGCGGCACGACGAGTTGTTGCAAAAAATGAAGGAGCGACGTGGCAACCTGGAAAAGGCCATGGATGCATACTATCGCTTTTTCAACCGCATCGTGGGTATCAAAATGAGCAATAAACATGAAAAGATTGAACTGAGTGATGCCCCCAACGGTGGCCTGCAGGTAAATATCCAAAAGAAAAACGGGGCGCCGGTATTCCGCAAAACCTTCGACCCGGCCATCACCAAAGAACTGCGCATTTTTATGGGCGATGGGCCCGACAGCGTCATCATCAATACCCAAAACAGCCGTATCAAAACCAGGTTGATTGGCGGCGAGGGCAGGCATGTATATAATGTGATAGAGGCTGGTAAACGCATACGGGTATATGACAAACCTGCCGGCACCACATTCATGGGCAAAACCAACCGACTGAAAAAACACATCGATAACGACAGTTTGACCACGGCCTATGAACAGGTAAACCTGTACAATATCACCATGCCCCTGGTCACCGCGGGATTCAATTTAGATGATGGCCTGTTGCTGGGCGCCGGTGTAAAATTAGTGAGGCGGGGTTTTCACAAAACGCCTTATGCCAGCACCCAGCAGATTACCGCCGCCTATTCTTTTTCAACCAGCGCATTCCGCATACGCTACAAGGGCGAATGGATAAAGGCATTGGGCAAGGCCGATATCACCATGCAGGTTGCCGTTTTTGCACCCAACAATACCATGAACTTTTTTGGCAGGGGCAACGAAACACAATATATAAAAGAGGGTGAACACAGAAAATATCATCGCATTCGGTACAATACGTACCTCGCTAATCCGTCTATCAGATGGAGTACCGGTACCGGCTCCAGTCTGAGCGTTGGACCTTCGATCTGGTATTATACCTACGACAGCAGTGATAACGTAGGACGCTTTATCAATAATACCAAACTCATAAAGTCCTACGACAGCAACAGTATCAGCGAGTCGAGGGCGCATGCGGGGTTGGTGGTGCATTTTGTGAGCGACAAGCGCAACAGCACCATATTGCCCACCGGTGGTTATTTTGCCAGTATCAGGGCGCAGGGATATACCGGTTTGAACGAAAATTCAAGATCTTTTTTGCAATTGATACCGGAATTCGCGATATATAAAAACATATCCAGGCGTTCGGCTGTTATTATAGCCGACAGGATTGGAGGAGCTGTTACGATGGGCAAGACCGCTTTTTATCAATCGGCCTTTTTAGGGGGGCATGAAAACCTGCTTGGTTACCGCCAGTTTCGCTATGCTGGTCAGCATATGGCCTATAATAATTTAGAGATTCGTTACGCTATTGCCAACCTGGCCAGTTATATACTGCCTGGTCAAATAGGGGTGACCGGTTTTTATGACATAGGGCGTGTTTGGGAAAATCATGAAAGCTCCAACACCTGGCACCATGGGGCAGGCGGCGGATTGTTTTTCTCCCCCGCGCAAATGGCCATGTTCCAATTTGTTATGGGATACTCGAAAGAGGGCTGGTATCCATACTTCACGATGGGTTTCCGGTTCTAGGATAAATATATTTTAGAGTCAATCTGTCATAATTGATATTGTGGCACAGCTTTGTAAGGACATAGGATGTATGGAGCAGGAAGTATGAAAATACAGACTTTATCCTGCGTCCGACTTCCTGCTTCAGACTTCGTTTTTCATATGCAAACACTAACATTTAACATTAATGAGAATATTTCTACACTGGTTCCGGTAAGAACTTCCCTGTCGCTAAAGCCCTTCATTAAATTTTTAAGGGATAATGCAGCAGATGAACATTCTTTAAAGGCCAAGCTGAGCGGTTTTTTGCTGGAAAAACTGACCAGGTATCCTGAGTTGGAGGGAGATATTCCTTTGGAGACGATAGATAAATACAATGATATACTTGAACTTTTATATGTATGCCTGTCTAATATAACCGAAGACGAGAACAAGTTGCCCTGGGCTTTGGCGGTGCCTATGCGTCCGCATTTCTTCTATGGCACCAATGCCTTTTACAAACTGATGCAGCATGTAAAAAAGGCAAAAACCAATAACAGGATCCTGTATTTCGATGAGCATTTTATGCGCAAGCGTAACCTGCGCATCGTATACTCCTTTATACTGGAAAGGCTGTACAATTTCAATTCACTGCAAAAGAGCGAGATCATTCATTCTTTTATAGATGAGACCACCGGTCTGCCCAGGCATTTCAAGATAAATATAGACACCCGCTTTATAGAAATTCATGTAGACGGTCAATTACCCGATATCAAGGATGTGGTAACCCCCACACAGTTCCCCGAAGGGATCGATTTTGAAGTTCTGGCAGAAAAACTGCCTTACACCATGTTCAGCTTCAGCGGCGTGAGCATTGTTACCATCACCGATGAAACGGCACGTTATGCGGTGGATACCATCAAGAATACCGTGGTGAAATACAATAAGCGGGATGAAAATAACTGCTATCGTGACATTGCCCAGTCGTTAAAAACCCTGGTGCAGCACAACGAGATCGAGTTCAACCTCACACCTTTGTTCAGGTTGAATAACAAACTGGTATTGCCCGAAGCCTGGACCTCCAGCAGTATTTTCCTGAGCCAGGATGAATCGTATGGGCATTCACCCGAAGCCTACCTGCAATTTGCCGAAGAGTACAGTAAAGATCCAAAGCCGCTGTTTTATGAAAACATCTCCGGCAAGGAAGCCAAGCTGTATCCCATATTGCGGGCATGTACACAAGCCGGTGTTCGTTCCCTGGTCATTTATCCCCTGTTCAATAATGGCAAACTGGTGGGTATGATGGAGATTTTTACCCGCGAACCCGGTTTGCTGAGCGAGCAGGTGTTGGCCCGCCTCGATCCCGCCATGGGGGTAGTGGCGCAATTGCTGCAAACCAGCATCGATTATTTTAATGCGAAGATTGACAGCGTAATCAAGGAAAAATTCACCTCGCTGCAACCCGCCGTACAATGGAAATTTAATGAAACTGCCTGGCAGTATTTGCAGGATAAGCATAACGGCGTGAAGGGCAAACTGGGCGTTATTCGGTTTGAAGATGTATTTCCTTTATACGGAGCCATCGATATTCGCAACAGCACCATCGAACGCAACCAGGCTTTGCTGGCCGATCTGCAACAGCAGTTCACCATATTACTCAATACGCTGAACCAGGTGAAGGATCATTACAAACTGGCACTGGTAGATGAGCTGATCTTTAAAACAAAAAAATGGAAACAAACGTTGGACGAATCCTTCTCGCCCAACGAAGATGTAAAGCTGAGCGATTTCCTGGAAAATGAAGCAGGTGCTTTTTTGCAACACTTCAAGATAACACATCCCGAGGCGGCCGGAATTGTGGATCCTTATTTCTGTGCCATCGAAGAAATGAAAGGCCAGGCCTGGGAACATCGCAAACAGCTGGAAGAATCTATTGGCAAGATCACTTCAGGCGTGAATACCTATCTCGATTTGATGAAGGATGAGCTGCAGCAATCTTATCCCTGTTATTTCGAACGGTTCAGGACCGATGGGGTGGAATACGATATTTATATCGGCCAGTCCATTGCGCCCGAAAAACCTTTCGATATATTGTATTTAAAGAATCTGCGCCTGTGGCAATTGTCGTCTATGGCCGCCATTGCCCGCATGACCGAAGAAATGTTGCCGCAATTGCCCAAACAATTACAGACCACACAACTGATCTTTATACACAGCAATCCCATTGATATCAGTTTCCGCAACGATGAGCGGCGCTTCGATGCCGAAGGCGGTTATAATATCCGCTACCAGGTCATCAAAAAGCGTATCGACAAGGTGCATATTGCCAATAGCCAGGAAAGGCTTACCCAACCGGGTAAAATTGCGCTGGTATATTTCAACCGCCGCGATGCCGATGAATACATCACCCATATTCAATACCTGCAGGAACAAAATATCCTGAACAACGATCTCGAATTTTTAGACCTTGAGGAGTTGCAGGGTGTAACCGGTTTAAAAGCCCTGCGTGTTGGCGTGAATATGAACTACAAAACAAACGAGATTAGTATTTAAAGGCGCGGTACGAGGGGCTGGTAAGCTCTTTCTTGAATACGATTTCGCCGGTAACATAATTCACCTCCATGAATTTGGGTTCGCTGCCGCAACCTACAAAATAAGTATCGCCCCGTTTTTGCACCGATCCCATGAATTGCGAAAAGGTACTGTCGGGCAGGGTGAAAGCCTTGAAATCGGTAATGGTTTTATTGGCCTCGTCCAGTTTGAATTCAAGCACCCGGCTATAGGGCCTATCATTGATTTCGCCATTGTCGTACAACAACAGGGTTTGGTTGTTATCGACCAGGGTGGCATGGTGTTGCCGCAAAAAATACATATCGGGTGTAATGGGAAAATCGCTTTGTTTTCCGCCGAGCCGCCATATCACATCGCCTGTTTTACGATCGATCTTCACCACCTGGTCCTGATTGCGCATAGAGCAGATGATATTATTATCCCGCGGATCAATGAACAGGGAATTGAGGTGCATATAATTTTGAATGGAGGTATCGGAATAATTGCTCTCCACCGTGGTGCCATAAAATTCCGGGTGATCGGTACTGTTCCACTCCCATACTACTTCGCCGTTCTTCACTTCCTGTATAATATCTGCCAGCACCCTGGTATTATCCAGCGGCGCCAGTTCGGGTGGAATATTGTTCACCGTTTGCAGGTAATAGGTCATTACAATATAATGATCGTCGTCAATTAAAATAAAATCATGCCCGTCGATGGCCGTGGGGTCATCGGGTGTTCTGCCATTATAAGGTTGCAGGCGTACTTTTTTTAGGACGTTCAGGTTAGCATCGGTGATCACAATATCGCCCAGGGCGGTGCCCAATACGGGGATGGTATAGGATGGATCGTACTGGAAATAGCTGTACCGGATTTGCCCGTTGATATCCCATCGCTTGAAATTCATGGCTGCCCCGTTGAGTTTTTGTTGTTTGCGAATTTGGCCGCTGCTGTCGAGGATTAATAATTCCCCGTTTTCCGAATCGGGATAGGGCGATACCAGTATCTCGTTACCTTCCGGCGGGCGCTCAGGGTGACTTCTGTCTGTTTTTCGGCATGAAAGAGCTAAGACTGCTAAAAGCGCACAAAACGTGGACAGATGGAGAAATGCTTTCTTCATAGATATTATTTTTTAATAACACCAAAATTTTATTTATTCTTACAGAACGGGTACGCAGGTCGCGGAAAATCAATCAATTGTTTGGGTAGTTACAAATCAGGCAGCCGGGCGGCGTCATTGCAGTTCAATGAAGGATTTAAGAGGTTGATGACGGTCAACTAAACTTTCAAATCGTTTTTTCTGTTGACATATTCAGGTACCAGACTCATTTCATTTCGATACGGGTTAAACGGGCATTATGAAAAGAAGGGCATTGATGATCATCTTCTTAATGGGTACAGCGGCCTTACAGATGGCCCGTGCACAGGACAAGAGCAAATATGGTACCATGTTGCGCATTTATGAAGACAACGACTTCATGAATATCTGGGGCAACGGAACAGACCGGGCTTATACTAATGGAACGCGCATTGATCTCTTCTACACCAAAAACAAACCCTCGCGTTTTTTTATCGACCGGTGGATGCCCAGGGCAGGCGACAGCAGCGTACATGTATTTGGCTGGGGCATCATGCAAACCATGATCACACCCTACGATATTACCCGCACCATTCCCGACCCCAACGACTATCCTTATTCAGGCGCTTTGTTTGCTTTACACAATCTGCATGCATCTAACCCCATCAAAAAATACAATGTGCAAACCGAATTGCTGATGGGGGTAGTGGGGCCGCCATCACTGGCCCGCGAGGTGCAGGAAACATGGCACCGTCTCATCAATTACCTGAAACCCAGGGGCTGGGATTACCAGGTGCCTACCGACCTGTTATTGAATATTAGTGTGGGCGCCGAAAAAATGCTGGTGCAAAGCGGCAAAGCATTCGAATGGATAGGGGGTGCTAGAGCCTTTGCAGGTACCGCATTCAATGGCGCCTCCATTCATACGCTGTTTCGCGTGGGAAAAATGCAGCCTTATTTCGATGGGTTTTTATCGCAGCACAGCGGAAAAGGCTGGCAGTGTTATTTCCTGTTCCGGCCTTCGGCGGAATGGATGCTCAGCAATGCCCTGGTGGATGGCGGCCTTTTCACCCAGCTGAAGGATGATGATAAGGAGACCTGGGATGGAGAAAGGGCTGTGGCCGGCCGCCACCGCATACTGGGTTTACTGCATTACGGGGCGGTAGTGAGTTATGGAAAATTTGCCCTGTCATTTACACAAACTGTTTCTACACGATTGAAAAAAAACGTGAGCAATACCACCTTCGGCAATCTTTCCCTGTACATAGCCTGGTAACTTATATTTGCAGCATGACAATAGCCATTACCGTGCTGGCAGCCCTGCTGCTGGTATGCATTATATTGGTGGCGCGGGTAGAATCGTCGGTGAAAAATGAAATTGCCGTAAACCGCCGGGAAACCAGCGGCAATGCGCAGCAGATGCGTGATGAATTGGCGCGTACCCTGAAAGATTTCAGCGGTATGATCACCACCAATACCACCGCCCTGTTGAATAAACAAAGCGAACAAAACCTGCTCACCGCCCAGCGGCTCGACCAGATGCGCGAAACCCTGGAAAAGAAAATGGCCGAATTGCAACTGGGCAATGAACGCAAGCTGGATGAAATGCGCGCCACGGTAGATGAAAAATTACAAAAGACCCTGGAAACCCGACTGGGCGAATCGTTCAGGCTGGTAAGCGAAAGGCTGGAAGCGGTTCACAAAGGTTTGGGCGATATGCAACAACTGGCCACGGGTGTAGGCGATTTGAAAAGAGTACTCTCGAATGTTAAAACAAGAGGCGTGCTGGGTGAATACCAGCTGGAAAATATACTGGAACAAATACTCACACCCGATCAATACGCCCGCAATGTAAAAACCAAACAGGGCTCCAATGCCCTGGTAGAATTTGCCATCAAAATGCCCGGCAAGGGAACAGGCCCGGTTTGGCTGCCCATCGATTCGAAATTCCCCCGCGAAGATTTTGAAATGCTTACCGAAGCCTACGATCAGGCCGTTCCCGAGTTGATAGAAGAGCATCGAAAAAATTTTATAAGAAGCATACGCAAATGCGCCATGGATATTGCGGGCAAATACATCGACGCACCCAATACCACCGATTTTGCCATCCTGTTCCTGCCATTCGAAAGCCTGTATGCCGAAGTGTTGCGCACACCGGGTTTGTTTGAATCGTTACAACGTGAGTGCAGAATCATCATCACTGGTCCCACAACCTTGTCGGCCCTGCTCAACAGCCTGCAAATGGGTTTCAGAACACTGGCCATTGAAAAACGATCGGGCGAAGTATGGCAATTGCTGGGCGCCGTAAAAACCGAGTTTGCACGATTTGGAGAGATACTCGATAAAACACAAAAAAAATTGCAGGAAGCCAGCAATGTGATTGAACAGGCGGGTGTTCGCAGCCGCGCCATAGAAAGAAAACTGCGCGATGTGCAGGAATTGCCGAAAGACGAGGCCATTCATTTTATTGAACCACCCGATGAGTCGGCAACCTAATCACCACCATCTTTTTAATCAGATACATTTTGCCGCTCAACACCCTTACCAGGTAAGTGCCTTTACTCATGTGCAGCAGCGATGTGTTCAGCTCAGAGCCGTATCTGCTAAAACGCCCCCTATTTTGAACGCCATCCTTATGTGATCAATGGATGCAGTGAATTGTTTGCCGAAATATGGGGCGAAGAAAACGGGATTGGTGTGCGCAGCGCCGTTGGCTTTGGCTCATTGCCCGATAATATACCGGTAGAAATAGAGGCTTTGTTCGAATTGCATCAATAGCCCTTCATCACTTTATACGTAAACTGTTGATCGCCCAGCAACAGGGTCACCAGGTATATGCCCGGCGGATGCGGCCTGATATCGAATGTCTGCACATGTTTGCCTGCTGCTTTATAGGCATGCACGGCCTGTACCTGTTGTCCGCTTAGATTATATACGTTGATGGCCACGGGGGTGGATGTTTCCAGGGTATAGGCCAGTCTGAACAAACCGGTATTGGGGTTAGGCAGAATCACAAAAGGCGTTTGCTGTATACGGGTGCGGCCATTCAGGGCAAATGCTTCGGGCTCCGGCGCCTGCAATCGAATTTTATTGATATGGTTCTGCACGCCGGGATCGGTGCCCAGTATATAAAAATCATCGATGTCGATGGTGGTATTGGTAGCGCCCTCTTTATCCAGGAATACAGGGTAATTGAGACGGCTGGTTTCCCAGTTGGCCGCTTCATATACCACTTGCTGCCTTTCGGTCCAATGCACCAGGTCTTTCGAGAAACGAAGGGCTACCTTGAATCGGCGGCCATCTGCCAGGTCGATGTATTCTTCTACCCCGATAAAATAATCGGTATTGCGCACTTTGGCAGCTGCAAAGCGGATATGTTGTGATTGATTGAGATCATCGTTCATGATATCGGTGGCCTTGCCGCCTTGGACGGTCACAAAATCCAGCATCCTGTCTTTTGAAAAACCTTCGGGCAGGGAGCGGTGCCAGGCTTCTACACCATTCGGATCTCTGTAGTATACCTGATAGGCATGGGGATTCAGCGCATCGTGAACGGGAGCCCGGGCCACTTTAATGCCTTCGGTTCTTCCTTCTTCCTGGGGCACACGGCCGCCATAAGGCCCGCCTTCTGAATAAAATACATATATATAATTGTCATGAGCGATGGAGGAGGGGTGCTTCAAACCACTGGTGCTTTTTACGCCATTGGGTGTAATAAAGCCTGTAGAAGGCCACACAATGGGCCCCAACTCATTGGAAAAAAATTGCCGTCCGCCGTTGTTTTGGTCGGTATGCGGTACCCAGGCTGCACTGATAAAGGCGTTATAGGCCTCCCATCCTTCTATATAAGGGTTGCCACCGGAATAGGTTGCGTGGTCCCGCAAATCGATGGGTACATTAGGCTGAATGGTATTTTGATAATGCCGGTCGCTCACCAGGTTCTTGTTCTCCCCATGCATAAAACCCAGGCTCACCGGGCCGGCTACCGGGTGCTGAAAGGTTTCAACGCTGTAAATGGCATGATACACCCGCCCCCAGTCCCGGGCTGGCCGGGCAGCATGGTAGTCGGGGCTGTGTATATAACTACGGGAAGCCAAAAAAGGACCATCGGCCTGCTTTTTCAGGTTGATGGTCCAGTTAACGGTTAAGGGGATAGGGGAAGACCATACATAGGTATCGCTTCCGTCAACAAAAAAATACAACTTGTCGCGGCCGGAGATGATCCAGGGCGGTACTTCCGTCTTGAATTTCGACCGGGCGCCAGACTTTTTGCCTTTAAAGGAAACAGAACTCAATGCTCCTATTGAATACGATTTAAACGAGGGAAACTGGCCGAACAGGAGGTTCGCACACAACATCGCTACTACAATCAGGTTCAATCGTTTCAAGGGAGGGGCAGGGTTTAGGGGTTTTGAATAACTACCGGCAAAGGCATGCCACAGGCATCAGCCCGTACCCGGCATTACGGCTTATTAAAATCGGCTTAATAATTAGTTTAAAATGAACAAAAAGACAGGTTGGAGAATGGCTACTTGATGACAACCAAATTACTAATAAAACGATTATAAACAACGGCAGAGCTGAAAAAATGTTGTCAACATTCTACAATTCACCAGATACCCGGCTGCAGGTGGTTTTAGGAAGAAATTAAGATTGTATTAAAAAAGAAGTCATTTATCCATTTTTATATCCCGTGAACAGAATGGGTGATTGTTCATGCTCCGGGAAAAATATGTATTTTAAAAAAATAATCGATTAACTATAAAGGAATTATCAAAAAAATGCTGCCAAAGGTGCATTTATAGAAAGTTTTAGGAACAATAGGCACAATAATAGCAGGTGATGCAAGTGATTGCATAACAGTGTAGGGAATATGACAGTGCCGCCTTTGGATTTTTACGTGCTTATACCATGTTATAATGATCTGGAAGGCTTACTGCGGTCGGTTGCAAGTATACAGTACGATCCATCGGCCTTTGCTATTCTGATAGTAGATGACGGCAGTATAGAGCCTGTTCAATATACCCACCTGTCTACTTTCCTCGAAAAGGGGTTTTCCATTCACATCCTTACCCTTCAAAACAACCAGGGCATTGTAAAAGCTCTGAACGCCGGTTTACAATGGCTCGACAAGCAAAAAGGTTTTGAGTTTGTAGCGCGGCTGGACTGCGGAGATATCTGCGACGTGAATCGTTTTCACAACCAGGTGCAATTCCTTCGACGGCATCCCGAGATTGACCTGGTAGGAAGTTGGTGTATCTTCAGGGATTTCGATACCGGCTTCAGCTATAAATATATTACGCCCGTAGTGCATAAAAACATAGTGAAGGAAATGCACTTTAAAAATGTTTTTATACACCCAACGGTTATGTGGAGGGCTGCCGTAACCCGGAAAGCAGGCCTGTACCCTGAAAACTTTCCACATGCCGAAGACTATGGTTTCTTTTACTCGGTCATCCAACATGGAAAAACGGCCATTCTTCCCGAGCAACTGGTTACCTGCGCCATCCGTGCCTCCGGCATTTCATGGCAGCACCGCAGGCAACAATTAAAAAGCCGGTGCAGGGTAGTGTGGTTCTTCGGTAATAATAAACTGCTTGCCGCATTGGGCATCATCAAACTGTGGTTCCTGATGTGGGTACCTTACCCACTTATTGTAGCGGTTAAACGTCGCCTGTTCAGGGCCTGATTGTATTTCTGCGTGCTATTGTTTCATCCCATTAAAAAACGGTAATGAACGAATTATACTGTACCGATTTTTATTGATTATATCGAAAAGCTATGAAGATAGTACATGTAGTGGAGCCGTTTGCTTCCGGTATAGCAGTATTTGTTCAACAAATTGTACAAAACCTGAGCGATGATTTTCACATCATCATTCATGGCGAACGTGAGTACGTGACACGATCTGCTGAGGTAAAGAAATTTTTTCCTGAAAAGAATGTGCAGTTCATCAGGTGGCAATCAGCGCAAAGAAGTCTGAGTATCGTGAAAGATCTGGCCGCCCTCGTAGAACTCTGCAGGCTGCTGAGGGATTTGAAAAGGCAGAACCTGGTAGATGCCGTGCATCTGCACTCATCAAAAAGCGGTTTCCTGGGCCGGCTGGCCTGCCGCCTGATGAATATCACCAACGTGGTGTACACGCCCAATGGCGCCCCGTTTTTGTTGAGTAAGGTAAAGCTGGTGAACTTTTTTTATAAATTATTTGAGAAACTGGGATCGGCTTTTGGTGGCAAGGTAGTATGCTGCTCGCGTTCTGAACTGGAAGCCTATCGCAAAATAGGCATTAAGGCGGTGAGTATCAACAACGGTGTGCCGGTTAAAACGCTTAGCCCGGCGCCCCCCATGACCAGCGGTGGTGCCAAATTCCGCATACTCACCTGTGCACGCATTGTGCAACAAAAAAATCCCGCCCTGTTCAACGAAATAGCCGGTTATTTCAAAGACTTCGACCAGTTTGAATTTGTGTGGGTAGGTGATGGCGAAGAGCGGCACCTGCTTAAATCGCCCAATACCATCGTTACCGGATGGCTGCCGCCGCAGGAGGCGCGCAAGCTCATCACCAGTTGCAACCTGTACTTGTCTACCTCGCAATACGAAGGCCTGTCGTTCTCTGTACTGGAGGCCCTGGCCCTGAAAAGGACCGTGTTGCTGAAAGATTGTGTGGGCAACCGCGATATTGTGCGCAAAGGTTTGAATGGCGACCTGTTCCGGAATGCACAGGAAGCCGTGGTGAAAATATTTCAGTATTACAATAACCCCGATATGCTGCGTGTGATGGGCGAATACTCCCGGCGTTTATGCAGGGAAGAATTTGATGCCCATGCCACCAGTAACCTGTACCGTAACTTATACCTACAAGGAGAATTTTATTAACGTGTAAATGGATAGCTATGGACGTTTTCGTCAATGGAGGTTTGTTGGGACGCAACGAATCGGGAAAAAGCCAGGTAAACGGACATACTGCCGACTGGTATTACAGGCAAATCAATGAACGACTGGAACAGATCGGGCAGTATCTCGAAAAAGAGATCGAACAAAAACAAAAAACCATCGAACAGCAGCAACATGAAATAGAGTTGCTGAAACAAGAGATCGATCACAAAGCCGTCGAAATAAATGACCTGCAACACCAGTTGCAGCAATGCACCCGGAACACCGAGGGGCATCGCCAGTTGATCAACAAACTGGTGAACGATATCGAGCATTACCAGAAAGATATCGAATGGTACAAACGCACTTACGAAAGGCGAAGCCTGTGGGGTGTGTTGAAAGAAAAAATAGCCAAAAAATCCTGAGCGCTAACCTGGAAAATAAAAAGAGGTGATCATGAGTAAATTCCATCCTGTGGACATATACAGGTTAACCGGGGATGTGTATACCAGAACAGATAACCATCCTGCATTCGAAGCCGGTGAAGAGCTGGCTTTGGACAACCAGTTGCTGGAATTTTTCAGGAACACCTCCCACCTGCAGGATATAACCGAAGCGGGTGCTGCCTGGATGCAGGCCTGGCCCATGCGTTATCATCTTTCAGTACAAAGGGCCAACCTGTTGCGGCCATTTGCCGCCTTGTTTCATAATAAGTTCATTCTGGAAATTGGCGCCGAATGCGGTGCGCTGACCCGTTTTTTGGGCGAAGCAGGCGGCCATGTAGTGGCGCTGGAAAAAAATTTTACACGGGCCAGCATCATTGCCGAACGTTGCCGCGACCTGCCCCATATAACCGTGGTAAACGATGCGTTTGCCACCTTTGCATGTGTTGACGCATTTGACATCATTATAGCCAATGGCTCTCCTCAATTTCTCAGCAAATCTTTTGATTTGCTGAAAGAAGACGGCATACTGATGATGGCCATGGATAATAAAATGGGTTTGAAATATTGGGCAGGCATTCCCGAAAATCACAGCGGTAAAGCCTATGCCGGCATCGAAAGCAGGCAGGTGACCCAATATGGTAAAGAAGAATTGCAGCGTTTATTAGAAGAGGCAGGTTTTGCCTGCAACGAATATTATTTTCCTTTCCCCGATCATAAATTCCCGGCCGTAGTGCTGAAAGAAAAAGCCCTGCAGGTGCCGGGCTTTAAAGTGGGCGACCTGCTGCTCTCGAACCTGGATTATGTGCAGGATAACTGGTATGCACCCAGTTTCAGTTTGGAACGCGCTGTTAAACAGGTGATCGATAACGGGCTGGCAGGCCACCTGGCCAATTCCTTCCTGGTGCTTGCCCAAAAAAATGTAAAGCAACTGACTGACGACCGGTTGCTGGCCTGGTCGTACAGCGCCCAGCGAAAAAAAGCCTATCGCAAGGAAAATATATTCCGGCTTACCGAAGACGGGCGGGTGATGGTGGATAAAAGAAATATGTATCCGCAGGCCAAGGCCGAACCGCATGCCCTGGTATACCAGCATATACACAATGAAACCTATATACAGGGGCAAATCTATTTTCTTGATTTTCTGGAGATCATTACCACGCCCGGCTGGTCGGTACACGATCTGGTACACTGGGCCTTTCCTTATTATAAATTATTGCTGAGCCTTTCGCAACGCGAAGGCAACGAGTATTTCATCAACGGCAAATTTGTAGACTGCACCCCTTTCAATATCGTAAAAGACAGCGAGGGGCAGTTGCACCTGTTCGACCAGGAGTGGCAGGTAAATGAATTGATACCCCTGTCGTATGTATTGTTCAGGGGATTGTTTTATTGCCTGGCCAAACCCATGGTGTATTATCCGCCGCAGGCCGGTACACCTGCTTTTGCTTTTGAACTGGTGAAAAAGATCATGTCGGCATTTATGACCGTGCCCGATGATATGAGCAATGCTTTTGTAGCGCGGGACCACGCCCTGTTTGGACCCGTAAGCTTGTTTAACAGGCCGCCGCATAATTTCAGGTTGCATGTATTGCAGGAGCAGCCAGGCAGGCCGGTAATCAAAACCGGTATTGTAATGGCGCCGCTCAATACCATTCATTGCCATGTGGCGCGAGGGGAGGAGGCTATCATAGAGTTAAAACCGGATAAACAAACATATAGTTTGAGCGTTGCTGAAACCGCCGGCGAGGTACGGGTACAACTGGCCGATGAAACCGGCATGATTGGTTTATACCATATCACGCTGAAAGATGCCAATGGAATCACGATACAAAAAGATATTACGTATCACGACATCATTGTGGCAGATGATATATGCCTGCTGCTTTCCAACAAATCGGCCATCCTGTTCGAAGGTCCTGTTGCCACCATAGAACTGGAGTTGTCGTTGGTTGATAACGCCCGAAGCAAAGCCCTGGCCACCAACATGAACAAACTGCTGCCCCTGCTTCGATATGGGAACAATACCCCCGGCGTACAGCAACTCATTACATCGCTGGTAAAACATAGTACAGAACCCCTGGAAAGGCAGGTGGCTGTTTTGGAAGCGCAGGTAGCCGACGACGAAAAAGAGATCAGTACACTCAGAGACACTGTAAGCCGGTTAAGCACCGTACAGGAAGAAAATGCCCGCTTACGCCAAACCATCGACTGGTATGTGCGCACCTATGAGCAGCGTTCACTGGCAGGCGTATTAAAAACCCGCTTGTGCAATGTGTTCAGAAGAATTTACCAGGGTCTGCTGAACCGCGCCATGGCCACTCCTTTCATAAAAAAGAAATATGCGGCCACTTATGTGTTGCAATATGCCCGCGATAAGGGACCTTACCGTTTTTGTGAAGCCTCATTCAAAGCCGTCAGGCAACATGGACTGGGTAATATCAGGCAGGCAGTGCTGGGAAAAATACGTAATAACACCGCTGTTGTGCAACCTGTGCCGTTGGAGCCGGTACCTGATATCCGCCAGTTAAAACAGGAAATGGCCGGCTGGGACCGGATACCCAAAATTTCCATCATCGTTCCCGTTTACAATACCCCACCCGCCTTGTTGCAGGCCGCCATACGCTCGGTACAAAACCAGGTATATGAGAACTGGGAATTGTGTATTGCCGACGATGCCAGCACCAACATGGACACCAGGAAAGCGCTGGCCGGTTTTGCCGGCGATCCCCGTATTCATATTCAAATGCTGCCAGGGAACGGCGGTATTTCGGCCGCATCGAATAAGGCGCTGGAAGCTGCCACGGGCGACTATATAGCCCTGATGGACCATGATGATGTGCTCACGCCCGATGCCCTGTTCTGGATAGCCAAAGAGATCAACACCTGCAACAATGCGGATATCATTTACACCGATGAATGCAAGATAGATGAACAGGGAATGCTAAGCGATCATTTCAGGAAACCTGACTGGAGCCCCGAATTATTGCTGAACATGATGTACCCAGGCCATTTAACCGTTTACCGTAAAAGCTTTTTGGTGAACAAGGTAGGCGGCTTTAGATCGGAATACGATTTTTCGCAGGATTACGACCTTATGCTGCGCGCCGTGGAGCAAACCACCCACATACGTCATATCCCACGCATCCTGTATCACTGGCGTATGACCCAGGGATCGGCAGCGCAGGGTGAAAAACCCTATGCACGTCAATCGAACCTGGCCGCCCTGGCCGATGCCATGCAGCGCCGTGGTATTGATGCCGATATCATTGAGCTGCCCACGGCCAACCGGGTACAATTAAAACATATCGATGCAAAGGTATCCATCATCATACCCACCGACTCGTTCAACAACCTGGTTGCCAGTCTCGACAGCATCAACAACAATACTTCTTATTCAAATTACGAGGTGGTAGTAGTCACCAATTCCGGCCTCATACAAACCATGCAGCACCGCGTTACCTTTAACCGGGTAAAATTTGTGCCTTACGACCTGCCCTATAATTTTTCAGATAAATGTAACGTAGGCGTGGAGCATGCCACCGGTGAGGTGGTGATCTTTTTCAACGACGATGTGCGGCCATTGCAACCAGACTGGATACAAAACACCATTGAATATTTATGGCTGCCCGGTGTGGGCGGCGTGTCGCCCAAACTGGTGTATGAGAACGATACCATCCAATACGCAGGCATGGCCACCGGCTTGCGCAATTTAACAGGTACCACTTTTCATTGTTACCGGGAAAACGATACCCGCTACTTTAACTTTGTACAGTCTGTACGCAATGTATCTATATTAAGCGGCGCCTGCCTGGCCATGCGCAAAACCGTGTTCCAGGAAATAGGCGGCTTTGATCATATTAATACACCCAGTTCGCATTCCGATGTAGACCTTTCTTTCAAGTTGCTGGATCATGGTTACCGCTGCGTATATACGCCGCACGCCGTGCTGCGCCATATAGGGCATTTGTCGTTGCAGGAACATGATAAAAAAGAGTTTCGGAAAGACAAATCGGATATCTTCCTCCTGCGCCGCTGGGCTAAATACCTGGGCAATGATCCCTATTTTACCGTACCCATGCGCAATTTATTGTACCACGATTCGCCCGAACCCTATACATTATTTCCACCTGCAACGCCCCGCAGGTATGGCTACAGGGGCGATGTATTGCTGGTTTGCCACGATCTTACCATGAGCGGTGCACCCATTATGCTGTACGATACCTGTAAAACCTTATTGGAAAACGGGTATTTTACGGTGATTTGCTGTACCAAGGATGGTCCGCTGAGAAAGCGCTACCAGCAGTTGGGCGTTACCGTTATCATAGATGAACTGATATTGCGCGAACATCCATTGTTTTACAAATTTGCCCGGAATTTCGATGCCATTATATGCAATACGGTGATCAACTGGCCGGTGGTAAAACAAATGCAATCTACCGTAAAAACCATCTGGTGGCTGCAGGAAGGACAGGTGTTATTGCCCTACCTGCAAAATCCCGATTTTGTAAAAACCCTGCGCCAGGCCAAACACCTGGTGGGTGTAAGCGATTATTCCATTTCCTTTTTCAGGGATTATAACCCGCATTATACCAAGATATACAATGCCTGCGAAGATTTTCACGGATCGCTGCAGACACACCAACCCCGTGCATCAAAAGATACCCTCATATTCACCATTATTGGTTCCATTGAGCATCGCAAAGGACAGGATGTATTGCTGCAGGCTCTGAACTACCTGGATGAAGAAGTGATGCAGAAAATAGAAGTGCATATAGTAGGCAGAACCCTGGATGAAACTTTCAGAAACAAACTGGTGGAAGATAACCGGCATAGCAACCGGGTACGCTTTGTGGGCGAGATATCGAGGGAAGACGCCGTGGATTATTTGTATGGTTCCGATGTGGTGGTCAGCGCTTCGCGCGATGATCCCTTCCCCGTGGTGCTGGTAGAAGCGCTGTGTATGGGTAAACCCTGTATAGTGAGCGACCGGACAGGTATCGCCGAACTGATCACCGAAGGCAAAAACGGGTTTGTATTTGGTAATGAAGACGCCAAGGCCCTGGCAAACAAGATAGCCTTTATTGCACGCAACCCCGGCATATTGCCGGGCATCGGCGCGGGGGCGCGCAACATCTATGAAAATCACCTGACCTTATCACAATTTGAAAAAAAGCTGTTGAACTATTTGAACGATATCACGGAAACGGTTTCGAAAAACAGGCCGAAACCAGACATGGTAACGACTTTAAGCGAGGGATAATGAACACGATCACTGTTTTAATACATATCTATTATCCGGGATCATGGAAACGCATCTCGGAACGGTGCAAAACCTTGTTGAAAAAGGCAGCCAATGTGATCATTACGGCCTGCCATGACGATGTGATCGCCGAGCTGAAAAATACCGATGCCGTTGTACTGCGGGTCACCAATGTGGGCAAAGATATAGGGGGAAAACTCACAGGCATGTATTATTACCTGACCTTTTGTACCCCTACCGATTACCTGGTATTCATTCATGACAAAACCAGCCCGCAAACCATTAACCCCGAATTCTGGTTCGATAAGCTGCTGGACATTTTTGAAGACGACAGGCTGGATGAATTGATCATGTTGTTCAATACCAATAAACTGGTGGGCATTGCCGGTTCGAAATTGTTTTTAAAGAACGAATACTCGCAGTATGAAAAAAAGTTCAATACCACCAATAACAATATCCTGTTAAAACTGATCGGCCAGTTTGGATTAACGTGTAAAACATACAATTATATTGGTGGCACCATTTTTATGGCCCGTAGCAGGATATTCGAAACCTTTTTTTCAACCTGGTCACCATTTGCCATCAGGGAAAGCCTGGAAAGGGGCAATGTGCTTGATCTGAAACAGGGCACCTATACGCATTCATGGGAAAGGATGTTTTGTTTTATTGCCGAAGACCAGGGGTATAAGGTAGTGGGCGTTTGATTGTTCCTTCAATAAAACTTTGCCAATGCGGGATTTTGTAAATACAGTGAATGCGGAATCGTTACTTTCTTCCTATAAACCTTATATACCGGTTGTAATGGCAACCGCCAACGACCTGGTAACAGCCCCTGTACGCGATATATCTCATGGCCTGGCCTTCCGAATAGAAGGCGGCTACAGCGATACCCGATTAAAGGCCATTGAATGCCTCATAAAAGGCAATACCCCTTTCTTACTGGTGATTACCCGCAACACTAACCTGCCCGACGACCGCATTATTGAACTGATCATTCTTTGCCTGTTCAGCAAAAATTATATTCAAAGCGGCACCCGGCCGGTAATCGCTTTTTTATACGAGCATGCCGGTGAATGGGAAGAGTGGGGCCGTTTGTTTTCAGAAGTATTGATCTCCAAGTTAACCGCCCAGGGCTGGCCTTCCATCAGGCTCTGGAATATATACGAACAATCCCTTCGCCGGCAAATAGAAGAAAACAAAGAGGCGCCCCTGGTGGTAACCCAGGTAGATGTGGATGAAACCTGGCTGGAAAAAAATTATTGCTTCAATTTTCGTTATGTTGGCGATTATATTTTCTTTAAAAGAAGTACCCTGCGTGCGGCTATTGAACTGGAACAGTATTTTGCCGGTTTATGTAACACCATCATATCCCATGCACCGGTCCTGAAAGACGCGTTGGAAGAATATATGCTGCTTAAAAAGAAATGTATGGGCCAGGAGGTGGAGAACGCCGTACTGGAAGAAAGATTGCGCAACGCGCAAACTACCATTGAAGTAATCAGGAGCAAATACAAAGACGATTACGAACAACTGATAACGTGGTACCACAATGAATACGAGATATTGCCCCTATGGTTCAAACGCCTGGGCCATATCGTAAAAGTGCTGATGGGCAAACGCAGCTTTAAATCACTTTTTTATGATCATGTAAAAAAGTATAAAGATTGATGTAATTTACATCAAACATCTATCCTCACTTTCGTATGAAATGGTTTATTGCCACCTTATTATCAATTGTATTTTCTGCCGTTCATGCCCAATCCGTTCAGCCACCCGCACCCGTAGGTCCTGTGCCATCGGCAGAGCAACTGGCCTGGCACCAGATGGAAATGAATGCCTTTATTCATTTCACCATCAATACCTTTACCGGCAGGGAATGGGGCATGGGCAATGAAAGCCCTTCGCTGTTCAATCCTGCCCGTCCCGACGCCAATCAATGGGCCAGGGTATTAAAAGAAACCGGTTTCAAAGGTATGATACTTACCTGCAAACACCACGATGGGTTTTGTTTATGGCCTACCCAATACACCGAACATTCCATTAAGAACAGTCCTTATAAAAATGGCAAGGGTGATATTGTAAAGGAAACAGCTGAAGCCTGTAAAAAATACGGGTTGAAATTTGGTGTATACCTCTCACCCTGGGACCGCAACCGTGCCGATTATGGCAAACCGGAGTACATCACCTATTACCGCAACCAGTTAAAGGAATTGTTTACCGGTTACGGACCCATTTTCGAAATGTGGTTCGATGGCGCCAACGGCGGTGATGGTTATTATGGCGGCGCCAATGAAAAACGCCGTATCGATGGACGAACTTATTACAACTGGCCAACAACGTTAGACATGGTGCGGCAAATACAACCCAACGTATTATTCTTTAGCGACGCCGGGCCAGGTATGCGCTGGGTGGGCAACGAACTGGGCATAGCCGGCGAAACCAACTGGAACACCATTACCCCCGATACCCTGTATGCCGGTAAACCGGGCATAGAAAATTTGCTGAGTACCGGTTCAGAAAACGGTACACACTGGATTCCCGCCGAAGTGGATGTGTCTATCAGGCCGGGATGGTTCTATCATAAACAGGAGGATTCGCTGGTAAAAAGCCCGAAACAGTTATTTGATATTTATTTAAGCTCGGTAGGCCGCGGCGCGGTATTGCTGCTGAATATACCACCCGATCAGCGCGGGCTTTTTCACGAAAATGATATCAAGGCATTATATGGGCTACGCAAGATGATAGAGAGTGAGCTGGGCAAAAACCGGGCTTTGAATGCCGCCGCCACCGCAAGCAATGTGCGTGGCAATGCGGCCGCTTTTACCGCAAAAAATGTTACCGATGCCAACAAGGATACCTATTGGACTACCGATGACAGTGTTACAACCGGCTGGCTGGAAATAGATATGGGCAAAGTGCAAACCATAAAATACGTGATGCTGCAGGAATATATTTCATTGGGCCAGCGTGTAAAAGCCTTTGATGTGGAAGCCTGGACAGATGGCGCCTGGCATACAGTAGCATCGGCCACTACCATTGGGTACAAACGCATACTGAAAATCACACCGGTAAAAACCGGCAGGCTGCGCATTCATATCACCGCCTCCAAAGCCTGCCCGGTGATCAGTAATGTGGCGGTTTATTGATCTCTATGACCAGGTTTCCCCTTAATAAACATCATGGCCAGGCCAAACACCAGGAACACAATGCCGGTATAAATATTCAGGCGGCCGGCCATAGCATCGCTCAGCAGCGCACTTGCCAGCAGTATCACCGATACAATGGCAAAGAACAATCCGATGATAAACCGCAGGTCGTTTAGTTTTTTGTACATAGCTAATAGAATATAATGTTCAGTAAAATGGTAATGGCCAGCAACAGCAGCGCCAGCGGCACTATGCGCAGGTACCATTTCTGTTCATGGTATTTGGGTTTATCGGTCAGTGAATATACCAGTCCTTTCAACGCTTCATCGGGTTTGGGTTTGGTGACCAGGCTCACCAGTATAGTGGTAAAAAAATTAACGATCCATGAAACAGCAGCCACAATAAAAGCCTGCCCCATGCCGCTTTTGATGGTATACCATTCTGCAATCCATCCACCCTTGCCTTCGGCTACCGTTAGTCCATGGGTAAGCGCCGCCGCAGTAGTGCCCGCCAGCAGCCCCCAGAATGCACCATCACCAGTTGTTCTTTTCCAGAACATACCCAACAGGAAAGTGGCAAACAGGGGACCGTTTACAAAACCAAAAACCAGTTGCAGAAAATCGTTGATATTATTAAAGCTGGCGGCAATATAGGCCGTGAGAATAGAGATCAATATGCCCGCCACGGTAATGAATTTGCCCACCAGCAGGTAATGCCGGTCGCTTCGGTTCTTTACAAAATACGACTGGTAAATATCATAGGTGAATACCGAGTTGAAGGCCGTTACATTACCCGCCATACCACTCATAAACGAAGCAATAAGCGCCGTTATACCCACGCCCAGTAAACCACTGGGATAATAATGCGCAATGAGAGAGGGAAGCGTCATGGTATAATCTAGGTTGCCGGCGGCATCGGTAGGTATGTTGTATCCTTTCGACTGCAGGGCGGGCTGCATCAGTGTAATGGCAATAAGTCCCGGCAATACCACTATCAAAGGCATGAGCATTTTGGGAATGGCGGCAATGATGGGGGTGCGTTGCGCATCGCCCATATTGCGGGCAATCATGGCCCTTTGCACCACCAGGAAATCGGTGCACCAATACCCAAACGACATGACAAAACCCAACCCGAATATCAACGACATAAAATGCAAACCCATGGGGTTGTCATCTGCATTACCCATATACTTCCACGCATGGGTAAACTCGGGTTGCAGTTGTGCCTTGATATTTTCCCAGCCACCGGCATCGTGCAAACCCACGATCACCAGCGGCGATAAACCCAGCACAATTAAAAAGAACTGTAGTACTTCATTGTATACCGCACTCGTTAGGCCGCCCAAAAAAGTATAAATCATTACAATACCGGCCGATACCCAGATGCTGATATCGAAATCCCAGTTCAAAATAATTTCCAGCAGTTTGGCCAATGCATACAAGGATATGCCCGACGAAAAAACCGTCATTCCCGCAAAGGAGATGGCATTTAGTCCCCTGGTTTTTTCATCGAAACGCAAGGCCAGGTATTCCGGTACGCTTCGTGCCTTACTGCCATAATAAAACGGCATCATAAAAACACCCAGGAACACCATGGCAAAGATGGCGCCCACCCAGTAAAAATGCACGGTCATGATACCGTATTTGGCGCCCGATGCCACCATGCCGATTACCTCCTGGGCGCCCAGGTTGGCGGATATAAAAGCCAGGCTGGTGATCCATAAGGGAATGCTGCGGTTGCTGCTTAAAAAATCGTTGCTTGATTTGATCTTCTTTTTAATCAGGAATCCTACACCAATTACAAATACAAAATATACCAGTATGATCAGGTAGTCGGCAAGATGTAATCTCATAACAATCGTTAATGGTGAGTTGGTTGTTTTATAGCCACAATATATTATTTTTTACCGGGTAGATGCCCTTTCTATCAAAACCGAGGGAATGACCAGCTTTTCGTTCTGCAAATCGAAATGTTGTTTTTCAATGCCCTTAAATAATAAACTGGCGGCGGCTTTTCCAATTTCAAAGGCGGGCTGTGTTATGGTGGTAAGGGCAGGATCCAGTATGGGCGCGGTATCGAGGGTGGCAAAGGCAATCACTTTTACATCGTGCGGAATACGTATCTGCAGCTCATAACAGGCCAGGTATACAGGAGTTACAATTTTTTCAACGGAAGCTATCAGCCCGTCGGGCCGGTTGGGTTGTTGTAAAAAATGTTCCACCTGCGCATGCATGTTCGATTCCATGCAGTACAATACCTGTATATCTTTTTTTGAAATGCCTGCTTCGCGCAGGGCCGTGATAAAACCCTCCATGCGATTGCGGCAAATAGCCAGACTTTTGGAAATGGAAAGAAAAGCAGGTCGCTGGCATCCCCGCTCCAGCAAATGCCGGGCGGCCAGGCGCCCGCATTCAAAATCGTTGGTGGTTACCCTGGCAGCCTGTATGTTTTCGTGCTCACGGTCGAAAAAAACCACCGGCACATCCTGCGCCTGCAGGTTCATGATATGATCTGCGGTATTGGTTTCGCTGCTGATAGAGATCAGCACACCATCTACACGGCCACTCTGAAAATCCTGCAGGATATTTTTTTCGTTGATGAATTTTTCATGCGACAAATAAATGAGCACATGGTAACCCTTTGTTTCGGCAACAGACTGGATACCGTTGATGGCCAGCGAAAAGAAATTATCGGCCACCTCGGGTAATACAACGGCAATGGTCTTGCTTTTTTTTCTTCTTAAACTGCTGGCATAGGGGTTGGGAACATAATTGAGCAAGTGGGCCAGCTCCAGCACTTTCTTTTTGGTTTCTTCACTAATCTCGTGACTGTCACGTAATGCCTTGGAAATGGTGGAAACAGACAGTTGAAGCTTTTGCGCAAGTACTTTTATATTGACTTTGTTCATAGTGTTTTTTTGCAGGCGCAGGGCTGCCGTTTAAGGTCTATTCGCAACCGTTTTCGTAAATAAAGTTACCGGAATGTCTATTATGTTTAGCGAAAAAGAAAGAAATTGGTAATGAAAACAAGATTGCTATGTCTACACAACACGATAAACTCACCACCAAAGAGATCAAGCCATTAGGAAGCCTGGACGAGTGGGAAGACGACCTGCTCCTGCGTTATCCCGACCCGGATACCATTGTCAAAGACAAATCCACGGAAGAATACCGCAATTACGAAGACCCGGCCCGTGATACCGTGAAGGAGTTTTATCGGTTGAACCATACCTACCAGACTTACGATTTTGTACTGCAAAAAAAGGCCGATTTTCTTCAGTTCAACAGGAAGGAAATGCCTGTTTGGGCCGCCTTTGATTTCCTGAACCAGTTGGTAGACGATTCCGATCCCGATACCGACCTGGACCAGTTCCAGCATCTGTTGCAGGCCGCCGAAGCCATTCGCGCCGACGGGCACCCCGACTGGATGGTGCTCACCGGTCTCATGCACGATTTGGGCAAGGTGCTTTGCCTTTTTGGCGAACCCCAATGGGCTGTGGTAGGAGATACCTTCCCCGTGGGTTGCGCTTATTCCCACAAAGTAGTATATCCCGAATTCTTCCAATACAATCCCGATTACAACAACAGTAAGTACAATACCACCTATGGTGTATACGAACCCGGTTGCGGTTTGCGCAATGTACATATGTCGTGGGGGCACGATGAATATATTTACCATATGATGAAGGATTACCTGCCCGAGCCAGCCTTGTACATGTTACGTTATCATTCATTCTACGCATGGCATCGCGAAGGCGCTTACGATTACCTGCTCGATGATCATGATCGTGAAATGCTGAAATGGGTAAAGCTGTTCAATCCTTACGATCTGTATTCAAAAAATCCCACAGCGCCCAACTGGAAGCAACTGCGTCCTTATTACGAGGACCTGGTGGCCAAATATCTCCCGTCGAGTCTGAAGTTTTGATCGTATCCAGGCAGGCCATTTTATACGGGCTGCATGGCTGCAGGCCTTAACATAGTTTTATCCATTTTTGTAGGTATATTCGCTGACATCAAACTTATACCTACAATCACCCTCTATGAGAATTGCAGTCATTCTTCTGTTTACATCCCTCGGCCTGCAGGCTGTTGCACAGGACGAAAACTTACCGGACATTCGCAACAAAAGAGAAAATTTTGTCAAATATCCGAAAGGACCCATACGTGACGACCTGGCTACTTTTACCCTGGGTGGTGTGGATGAGCGTATTGGCAAATCGCCACTGACCAAATTGCCGGCTACCGATTATACCATCAATTCTATTACCTGGGAAGGAGAAAATATAAAGGTGGTGATCACCAGCAATTATTTCCAGGCATCCAAACACCAGCTGCAATATTATTACGATAAATACCTGGTTAAAATAGATAAAAAACCTTTCTACGGCAATTATGGCAAAATGCCCACTCACGGCATTGCTTCTGTTTTGGTAGTCGTTGACAACGATACCATACCCATTCCCGAAACCGCTTACAACGACCTGTTTCAGCCTGAGTTCACCTATCGCGACGAATCGGGCACCGTACGTACCCGCAATGGTGTATATCTTTCAAATGATAGAAAAGGAATTTATATATACATGCTCAACAATGAAGCCGTTGGGCATTATGAAGTTACCTGGATCATTCGTGATAAAAAATACATAGGCCGGGTGGTAGACTCGGGATTGCTGAAATAAAGCGAGCTAAAATATTTTCTAACACCAGGGCAATTTAAAATTTACTATAGCCGTTTACTATAATGGTTTTTCATAGGATATTGGATTTTTAACAGGCCTGGATGTCCATCCGGGCTTTTTTCGTATAACCACCTTAATAAGTGTAGAAAATTGGCAACAACAGGCCGCTATCGATCAATACATTAGGATATCTCATCTGGTAATTACAACAGGCTGTGCATAGCACAATTTTTTGAGTTTTCCCGGAAATATACAGTTATGAATTTTGTGGATTTCCTGTTGTTGTTAGTGCTTTTGTTTGGTGTTTGGGATGGCTGGCGAAAGGGATTTATCATGGAATGTTTATACCTGGCAGGCCTCCTCATAAGTATTGCAGCTACTTTCTTCCTGTATCCCTATCCTGCTGAGTTTTTTCATTCCTGGCTTCCCGCATTGGGCGCCTGGGCCCTGCCCCTTGCTTTTATTATAACCTATGTTATTATACGTATACTGGTGAATGCCCTTACAAACAGAATCTTGATTGATATACCTGCCGATGCGCATTATCAAAGCGCCAACAAGATTATGGGAATTGTGCCCGGTTTGGTGAACGGCTTTATACATGCCGTAATAGTGGCAGCGCTGATGCTGGCCCTGCCCATCAGCAATAATTTATCCCATACAGCCAGGAACAGCCGGCTGGTGGAGCGGCTCACTATACCGGCAGAATGGATAGAGACCAAATTATCACCGGTGGTAAATGAGGTGGAAAGAACCATGAACCGCCTTACTGTACAACCCGGTTCCAATGAAACGGTGATACTGCCATTCCAGGTGATGGCACCCCGGGCACGGCCCGATATGGAAGCACAGATGCTGAGCCTGGTAAATTCAGAACGTATCAAACATGGACTTTCGATATTGAAAGCCGATACGGAACTCACAAAAGTGGCCCGCCTGCATTCGGTGGATATGTTCCAGCGCGGTTATTTCTCGCATGTATCGCAGGATGGAAAAAGTCCATTCGACCGGATGAAAGATTATGGTGTAAGATATACAAATGCCGGTGAAAACCTGGCGCTGGCGCCCACACTGGATATTGCGCACAATGGGTTAATGAACTCGCCAGGACACCGCGCCAATATTCTGCGCCCGCAGTTTGGGCGGCTGGGTATTGGCATTGTAGATGGAGGTAAATATGGATTTATGATCTCGCAGGAGTTCAGGAACTAAAACTAGCGGAACAGTTTCCTGATAAGGAAAAAGATCAGCGCAATCACCACAATTACCAGGAATATGCCCCAGTACATACCTGCCTTGAAAATGCTTTCAATGGCGGCGCAACTCCCGTAAAACAGGGTCATCAACAGAAACACAAATCCGTAATATTTTTTCATGTTGTTGTTTTTACCTACCTGTTAAAAGCCCGTGCCCGGCGCAATGAGCTGAATTTCAGTACTATTTGACATTTTTCCTGTGGATTTTTTTCCTCGCAAACCCGCCTGTTCACCGCAATTCCGGCTTTTACCACGTAATTTTGCGCCATGCAAAAACCGGTTTTAGTCATTAAGCTTGGTACGGCGGTCATTACGAACAGCGAAGGCATCATCAGTCAATCCACCATCAAAAAGGTGGCTGCCGAGGTGGCGGCCGTCTCTGGTAAATACCGGGTGGTGCTGGTATCGAGCGGGGCAGTAGGCAGCGGCAAGGGGTTTATCAGAAACTACAAGGGCACCCTCACCGAACGAAAGGCAGCTGCAGCCATCGGTAACCCGGTGCTGATACAGTTATACCAAAAACATTTTTCCAAATATCATATACCCGTAGCACAGGCATTGTGTGAAAGACATCATTTTTCCAACCGCTTCCAGTTCCTGCAACTCAAGGAAACATTTGAAGAGTTTTGGGAGAATGGCATTTTGCCCATCGTGAATGAAAACGATCTGGTGAGTAATGTGGAGTTGAAGTTCTCGGATAATGATGAACTGGCCACCCTGCTGGCCATTGGCTTTGATGCCAATACCCTGGTGATTTGTACTTCGGTGGGCGGTTTTATGGATGCCGAAAACCGAATCATTCCCCTGGTGCCCAGGATCGACAGGACCATCATGGGTTATGTGCAAACCGGTAAAAGCACCCTGGGATTGGGTGGTATGACTTCCAAACTTACCTTTACGCGGCTGGCCGCTTCGCTGGGTATTAAAGTAATCATTTGCGGTTTGCATGGTAAAACGCCTTTTACCGATGCGCTGGCTGGCAAAAACGGAACTACTTTTGTACCGCAATCGTCCAATTTAAAAGCACGTCAAAAATGGCTGGCCAGTGGTTCCATTACGCTGGGTACGCTTTCAGTAGATAGGGGCGCCGTGAAAGCATTGCGTCAGCGCCGCAGCCTGCTTACCGTAGGGGTCACCGGTGTTCAGGGCCGGTTTACCGCCGGTGAAGTAGTGCAAATAAAAGATGAAGATGAAAACATCATTGGCGTTGCCAAAGTGAAACTCGATCATGCATCCATACAGGATGGCATATCCAAAAAGAATGTACTGGCTGCTCATGCAGACGATATTGTAATTTTTTAAACAAGGCCCGATGACTGGAATAGAGCCATTAATAATAAAAACCTGGAAAGCGGCAGTACACCTGCGCCGTGCCAGTGATAAACAAATAAAGAATGCATTGGTACAATTGGCCGCTGCGCTGGAACAAAACAGCAAAACCATTTTAAAGGCCAATCAAAAAGACCTGGAAAAGCAAGACCCTGCTAACCCCCGTGTAGACCGCCTGTTGCTGAACGAACAACGCATTAAAGGCATTGCCAATGCCATCCGCAAGATCAGCCGGCTGCCCAATCCCTCGGGAAAAATCATTGAAAAACGCAGGCTCGAAAACGGGCTGCAGTTGCAAAAAATAGCCGTGCCTTTGGGTGTGGTGGGCGCCATTTATGAATCGAGACCCAATGTAACCTTCGATATTGCCGCGCTATGCATACGCAGCCAGAATGGCGCCGTGCTCAAAGGCAGCAGCGAGGCTGAAAATACCAACCAGGCTGCCATCAAACTGATCAAAAAAGTATTAAAGGACAATGCCATCGATCCCGATTGCGTGACCTTACTGCCTTCAGACCGCGAAACCGTGCAGGCCTTGTTCACCGCTACCAGATACGTGGATGTATTGATACCACGCGGTTCCGATTCGCTGATACAATTTGTAAGAAAGAACAGCCTGGTGCCCGTGATAGAAACCGGGGCGGGCGTTTGTCATATTTACGTGGAAAAAGAGGCTGCCTTAAAAAAGGCCGTTGACATTGTGGTGAATGCCAAAGTATCGCGCCCCTCGGTATGCAATGCCGTTGATACCATATTGGTGGATGAGCCCGTGGCGTCTACATTCCTGCAACAACTGCAACCCCTGTTCAATAAACACCAGGTAGAGATCTTTGCCGATAACAAAGCCTATAAATTATTGAAAGGTTACCCCCACCTGCAAAAAGCCGCGCCGGAAGATTTTGACCGCGAGTTTTTAAGTTTGAAATGCGCCGTGAAAGTGGTGAAAAATATCGACGAAGCCCTGGACCACATTCAGCAACACAGCACCAAACATTCCGAAGCCATCGTGAGCAACAATAAAAAACATTGCGAACGTTTTATGCAGGAAGTAGATGCGGCCGCCGTATATGCCAATGCCTCTACACGCTTTACCGATGGAGAGGAGATGGGGCTGGGCGCCGAAATCGGCATCTCTACCCAAAAACTGCATGCCCGCGGGCCTTTTGCACTGGAAAAGCTGGTGACCGAAAAATGGCTGTTAAAAGGGAACGGGCAGGTGCGGTAGCCATATTATTTATTCATTATTTATTATTCCCATGGCAAACACTCCCTCTCCAATTACAGGCCGCCCGAGGCCAAAAAAACTTTCGAGATATTAAAACAACCGGGATCACCCCCGGAAAAGCTGAACCGTATCCATAAACTGAGCCGGATAGCCAAAAGCCGCAACCAGAGCCTGGCGCAAATGGCACTTTCCTGGTTGCTGAAAGACAGGCGGGTGGCTACCGTTTTAATAGGAGTAAGCTCCGTAGAGCAAGTGCTGAACAACCTGGACTGTTTGAAAAATACCGAATATTCTTTCGAGGAATTGCAGCAAACTGAATCGGTGCTGCAATGATGCAGGCCGAAGACCGGCCTGGCGGCGCGGATTAGTTTCGGCTCCGGTCAGGTACAATCCCCGGGAATTTACTAACACCAATCACTTAGAATAAATAAAATTTAGTATTATCTTGCATAGCGTTCATCAAAGCAACTAAATCCCCCCTCCCCTTTTACCGCGGAAAGAAGAACCGCTGTGGTAATGCCTGTTTTATCGGGCAGTTACCCACCCATAAACCGGCAGCGGTGGCCTGAAGTATATTTAGTAGCACTTATCCATACAC